>Ga0172371_10010156_pt1 | contig 12788 bp, 14 predicted proteins | sample Lak12m_FD_114543 | JGI IMG/M metagenome (GOLD analysis project Ga0172371, IMG submission 114543) | Freshwater microbial communities from Kabuno Bay, South-Kivu, Congo - kab_022012_12m | ecosystem: Environmental > Aquatic > Freshwater > Lake | place: Democratic Republic of the Congo: South-Kivu... | reverse complement strand
AATGGTCATGCCGGGCGATAACGTGAACCTGGAAGTGGAACTGATCGTTCCGGTGGCGTTGGAGCTGGGCTCTAAGTTTGCTATTCGCGAAGGTGGCCTCACAGTAGGCGCCGGCGTGATCACCAAGATTTTGGACTAAGGAGAGGGTGATGCCCGTGAGGGCAACCCAGGTAAGTAAGTATGGCATCCAAGAAGAAAGATATCCGCCCGGTGATCACCCTGGCATGCTCTGAGTGTAAAGAGCGCAACTATACTTCCGAAAAGAATCGCCGTAACGATCCTGGCCGGATGGAATTACAAAAGTACTGCTCACGCTGCAAGAAACACACAGCGCACCGCGAAACAAAGTAGCGACACCAATCAGCGGGGTGTAAGCTCCGCTGATTGTTCAATTAGGCCAGTAGCTCAATTGGCAGAGCGCCTGTCTCCAAAACAGGAGGTTGTGGGTTCAATTCCTGCCTGGCCTGCCAGAAGTAAGCGGACGCCGTCGTAAAGGCGGCGTTTTAGCCGTAAGACCCTCACAGAGGGTAAAAAGGAGATTGTGGTGACCGAGAAGATCGTAAAAGTCAAACAACCGAATTTCTTGCAGCGGTATTTCCGCGAAACGCTGGGCGAGATCCGCAAAGTCAATTGGCCGACCCCGAAAGATGCCTGGCATCTGACAAAGATCGTTCTTCTGGTGTTGGTGATCATGGCGGCAGGCCTGGGCTTGCTGGATTTTGCATTTTCTCGATTGATCGCCCTGATCCTGGCTTAACTGCATCTCCCGCCGGAATTGAGGATTGAATGGACCCGCAGGACTATCAAGATTTTGATGAATTACAGGAAGCTGAAACTTCCGCCGATGGAAAGGCGGATGTTCCTGGCGCACCTCTAAGCATGGATACTCCCGGTGCCCCCGATCTCACCATACAGCAGTCCATCGAACAGGCAGGGGACACCCGCGCATGGTATGTGATCCACTGCTATTCAGGTTACGAGAACAAGGTTCGCCATAACCTGGAACAGCGTATTGAAACGATGGGCATGAAAGACAAGATCTTTGATGTGGTTATCCCGACACAGGAAGAGATCGAAGTCAAAGAAGGTAAACGCAAGACAGTAGAGCGCCATGTGTTCCCAGGGTATGTTCTGGTGAACATGATCCTCACCGAGGAATCGTGGTATGTTGTTCGCAATACCCCCGGCGTTACAGGTTTTGTCGGTATGGGTAATGCTCCGACACCTCTGCGTTCTGAAGAAGTCAACCAGATCTTGAAGCGGATGGAAGCAGAAGCGCCGGTTGTCAAGATGACCTTCAAGGTGGGTGAACGGGTTCGCATTGTGGATGGGCCTTTTAACGATTTCCGGGGTAATGTGGCGGAAATTGATATGGAACGTACCAAAGTGCGTGTCATGGTGAATATGTTCGGCCGAGAGACACCGGTAGAGCTCGACTTTTTACAGGTGGAACGCGCATAATGTAAGGTAATTCCAGCCCGTACGTGGGCTGAGACAGGTGGAAGGGTGAACCTTGAATCATCCGTTATGACCACAAAGGAGAGAAAAAGTGGCAAAGAAAATTAAAGCAATTGTCAAATTGAACATCACTGCCGGTAAAGCAAACCCGGCACCCCCCATCGGCCCGGCACTGGCAGGACATGGATTGAATATCATGGCTTTCTGCAAGGAATATAATGCCCGCACCAACAATCGCACGGGTGATATTATTCCAGCTGAGATCACCATTTACAGCGATGGCTCGTTCACTTTCGTGCTCAAATCATCCCCGGCAGCGGTCCTTCTTCGAAAAGCCGCGGGGATAGAGAAAGGCTCTGCTGAACCAAACCGAAACAAGGTTGGCAAAGTAACCCGTGCACAGCTGCGCGAAATCGCTGAGATCAAGGCAAAAGACATGAACTCCTTCGATATTGAAGCCTCTATGCGCCAGATCGAGGGAACAGCCCGCAATATGGGTTTAACAGTAGAAAACTAACCCTGTGGGAGGGTCCGAAGGGATCCGCCTGAACCACCTAGGAGAAAAAATGGCACAACACGGAAAGAAATATCTGGCTGCAAAAGCCAAAGTAGATGCTGATAAGGCATACACCCCCAAAGAAGCTGTTCAACTGGTGAAGGATACCTCTACCACCAAGTTTGACGCGACAGTTGAAGTCCACATGCGCATGGGTCTGGATCCCCGCCAGGCTGACCAGATGGTGCGTGATGTTGTTGTATTACCCCACGGATTGGGGAAGACAGTACGCGTGCTGGTCTTCGCACAGGGTGAGGCAGCGACCTTAGCCCAGCAGGCCGGTGCGGATGTCATTTGCGACACAGATGAAATGGTCAACAAGATCCTTGGCGGTTGGACTGATTTTGATGTTGCCATGTCCACCCCCGATATGATGGGTAAAGTAGGTAAACTGGGCCGTGTACTAGGCCCACGCGGATTGATGCCTAATCCCAAAGCCGGTACCGTGGCCAATGGCCCGGATCTCCCGCGCGTGATCCAGGAGGCAAAAGCCGGCCGTGTGGAATTCCGTCTTGACAAGACCGCCAATATCCACGCGCCGATCGGTAAAGTTTCTTTTACCGCGGAGCAACTATTTGACAACCTCGCAACCCTGATGAACGCAATCAAGAAAGCTCGTCCGTCTGCCGCGAAAGGTATCTATCTCAAGCACATTACTATTACTTCTACGATGGGCCCTGGAATTAAGCTGGATACTACAGCCGCTCAGACCATGACAGATATGGTTGAGTAAGGTATACTTATCAAAACTGAATACTGATCTTCACCAAAGACAGCCGGTGCCCCCTGTGGGCTTAAAAGTGCCAGCCGAGGAGAGGATAAAAACACACCAGTTCCTTGGACGTTTTTAAGCCTTCGCCTGCGCACGATTTCGGCGAAGGCTTTTATTTTTAGAACGGAAGGAGGTGAAAGTACATTGGCATTTAGCAAACAACATAAAGGCGTTATGCAGGATCAATACGCGGACTGGATGAAGAAAAGCCAGGCTATGATTCTGGTTGAGTATTCCGGCCTGGATATGAAAGGCATCAACACCATTCGCAGCAAAGCCCGCGAAGCAGGTGGTGAATTCCATGTCGTAAAAAATACCCTGCTCACAAACGTATTCAAAGCCCAGAACATCCCTGTGGATGAGCAACTGCTGACCGGATCCACTGCGGTTGGCTTCGCATTCACAGACGCACCCGCCATGGCCAAGGCCATGACAGATTTCGTCAAGGGTAATGAGGTGTTCAAAGTAAAAGGCGGTTACCTGGGTACTCAGTTAATGAGCGCCAGCCAGATTAAAGCACTGGCCGAACTACCGCCGCTGCCCGTCATGCGTGGTAAATTGCTCGGTATGCTGCAGGCTCCAGCAAGTCAGCTGGTTCGCACCCTGGCGGAACCCGCCCGCGGCCTGGCCGCAGTGATCAAAGCCAACTCGGAAAAAGCCGGGTAGGTACAGGCCTTGCGGTGATCCAACCCGCAGGAAGAAAAATAAAAAACCAGCGGATGCTGGAAATTGATTTGTAAGGAGAAAGTAAAATGGCTGATTTAGCTAAACTTGTAGAACAACTGAGCGCCCTTTCCGTTCTGGAAGCCGCCGAACTGGTAAAACAACTGGAAGAAAAGTGGGGCGTTTCCGCCGCCGCTCCTGTTGCTGTTGCCGCCGCCGCCGGTGGTGCTGCCGCCGCTGAACCCGTCGAAGAAAAGACTGAGTTCGATGTCGTCATTAAAGATGCTGGCGCCAAGAAGATCGAAGTCATCAAAGTTATCCGTCAGCTTACCAACCTGGGCCTCGTTGAAGCCAAAACTATGGCCGAAACCGCTGGTTCCAAGGTTCTGTCTGCCGTGACTAAAGACGCTGCTGCAGACGCCAAGAAGAAACTCGAAGAAGTCGGCGCCGTGGTGGAAGTCGCCTAGGTACCCGGTTAACTACGAAAAGACCCCGTGGAAAACTCCACGGGGTCTTTACTTTCCCTGGAGTATTTCCATTAAACTAAGGTTCAAATTGTGGTGAGATATAATCAAAACAATGACGGTAAAAGCAGCAAACATTTTATGGAGATTCTATGACTATCACTCAGAAGATACCGGTCGAATCTGCTTTTTGGTCCAGGTTGATCTGCCCGCAAAATAAACAACCGCTCGATTTGATGTCTCTTCAGCAGGCGGATGCTGCTGCCGGAGGTACCTTAACCGCCAGAGCACCGGCGATCAATACGCGAGGTGAGATGATTAGCGCCGTGGGAAGGACTCCCTTTGTGCTTCTACGTCAGGATCGTAAAGCCGCTTACCCGGTTATGGATGGTATCCCGGTTCTGCTCATTCCAGAGATGCTTACCCTTCCAGAGACAAGACCCACTGTGAACCTTCTGCTTCCACAGTATGCCGAGGCATATGAGGAAATGACGCACTACAATCACGCTGCCGATCAGGAATCTTTGAAGATTGAAACAACGGATGCGTTTCAAGCAGTGCTGCGGATTCATCAGGCATCACCAGAAGTGCGTGCCAAATTCCCATATCCGCCAGAAACGTGGTTGGATGCCATCTATGATAGCGCGACCCAGATGGACGCCTATGAATACCTCACCCCGATTGCAGGGAAAAAGATGCTACAGCTTGGTGGAAAAGGAATTCATGCGGTTAAGTTCCTTCTGGCTGGTGCGGCAGAAAGTTGGGCAATTACCCCCATGATCGGAGAAATAAAATGTGCCATTGCTCTGGCAAAAGCATTTAATCAGGAAAAAGGTCTGTTCGGGGTAGTAGGGATCGCCGAGGAAATTCCCCTTGTGGCAGAAAACCTCGATGGGATCTTCTCGGGAGGGTGTTTACACCATATGCAAACCCAATTGGCTTTACCAGATGCCGCACGTGTATTGAAAAAAGGCGGTCGTTTTGCTGCCAATGACCCATGGCGCACACCTTTTTACGCAATAGGCACACGGATTTTTGGAAAACGCGAAAAAGGGGTTTTTTGCCAGCCGTTGACCCAAAACCGCCTTTCGGCCTTGGCTTCCGCATTCCACACCTCCTGTTATATTCAGCACGGGAGTCTTTTCCGCTATCCATTGCTTGCATTGAGCAAATTTGGCATCCGTTCAGGTTTGAAATTTGTCTATCGGGCGACAAAAGTGGATGATGCGATCTCGACGCTGATACCCGGTTTGCGACGATGGGGAAGCAGTGTTGTGGTGCTTGGTGAAAAGTAGTAACCTTCGCAAGTTACCAGAATCAGCAGTCAGATGAATACGAGGTATTATACATATCTGTCTACCAGCACATCCACTGGATATAATAGAAATAAACATTAGCAAGGAAGACCCATGATTGCTTTTCTCTCATCTACCTCTCAAGTTGTACAGGCTCTGCTGGCAGGGTTGTTTACCTGGAGTATTACAGCCCTCGGAGCGGCTTTTGTATTTTTCAATAAAAATGTCAACCGGCGTTTGCTAGTGGGGATGCTTGGTTTTGCTGCGGGGGTCATGATCGCAGCCAGCTGCTGGAGTTTACTCATCCCTTCCATCGATCTTTCCGGTCAGCTTGGGATCATTCCATGGGTACCGCCAGTGGTTGGTTTCCTTCTAGGCGGGGGTTTCCTGTACGCGATCGATAAGATCATTCCTCATCTGCATCTCGGTTTTGAAATGTCTGAGTCGGAAGGGATTAAAACTTCCTGGCAACGTTCGGTGCTGTTGGTGCTTGCAATCACTCTGCACAATATCCCCGAAGGATTGGCAGTGGGTGTAGCATTCGGAGCAGCCGCTGCCGGTCTGCCATCCGCTTCTCTCTCTGCGGCGATCGCTCTGGCTATCGGAATCGGATTGCAAAATTTCCCGGAAGGAATGGCAGTTTCTGTGCCTCTCCGGGGTGAAGGGTTCTCTCGACTGAAGGCTTTCATGTTTGGGCAGGCTTCCGGGCTTGTGGAACCGTTGGCAGCAATGCTTGGAGCACTGGCTGTGATCAGCATACGGTCTATACTACCGTATGCGATGTCTTTCGCTGCTGGAGCAATGATCTATGTAGTGGTAGAGGAATTGATTCCCGAATCACAACGAGGTGAGAGCACAGATATTGCGACCATCGGAGCTATGGTCGGTTTTGCAGTGATGATGCTGCTGGATGTTGCTCTGGGTTAGACAGCGGCCGGTAGACGGCGAACTACCAATAGAACCTTTCCCTGAATCTGCACCGTCCGCGGGTCGTCAATTATGATGGGCTGCATTGTGCGATTGGCAGGTTGCAGACGAACTTTTCCACCCTCACGGTAAAAATACTTGAGGGTGGTTTCGTCTTTATCCAAAAGCCAGACAGCGACCATTTCACCGTTATGCGCTTCAGAGGCTTTTTTCATAATAACCACATCGCCATCGTTGACCATGGCATCCACCATGGATTCCCCCTGAACTTCAAGCGCAAAGAGTTCTTCGGGCTTTTCGCGCTGTGGGAGCATACTGCGGGCAATGTCGATGGCAGATTCTGGGTCGAAATATGCCAGGTCAGAAGCTGGAACTGGAATGGGCAAACCGGCAACGATTCGTCCCATGAGCGGAATACGGACGAGGTCATCCAGTTTATTGGCCAGAGGGGCGACATTCTCTGAGATCAGCCGATCTAGAGCGTCTTTGATCAGAGTGATACCGCGAGAAATGTTTTTTTCCCGGTGAATGTATCCCCAGGTTTCCAACTGATCCAGGTAATAGTTGACTACGGATGTGGAGGTGATCTCCGTTTCATCGCAGATCTCGCGGATGGAAGGTGGGAAGCCATATTGCTTCTGGTATTTTTCCATAAAGGTGAGTATCTTTGAATGACGTGGGCCAATTCCCTGTGAACGTTTAACCATTACTTCCTCCATTACTGCACATTTGTGCTAAATTATTTATACACGAACATGCGTTCCATGTCAAGCCTTTAATCGGGTACCCAAATACCGGTGTGTGCCTGCAGGGAAAGGTTTTATGGGATAAAATAGGCAGGTACACCCAGAGTAAAGGAGAGGCTGTGAAATTCAACAACATTTGCGTGCTGGGGATGGGTTATATTGGTTTACCGACTGCCAGCACTTTTGCCTCCCGTGGATTGAGCGTTTTGGGTGTGGATGTAAATCCGCACATAATCGAGACACTGAACAAAGGTGAGCTGCATATTGTGGAGCCCGGTCTGCGCCCATTGGTTCAGAATGCCATAGCCAGGGGAAATCTGAGATTCTCGCTTACCCCGGCAGAAACGCAAGCCTTCATCATTGCCGTCCCGACACCATTTAAGGGTGACAAACAGGCAGATATGCGCTTCGTCATTTCAGCAACCGAAGCAGTTGTTCCACATTTGCGAAAAGGCAACCTGGTAGTGCTTGAATCCACCTCCCCACCACGCACGACAGTGGATCTGGTGCGCCCAATTCTGGAACGTACCGGCATGAAAGCCGGCACAGACTTTTTCCTGGCATATTCTCCTGAGCGTGTACTACCCGGACAGATCCTGCGAGAATTGGTAGAAAACGCGCGGGTAATCGGAGGCATCAACCCAGAATCCGCAGCTGCCGGACGCGACCTATACGCAGAGTTTGTCCAGGGAGAGATCTTCACCACCGATGCAACCACGGCCGAGATGGTGAAACTAATGGAAAATACCTACCGTGACATCAACATTGCCATTGCCAATGAATTCTCGCGCCTTGCAGACCGGTTTGGGATTGATGTCTGGGAAGCCATCCGTCTGGCAAACCGTCACCCGCGGGTGAAGATCTTGAACCCCGGACCGGGTGTCGGCGGGCATTGCATCAGCGTGGATCCCTGGTTTCTGGTGGAAGCAGCGCCTGATATCACACCCCTGATTCACACTTCAAGAAAAGTGAATGACAGCCAGCCACATTTTGTTGTGAGTTGGATGGAGCAACATATCGGAAATTTAGGTGGAAAACGAATCTGCGCTCTTGGGTTGACTTACAAACCGGATGTGGATGATTTTCGTGAGAGCCCGGCAATTGAAGTTGTGCACCTTTTGAAGCAAAAAGGCGCGTTGGTCAAATCTTATGACCCATATCCCATGCGCGAAGCGGAGGGCGGGATTTTCGCCACAACGAACCTGTCTGATTCCCTTGAAAACTGTGATGCTGCTGTGATTCTGGTGGCACATCAGGAAGTTCGAGCATTAAAACCGTTGGACCTGAAAAATGTGTCGACGATCTTTGATACAGTGAATATTACGGATACCCCGGTGTGGTTATCTGCAAACAGCCAGGTTTTACGCCTGGGTAACAATCGAAAAGATGGATAAACTCAGAGTTCTATCGATTATTGGCACTCGACCGGAGGCAGTCAAGATGGCTCCGGTAGTACGCGCTTTGGGGGCTGAAACCACCATCCACAGCCGGGTTTGTGTCACCGCGCAGCATCGGGGAATGCTTGATCAGGTACTGGGATACTTTGATATTCACCCGGATGTAGACCTGAATCTGATGAAACCCGACCAAAGTTTAGCGGAGCTGACTGCATCCATCTTCACGATGCTAGATCCGGTCCTAAAACTGGAAAAACCGGATTGGGTGCTGGTGCAGGGTGACACCACCACTGTCATGGCTTCTGCACTCAATGCCTATTATCGTGAGATTCGCGTCGGTCATGTAGAAGCCGGGCTGCGTACATTTGATAAGTGGGCTCCATTTCCAGAGGAGATCAACCGCAAGATCGCTGGCACCGTGGCTGACCTGCATTTTGCGCCCACAGCCCTGGCACGGGATAACTTGTTGCAGGAAGGTATACCTGACCGAAATATTATCGTGACTGGCAACCCGGTGATCGATGCAGTTCACTGGGTTGCAGAGCAGCCTGTGCCATCTCAGGTACTTTCGTTGCTGAAAGACCTGAGCATTTCGGAAAATGGCAATCGGCTGGTACTGGTCACTGCACATCGTCGGGAGAATTTCGGCCGACCGATCGAACAGATCTGCACGGCGATCGATCGATTGGCAGATGAATATGCCGGCCGGGTGAAATTCGTCTATCCGGTGCATCAGAATCCGCATATACAAGGTCCGGTGCACTCCATGCTGGGAGGAAACCGAAACATCACCTTGCTGCCCCCGGTCGAATACCCGGTATTGATCAATTTACTGCGGCATGCAACACTGACTCTGACTGATTCTGGTGGTATCCAGGAAGAGGCCCCTGGCTTTGGCATCCCTGCCCTGGTACTGCGGGATGTAACGGAACGCCCGGAGGGTGTCGCTGCTGGCGTACTGCAGCTTGTTGGGACAAAGACTGATGCCATTTATCAAGCCACCCACCGTCTTCTGGATGATGTCACGGCGTATCAGGCGATGGCTCGTGCTGTAAATCCATTTGGGGATGGGCATGCATCAGGCAGGATCGTACAAGCATTGTTGAATCACTCTGGCAGGCAGAAGTAAGCATGTCATCCAGAAGGATCGGCATTATCCCGAACGCTCGCGGAGTAGGTGGCCCGGCATCATTTAACGAAAAACTTGTGATTGGTTTGAAGAATCTCGGGGTGGAGACAACATATGATCTCTCCCAGCCAAAAATTGAAGCCGTTCTTGTGATTGCCGGTTCACGGCATCTCGACACCCTCACAAAGCTAAAGAAGCGCGGAATCCCCATTATCCAGCGCCTGGACGGTATGAACTGGACTCACAGGCGCCGGTATACCGGGTTGAAACATTATCTCAGGTCTGAAGTCAATAATTGGATCCTGCAATACATTCGAACCAGGCTGGCCGACCGAATCATTTACCAGAGTGAATTCTCCCGAGAATGGTGGCGGAGAATTTATGGCAAAGCTACCGTACCGGATACGGTCATTTATAATGGGGTCGACTTGGATCAGTACAAACCCACTGAGGTGAAGATCCGGCAGGATTCATTGCGCGTAGTGGTAGTGGAAGGGCACATTCAGAATGGCCTCGAACTGGGCTTACGCAACGCGGTTGCCGGTCTAGATTCGTACAGTGAGTTGACCGGTCAACCGGTAGAAATGATGATTGCTGGCGAAGTACCTCAAAACATTCGGCATGAGATGATGCGTGGCAGCCGGATACAGTTCGAATGGGTGGGTATTCTTCCACGACCAGAGATTGCCCGGCGAGAGAGGTTGGCAGATCTCTTTTTTTCAGCGGAACCCAACCCTGCTTGCCCCAATGCTGTGATCGAAGCGATGGCCAGCGGTTTACCAGTGGCAGCATATGAAAGCGGTGCCATCCGCGAACTGGTGGATGACCGCTGCGGAATCCTGGCTCCATATGGTGGGGATATTTGGAAACTGGAACCAGCGGATAGTTACCGAATGGCACTGCGTCTGAAAAATTCAGTGGATAGATTTTCTGAGATGGGTCAGTCTGCGCGTAGAACGGCTGAAGAACGCTTTAACCTGGGGCAGATGACACGCCAATACCGGCAGGTAATTCTGGGGGAATGATGGAGACCTTCTCGGGAAAACTGGTTATTCAACAACGCGTTTTGCCTGCTTACAGGGCACCGTTCTTTGATGCTCTGGCAAAGCGGTGTGAAGGAGGGTTGGTTGTCTATGCTGGTCGGCCGAGATCGGACGAATCCATCGATCTGGCACGTGAGCTTCATCATACGCGCTGGCAGGTTGCCAATAATATCCACATCAGCAAAGTAGGTCACCCTGCTTATTTCCTGCTACAACCTGGTTTCACAGCGTGGATCATGAAAGAAAACCCGGATGGTCTCATCGTTGAAGCCAACCCGCGTTACCTATGCACCCCCAAGGCAGTTCGCTGGATGCATGCTGTCAGCCGGCCGGTTCTTGGATGGGGGCTGGCAGCCCCACCAGCAAAAGGCTGGATCGGTAAGATCATCCTGCAAGGGCGTAACCGTTTCATCTCCCGCCTGGATGGATTAATCGCTTACAGCCGGCAAGATGCTGCAGAATATGCATCCAGTGGTTTTCCGCAAAACAAGATTTTTGTTGCACCTAATTCAGCTGCTTTTCGCCCCACCGCAGACGCGCCAATCCGCCCGGTGCTAAAAGACAGGCAGGCACGGGTTCTTTTTGTCGGTCGTCTGCAGGAAAGGAAAAGGATAGACCTGCTGCTTCAGTCATGCGCAGAATTACCGGAAAGTATCCGACCCCAGCTGGTAGTTGTCGGTGATGGCCCAGTTCGTTCCGATCTGGAAGCTTTAGCCGGGAAGATCTATCCGCAGACAGTTTTCACCGGTGCGCTATCTGGAAAAAAGTTGGAAGAACAGTTCCTCCTGGCAGATCTATTTGTCCTGCCTGGCACAGGCGGCCTGGCAGTGCAGCAAGCTCTGGCGTACGCGTTGCCAGTAATTGTTGGTCAGGCGGATGGCAGCCAGGGGCAGCTGGTTTGTGAACGAAATGGATGGCTGGTACAGCCGGATGATAAAAATTGCCTGCGTTCTACCCTCACCGAAGCCCTTTCCGACATGGTTCGCCTACGCAACATGGGCGAGGAATCTTTCCGTATTGCGCGGGATGAAGTGAATATTGAGATCATGGTAGATGCCTTCATCCATGCTTTGAACAGTTTGAGGGGTCCATGAGAATTCTATTTCTGGCAGATGGGCGTTCACCCACAACGCGCTCCTGGCTGTCCGCAGTGATGGCCGTTGGACATGAGATTCACCTGATCTCCACCTATCCCTGCGAGGCTATCCCAGGCCTGGCAAGTCAAGCATTCCTGCCACTCGCTTTTAGCGGAGTTGGCCGTAAAAGTTCGGATCCGGACTCGCGGAACCAGGAGCAAAAAAACTGGATCGGACGGGTGATTTCCCGCTTCCGTAAGACATTCCTTTGGGCGCGATATTACCTGGGGCCATTATCCTTACCTCTGACGGCGAATAAATATCGCCATCTTGTCCACCGTATACAGCCGGATATCGTTCACGCTCTGCGTATTCCATACGAAGGGATGTTGGCCGCATATACACCGCGGGCTTACACTGTTGCGGTTTCCTCATGGGGAAATGATTTCACCCTGCATGCCGGGAAAAGCTTGCCCATGTGGCTAGCTACGCGAGCCTGTATTCGACGGGCGGATGGCTTCACTGCTGATTGCCGAAGGGACCTGCGACTGGCACATTTATGGGGATTGCGGGAAAATATCCCGGCGATTTTTGCCCCCGGATCTGGTGGTTTGGATGTAGCATCGCTGGAAGGTTTGCGTCAAAGACAGCTAATCAAACATCCCGTGATCATTAATCCTCGGGGTATACGCCCGGTGTATGTCATGAATGACCAATTCTTCCAGGCATTGCCTGCGGTTCTTCGTGAATTTCCTCAGGCTGTGATCTATTGCGCAGCAATGAAGGGTGAGCCGGACGCGGAAAAATGGGTCCGGTCATTGAACTTATCTTCTAAAAATGTCAGATTGCTATCGCCCATGCCGCAAAAGGAGTTATGGCACATTGCCAGCCAGGCGAGAGTGGTTGTATCACCTGCTACGCATGACGGCACACCGAATTCTGTACTGGAATGCATGGCACTGGGATGCCTGCCAGTTGTTGGCGATATCGAACCGTTACGTGAATGGATCACTGCCGGTGAAAATGGTTTGCTGGTAGATCCATTGGATCCCGCTTCGATTGCCGCCGGGATTATATCTGCTTTACGCGATGATGAACTTGCATCCAGAGCCGCAGCCATCAACTGGCAACTGGCGGTTACCCGGGCAGACAAACTGGTGACCTGGCCCATCGTTTTAGATTTTTATGAAAATTTAAAAAGGATACCTAGATAAGGTCTTTCAGGGGAAAAAGCGGGCCATCCTGGCAAATATGAATGGCTT
>Ga0172371_10010155_pt1 | contig 12788 bp, 6 predicted proteins | sample Lak12m_FD_114543 | JGI IMG/M metagenome (GOLD analysis project Ga0172371, IMG submission 114543) | Freshwater microbial communities from Kabuno Bay, South-Kivu, Congo - kab_022012_12m | ecosystem: Environmental > Aquatic > Freshwater > Lake | place: Democratic Republic of the Congo: South-Kivu... | reverse complement strand
GGCAGATACAAATTGAATTAAATTTTTAAATGTTTCCGGAGTTATAAATGAAAAAATATTTTTATCCGGAGAAAGAATATTAGTTGAACTCGATAGAATTAGAACTGATAAAATGGCGGCGAAAATAAAAAAGAATTTAGCGTTTCCCTTAAGCCAAGAGAAAAAATCTTTTGTGTTGATAGGAAATTTTTCTAAAACTTTTGCAGTCGTTATTCCAACAATTGTTGCACAGACCGACCCGACTAATGAAGTCCCGATAATTATCGCCGGTTCCGCACTACCGGCAGAGGCACGCAAAGCTATGGCGGTTGCAGGGATTAGTGTCATTCCTGCTGTATTTATTGCAAGAAACGTACACATTGCATTGGTAGCTGTTCCTTTTTCGGGATTTAATTTATCTAATTCCTCCATCGCTTTCAAACCAAACGGGGTTGCCGCATTTCCTAACCCAAGAAAATTTGCGGAGATATTCATAATCATTGCGCCAATAGCCGGATGATCGCCGGGAATTTCAGGGAATAAAAATTTTGTTATCGGTTTTAACCCACGCGCTAAATGATTAATAAGCCCGGACTCTTCTGCAATTTTCATAATTCCCAGCCACAGCGCCATTATTCCAATTAAACCGAGCGCGATTTTAACGGCAGTTTCGGCATAGTCCAAAATGGAGTTCGTTACTTCTTTAATTTTGACGATAGAAATTTCTTCAAGGGTTATTTGACACGCATAAACATTGGGCGAAACTTCCTTTTCAATTTTAATTTTTGCGTTTAAGTCGTTCTCTTTTCCATTCACTTTAGCCATTTTTTGCCAAATAGCCGGCGAGGAATCGTTCACGAGAAACAATGCTTGATAAACTCCATTTTTATTTTTTGCACTTAGTTGAGCTTCAAATTTTACCGGTGACTTTACAGCTTCGTTATAAAATGACTTAAAATCATTTTGCTGTACTTGAACCACTACTTTTTTATTTTCAAGCGATGATGATGCAACTGATGAATCAGCAATTAGAAGTTCAGCTACAAGCGGTTTTCCTTTTTGATACTTGTTCGACACTTGTTCTGAGATATCAGTGGAAATTGCGGCAGCCAACCCAAGGAAGATTAGCCCAATCCAGACATAATTAAGCATAGCGGTTTCCTTATTTTAGAATTTTATCTGTGATACTATCGTAAAAAGGAAAACAAAAATTGCCATTCTTGTTTGCCGCAATAATTTTAATTGATTTTTTTTCGTTGATGAGTTTTGGCAGCTCAACGGTTACGGTTTTTTGTTTTTCATTAAATGTAAATTGTTGGGTTTCGAGTGAGTCAACGAATACTTTTATAGATTTAGCTTCAATTGCTGACGAATCAATAATTGAATAAGTTACCAATTGCTCGTTGTCCTTGATGGTTTGTTCTTTAAACTTGATTAATGGAATGCCTGCTTTAAAGTATCGGCAAAGTCCTTTGAAAATTCCCCACGCTTCAATTTTATTAAAGTCTTCTAATGCCAAAAGCGGTTCTTCCCAAGTGCTTGTATGAAATCCTGCTTCAATTAATATGGCAGGGATTGTAGTGATACGAAGCACTGAAAATCCTTGCTTTGGGTAGATGTGGTAATCTGAATATGTGCCATCGAACGAACCCGGACCGCCGGAATTGCGCATGGCATAAGCTAAATCGCGCTGAACATATTTTGCCAAATCTTTTTCCATTGGCTCAAATTCAAAATCAGACTCCGTAGCATGGTAATAGGTTGAAGTGTAATTTGTTGAATAATCATTTTCTTGCCCCGGTGCGTTGCTGTGTATGCTGATAAAAATATCCGCTCCGCTTGCGTTTGCGATAAGTGACCTGTCTTTTAAAGCAACTGTTGTATCTTTATCACGAGACATGATAACTTTAGCTCCGGTTTGCTGCAAGAAATTTCTAAGCGCTAATCCCACTCGGAGGTTTGCATCTGCTTCAATAGTAAGTCCTTTCGGACCTTTGTTCTTGCGGTCTTCGCCACCATGTCCAGGGTCGAGGAAAAAAGTTACATCTTTTACATAAGGAGCATAAGTTGAAATAAAGTTGGTTTTTAGTTGTTCATCCGTAAGCTCTTTAGGAGTTTCGTAGTAATAATTAACCGGAGCTTGCGCACAGCCGGCAAAAAATAAAACTGTGGTAACGATTATGTAAAAGGCTTTCATAATTCCTCAAAATATTAATCAATAATTTCACTTTGCTTTATTTAAAAAATACAATTATTCCTTCTATTCACGAAATGACATTGTCTGCAATGAGTAAGGTTTTTTGAAAAACTTCCTCTTCTTATTTTGGTAACCATCTCGTCTAAAAATGATTCTAATTTTTGTAATTCATTTTCATGTAGTTTGTGGATAAAAGTTGCATTTGGAAATTTTGTAAAGATAATCTGAAGTTGAATATTCTGCTGCTTTGGGAATAACTTCTTTAGAATAAATGCATAAAACGTCAACTGAAAATAATACCCTTGCGCCCGTGTGGAAGTGTCTTCAATGGCGATGTTATCAGTTTTATAATCAATAATTGTAATATCAGTTTCAGAGAAAATCACCTTATCAATAATGCCGAACAAATAGAAATCTTTTTCTTTTAGATAAACTTGAAACTCATTTTGAAAATCAGGCGCGTTTTGCAAAATCCGGCAGGTATCCGAAGCATAAAAGTTGGCAAGTTCATCAATAATTGGTTCGATAAAGCCGGTCAGTTGTTCTTGTGTGAACGGTAACTTAGTCGGCGCAAGATAATTATTAATAAAGTTACGGATTTCATCAAGCGCAAGATTCTTTTCTAAGATCGTATGAATTAATTTCCCTTTTATTTCTGGAGGGAAAAGAGTTGGAGATGTAGCGCTTCTAAATAATTCTTGAGCGCTCACATCATTTTCCGAGTCGCTAAATTCAAATTGAAGATGATTATTTTTTTGCATTGCATGATAATTTTTATAAGCATCATACAATTTATGATAGCCAAATTCATACGTGAGTAAATATTTTGTTGGGCATTGATTATAGATAGCAACTTTAGTTGCAGAGATAATTTCTTCTTTCTGAATATCAGCTATTTTTGCAAGATTAATATTAGGTTCTTGAGAAGATGTTTTTACTGCACTTAGATAATTTGGTTCTGCTGAAATATCTTTTACAATCGAAACAGTAAATTCTGTTGGTTCGGTAACATTTGTTTCGGTGTTATTTTGCTGCCGTAGATAGACGAGATTAACGCTTTTGGTTAACTCGCTTTCGGTAAAATCCGAGTTCAAACCGAGGCTAAGTAAACTAAGAAAATTTTTGCTTCGTAAGTTTGGTTTGGGTTTTATGGTAGCAGAAAAATAAAGGTGGTTTTTTGCCCTCGTAATTGCAACGTATAACAAACGTTTTAATTCTGCTGACTCTTTTTTTGTTTCAAGATAATTATGTAAATCAACGATGGGAGGCGATAAATATTTACTGCAAAAGTTATGCTCAACCGGAAGCTTAGCCATCAACCCGAATTCTTTATTAATCTGAACTTCTTTTGCTTTAATCTTTGCATCAACTCCTTCTTTGTTGCATTCAAAAATAAAAACCGTTTTGAATTCCAAACCTTTCGCTTGATGGACAGTCATTACTTTTATCGTTTCTTCGTTGTCGGAAACATGAGCTTGTCCTTCTTCAGTTGAATCTGCAATAGCTTCCTTCAAATAACTGAGGTAATCGTAGGCATTCCGGAAGCCATGTTTAAAAAAGTTGCGGGTTAGTTGAATAAGTTTTTCAAAATTAGCAATCTCCTTCACTCCCTGCCTTCTGGCGGAAATAATTGCAAGATAAGAGGTGTCTTCGCTAATCATGCGGAGCAAAGTGACCATGTCTATTGATTGCAAGAAATTTTTATGTTTTAAAAGGAGCGAAACGGCTGAGCTAATTTTCAGATTTTTTTTAGAGAAAGAGTTTAGTTTTGCCCAAAGATTTTTACCGGAATTAAGACTGATTGATAAGATATCAGTATCTGAAAAGAAGAAAAATGGCGAACGGAGTATCCCAACCAGCGCTGCGTCATCGGAATCATTCGACAAGAAAGAAATATAATTGTAAAAATCATAAATTATTTGTTGTTGATAGAATCCTTTTCCTTCCCAAATGGCGTATGGTAAATCATATTTCTGAAAAGCTCTTTCGAGTGTTTCAAACGAACTTCTTTTTCGGCAAAGAATAGCAATATCGCTAAATTTTATGCCCGTTTTTCCCGACGAGGTAAGGAATATTATTTTGCGAACTACCAACTCTGCTTCAGAAATAAAATTTCCATTTTTATCTTCTTCGGATAAAAGGATTTCAATCTCGCCGTTAAGTTCTTCATTTTTCGCACAGACTAAATCAGTGTGCGCAACCTCATTATAAAGTGGATTTGCATCTATAAATAAATTACGAAACAGATAGTTTGTGAATGCGCAGAGTATTGGCGACATTCTAAAACTTGCGGGAAGCAGTAATGCTAATCCCTCCTCATTGGATACATCCTTTTTAGTTTTTGAAAACACGGAAAGTTCGGCATCACGAAATTTATAAATACTTTGTTTTTCGTCCCCGACTACAAAAAGATTTCCCGATTTTAAACGTTCTAATATTGGAAGAAATATTTCGTACTGAATTTCATTTGTATCTTGATATTCATCAACCATTAAGTAACGATACCTTTGCGAGAGCTTCTGTCGTACATTCGGAAGTTCAAGAACATTTTTTGTTTTGATTAAAATATCTTCAAAATCAAGGTAACCCAAATCAGATTTTTTATTTTCATAACTTCTCAAAACAGCATTGAACATTAAGAGAAAATTTTTACCAAAAGTTGCAAGCTTAGTGTGAAGCAAATTATAGTTAGAGAAATGCTCAAAGTCTCCGATCGTTATAAAAAACTTTTCGACTGCGGCGATGTCTTCAAGTAGTTCTGACGGCGCTTTATTGCCTAAGTAGGTATTTTTCTTTATTGTTTTGTCTTTGGTTGAAAGACTATCTTTGATTTGGTGAAACAAATCGAAAACCTCGATTGCGCCGGTTTTACCGTCTAACTGCTCAAGAAGTTTTTGAACATCTTCGGCTAAAGCTGAATTCTTTTTCAAGGCAAAGTTATTTATGCGTTTAATCGAAAAGACAATTGAATCTACCTGAAGAAGAAATATTTGTGAAATGTAATACTCTAACTTCTCAGTGAAAAAATCGGAGATTAAGTTTATGTCTTTTGCATAAATACTTTTTGAAAAATTAAGTAATGCGTTCCGATGATTAATAGCAGTGGTGAGTTGATGCGCTAAAACTTGTAATGAACCAAAAATTCTAATCAACCACTGAAGTAGAATATTTTTTTCTTCGTTTTTTTCAAAACTTTTTATTACTTCATTTAGTGAAAGGTTTATCAGTTCTTCGGAAAGAGAAGCGTCAATGGGGGAAAAATTTGCGTCAATTTCTGCTTCAACAGGGAACTCACGAAGAATTTGTGCACAAAAAGAATGAATGGTTGAGATGTTTGCCGAAACTAACTGTTTCCTAAGTCTTTCATATTTTTTTCGAACCACATCATCTTCATTCTTTATCGAAGCCTCAAGAATGCTTTTTGAAATCTTTCCATAAAGCTCTCCCGCGGCTTTTTCGGTAAAAGTGATAGCGGCAATTTGTTTTAACGAAGTATTTGTTTTTAATAAAATTTCTAGAAAGCGCTGCGTTAGTACAAAACTTTTGCCTGAACCGGCGTTTGCCGTTAGCGTAATGTGCTTCTTCAATTCAAGAGCATTTTGCTGATCTTTTGTGAGGTTAACTTGCGGCATTACACTCAAGCGTTTCTTTTGTAAAACGGATTAAAAAAGTTGTCCCTTCAGGAGATGTTTTTTCAACAGAAATATCGCCGTTTATGCTTTCAACAAATTTCTTTGCTAACTTTAATCCTAATCCCATTCCTTCGGTTTTTGTTGTAAAGTTTATTCCAAAGATTTTATGAACAATCTTTTCCGAGATACCGTTTCCGTTGTCAGAAATTCTAACCAAGAGATGGCTGTCGTCTTCTGTTACTGCAAATGAAACAGTATCAGCCTTTGCCTGCATTGCGTTCCGGATGAGATTGATCATCATTCTTTTTAATTGAGATGCATCAGCTTTTATGGTTTTAGTTTGTGCAAAATAAGAAAGGTTAAGCGAGATGTTTTCATCGGTAAAAAGGAGTATTATTTCGTTCAGAGATTTTTGCAAATCAACCGGCACAAGGTTTAATGAAGGCATTTTAGCGAAAGACGAAAATTCAGAAGCTATTTGGCTAAGGGTTTCTATTTGCGCTAAAATAGTTTCAGAAACTTTCTCAAAAAGCGAATCAAAATTTTTAGACTTTTCTCTATACATTGCAACTAATTGCTGAAGCGTTAATTTCATCGGAGTGAGGGGATTTTTTATTTCGTGCGCAACTTGTTTCGCCATTTCTTTCCACGCTTGTTCTCGTTCAAGTTCCGCCAACTCAATCTGATTTTTTCGCAACTCGGCAGTCATAGTATTAAATCCGCTAATTAATTCTTTCAGCTCGCCCATTGAATTCTCTTTTAGCATTACGTTTAAATCGCCATGTGCCACAGCGCGAGTTGCATTTGTAAGTTTTCTTATCGGAGATGAGATTTGATCCGCTAAAAACGAACTTAAAATTACGATTAATACGATAGCGAACGAGTAAACTCCGAACAAGAAAACATTCACTTCAACAAAATTAAGAGCAGCCGGAATTTGATTGAAGTAATCATTTACCTCAAGAAGAAATTCTCTGTTATTGATGGTTATTGGTTTGAAGTAAGATACCATTTCTCTGCTGCCGACGAACTGTTTAATAAAAAAGCCGTTTCTCGTTTGTGGGTGGTTTACCTGAATGAGCGTTGAAATATTTTTTCTTAAAAGCGATGCATCATAAAGCTCTTGTTCTGTGCTGTAGAAAAGCTTTCCATTTTCAAATACCGAAAAGGATAAAAGTAAATTAGTATTTGTTTCCTTGAATAACGAATTGAGGTCTGTAAACATTGGGCTAACGCTTTTCATAGAAAAATAATTCACCGCAAGGTTTGTTTTTTCTCTAAGCGAATTGTGAATCAACGCTATGTTTTTCTCTTTAACGCTATTTTTATTATAAATCGCTAACGCAATAATTGGAAGAATAGCGATGATAAGAAAAGCGCATAAAAGTTGAGAACGAAAAGTGAGTCTGAACTTTCCTTTAACTTGAATTAGAAAAAGTAACAACAAAACAATCAATAAAAATGAAGTGTGAACAATAAATAGTTTAAAAAAATTAAAGAGACTAAAAGAAAAAGCATTTTCTTGCTGGGCAACAATTAAAAAAGGGTGTGAACCATGATTCATTCGTTGAATCCCAAAACCCAATAACTTTTCCGAGGCGTTTGTATAAGTTATCCATCCTTCTTTTTCTTTTGAAAAGAACGCGGACAAATTACTTACATCTTGCGCCAACGGTACTGAAGTTCCTATAATCGGATAAATATTATTTTTAGACAATAAAAAAACGTTAAAATTTTTTTCGCTTAAAGAACGAAGCTGAAGTTGAGGCTCTTGAAATAACGCTGCGGTAGCATTACTGGTGAGAGAATTTTTTACGGTAAACTGAATTGTTGCTGCGGCAAATCCGATAATTTGTTCTCTTTCTACAATTGGGATGATTCCGCTGAATATTTTTTGCCATTGTTTCTGTTTATCTGAAACATCAAATATCTGTAGATTTTTTGTTTCTGAGGCTTGTGCGATTTGGGGAACAAGCCGGTCATCCGTTATTCCGCATGAAAAATATCCGAGAATTTTTTTTCTTCTGTCAAGAAGCGTTATAGATGAGGCGATTTTTTCTTCGCGCAAAGAACTATTGAGCCACAAGGTTAACGCAAGCGCATGATAATTTGTGGCATCAGACAAAAAATAATCTGTTATTTCTTTTTGTTGCACAACTTTAGAAAGAGATTCGTTTAGCAAAAAATTCATATATCCCTCTTGCGGGCGAGAGAGATATAATGCAGTTCTTTTTAACTCTTCTTTTTCTAATTCCGCGGTAAAATAATTCATCAGACTAATTGTGAATAGAGACGATGCAAATGCAAGGTAAAGAAATTTTTTAAGCGCCTTTGTGTTAGATAGTTCGCCTATGTAAAAATACAGCAGCAAAAGAACTGCCCCGAACAAGAATAACCAAATTGTAATGAGCGGCTGTTTCTGAACAAGCATAAAAATGAATGCACACGAAAGTACAATAAGCGATGAAAGAAGTATTTTCCCCTTAGTAGAAATCTTTTCTGGCAATGATAAATAAAATATTTTTAAAAGAAGCTGGATTAGAACAAAGCCTGAAAGCGTTAGTAAAAAAGCAGCGATATGCATTACTAAATGAGGAATACCGGGGAAGATATCGGCGGTATCGAAATACCGAAGCGATGAATCAAATACAACGCTTTTAAGCGCCGCTGCAATACCGCGAATTGAGAGCATGAAAACAATTAGCGAGCAAATTCCTAAACAAAAATTCAACGCCGTATGGTATTTCTTCCCGGCGAAGAATGGTTCAATTTTTTTATAAGTAGATTGATAGATTACAAAAACTACAGCGCTAAAAAAAAATGAAGTAACTAAAAATTCAAGCGGTGATTTTACAATTCCCCAAGCAAAAGCCGAAGAAAAATAATTCGGATTTGTCAACTCTCCTTTTAAATAAGTCGCAGGGAAATTCAGCGCGAACAGAACCCACCGCAACGAAGCTAAAAAGAAAATAGTTATCGCCGGTCTAAGAATTGACCGACGCGAAGTTTTTGTTTCATTCCGCAGAATCAGCCCGAGCAGTATTACTCCTGCAATAATAAAAATTGCTTGAGTTCTGTTTGCAATTTCTTTAAATGCTTTTAATTCTGCTTTTAAAGTTGGTTTTGCAATGGTAACTAATCCTATTTTTTGATTGACGTTATTTGGCAGTTCAAACGAAAAGTATCTTCCGTCTAATGTTTTTGCCTTCTTGGGCGAATAGCTAATAGCAACTTCAGACTCAAATGCTGCTTCCAGTTTTGCGGAAAAATTATCTTCCGGAGAAATATTTTTAGAGGCATAAGTTGTTTCTAAAATTTTTGATACAAGGAGATAATATCGTTGTTCTTTGATTTGGAATTCATCTGCAAAAGAAAAGAGCGTTAACAAAGGGGAAGCGGAGAAGAAAGTAGTTCGCAAATTCGGATTTAAAATTAATATTTCTTTCCCTTCAATTCCGGGAACAGCATTGGTCGCAAGTTCAGTTTTTGCAGAATCAAAAATAAATATCTTGTAATCTGTATATCTTTCATTCGAAAGTACCGATGCGAAAAACTGTTCTGAAAAATTTCTGCTTTTAGTCAATATCTCTTTTAATTCGTTTGATGTTGCAATTAAAGAAGTTTGTTCTTTTCCCAAGCATTTTATTGAAGTGTTTTGTATATCGTTTAGTTTGTACTGAAGCGTGGTATTCCAATTATCTTTTTTGTGCTGGAGAAACGAAGGAGAAAAGAATCCGATTGAAATGATAGCAATGAAAACGGCAGTGAGAAAAACGTATAATTTTTTCTCCCCGCGTAGGTAACCCGATAGTTTAGCGGCAACTATTTTATAGTTATTAAGGAAATTTTCCACTTGGCTACCAAATATTCTACCGATATAAAAACTTGTGCAGTACCTTTTTTGTTTTTACTTTCGAATGAAAAAATGCCGGTGGCAAATCCGTTTTCAGATTCGCTGCGCTGAGTAAACTTGAAAGCTATCGGTTGGTAAATCTGAAAAAAATCTTGCAGAATATAAAAGGCTTGGTTACTGCTGTAATAACCGTTTACTCCGCTTGAAAGGCTTAAATAAATTTGTGAAGGGAAATATTCCGCTATCAGCGAGATGTTTCCAGACGAAAACGCCCGTTCGATATCAGAGAATACCTGAAGTTCTTTTTTTTGATTTTGTATTTCCGGCGTAAGCGTATATGGAAAAACTGATGAAAATATTAACGTCATCAAAAAAAAGAATGTGTTAATATGAATAAAAATTTTCTTCATTACTTTTGTGAAAAATAATCAATCTTAAAGACTTATACTAAACGAGAAATCTGTAACAAAAAAGAAATGTCAATCTTTGTGTTATTAAGATTGACATTCAATTTGCTGATAAATACTGTTAAGTTAATTTATTTTTTTTCTTTTTTAGGTCTTTCGAGACTTCCTCTTTTATGAGAATTAGCGGAGGTTTTCAGCTGGGGGTTGCCTTGAACTAATTGGAAAGCCCAGTCAAAAACTATTCTGTCGCGTGTAATTGTTTTTACGCGAACCTTCGCAAAATGATTGTCCCAAGTCCAAATGACGTAAGTATGTCCTTCAATCGCAACAGCATCTTTTGTTGAAGACCATCCGGTTTCCGGCGCAAAGGCAATGTCGTAAATATCTGTGGTTGCCCCCATATCTTTAATGTCGGTATCTTTATAAACATCAAGATATGGGGTGCCGTTGTAAACATCAAAAAAGAAATCGGTGTAAGAGGAATCGTTGTACGCCACTGCCGAATAAGTGGTAAAGCTGTAACCTGAGTTATTCGGAAAATTATTGAAGTCAAAAATGCTTTGGTTAAACCCTTCAGGTCTTGGAGTGGCATAAGCTGCGTCAATGCTCAAATCACTTTCATTATTGTTAAAATCGAAAGCCGTAACGGCATAATAATTTAATACTCCGTTTGAAGCTTCGTTATCAATATAAAAATCGTTTTGTGTTGTTCCAATCAATGTGTATTTACCGCTATACGATGTGCTGTAGTAGATGTTATAGCCGGCAACATCTTTTTCTCGATTATAATTCCAGCCAATGTCAACCCGGTTATCGCCATTTAGCACTTTCACACCGGTAGGTGGGGTTGGCGGAATATTGTCGTAATATTCATTCATGTTAGATTCATTGCAGGAGGTTAATCCGAACAAGAGGAGTGTTAAAATTGCGAGCGCGTGTATCTTTTTCATGGTATCACCTTTTATTGCTTTCTTTTAATCTATCAAATTAGAGGCCAGAAGATTTGAGATGAATTTTGATTTTATAGAAGCTTTGAGTTTCGTAATGTAGTTTTCTCTATACAGAATTGTCCTATGTGCCGAATTTTTCGTCAAAAAAAAGTTGAATTATTTCAGAAAAATTTGAGAAAGTAGTATAATTCAGTACAAAATAAATTCTTTTTAAGAAATGAAAAAAGGGAGTTACCATGAACCTTGATGTACTGATTTTTGGAGCTCATCCGGATGATGCAGAACTTTCCATGGGCGGCACGATTGCCAAACTTACGTTGAACGGTTTAAAAGTTGGGTTAATTGATTTAACAAAAGGGGAATTGGGAACTCGCGGAACTGCGGAAACAAGACAAAAAGAAGCCTTCCGCTCTGCGATTGCGCTGAAAATTTCTCTACGCGAAAATTTACACATTTCTGATGGTGAAGTTTCAGCCTCTAAAGAAAATATATTGAAGGTTATTACTAAAATTCGGAAGTATAAACCAAAACTTATTTTTGCTCCTTATAAAAATGACCGACACCCTGATCACGTTCATGCAAGTGAATTGGTAAACCAAGCTTTTTTCTTCTCCGGTTTAGCCAAGATGAAAAGCGTGGAAGATGAAAAGCCGCAACCCGCATACCGCCCTAAAAAATTGTTCTCTTACATGCAAACGTATACGTTTGAACCAAGTTTTATTGTGGATATCAGCGATACATTTGGATTAAAAATGAAAGCAGTTAAAGCATACGTTACGCAATTCTATGATCCTAAAAATAAAGAGCCGGAAACATTTATCAGCACTCCGGAGTTTATTAAATTTATTGAGTCTCGCGCAGAGTTTTATGGATTTAAAATCGGTAAAAAATATGGCGAGCCGTTTTTTACCCAAGAAGAAGTTGAGCTGGACCTTATCCATCTGTTAAAACAGGTTGACCATCCAAAAAGTTAAAAATAAAAAAGGCAGTTTTGTGTTTTTCAAAACTGCCTTTTTTAGCGCTCAAAATTGGCTACAAACCTTGATACATCCCTTCAATTAAATTTTTGTACCTTTCTTCAATTACTTTTCTTTTTAATTTGAAACTTGGAGTCAGTTCTCCCGTTTCTAAACTAAATGGTTTATCTAAAAGTGCAAATTTTCGTATGCGTTCAAAATTCGCCAGGTTTTTCTGAAATCTGCCAAGTTCTTCATCCATTAAATCGTAGATTTCTTTTTTATCAACAAGGTCATCGTTGGTTTCATATGCAATATTATGGCTGTCGGCATACTCTTTTAAGGCTTCAAAATCCGGTACGATAAGAGCGGACAGGAACATTCTTCTATCTCCGATCAGCACAAACTGATCAATATATTTGCTTGCGAGGAAAAGATTTTCGATTGGCGTTGGGGCAATATATTTTCCTCCGGAAGTTTTGAAAAGATGTTTTTTTCTATCGGTTATCATCAAAAAGCCTTCTGCATCAAAAACTCCGATATCTCCTGTATGAAGCCAGCCATCTTGGATCGTTTCATCGGTTTCTTTTTTATTTTTATAATAACCTTGCATGATGGAGGCGCCGCGTGCAAGAATTTCCCCGTCGCTTGCAATTTTCACTTCGACCGAAGGAAATGGCTTTCCGACTGTTCCAAATTTGTAACTATCAAACCGGTTTGCGGCAATTACGGGAGAAGATTCAGTTAAGCCGTAGCCTTCGATAATAACTATTCCAACAGCTTCAAAGAATTCGCCAAGCTCCCGTGCAAGCGC
>Ga0172371_10010152_pt1 | contig 12789 bp, 8 predicted proteins | sample Lak12m_FD_114543 | JGI IMG/M metagenome (GOLD analysis project Ga0172371, IMG submission 114543) | Freshwater microbial communities from Kabuno Bay, South-Kivu, Congo - kab_022012_12m | ecosystem: Environmental > Aquatic > Freshwater > Lake | place: Democratic Republic of the Congo: South-Kivu... | reverse complement strand
CAACGGGTTGCCCGTAAGTAAAGAGCAGACACCAGTGCTTTGCCGGCCTACTTCGCATCACCGATTATTCTCGGCATAGTACCATTTTGGTGGGCGTGACGCCCGTTACTTGTAAAATAAAGGCCGGGCAAGCCCGGCTAGAACGCTGAACAGTTACAGCTCTGGGGTTACAGCTCCTTTTTCGGTAGGAGCCGGATAGTTACGAAAAAGGAAGAGCGATGGATTGCTTGGGGGATCGGGGCTTATCCTACTCCTCAAGCCGTCCGCCTGTCAAGGTCAGACAGCGATCCATGCGCTTGGCCAGCTCATGGTTGTGGGTGACCATGATTGTGGAGACGCCGAAATGCTGGTTCATCTCGGTCATCAGGTCGAAGACCTTGAGCCCGGCCTTCGGATCGAGGTTGCCGGTGGGCTCATCGGCGAGGAGGATGGCGGGGCGGAGGAGCAAGGCCCGGGCTAGCGAGACCCGCTGTTGCTCGCCGCCGGACAACTCCCCGACCTGATGGCTGGCCCGGTCGGCAAGCCCCATCTTGGCCAGTAGATCCATGGCGGTCTCCTGCAACTGGCGGCGATCGAGGCCGGCAACGATGCCGGGCATGATGATGTTTTCCAGGGCGTTGAATTCCGGCAGCAGGTGGTGAAACTGAAACATGAAGCCAATCGAGCGGTTACGGAAGCGGCAGAGGGCACGATCCCCCTTGGTCAGGATATCCTCACCGGCGAAGGAGAGGGTGCCGCTATCCGGACGTTCCAAGGTGCCCAGGATATTGAGCAGGGTGGTCTTGCCCGAACCGGAGGCCCCGACGATGGCGATCATCTCCCCGGCCCGGATGTCGATCGCTAAGTCGCGCAGAATGTCGATGGTTACCGTCGTCTGAAAGGATTTGCTGATGCCCCTGGCTTCGAGCAGCGGTTTCTTTGGATTATTCATAGCGCAGGGCGGTGGCCGGGTCGATTTTGGCGGCCTGCCACGAGGGGTAGAGGGTGGCCAGGAGGGTGATGACCACGGCGGCGGTGGAGATCAAGAGGACATCGTGGCTGACGACCTCCACCGGCAGGGTGGAGATAGGGTAGACGTCCGGCAGCTTGATGAACTTGTATCGCCTGAGGATGTCGCAGACGAAGAGCCCACAAGCGACGCCGGCCACCGTGCCGGAGAGCCCGATAACCAGGCCCTCATAGACGAAGATCTTCATGATTTGGCGGGCGTTGGCCCCCATCGACTTGAGGATGGCGATGTCTTTGTTCTTCTCCATCACCACCATGATCAGGGTGCTGACGATGTTGAAGGCCGCTACCAGCACCACCAGGGTGATGATGATGAACATCATCTTTTTCTCCAACTCCAGGGCGGAGAACAGGCTCTTGTTCATGCTGATCCAGTCACGGGCGATGGTGCCCGCCCCCAACTGCTGTTCAATCTGACGGGCGATGTCGTGGGCGGCGAAGATGTCGGTGAGGCGCACTTCCACCCCATGCACATCCCCCCCCAATGCGAGGAAGTCCTGAGCCACCGGCAGGGCGACATAGGCCATTGAGGCATCGTACTCGTACATGCCGGTCTTAAAGATGCCAATGACCTCGCAGGTCTTGAGCCGGGGCAGGACGCCGATCGGGGAGAGGGAACCGGCGGTCGACAACAGGCGGACGCGGCTCCCTTGGAAGACCCGCAGCCGCTTGGCGAGCTCATGGCCCAAGATGATGCCGGGGAGGCGTCCCTCCTCGTTGGAGAGAGTGAGGTCTTGGATGTGGCCGCCATTTAAGTGGCGATCGAGGTCCAGCACCCGGTTGGCGCTGTCGGGGTCGATGCCGCGCAGGATGGCGCCGGTGCCAGCATCGCCGCTGGTAATCATGGTCTGCGAGAAGAGGTAGGGGGTGGTGGCAACGATGCCGGGGATGCCTTGCAGCTGAGATTGCACCTTGTCCGGGGCGCTGATGCGGCCCTCAGTCGTCTGCACGACGATATGCGAGTTGACGCCCAGGATCTTATCCCGCAGCTCGTTGGTGAAGCCGGTCATCACCGCCAGGACGATGATCAGGGCCATCACCCCAATGGCGACCCCGGCCACCGAGATGATGGAGATCAGGGAGATGAAGTTGTGCTTCCGTTTAGCTCGCAGGTAGCGGAGGCAGACAAACCATTCAAAGCGCATGGCTCAGCTGTGCACGCTTTCGGGGCGGAGGTGGGGAAAGAGGATGACGTCGCGGATGGAGGGGCTGTCGGTGAGCAGCATGGTCAGCCGATCGATGCCGATGCCTTGACCGGCCGCCGGCGGCATGCCGTACTCCAGTGCCCGGATGAAATCGGTATCGACCTCTGGGAATATCTCGTCATCGTCGCCACGGTCGGCGATCTGCTTCTCCATCCGTTGCCGCTGGTCGATGGGGTCGTTCAACTCACTGAAGGCGTTGGCCAGCTCGCGGCCGGTGATGAACAGCTCGAAACGATCGGTGATCGAGGGGTCGGCCTCGTTGCGGCGGGCCAGGGGCGAGATCTCAGTGGGGTAGGCGGTGATGAAGGTTGGGTCGATGAGCTTTTCTTCGACCAACAGCTCGAAGAGCTCGGTCTTGATCTTGCCGGGGCCAGCGCTGGCATTGAGGGCGATGCCGTGGCTCTCCGCCGTCTGCCGCAGTTTGAGCGGGTCGGCCAGCACCTCAGCCGGGATACCGGCCACCTCCGTCAAGGCCTCATCCATGGTCAAGCGCCGCCAGGGCGGGGTCAGATCGACCTCTTGTCCCTGGTAGGTGATCTGGGTGCTGCCGACTACCTCGACGGCGATCCAGGAGATCATCTCCTCGGTCAGATCCATCAGGTCGTGGTAGGTGGCGTAGGCCTGATAGAACTCAAGCATGGTGAATTCGGGGTTGTGACGAGTGGAGAGGCCCTCGTTGCGGAAGTTGCGGTTGATCTCGAAGACCCGCTCAAAGCCGCCGACCAAGAGCCGCTTGAGGTAGAGCTCGGGGGCGATCCGCAGGTAGAGGGTCATATCTAAGGCGTTGTGGTGGGTGCGGAAGGGTTTAGCGGTGGCCCCCCCCGCTACGGGGTGCATCATCGGGGTCTCGACCTCCATGAAGCCGCGATTGTTCAAGAAATCGCGCACCAGACGGGTGATCTCAACCCGCTTCTTGAAGGTATCCTTGACCTCTGGGTTACAGATGAGGTCGACATAGCGTTGACGATAGCGGGTCTCGACATCGGTTAGGCCGTGAAATTTCTCGGGCAAGGGGCGGAGCGACTTGGTGATAGGCTTGACCAGAGTGGCGGCAATCGACAACTCGCCGGTCTTGGTGGTGAACAGAGGGCCTTTGAAGCCTACGATATCGCCGATATCGAGCTTTTTGAAGATGGCGTAGGCCTCTTCCCCCACCGCATCCCTCTTGACGTAGACTTGCATGCGGCCGGAGGCGTCTTGCAGGTGAAGGAAGGCGGCCTTGCCAAAATTGCGCACGGTCATGACCCGCCCGGCGATGGCGTATTCCGGGCCTTCGCCATGGAGGCTGGCCCCTTTCTCCTCGGCCTTGGCCAGCACCGCGAGGATGGCATGGGAGGGGCGAAAGTCGTTGGTGTAGAGGGAGACGCCGAGCTCGGCGAGTTCTTGGGCCTTTTGGCGGCGTTGCTGGAGTACTTGGTTTAATTCTTCCATAGGTAGGGGCTCTGCTGTGGTAAGGAAAGGGGGGACTGAGTAAGGGGTTAAACGCCAAGATACCTCTGGCGGAGGGTGGCGGAGACGTCTCGGGTTAGGGCTAGCACTTGTTGGGCGGCCTCCAGAGGCAAGGCGCCAGTGCCGCAACTGGGGGTGATCAAACTCTGAGCGATGAGAGTGGACTTATCCCAACGGCCCCCCAGCAAGAGGTCGCTTTGCCGCTCCCAGAGGGCGACCAGGGAATCACAGCTCTCCCGCATGATGGTTGTGACATCGGCGGTGGGGACGATCCCCCAGGCCAAGACCCCGCCTCGCGCTAGGAAATCATGCACCTGGGGCTTGCAGGTGATCAGCCGATCGAAAAAACCGTGGGCATCGAAACTCAAGATGTCGAGGTCGAGGGCCAAGAGGAAATTCCAATCGGTGTTGGCGCAGACGTGGATGCCGGCCAGGCCGCCAGCCCCCTTGATCGCCCCAATCACTTCGCTCAGATCCTGGGCAATATCCTCTTTGGCAATGCTGATGAAGGCCGACGAGCCCAAGCCCGCCAAGGCCGGTTCGTCGATGAAGACGATGACTGGCAGATGGAGATCCTTGAGGAACTCGACTTGCCAGGCGGCCTTCATGGCCAGGGCCTTGACCGCCATCTCCCGGAAGGTCTCATTGTAGTAGCCCAGGCGGTGATCCCCATCGGCGAGTCCGGTGAGCAGGGTGAACGGCCCGGTGATCTGCCCCTTGAGGGCCATGACCTTGGTGTGTTGCCCGACCATTTTCTTCAGTTCGTAGATGCCCCGAGCCCGGGCCTCCGAGACCGCAAAGCGGGAGCAGAGCAGGCTGGCCGGTGTCTCGGAGGCGGCGAGATAGGCCTCATAGAAGGCCAACTGCTCGGCCTCGAAATCGGCCGTCGAGAGGTCAAAATAGGTCTTGCCCTCGGCCTCGATCACCCCAGGCAAGCCTTCGACAAACTGATTCATCATCCGTTCCAGGGGATTGGACGGCAGTTGCGGCCAGAGGGGGATGTCTGGGGTGTGGGCCATGATCAGCCCGAGGGCCTGGTGGTAATCGCTCACCGGCAGGCTGCCGATGAGGGTGGCACGGGCGGCGGGGGCAAAGGTATTGCCGCCTTGACCGGGCGGGTTTGAAGAAGAATGGCGGTTCATGGGATATCCTGCGCAGGGGGCATGATGCGGGGTCTTGTTGCCTGATAAACAGGCCCCCTTAGCTAGCAGGGAACGGGGGGGATGTCAATTCATTTATTTCCGACTCCAACCTTGACTGACGTGGCAAAGTTGTTTATCCTGGCCGCCAAAGCGAGAGTGGTGAAATTGGTAGACGCACTGGACTTAGGATCCAGCCCACGTGAGTGGTTGGGGGTTCGACTCCCCCCTCTCGCACCATTAACACCTACAAAGACATCCAGCAAAGTTCAAAAAGCCCGCACTCCTACTAGGTTTGCGGGCTTTTTGTTGTCCAATGAAGTCTATGAGTATCCGTTGATGGTTACCCGTCCATCCCTTTCCCCATTACGAGACGTCCCTACGAGAGGTTGACCAACACCGTACCGTAGCATGGCGGCAAAAGCCAATACGCGAAACGTGTTTATGCGAACGTCCCCCGGCATACCTGCCCCCTGTGTGTGTCTAGGCCTTGTTTCCTCCTCCCCCTGGCGTGTTTCCTTGCACAATCGCACTATTATTTCTTGCCGAGTGCCTTAGCAGGGGTCCGTCAGTGCCCGGCGCAGGGCAGTGAGCAAGTCGTGTTTGAGCACCGGTTTGGCCAGATAGTCGCGGATGCCCATGGCCAGAGCCTTCTCGCGGTTGATCAACTCGCTCTGGCCGGTGCAGATGATGATCGGCAGATCGGGCCGGATGCCAAGGATGGTCTGGGCCAGCTCGGCCCCGGAGAGGTGGGGCATGGTCATGTCGGTGACCATGAGGTCGAATTGCTCGGGGTGGAGACGGAAGTCCTCCAGGGCCTGGACGCCGTTGGTGTAGACCGTCACCTGATAGCCGTTGAGGAGCAGGAGTCGGCTCACGAAGTCCCGGATCGGGGCCTCGTCATCGACAAACAGAATCCGTTCGCCGTGGCCTGCGAGGTCGGTCTGGGGCGTTGTGATCGGCAGAGCGGCCGCCGCCTCCTCCACCAGGGGCAAATAAACGTGGAAGGTCGTCTCCTTGCCCACCTCGCTGTAGACGGTGATCGCGCCCTGGTAGCTCTTGACGATCCCATGCACCACCGCCAGGCCAAGGCCGGTGCCCTCTCCGGTCTTCTTGGTGGTAAAGTAGGGTTCAAAGATCTTTTCTCGTATCTCCGGGGGGATGCCGTAGCCGGTGTCGCTAACCGCAAGCTTGAGATAGCGGCCGGGGGTCAGCTCACCATAGCCCTCATCCTCTGCTTGAATGATGATCTCGGTGAGCGAGACGCCAATGACGCCGCCGGTCTCGCGCATGGCGTGGTAGGCGTTGGTGCAGAGGTTCATGACGATCTGATGGATCTCGGTCGGGTCGGAGAGCACCATGCCATGGGCGACAACCTCCTGCCGGATCTCGATGGTGGCCGGGATGGCGGCGCGGAGCATCTTCAGGGCCTCCTTGACGATGAGAGAGACCTGGAGCGGCTGCCGTTCCTTCTCAGTCCGGCGGCTGAAGGTGAGGATCTGCTTGACGAGCTCGGTGGCCCGCTCCGCCCCCTTGCGGATCTGGGTTAGGTACTGCGCCTGGGTCTCGGGGTTTTGTTCGTCCAGGGCCAGATCGGTATAGCCGAAGATGGCCGAGAGGATATTGTTAAAGTCGTGGGCAATGCCGCCGGCCAGGGTGCCGATGGCCTCCATCTTCTGGGATTGGCGCAGCTTGATCTCGAACCCGGCCCGCTCCTGCTCGGCCCGTTTGCGCTCGCTGATGTCGCGGACAAAGGCGCAGTTGTACTCCTCGTCGCCGACCTTGACGTAGTTGGCGACGATCTCCACCGGCGTCAACCGGCCGTCCTTGGCGCGATGGGTGGACTCAAAGACCAAGGTGCCCTGGCTCCGGAGGGCGGGGAAGTGCCCCTGCCATATCGTGGCGTCGTAGTTGGGGTCTACGTCGGGGACAGAGAGGGTGATTAACTCCTCGCGGGAGTAGCCCAGGGAGCGGCAGGCGGCTTGGTTGACATCGACGATGCGGGCCTCGGGGGTGATCCAAAACAGGGCGTCGGAGGCGGCGTCCACGCTGATCCGGGTGAGCCGCAGGGCCTTCTCGGCCTGGGCGCGCACACTTATCTCCTCTTGCAGCGATTGGGTGCGCCTCTGCACCAAGTCCCGCAGGCGGTAGTTGAACAGGAAGAGGAAGACCAGGCTCAACCCCCCGGCCAGGATGGCCGAGCCCCCGATGGCGATGTGGGTGTACTCGGTTTGCAAGGGGGAGCGGATCGAGGTGATGGCCCGGATCTCGCCAACCTTCTCGTTGAACCCGCTCTCGCCGGGATAACGCTCCTGAAGCTGCGGCGGCGCCCCGGCCCGTTTGCCGTGGCAACGGAGGCATTTCTCGTTGTTCTCCAAGAAGGGGATGGCGACGTAGAGGTTCTTTTTGCCGTCCACCTCGATGATGTCCCGGAAATGCTTAATCTCCCGGTTTTCGTTGAACATCTTGATCAGCTTTTCTTCTAGGGCATCGGCCCGGTTGACCGGGTTCCTGGGGTTGATAGCCGCCAGTTTGTAGTACAACTCCGGCAGCCCCTCCTTGACGCGTTCCTCATTATAGAAGACGTGCTGATTTCTGACGATGTAGGAGGAGGAGAGTAGCTCCGGGGCGTAGAAGGTGGCGGGGATCTCACCGTCTGCCTGATACTTGAGGTAGGACGGGATCAAGGTCTGCTGAACGTAGTGGTGGATGCCCTTGTGGGAGAGGAGCAGGTTGGTGATGTTCTTCTCAGCCTGCTGGAGGACGTAGGCCCGGGACAAAAAATAGGCGCAGGCCCCAGTGGCGGCCATGATCAGACCAGCGATGAGCAGGGACAGGATGACGTGATCTTTGATGCTGCCCTCTTGGGCGAAAGACGATGGTCGCTTCAACATAGGGGTGGGCCTCCTCAAGGACTTTGTCCTCTTGTTCTTGCCGGGGGGATAACCTTCACCGCCATTCTCGCGACTCCGTTGGGCGTTGTCAACGAAAATGAGTAACTTTACCGGTGCCTGCTCAGCAGCACTCCATCGTGCGGCAATCGAGCTGGCTGACGGAGTCGGGCTACGCATCAAAAACCCGCTTGCCGCAACCTATAGCGATGTTGGACAGTTACGGTTCTGAGGGATGCCTCGTTTCTGGGCATAAGGTGAGTATGCTGAAAATGGTCATGAATTGCGCCTTTCTGTCTCTCACCCTGGCCCTCTCCCGCAGAGAGAGGGAGAAAAGGAAAGAAGCTCAATTCATTCCCGTGAGCGATATTGTTACACTTTCAGGGGGTATTGCTCCTTCTTCGCTTGGAATTTAGGAACAGAGGGAAGGAATAATAGCTTTACGACATCGAAAAATGAACTTCGCCAACCGGTTGCGATAAAAGCAAATTTGACAAGAACTATGGGGGCTTGCGAAGACTAGATGGTCATCACCAAGGCATAAGGTGAGGTCGATGTCTCCTGGCTTGGCGCTGGTTGTTTGGTGATCTTGGCGAAAAGATTGGTGAGGGACATAGGGAAGAGGTACACGTCCAGGGTGGCTTGGTTGCTGTCTTGGCCGAGCGACATTTTTTGATAACCGGCGACGATCGGTTCGAGAAGCGATTTTCCTTGGTCGAAGGTGCCGGAAATTGATGCCTCTTTGATGGCGATGGCGAGTGAGGCCAGGCTGGTGGAGACCTGTTGCCGCCAGACCCGTCGTTTTGTGAGGTATGCTTGCGGGGTAAGATCCATGATGGCCTTCTCTCCCGGGATTGGCAGGCTGAGCAATCGGTTCGAGCCTTGCTGGATTGTTGTGGTGGCGTATTCGTTGAGCATGGCCATTACCGCTGGGGTGGTGCTGATGAGCCAATGCTTCTCTCGGTCAGCATCGGCCAAGAAGAGGTGGCCCCAGGCACGGAGTCGTTGCGCCAGGTGGTCGTTTGCCCGAGCTTGGTAGCTTGCGATTAGGGGATCATAGTCCACTGGTTGCGGGGCATCATCGTGAGCTAACTCCCTGAGCATGGCCTCTTGCCTGCGCTCAAGCTCATCGAGTGCCTGCTCAACTTCTTGGTTTTCTTGATCTTGTATTTCCGCTAATTGGAGGAGAAGTCTCGCTTGGAGCAGGGTTTCGCTATGAACTTTTCTTTCTGTCTGCGGGGAAAGACGATGAATCAGTTGCCAAACGCTTTCTTCGTCAACGGCACGCAGCTTGGTTGAAATCGCTGAAAGACCACCCCCGTAATATTCGGCACGGTTTGCGGTCATGTCGTGGATAAGCTGTTGGAAAGTTTGCAGACCATCGCCAAAGGGGACGGGCGCGTATTGTCGGCAGAGAGAGTGGATCTCAGGCGAGAGGCGTTGGGGGATATCTTCCGTTGGCGAGTACAAAAAAATTGTCTCAAAATAAAGAAGCAGTTGACGAAGGACGGCCTCCTGGGGAATAGTGGCCGGCAGGAGTAAGGTGGAAAAATACTGTGTCATGATGGGTGTTATTAGGATGAATGAGAGAAAAAAATGGTTATCCCTGTCGCTACTAGGGGGAGTCTATCTGTTGTGTAGTTTGCGCTATTTTCCGGGGAACCTCTTGAAGACAGCGGTGGAAACGGCCTTGCAAATAGTGACGATTGCCCCCCTGCCCGGCGGGGCAACGTTAGTCTTGGTAAACTTTATCCAACGAAGCGCCGGTCAAAAGATGCCTTGGGATAGAATGGTGCGGATCTATCTGACATTGGGCCTTATGATAGAAATCCTCATTGGCGCCTATGTCTATTTGGGGCAGGGGGATGGCGCATAGCCTTCGGCGGTGAACTACGTCGCTATTTGGCAATTATTCCGTAGCGCCCACGCTATTTCCCCTTGATGAAGGAGTTGGGGGGGTGGTAGCCTGAGGGAGCGGTTGTGTTTGGCATCAGGCGTGTCTTTTTACCAAACAAGGTGCCGGGATTGGTGACGGAGTTGCAGCCGGTTTGCACCTCATCGGCGAGGATTGCCCCCAGTTTTTTTAGGCCGGTGCCGATAGTGCCGGTTGGGGTGCGAACGGCTATCTCGCCGCCGCCGAAGCGCAGGTTGGCCAGTTTGGTGCCCGCCCCAAGATTAACCGCCCTGCCTAAGATGCTGTCGCCTAGGTAGGCAAAGTGGCCGGCCTTGGCCTCATCTAAGAAGACGGAATGTTTGACCTCCGTGACGTGACCGACCACGCAACGTTTCCCCACCAGGCAATAGCCCCGAAGATAGGCCCCTTGCCGGATTTCTGTCCAGTCGTTGATGATGGCCGGTGATTTGATCAGTGCCCCGGCCTCGATAAACACCCCGCAGCCAATCGCAATTTTTTCACCGCTGAGGATGGCCCCGGCCATGATCACTGAGGCGCCCTCAAGGGGGTGGCCGTCTCTCAGCACGGCCAACTTGCCCTTGGTGGCATCTCCGAGGCTTAGGGTGAGGTCTTTTGCCGAGAGAACTTGCCCTTGGTGCAAGATCAAGGTCTCGGCAAGGGGCCGATCGCGGGGGATAGACGACAGGCAGGCTGGGTAGTGGGCGTCATCCATGTAGGATTTCAAGCCACGGATGGCCTCCCAGACTGGGCCGGAGCCAAAGAGGGGGGCGTGGGGAGTTTCTGAGAGATCAAAAAAAGAGGCAGGGGTCAGCATAGGGGCAGGACAATGAGTTTTGAGTTAAGGGGAAGGGGTAAGGCAGCGGCGCAACCCTATCCTCCTTGCCTGATTTGTTCAAGAAAATTTGTTGTTGTTTCGGCGTGGTGCCATGAGAAATCCGCCCCCTTTTTCAAAAGGGGACGTTCATCTCGCCCGGTCGGCCATCATCTCTGCTTCGCAACTATTGACTTACCATGAGATGATGTTTAGGTTGGCCCAGAGTTTCTGATGTCAACTTGGCAATCGTTGTATGGCGCGGACGACCAACTGCCCCTCGATATGAGGCCTTGATTGCCTTAATAAAAACTAAGCCGGAGGTTTTATTGTGGAATTTGATGACTCGCTGACCACAGGGTTGAGCGATTTTTTTGATACTGAGGGGCAGGAGATTCCCGAAGACTTGCCGATGATGGCGGTTCGTGATGTGGTGATCTTCAGCTACATGATTATCCCGCTCTTTGTTGGTAGGGCTGCCTCTGTTTCCGCCATCAACGATGCGATGATCAAAGATAAGCTCCTGCTCTTGGTGACTCAGAAGGACTCGGCTCAGGACGAGCCCGGGGCGGATGACTTGTTTCGTGTGGGCATGGTGTGCATGATCATGCGCACGCTTAAGTTGCCCGATGGCCGCTTGAAGGTATTGGTGCAGGCCTTGAGCAAGGCCAAAGTAGAGGATATTGTTCAACACGAGCCTCACTTAATCGCCAAAATCACGGTGGTGAAAGATGATCCTTTGGATCCCATTCCGGTTGAGGTCGAGGCCCTGATGAGGACGGCCCGCGAAAATACCGAGAAGATCTTGACCTTGAAGGGGATCATGTCTTCGGATTTGATGGTCATCTTAAACAACATCGAAGAGCCAGGGCGTTTGGCCGATCTGGTGGTCTCGAATTTGCGGCTGAAAACGACGGAATCTCAGGCCGTCTTGGAGACCTTTGATCAGGTCGCTCGATTGACCAAGGTGTCGGAATTCTTGCGTAAAGAATTGGAAGTCGCCACCTTGCAGGCCAAGATAGAGTCGGTGGCTCGGGAAGAGATGGGCAAGAGTCAGCGCGAGTATTATCTCCGCGAACAGATGCACGCCCTGAAAAAAGAACTGGGCGACGAAGACGATCGTTCGGCGGAAATCGAGGAGCTTCGGGGCAAGATCGAAAAGAAGCGGATGCCTCCTACGATTCGTACCGAAGCGCTCAAGCAGTTGAAACGTTTCGAGATGATGCATCCCGAGGCCTCGGAGGCGACGATCGTTCGCACCTATCTGGATTGGATCCTCGATGTCCCCTGGCTGCGGGGCACCAAGGACAAGTTGGATCTCAAGAACGCCAAAGAGATCCTCGATGCCGATCACTATGGTCTCGAAAAGGTCAAGGAACGGATTCTGGAACACCTGGCGGTTCGTAAACTGAATAAGGCCTCAAAGGGGCCAATCCTTTGCTTCGTTGGACCTCCCGGTGTGGGTAAGACCTCGCTTGGTAAGTCGGTGGCTCGGGCCATGGGCCGGAAATTCTATCGCCTGTCGTTGGGGGGGATGCACGATGAGGCCGAAATTCGTGGCCATCGGCGTACCTATATCGGGGCGATGCCGGGGCGTATCATCCAGGGTTTGAAGACCGTGGGGGCGAACAACCCGGTCTTCATGATGGACGAGGTGGACAAGGTCGGTTCCGACTATCGGGGCGATCCTTCCTCCGCCTTGCTTGAGGTGTTAGACCCAGAGCAGAATACGGATTTCTCCGATCATTACCTGAATATGCCCTTCGACCTGTCCAAGGTGATGTTCATCGTCACCGCAAACATGGTCGATACCATCCCGACGCCGTTGCTTGATCGCATGGAGATCATCCGTCTCTCGGGCTATACGACGGAGGAGAAGATGGTGATCGCCAAGCGCTATCTCCTGCCTCGCCAGATCAAACAAAATGGGATCACCGAGAAGCAAATTGTCCTCGACGACCCCATCTTGGAATCGATGATCAGTGGCTATACCCGTGAAGCGGGTTTGCGAAATTTGGAGCGTGAGATTGGCAAGGTTTGCCGCAAGGTGGCGAGGAAGGTGGCTGAGGGCGGCAAGGGCCCCTACGCCATTTCGGCCCGGACGCTTGCCTCCTATCTTGGCCCGCCAAAATTTTTGCCTGAGTATGAGACCGATAAGATCGATCAGCCGGGTCTGGCGACCGGGCTTGCCTGGACGGAAGTCGGGGGGGAGATTCTCTATATCGAAGTGGCGATCCTTAAGGGGAAGGGGAACATCACCCTGACCGGGCAATTGGGTGAGGTGATGAAGGAATCCGCTCAGGCGGCCTTGACTTTCTGTCGCTCCAAATTGGAGCGGTTAAAGCTGCCGGAATCGTATTTTGATGAGGTT
>Ga0172371_10010151_pt1 | contig 12791 bp, 8 predicted proteins | sample Lak12m_FD_114543 | JGI IMG/M metagenome (GOLD analysis project Ga0172371, IMG submission 114543) | Freshwater microbial communities from Kabuno Bay, South-Kivu, Congo - kab_022012_12m | ecosystem: Environmental > Aquatic > Freshwater > Lake | place: Democratic Republic of the Congo: South-Kivu... | reverse complement strand
GGGGCCGTACATAACCATCAAGCCGGCCGAAACATTCGTCCGATACGGCATTGCCGATTTTTGGGTCAAAGGCAGCGGGGAAGCACCGTTACAGATGCTCTACCGTCTGTTAGCGGGTGACCCGAACGCGGCGCGGGAAGAGATCCCGGGAATAATCTACAGGGACGGTCAAGACTATGTGGAAATGCCGCGGTCCAGACTTTCGGCCGAGAGCGAGCTTCCACCGGATTTCGAGGGGCTCCTCCTGGACGACTACCGCTATGATCATCCCTTGACCGGCGAACAGACTTTCTTTCTGCCTTACAGGATTTCAAAGGGGTGCACATCCGCTTGCAGTTTTTGCACGGGTCGGCTGGTTGACGCGTACAGCTGTAAGTCGGCCGACAAAGTTGTCTCAGAAGTGTCGGAAATGGCCGGGAGATATGGAACCTGTGCCTTCCAGTTCGCGGACGCCTCCGTCAACGGTCATCCGCGGCGCCTGGCCGAGATCTGCGACAAACTGGCTGTGGAGTTTCCGGAGATCAGGTGGTATGCGTACGCCAAAGTTAATGGCTTCACTCCGGAACTCCTTGCAAAGGTCAAGGCGGCTGGTTGTTTCAGCTTGTTCTGGGGGGTGGAGTCCGCGCATCAGCCCACGGTGGATCTCCTCGGAAAGCGCTTCAAAGTGGAGAAGATGTACCACCTGATCGACGCGGCAATCAATGTCGGTATCAAGAGCTACATTCACCTGATTTACAACACGCCGCACGAATCGAGAGACGCGGTCGAGGATCTCATGCGCCTGATGAACAGGTACAAGACTTCATACATGGTGGTGTTTGTCCCCCAAAGATTCCTCCTGGAGGCCCAGTCGCCGATGTTCGAGCACCCCGAGCGCTACGGTCTGGCCAACGTTCGGCGGGTGGAAACGAATGTCTTCGAGCGGGAGCAATTCACGTACGACGAGATCCCGGGAGCGGATCATTCGGAGATCGTCGCGAGGAACGCCCTCCACCGGGAGATGCTCTCCGGACACCTGGATCGGATCAGGTACCAGAGTCTTGCAAGCGGCTCGAAGAACCGGTTGGCGAGGTGGGTACGCGCAAGACTCCTGATCGGAACAGGGAAGTATTCACGGAAGTCGAACCTGATGGACCGCATCCACAGGAGGTTGGTGGGCTGGATGGAATCCGAAAATCCGGGGATCAGGGAACAACTCTAGCTGGCGGTTTACCTATAGCGCGCAGGATGCGCTTCCCGTGGGTCAGCACATCCGAGCTTCTTTTTGTAAGGAATTTCTGCCCGATCCCCCTTCTTTAAAAGCCAAGTAGAGCATCACCGCTCGCTTCGTACCGGTCGAGCCGCGTCGGATGCGGGTTTGTCGGTCCATGCCCATTCTTTGTCCCCATCTCGTTCGCGTGTGTTATAGATATCGCCGACCGCAACCGTGCCGAAGGTGTGAAGGTGCTTTTCGTCGTAAGGGAAATTCCGCAAAGGAATTTTAAGGTAAAGATTAGCTTGCCGGTTTCTGGATCGCCAATCCGGGTTCTGGTTGTCGTACAGCGGCAGCTCTTCACCCCACGACCGGATGGCTATTCTATCAGGGTGGACCTTGAAGATCTCGACCATTGCCTTCTTCACGTTTGTTGCGCGCTCCATGGCGAGCTTGTAGTTCTCTTCCGTCGAACCTAAGAAGGTTGTAAACCCATCTATTTGGAGCGTGTACTGAGGTATTGCGTGTAAGAAATTGGCTACAGCCTCGAGCTTGATCGCCTCGGAAGGGAGAAGGAAAGCCTTCTTGGGCTGGAAGAATATCTCCGGATAGGGGAAGAGCACTTCTCTGATGGTGATATCCCATGCAAACGCTTTCATTTGAGGCTTGTACCTGACATCCTCCCAGGCCCGTGCATATCCGCCCGTAAGCTTGCATACTTCATAGATATTTCTCCAGCCAACCTCCGTGTTTCCGAAAAACACGCCGAATATCTGGACCTTGTCTCCGTACAGGTCTTTGAGAGCAGTCGCAGTTTTCTGAGGGCATTCCCCTTCATTGCCCCCATCGGTGAAGACCACTATGGCTGTCCGGCCCGCAGCAGTGCCGATGAGCTGTCCTGCCAACTGCAACGCATCTTGAAACGCCGCGGTCCTGTAAGGAAGAAATTTCTCTTGTCTTATGCAATTGTAGAACTGATCGTATTTCCGCCGCTCCCAGGGACTGAGAGGACTGAGAAGCTTGGGCGCCTGGCAGTCGCCGAAGGTGATCAAGGCTGTATTGAGGTCGTACTGCCATCGTGGAACGTGCGGCATCATGTTGATGAACATGGCCAGCGCCCGAGTGGCCACGAACAGCCTTGAATGGTCGTAGGCCTTGGGATAACCTGATATCATGGAGTCCGACACGTCGAAAAGAAAGATCACGTTATGAAATTTCGGGATATAATCGTGGTCTTTTTGCGGAAGTGGTTCCGAAAACGACTTCAGGGGCAACAAGACCAAAAGAGCTAGCAGCGCTGCGGCCGGAAGGCTTTTTTTCATCCGCGTCCTCCTGTTGGACTCACGTCAATCGTAAAACAAATAATGACATGATGTCCAATATATCCAGCCATATATTAAAGTAATTGGTGATGTAAGTCAAGGGGAAATCGATGACAAATCAAACCCCTGAAGCGCCGCGGACCTCGAACGGCTTCTTCGTCACCGCACACCAGGACGGACAGTGCCATGCCAGAGCGACCTTACCGAATACTAATCGTCGATGATGAACCGAACATGCTTCACATGCTTAGCTCTGTTCTGAAGCAAGACGGATTCGACCCGGAATGCGCGCAGACAGCGCAAGCGGCTCTGGAACTAGCCGAAAAGCAGACCTTCGATTTTATACTTTCGGATGTTCGCATGGCTGGCATGGACGGCATTCAGCTGCTCCAGACTTTGCGCTCCAGGGGGATCGAGTCCATGGTGATACTGATGAGCGCCTACGGAAACGTCGATCTGGCGCTCGAGGCAATGCGCAAAGGGGCTTACGACTACATATCCAAGCCCTTCAAGACCGACGAAGTGGTTCTGGCCTTGCGCAAGGCGGCTGAAAGGGAAAGATTGCGGCGTGAAGTGGTTCGCTTGAGGCGCAAGCTGCAGCGTTTTGAAGTGGGGCCGGAGATCGTGGCTTGCAGCAGGGCTGTATTGGATGTGCTGGAGACCGCCCACCAGGTGGCGCGCTACGATTCCTCGGTTTTGATCACCGGCGAATCCGGTACCGGAAAAGAACTTTTGGCCAGGGAGATTCATCGGTGTTCGCCCAGGGCCCAGGGATCTTTTGTCGGGATAAACTGCGGGGCCATCCCTGCCGGACTGCTGGAATCCGAGCTATTCGGTCACGCCCGCGGGTCCTTCACCGGCGCGGTTGATGAAAAGACGGGCTTCTTCGAGGAGGCCGACGGCGGGACCTTATTCCTGGACGAGATCGGCAGCATGGACGTGGCGCTGCAGGTGAAGTTTCTGCGAGCCCTGGATAGTGGCGAGATACGCAGAGTCGGCGAGACGAGGCCCCGGACGGTGTCGGTCCGCATAATAGCGGCCACCAACCAAGACCTGCCAGATGCCATAGAAAAGGGATTATTTCGCGGGGATCTGTTCTATCGACTCAATGTGGTTCACCTGCATCTCCCCCCCCTCAGCGAGCGCCGCGAGGAAATCATTCCTCTCGTGGAGCATTTTGTCCAAGCGCTGAACAAGAAGATGGGTCTCAAGATCACCCGCATCACGCGTGAGGCGGAGAGAGCGCTGCTCAACTACCAGTGGAAGGGGAATGTCCGGGAGCTTCAGAACGTGGTTGAGAGAGCCCTGATCATCTGCTCCGGTGATGCCATCACACTAGATTGTTTGCCGTACGACATTCGAGTAGGAGGTGCCAACGTTGTCGCTCCTGTGGACGCTGACGAGACGCTCTCTCTCAAGAAGGCCTCGAGGGATCTGGAGAAAATCCTGATCAACAAAGCCCTCAATCGAACGGGGGGGAATCGGTCGAAAGCCGCGGCGCTTTTGGAAATCAGCTATCCGTCGCTACTACAAAAGATCAAAGAATACGGGATGGCATGAAAGTGGTTGCCCAGGCCCCTTCCTTGGCCGGGTGTAGACGTCAGGGCTCATACGGGGAATGGCTGCTCAGGGGGCTGCTACCGTGGAGTACCTGCACCTTCACCGTTTCTCCCCGCTTGAACGGCCCTTTGCCACCCGGCAAAATCATAAGTCCGTCTGCGAGCACCATCGAGCGGAGCGCGCCGGAAGACTGGTTTCCCGTCGGCACCGCTACCATTTGTCCGTCCCTTTCGAAGAGTTTGCACCGCACGAGATGAAGACGGCTTGAGGAGATGTCGACATCCTCCGCGAACGTGGCTTCAACAAGCGGCCTGAAAAGGTTGACGTGTCCCATCATCTTGAGCAGAGCGGGCCTGACGAACTGTTCAAAAGAGATCATGGCTGAAGTCGGATTGCCTGGCAGGCCAAAGACCGGCTTGTTACCGATGGTTCCGAAAACCAACGGCTTGCCCGGCTTCATGGCTACCTTCCAGAACTTCACCCTCATGCCAAGCTGGGAGAGCGTGTCTTTCACCAGATCGTACTTTCCTACGGATACTCCCCCCGACGTGACAATGGCATCTGCCCTGAGGCCCTCCGATATCCTCGAGCGCTGGTCCGTTTCATCGTCAGTGGCTATCCCGAGTGAAAGCGGGATTGCCCCGCAATCCTGAACCTGGGCCGCGAGACTGTACGTATTGGAACAGACAACTTTCCCGTCTGAAAACGGCTCGTCCAAATCGACCAGCTCGTCCCCCGTTGACAGAATCGCCACTACTGGCCGCTGGTGGACGTAAACATACGCGTGGCCCAGCGTGGCCAGCATTCCCACTTCTGGAGGCCTGACAAGGTCTCCCGCGGAAAGCACTATCTCGGAGGCCTTGACGTCTTCGCCGGTACGTCGAATATGCGCGCCCTGACCTGGATCCCGAAGGCATACGATCTCGTCTCCGCCGCGGCGGGTGTCTTCCAGCATGATGACCGCGTCCGCGCCTGCGGGAATAAGTCCGCCGGTCATTATTCTCACTGCTTCTCCGGGGCCTACGGACCCGTTGAAGGGGCGTCCTGCCGGCGCGTCTCCCACAAGCCTCAGTCGTGCCGGATTGTCGGATGAAGCTCCTGAAAGGTCTTCATGGCGGCAGGCGTATCCGTCCATGGCCGAATTGTCCGCGGAGGGGACGTCCCGGACTGCATCCACCTCCTGAGCCAGCACCCTGCCCAACGCTTCAAGAATATGTATCCTTTCCCGTCCTAGAACGGGGATCTCCTCCAGCACCTTTTGCTGCGCTTCACCGATTTCAATCACCGTACGCCTCCGTAACACTTCGCCGCGTTGGTGGTCTTATTTGGCACATTTGCACTCGGGTGGCTATTATCCATCTTTTACCGATGCGATGTCATGCGAGTGACATTGATAGGCTTGTTAATTGCCGGTCCTGACGGCCGGATATCGTCCAAAGATTACTACAGAACCGCACGCGTGTAAAATGAGCTGAGCGGTAACCGGCCGGCTCCCCCCAAGCCGTGAGCGGCTGCGACATTGAACCGCGGAAGTGACCGGATCGCCATTATGTGATAAACAGGAATCTCAAGCGGCATAGCATCCGGTCAGGTGATACCATATTCAGGAGGCAAGGCCCATGAGATGGTCTTTGAAGATTGGTTCCATCATTGGAATACCGGTCAAGGTACACATCACGTTTTTTCTTCTGCTCCTGTTAATCTTCTTTGCAGGTACTCAGATTATCGGCACAGGAGGGCTAAGCGGCGTCATATTTGTGATCCTCATCTTTGCGTCGGTGGTATTCCACGAGCTGAGCCACGCAATTGTCGCCCGACACTATGGATTGAACGTTCAGGACATAACATTGCTCCCCATAGGAGGAGTGGCGCGCATGACAGGGCTTCCCGAACGGCCCATCCAGGAAGTCGTCATAGCCATAGCAGGACCGATTGCGAGCTTCTTTTTGGCATTCTGCCTCTGGTTTGCCATAGGGATCTTCGGCACCGAGGTCACCGTCATGGACCTCTCTGTCAGAGGCAGCCTCTTGGCCCAGTTGACAGCGGTAAATTTTGTGCTGGGTGTTTTCAATCTCCTTCCTGCGTTTCCAATGGACGGCGGAAGGGTTCTGAGAGGGCTTCTGGCTCTCTACTTGACGCCATTCACGGCGACCCGCATAGCGGTGGGTGTGGGGCAGGGGCTGGCGATAGCCCTCTTCTTTCTCGGGATTTTTACCATGAATTTCTTCATGATACTCATCGCTCTGTTCGTCTACATGGGAGCTGAAAGCGAGGAGCAACAGATGGGAATCATGATGGCCTTGGGTAAGGCGACGGCACAAAATGCCATGATAAGCGACATAGAAACCTTGTCCCCCGCACAGACCCTGGGAGAGGCTGTCGAGCTTTATTTCAAGTCTTTTCAGGGGGACTTTCCCGTCATGGATCAAGATCGCTTGATAGGCCTGTTAACCAGGGAAGTCCTCACCGAGGCCCTGCACAAACGCGGTCCCTCCGTGACGGTGTCGCAGGTCATGACAAGGGATTTTCCCACAGCTCTGGAACAGACGCCGTTGATAGATGTTCTTCAGAAGATTCAGGAAACGGGAAGCAAGACTGTGCCGATACTCAAGGGGAGCGACCTGAAAGGATTGATCACATTGGAACAGATTGGCCGTTTCAATATGGTATGCTCGGGATTTTCTTGCGAGTTCCTCCAGGCCGGCGCAAAAAAATAATTTGAACCGGATCTCGGCTATTTTCCGGAGAGTATCCAAGATCTCTTTCTCGCAGGAGGGTTCTCCCCCGTAGCCATCCCGAGGAACAGCACAATTCGTCGTGAAAGAAGCCTCACTTTAGGTTGATAAAGGAGGTCGTGCTCCATGGACTTACCCGATTATCTGGTCACCGCTGAAGAGATGCGATCCTTTGATGCCGCCGCGATCAATGATTACGGCATTCCAGGCGTGGTTCTCATGGAAAACGCGGGCCGCGCGACCTTCCTCATGCTCAAAGAACGAATGGGCGGCGACGTCGCGGGATTGAAGGTTTCCGTGGTTGCGGGGCCGGGCAACAACGGTGGAGACGGTTACGTCATAGCCAGGTACCTGATCAATTACGGCGCGCAAGTCCGTACGTTCCTTCTCGCTCCACGTGACAAGATCAAGGGAGACGCGCTGATCAATCTCCGAGTACTGGAAATGATGACCGAAGACATCTTTCCTGTCACCGACGCGGAATCGCTGGAACGCGCCGTTGCATTTTGGCGGCACAGCAATGTGATCGTGGACGCGATCCTCGGAACAGGCTTGAACTCTGAGGTCAGATCGCCGTACCGGGACGCGATCCAGGTGATCAATCGGTCAAACGCGTTCAAAATAGCGGTGGATATTCCCTCGGGTGTCCAGGCCGACACGGGGAGGATCTTGGGCACATGCGTGCTGGCCGACCTGACAGCGACATACGGTTTTCAGAAGCTGGGAACGGCTCTTTTTCCAGGCGCTGAATACTGTGGCGAAATCAACGTCGTGGACATATCGATACCGCTGCACGCAATCAAAGCGAATCCGCCCAAAGCGATACTTTATTCAAAGCCCGATCCTTCGGATTACATCAGACTCCGGTGCGATCCGCAGGCTCACAAGGGCACGTTCGGCCATCTGCTAGTTGCCGGGGGCTCTCCCGGCAAGACGGGCGCGCCTGCGATGGCTGCAGTAGCTGCTTCACGCGTCGGCGCGGGCCTCGTAACCGTCGGCATAGCCGCATCGCTCAATCCCATTCTTGAAGCCAAGCTCACCGAGGAGATGACGGAACCGCTACCCGAGACCGTTCCCGGGTACCTGGGTGAGGCCGCAGCGGAGAGGCTCTTGGCCCTTGCCCAGGGGATGAGTTGTATGGTGCTGGGACCGGGGATTTCCACACTTCATGGTGTGCCCCAGCTCGTTCGGCGAATTCTGGCCGATTACACCGGTTGGGTTGTGATCGACGCGGACGGCCTTAACGCGCTTGCACAGGACATGGAGATCCTCCGAACGACCAGGGCGCGCCTGGTGCTCACACCACATCCGGGCGAGATGGGCAGGCTCACCGGCACATCGTCACGAGAAGTCCAGCAGGATCGAGTGACGCTGGCGCGCGAGACTGCCCAGGATTATGGAGTCTGGCTGATCCTCAAAGGCGCACGAACGGTGATCGCCTCGCCCGGAGGCCAGATATGGGTAAACACCAGCGGCAATCCCTGGATGGCCTCGGGAGGGCAGGGGGACGCGCTCAGCGGAATAGTGGGCGGGCTTCTGGTACAAAGGATTGAGCCTGAACAGGCCATCCCGTTCGGCGTTTACCTGCACGGCCTGGCCGCGGACGAGATCCTGGAAAGATCCGGCCGTCGACCTGTGCTGGCCACAGACGTCATCGGAGAGATTCCCCGGCTGTTAGCCGGTTTGGTAAAGGACAATCTCTAATACGATTACGCTCTTGGACTGCGGGGTCCGCTCAACTGCAGTTGCTTGAGGTCATCTTCGCTTTTCAAGCTGATCTGAGACCAGATTCAGCCAGACAGCCGCCACAATTCCCCAGATGCAGTTGAATAATATTACGAACAAAGGCGTAAGGTATCCCAGATCGAGCCCCAGAACACCTTTGCCCAGCTTAAAAGGAAAGAGGATGAAAAGCTGAACTGCTGTAGGAGCCAAGCTGATCACGATGCCTCGCACGAATGCAGAACCGGGCAGGATCGGAAGCAAGAGCAATAGACCCCACAATCCTCCCCACACGATGCGTGGATAGAGCCACTCCGGGGTCAAAGGCGGCGCCATTTTTACCCCCGCGGCTGCCGTAATGCCTCCCAACCCGAAAAGCCAGGCCGTCAAACTGTTTGCGAGAGCACCCAAACTCCCGGATGCGAAAGCCGACGTCAAACGGCCCAGGAATCTTTTCATAGTGCCGCCTCCCTCGTATGGTGCCCAAAGGGCCTGATATCACGGACCTTTGCCAGACAGTACTATTATAATCATTACTTCCGGTTCATTGCTCTACTCTTCGCGGGGTCCTTCAGGAGGCTCATGTCGGGGTCCGACCTTTATCCGCAAGAAAAAAAGCAACCGGTAAAAGATCGCGGCCACGACCACAAAGCAAATCAGTCCGGCGACAGGGTCGAGCTTACTTATGGTGAAAAGAGAGTCTGTCTTGAGAGAGGAGTCGGAAAAGTTCACAATCAAGGCCACAAACAGATTTCCTGCAGCGTGGGCCCCGATCGCTGCTTCGAGGCTGTTGGCCTTCAGAGTCACCAGCGCCAACAGAAGCCCCAGGCCTAAATAGTACGCCCCCATGGACCAAAACCCGTACTTCACCTCAGGATTACCCATATGGGGCAACATGAAGATCAAAGCTGAGGCAACAGCCGGAAAGGCGCGCCCCCGCGTCAACAGCCCCAGACCCTGGAGAAGATAACCCCGAAAAACCAGCTCCTCCGTGGTCGTTTGAAGAGGTGTGAGAAGCACAACTACGGGAGCAGTCCAGGCAAAACGCCGCAAGTTCCCGGTAAAGGTGTATACGCCGGGGTCCAGAAGGCAATCAATCAGACTGGACAATCCCACCAGCAAGAAGTATATGCCGAACCCCAAAGCGAGCAGCCGCCAGTCAAGCCGATCAAGAGCGGTAATCAAACTGCGAAACGGCCGCCTGTGTATGTACCGGACAGTCAGCCAAAGCCCTAACAACATTGCTGCGTGGCCGGCATTCAGAACAATATAATTGATAAAAGGATCGATCCCCACGATCGTGCCGTTGGTGAGATCAACGTAAGTCCTCGGGTCATTGTCAAGGGTGACCCACACCCCGAGCGAGAAACCCAGCACCATGCTGAAGCCCAGCCAGAGCGAACAAATTACCAGTGTTCCAACCAGATAGCGCCACCAGTCGTTCTTTCCCAGTCTGGCAAGATCGATGAATTGCGAGTACATTCCGCGCTGCCCCCCCTGCCATTTGGCCTTCAATACAAGTCGCTTTCAAAGAAGTTCCCCCCGATCTTTCTCTTTTGAACGCGCATTCGTACGAGGAGTGGCCTGGCGGGAACCTCTTCGTCCAAAGAAATTCCCGCCATCGTCCGAGTCTTAACGGTGCACGAACGGAGCCTTGGATTTTGCTCCTTTTTCAACAAAGTTCTTCAGCCCGATGCGGTTGTCTTCGGTTGTCCAACACTCCCCGAAACGTTTCGCCTCGTTTTTCAAACCGTCTTCCAGGCTCATCTTTGCACCCTCGAGGATAGCCTGGACAGCGAGTTTATCAATCGCTCTGGAGAGGTGGCCGATATCAATATCAGGAAGGGATGCGGGCACTTCCGTGAGCGGCCCCATGGGGACCTGTTTCACAAAGGTCTTTCCCTGGGCCAGTTCGAGGGCCAGTTCAAGGGCCCTTTGCAGGACATCGCCTTCCACCTCTTCGTTGATCAGGCCGTACTCCAGTGCCTGGGCCGAAGATATGGGATTTGCCGTACGAACCATCTCCGAAGCCCTTTCAAAGCCGACCAGCCTTGGCAGTCGCTGTGTCCCGCCCATTCCCGGGATGAGCCCGAGATTGACTTCAGGTTGGCCGGCAAAGAACTTCAGGCCCTTGGGAGCTACCCTGGCGTTGCAGCACATGGCCAGTTCACAGCCGCCACCAAGAGCAAATCCGTTGAGTGCCGCCACCACCGGTTTCCCAAGCTTCTCCAGATCCGCGGACGCTATCTGACCTTTTCTCGCGAATGCCTCGCCCTGGGCCGGATCTTTCAACCCGGCCATTTCTTTTATGTCAGCGCCTGCCACGAAAGCTCTGTTGCCGTATCCCGTGATCACCGCGGCTTTAATCTCAGGATCGGTCCTGATGATGGCGCAATAATTTCCAAGCTCCTTGAAAACCTTGCTGTTCAGCGCGTTCATGGCTTTCGGCCGCCGGATGGTTATTATTCCGACGTTGCCTTTCTTCTCGAAGAGGACGTCGAGTATTTCCCACGGCTTTCCCGATGCGGCCTGTTCCTTCAGAGTCTTCGGCACCGGCATTGCCGGGTACTCGGCGGCGAATGCTTCCACCAATTCCAGGGCCTTGCCAACGCCAATCGAGTTCATCAAGCCGAAGGGGGGCTTCATATCCAGCGCCACACTGATCAGCATGTCGAAATCGCTTGGTGAAATGATTTTCGCATCCAGTATGTCGCACACGATGCCGAAATACGCGGCAAGGAGTTCCTCGGTAATGGCCTTTTCTTTATCCGGGGGAACGTCCACGCTTTCGCCCCTTCCGGGGGTTTCCCAATCCGCATTCGCTTCCAGCATCTTCTTCAACCGCTCAGGGACTCGGAACCAAGGGTTGAGCAGTTTGTTCATTTCAGAAAGGCCATGAGCAGTTATCGGGTTTCCGCCTGTCAAATTATGCGCGGTGAACGGTCCGACAGTCAGGCCCAGGCATTTTGACGCCACCGCGTCTACTTGTTTCGTATCGCCCAAGCCGGCGTCAACGCATTGGATACACGCCAATAGCAGGCCTTCGAAAACCGGATCCACCGCGTAGCCGTATCTCGAGCCCACGTTCACCGGCATCTTGCCAATGAGCTCGTACAATCGCATCATGAAGTCCGTCACCAGCGGATCGGTATCTTTTCCGGGAATGACTTCCACCGCAGGGTTGCGTTCGGCGGGGAAGAAGTAGTGCGTGCACAGGGCGCGACCTTTGTACTTAACGTCGTCGAAAATCCTTTCCGGTTCAAGGTGGGAGGAGTTGCTGGTTATGATCGCCCCAGGCGTCACCAGAGCTTCCACCTGTTTGAAGATCCGCCGTTTCAGCGGCAGATCTTCCGTAGCGGCCTCCACCACCAGATCCGCCCCTTTTAGCTGGTTGTAATCTGAGGTGAAGACAACCTGGCTCTTCATCTTTTCAGCCTGGTCCGGCTTGAAGACCTTCTTTTCTGTGGCCTTATCCACCTTCTTCAAGAGTTTGGCCTTCCCCTTTTCCAGTGCCTGCTCAGCTACGTCCACCACAACCACTTGCACGCCGAAAGGGTGTAATGCGGTCAGGAAGTGTAAAGCGATGTCCGGGCCAATCTGGCCTGAGCCGATGACCCCTACTTTGGTTATAGTGCAACCGCGCAGCTCGTAAGCCATATTCCATCCTCCTTAACTCAAGGGATTACTGACGTGAACACGAGGGACTCGGGATAGGCAGATAAATTATCACTAATCGAGCGTTATTGTAAAGGAAAAGCTCATAAAGGGCTATCACAATTGGTTCACGTCCACGAAAACCTTTCTGTAGTGGCCCGGCCAAGAACCACCAGTTTGTGCAACGCGGGATTCATGTTATCGTAACGGTTCACAGGGAGTATTACAGCTTGTGCCGAAGACTCTAGTCAATCCCGACGCGAGAGACGCGTGGGAAGTCAACGAATTCCACTCTTGGCAGAATGTCTGGTGAGGGAGGAATACGGAGACAGTTTCACATTCCTTGCCCAACTCTGGCATCCAGGGCGGTACGAAAACTTTGGCGCTCAGTATCATTCACTTCATATCAGGAGGCAGATTCATGGAACTTAACGATGCAATTCTAGGGCGGCGAAGCATTCGGGCATTTCTTCCGGAGCAGGTTCCCAGGCAGAAAATCCTTGAGATAATTGAAATCGCCAGATGGGTCCCTTCGTGGGGCAATACCCAACCATGGGAAATCGTCGTTGCAGATGGGGAAAAGGCCCAGGAGCTGGCCCGAAGGTT
>Ga0172371_10010149_pt1 | contig 12791 bp, 8 predicted proteins | sample Lak12m_FD_114543 | JGI IMG/M metagenome (GOLD analysis project Ga0172371, IMG submission 114543) | Freshwater microbial communities from Kabuno Bay, South-Kivu, Congo - kab_022012_12m | ecosystem: Environmental > Aquatic > Freshwater > Lake | place: Democratic Republic of the Congo: South-Kivu... | reverse complement strand
TGCCGGTCTTTCTAATCGAAACCGGCATCTGTGGCAGTAAATGGACAGTATGGACACTATGGAAAGCTTCTGGCATCACTCATAATCGCTTGGTCGCTGGTTCGAATCCAGCCGGGCCCACAAAAGATCCCTTACGAAAAGGGATTTTTTATTATTACGGGATCAATTACATTACTATTCGGGCAAGCTTCTTACACGAGCATCTTGAATATCTGTCTGCCGCTTTCGACCCGGTGGGTTTCCCCATCTGGCATCACCACCTCCGCTTGGCAGTTGGGCGGGATGGTAATCTCGAGGGTGAATCCGCCATCCTGAAGCTCCCAGCGGGAGATCACCTCACCATAGATGCTTTGATAGCAGCCCTCGGCGTGGGTCAGGCTGCCGCCGTAGTGCGGGCTGATGCGGAACTCGTTCTCGCCTGTGACATTAATACCTGCCACCGTGTCGAACAGCCACTCACAGACCGCCCCGAAAGCGTAGTGATTGTGCGAAGCCTTGGGACGACCGTCTGGTTCGTAGCCTTCCCAGCTTTCCCAAATGGTGGTGGCATCGTGCTTTGGTTCGTACAACCAGCCAGGGCAGTCTACATTCTCCAGCACCTTGAAGGCAGCCTCCAGCTTGCCCGCCGCCTCCAGCACAGGCAGGATGAAGGGCGTCGATAGAAAGCCTGTGCCGATCTTCCATTCGTTCTCCCGCAGCGCCTGTTCGAGCCGTTGCTCCACGTTCTTCTTCACCTCGCCTTCCAGCAAACCCAGCGCCAGCGGGCGGACGAGTTTTGCCTGCCGGTCTGTATCGATGGTGCCGTTCTGGACGAACAGGTGGTTGTATGCCTTCTGCGCTCCGGCGGCATATTCGGCATAGCGTTTCTGATCTGCATGTTCCCCCAGGATGGCTGCAGCTTCCGCCATGACCGCCATCTGATAGTGGAGATACGCCGTGGCTTCCTCGGGGCGGGGCAGGATGACGTTGACGATCATGCTGCCAGGTTCCACTCCCACCGGCTCCAGCCACTCGCCGAAATGGTGACCGGTATCATAAGTATATTTTTTATAGGGATTCTTCCGAAACCAGTTGCCGATGAAAGTCTGCGCGGCGCGCCGGACGGAGAACTCGGCGAACCTCTTCATCATTGGGTAGAAATACCGCAGGAACTCAGGATCCTGATACATCTGATAGCAGCGGTACGGGATGAAGATCGAGGCATCCCCCCAGCCCACGCAGCCGTCCATCCACTGCATGCCGCCCACCTTGTCTCCCACGCTGGGGACGATGCACTGCACTTTGCCATCCTTTGCCTGCCGGTCTGCCAGGTCGCCCAACCACTTGCGGAAGAAGGGGGCGGTGTTCATCAGGTAGCCGGCAGTGTTGCAGAAGATCTGCGCGTCGCCGGTCCAGGGGGCGCGCTCGCGGGTGGGGCAATCTGTGGGCACGTCCGCGAAATTCCCTTTCATGCTCCAGCGCGTGTTTCGCACGAGTTTGTGGATCAACTCGTTGGAGCAGGTGAAATCTCCGGTCTCCTCCATGGACGAATAGACGGCGATGGCGCAGAAGTCGGTGGGGCTGACGACATCCAATCCCTCCACCAGCGCATACCGGAAGCCGAAGATGGCATACTTCGTCCGGTAGAAGTCCTCTCCGCCTGAGCAGGTGAACTCGATCTTCTGGTCGATGTTTTTCATTTTTCCGGCGAAATTCACCTGGGTGAACTCGCCGTGGTCGAGCGCCTCGCCCATCTTTAGCGTGATCTTCTGCCCCTTTCGCCCTTTCAAACGGAACTCAATGAACCCGGCAATGTTCTGCCCGAAGTCGAGCATCTTTCCGCCGGCAGGCGAGACGATCAGCCTGGGCGAGAAGCGCTCGTGCTGTTGGACGGGCACGTTGTTCGGGGCAGTGGGGGTGACCGGGTGACCATCCAACCGCGCCCGACCAGCGTAACCTGGCTGCCGACCCGCCTCGACGATCTCGCCGTTCTTCATGTCCGCGTAGCGGATGGCTCCGTCGTTGCTCCAGGCGAAACTGTCGTCGGAGGCGATGGTATGCAGCGTGCCGTCCGTATATTCGATCTCAAGCTGGCAGAGCAGTTTCGTGCGCGTCCCGAACACATTGGCGGTGCTGAGTGCCCCGACATGGCCGCGAAACCAGCCGTCAGCCAGGGAAAGCTCGAGAGCGTTCTCAGCCTGCCGGAGCAAGTTAGTCACGTCAAAGGTTTGGTACTGCACACGCTTGCGATAGTCGGTCAGACCAGGGGTCAGTTCTGCAGCGCCAACTTTGGCACTGTTCAATTCGGCTTCGTACAGGCCGCAGGCAGTGACATACAGCCGGGCGCGCTGGACCGGCTTGCCGGTCATGAAGGTCTTCTGGAAATGATCCACCGGGTAGCGCTGTTTCCTGTCGATCTCGATATCAGCCGTGATCCACTGCGCCGACCAGTCACCGGGCTGCAGCAAGCCCATCTCGAAGAAAGCACCAGATGCCTCGCCCGGTCTGCCGTCCTCATCCCACAGGGTGACCGTCCAATCCACGCGCTGGCGACTTTTAAGCGCCGGGCCGGCATACTGAAATCGCATGGTACTGGAAGACACCTTGCCGCTGTCCCAGATCACTTTTCCATTGGTCTGGGCAGTGACCTGGCAGGCGGTCTGTTTTTTCGCCCCTTCCACGTTCCAGAACAGGCGCGGCGCAAGGAGATCGATCCCGATGGGGTTGACCAGGTATTCGGTTTTGAGATGGATGGCTTTTATCATATTGTTCCTCTCCAAACGATATCAATGTCCTGCATGCCGTTCCCAAAAATCTATGGCGTTCAACATCCAGCCCTCTGCATCGGTGCCAACACCCACGCCAAAACCATGACCACCGGTTTCATACATGTGGAATTCGACCACGGTAGCGGAGGCTGATAATGTCGCCGCATATGCCTCCACAGAAGAGGCCGCGATCATTTCGTCGTCCTTGCAGATCACGATGAAAGTCGGGATATTTACATCAGTGCTCGCAATACTCGCAGCCGGATATCCCAGGATGATGGCTGCTGGTGCCGGGAAACCGAAACTTGAAAATCCCGACTCGGTGCTTGAGCCCCATTGCAGAGCCAGTGTTCCTCCTGCTGAGAAGCCCCACACAGAGTATCCTTCGGTGCTGACGTGGAAGAGGTCGTTATTGTCAACGATGTATTCCAGGGCAGCTGCGATGTCCAGGTTTGCCCTCTCGATCCTTTCCTTCCAGCCGGTATCGCCCTCGTGCCCGCCCACGCGGTATTTCAATATGAACACGTTATATTCCTCTTCGTGGAGTGCCTGGGCAATGGGGAATCCTTCCTGGTACATGGCTACTGTTGTAAATCCACCCCCGGGGAGCACAAGGGCAAAAGGAGCGCCTGGATCTCCCTCGATGAAGAAGAGCCCGGTGGCTTCCTTGCTTGGATCGGCAGACTTATCTTCTGCGGAATAATAATCGTAAAAGATGGTTTTTCCCGCGTTGACCTCATCGATCAGGAAATTGATGGCGTTGACATCCGTTTCCACATCCCAGGTGGGCGCTATGTAGGCAAGTGCCCTGTCGATTGCCAGCGGTTTTAACGCCGCACAACCAAAGCCACCTTCACACGGGACGAAATATTGCCCAAATCCCGAAAAGGCGGGATGGTTCACTACAAAATTGAACGATTGTTTGGCAGTAATATGCTTGAAGGAGCCATCTTCGTTATAGTAATCACCGCCGCGACCCAACTGGACGAGAGTTCCGAAAACAGCAATAAGGATCAATCCAGCCAGGACGATGCCGATCCATTTGACGATTTTCTTGAACATAGTCAATCCTTCTTTGTGTCTTCCTGCCGGATCGCGGCAAGTTTGGCGTACATTTCCTCGCGGACCTTGCCCTTGATCGGGTAAGCCAGCAGGATCAACGCTGCCGCGGCGCCGAAGATGGCGGGGATGAGCGCAATGACCAGCAGCAGCCCGCTCAGCAGGCCGGCCGGCAGCTGACCACCAGAGTCGATGAAGGCCTGGGATTCATACAGGGCAGCATCGTAATGGATGGCAACGAGCACAGCTCCGGTCGCCAGGCCGGCGAGCGCTGTCGAAGCTTTGAGTGTGAAGTTGGTAATTGCCTGAACCATGCCCTCCATCGCTTTTCCGCCGGTGACCTTGTTGAAGTCCATGACTTCCATGCTGACCAGCGTGCCGGGAATGTAGCTCATGCCAATGGAGATCAAAGAGAGAAAGAGCAGAGGCAGGAACAACCAGACAGGAACGATGGCATGAAGCATCAACCCCAGGATATAGATGATAGCCAGCGGTGTGATGCTGGCAAGATCGCAGAAGATGGCAGCCTTGACCGGGATGAACTTCTTGAGCACCAGGGAGGCGATCGACGTACCGATCACAAAACCGAACAGGATCGTGGCTCCCCAGATCGCGGAGAGGGTACCCAGGTTCTCGGGACCGTATGCCCATTTCAGGTAATAGGTGGCAGCCACCATGATGAAACTGAAGACCATGCTGTTTACCAGCCCAGATATTTGTGAAATCCATAGAGCCTTGTTTTGCTTGAACATGTTGAGGATGTCTTTGAACTTGACATCACCGCTCTTCTCAGAATAGGGTCCCTCCCTGACAAGCGCAGTCCCGATCATCGATACAATGAACATCGGAATGACCAGGATCAAAGCTGCAATACCCCAACCGGTGTGGTTGCTGCCCACACTGGCACCGATTCCCAATGCAATGGTGATGAAGAATGAGAAGGGAATGGCGACGAACTGCTCCACGATGCGCGGGACGATCAGGAACTTTTCGCGCACCTTCGGATCGGGGGACAAGGAGATCTTGATCGGAACATCCGGTTGGAAGGAATAGCCAAATTCATACAACAGGTAACCCAAAGCCAGAAAGACGATCTTCACCACTTCGCTGACGCTCGTGGGCATGTTGAAGAGCATGACCAGTGCGATCGAACAGGCTGCAACACCGCCCAGCATGAACGGCTTGAACTTGCCGATGCGGGTGCGTTTGGAGTTATCCATGATCCAGCCCTGCAGCGGGTCATCGATCACGTCCAAAATGCGCCCGGCAAACAGAAGCACAGTCGCTACGACTGCCGCATTGGCAATGCCTGAATAGTCGGTCAGGTAGAGCATGAAGGCTGAGGTCATCATGGCCGAGGCGGCTACATTCACCCAGCGCATGGTGGACAGACCGAAAATGGTCTTTCCATCAAATGGATACTGTTTTTTCTCTTTCACTTTTTTCTCCTTCATCGCGTTGTCTCCTTCTCTCTGGGTTATGAAATTTATTTCTTCCGTAAAAATGATTTCAGCGCCTTGAAGAAGCGCCTGTTCGCCAGGTCGACCAATCCCTGGGCAACATTGAGACCGAACGCGCCCCCGCTGGAGGTCACCAGGCTCCTCAGTGGGTTGGTGGCAGTGACTTCGATGATGCCCTTGAAGTTGGGGTTGGAGTAATCTGCGCCGCCGTACCCTTTTGCCACCGTTGCTTCCACCGCCCTCATCATGATGTGGATGGCGGGGCTCTTCTGCATGTCCCGCAGCGATGAATGAATGGTGTACTCGCCCTTTTGCAGCGGGTGCAATGGATCGATTGCGTGACCGAGCAGGGATTCCAGGTCACCCTGGGTTGGCTTGCCCTGCAGGGTGCGATACCACGCTGACCCGCCCGCCTGGTCCGCCGCAACCTGCTTCCCGTGAACGAGAACTTGCCTGCTCAAGCGGATATCCCGGCTGGAGGCGCCCACGGAGATGCGATAGTTTCCATCCGGAACGATCCATGCTCCGCTGGTCGGATCATAGCAGGCAAAGGAACGGGCATCCAACCGCAATTCAAGGCGCTGCTGCTCCCCGGCGCGCAGGAATACTTTGGTAAAGCCCTTCAATTCCTTCTCAGGGCGGAAGACATTTTGATCCAGGTCACTGACATATAGTTGGATTACTTCCGCCCCATCCACCTTACCGCTGTTCCTGATGGTCAGGGTGACGGTCAGGCTTTCGTCCTCGCGCGCCTCCTCTGCAGAGAGGCTCAGGTCGGAATACTCAAAGGTGGTATAGGAAAGTCCATGACCGAACGGGAAGCGGACCGCCTTCTGCGCCTTGTCGTAGAAACGGTAGCCGACATAGATCCCCTCGCGGTACTGCACCTGGCGCCCGCCCTGCTCAAAGAATCCTGAAGACGGGACATCCTCATAAACAATTGGATAACTCTCCGCTAGTTTACCGCTCGGGTTGACCATGCCGGTCAACAGGTCTGCCGCTGCCAGCCCACCCGCCTGCCCGGGCAGGTAAAGGTTCAATACTGCCTTCACCTTTTGCACCCAGGGCATCTCGACCGGCGCGCCACCCGATAAGACCACTACGATGTTCGGGTTGGCTTGCGCCACACGCTCGATCAGTTCGTTCTGCTGCGTGGGCAGTTTCATGTCAGCCCGGTCATAGCCTTCCGATTCATACGCGGCGGGCAAACCGGCAAAGAGCACAACCACATCACAACTCTTTGCCGCGGCGATGGCTGCTTCTGCCAGGGGACCTTCTCTGCCGCCTTTAAGTGAGTATCCCGGGTGGTAGGTGAAATCCAACCCAAGGGCGGTGAAGCCGTCAAGGGTATTCGAGACACGGGTAGGGTTGATCCATGAACTTCCAGCCCCCTGGATGCGCGGCTTCTCTGCCAGGGTGCCGATCACAGCAATGCGGGCATCGCGCCGCACGGGCAGGATGCCGGCCTCGTTCTTCAGCAGCACTGCAGACTCTGCCGCGATCTTCCGGGCTAGCTGGTGATGAGCATCGGCGTCATAGCTGTACCCCTCATTTTTATTCTGTGCGGCGCGGAAGATCAGGCTTAGCAGCTGGTCAACCGACTCGTTGATGCGCTCTTCGGATAGTTCCCCCCGCTGCACCGCATCGAGCACTTCCTGGTCGAAGAAACCACCACTGTCCGGCATCTCCAGATCGAGCCCGGCCTTGAAGCCCTCCACCCGGTCATTGACCGATCCCCAGTCAGAGACGATCACACCCTCATACCCCCACTCCTCGCGCAGCACCTGCCGCAGCAGGAAGACGTGGTCGCTGCAGTAGGTTCCGTTCAGCTTGTTGTAGGCGCACATCACCGTGGCAGGCTTGCCTTCCCGGACTGCATGTTCGAACGCGGGCAGGTAGATCTCGCGCAAAGTCCTTGCATCAATGATGCTGTCAGTGGATGTGCGGTGGTCTTCCCGGTTATTGGCGGCGAAATGCTTGAGCGAGATACCCACCCCCTGGCTCTGCACCCCTTTGATCCAGGCAGCACCCATCCTTCCCGCCAGGAACGGGTCCTCGGAAAAATACTCGAAATTGCGTCCGCACAGCGGGTTGCGCTTGATGTTGACCCCCGGTCCGAGCAGGATGGATACTCCCTCCTGTTGGGCTTCCTCACCAAGCGCCGTTCCCATCTGCTGCAGCAGGTCGCGATCCCAGGAGCAGGCAGTGGTGCAGGCTGGCGGAAAGCATGTGACTGGGGTATTCCCCGCCGCGCCGGGATAGGATGAACCGTCTGCCGCAATGCGCACTCCGTGGGGTCCATCCACCATGCGGATGGCAGGGATGCCGTACTGTTCAAAGGCTTTGGTATGGGAAAAATCTGCACCCGAGCAAAAGCGGATCTTCTCCTCCAGACTCATGCGGTCGATGATGTGCCGGTGCTTATATTCGGGCATTCCATCTCCTGTGAATGTCTGCCACGCGATGATTCATTATTTCATTAATATCATGATAGTGGATTCCCTTTGAAAGTTCTTGTAATATTGTCGGTTTTATTATAAGATTCTTTTAGGAGTTTCCCATGGATGTGGATTTTGCTTATGTTTGCATGAACCTGTGCTCGATGACCGGACTGCAGGTGCGCATCTACCTGGGCGGGGAGTTGACCGCCATCTACCAGAATGCCGAGTTCTCCCCGGATCCTGTAATGCAGGTTCTGGAGGATATCCACACGGATGGGAGCTGCGTCAGCTACCGTGTGACGGACGAGTACCTGTTCTACGGGGTGATTAAGGTGCGGGATCAGGACCTGACCATCGTCATCGGGCCCACCATGCAGATCCGACCCGATAAATCCCGGGCGCTGTCCATCCTCTTTGATCTGGGCGAGCCGCGCTCACGGTTGGCAGAGTTCGCGGCTTTCCTGGAAACCATCCCTGCTTATCCCCTGCTCAACTTTGTGCAGATCCTTTGCACCACCAATTACTTCCTCAACGGGGAGAAGCTGGTGCCGAGCGATCTGATCCTCCAGGGAAGCAGCGAGCTTGCTGTCCTCCCGGTGCCAGAGGCCGAGGTGGCTGAGTATGTGCCTGCCGAGCCGATCCACAACACCTATGATTACGAACGTACGCTTTTCTCCTACCTGCGCAGCGGACAGGTTGAGCCGTTACAGAAACTGCTGAACGCCCAGCCCACCGGTACACCGGGACGCATCGCTTACGATGAGCTGCGCCAGCAGAAGAACCTGTTCGTCTGTGCGGCTACCCTTGCCACGCGCGCCGCCATCGAAGGCGGTCTGGACCGGGAAACGGCTTTCTCGCTATCCGACCTGTACATCCAGAGCATGGAACGCCTCTACAGCCTGAACGACATCTCCAAGCTGGCTACCAATATGCTATTGGATTTCACCGAGCGGGTGGCAGAGGTACTGCGCGGTAGCTGCAGTTCGCTGCTAGCAAAAGATGTGCACATCTTCATCATCGCGAATATCAATCTCAGGATCTCCACCGCGGAGATTGCCGCAGCGCTGGGTGTCAACCGCACCTATCTGTGTGAGAAGTTCAAGCTCGATACCGGGAAGAGTCTGCACGGCTATATAATGGAACTCAAGATCAACGAAGCACTGCGGCTTCTGCGCAATACCAAAAAACCGGTGGTTGCTGTTTCAGACCACCTCGGATTCTCCTCTCAGAGTTATTTCCAGAATGTGTTCAAGAAAATGACCGGCGTAACCCCTCGTCAGTATCGGATTGGAAAATAGATGTTTGTATTCATCCACACCAAAAATATTTCGTGGTGACCCAGAGTTAAGTTCAATTAAGCCAAAAAATTATTAATAAATCCCCTGTAAAAGAAGAATGGGTGGATATTCTTTGCGGCTTATCGTATTTTGTTGATATTGACAAATATCAACAAGAATATATAATGTTTTTTTATGAATCTGATCGGAGCCATCATGTCATCCCACGAACGGCGTCAAACCATCATTGAACTTCTACGCAGCCAACCCGGTCTGCGGGTGACCGAGATCGCCGCCGCGCTTGGTGTGTCTGAAGGGACGGTACGTAACGACCTGAATGCCCTGGAGCGGAAACAGGTGCTGACCCGCTTTCACGGTGGGGCAGTGCTGACGGAGCGAAAGACCTTCCTCAGCACTTCCTTTGCCTCCCGCCACCAGGAACACGCATCGGAAAAAGATATCATTGCTCGCATCGCTGCCGAATTGGTACAAGATGGAGATTCGGTCCTGCTCGATGCCAGCAGCACCATCTACCACCTTGGCCTTGCACTGGAAAACAAACAACGCCTGCGGGTGGTGACCAACGGTCTGGACGTAGCGCGTTTGCTCGCGCAGAACCCGACGAACACGGTGATCCTGATCGGCGGCATACTTAACCCGGATGGTTCTTCGGTCACCGGTTTGTTAAGCGAACAGGTGATCCAGGATCTACACATTCAAAAAGCCTTCGTTTCCGCCAGCGGCTTCAGCGTTGAAAGAGGCCTGACCGAGGTCCATCTCGAAGAAGCCCACCTCAAAAAGAAGGCGATCGAATCAGCGCAGCAAGTTTACGCGCTGGTCGATTCCAGCAAATTGGGAAAAGAAGACTTGACCCCCTTTGCACACCCTGAACAGATCTGCTGCCTGTACACGGATGCCGGTATCACCCCGGAATGGAAAACCCTCATCGAACAGGCTGGGATTGCGATTACCATTTGCGGCGGCTAGGAATCTACGTGCCAGAAAAACACCACCTCGCCCTTGACCTCGGTGCAGAAAGCGGGCGCGCCATCGTGGGAACGCTTCGGGAGAGTACCCTGACCCTTGTCGAAACCCACCGCTTCCCGAATATTCCATTTAGCACACCAACCGGGCAACATTGGGATACCTCTACTCTCTGGGAAGAAATAAAAACAGGCATCCGCCTTTCAGCGCAAAGATTCCCTCTTGAAAGTCTCGGTCTCGATACCTGGGGGGTGGACTTCGCACTGCTCGGCCACGACGGAGGGCTTCTCGGAAATCCTTATCATTATCGCGATACCCGTACAGATGGGATTTTGGATGAAGCCTTCCGCCGCGTCCCACGGCAGCAAATCTTCGCCCAGACCGGCATCCAGTTTATGCAAATTAACACACTCTATCAGCTCCTGTCCATGGTCATCGCCGGCGATCCGCAGCTGGCAGCCGCCTGGACCTTCCTGACCATCCCGGATTTGTTCAATCACTGGCTGAGTAAAAGTGAGGTCTGTGAGTTCACCAACGCCACCACCACCCAATGCTTCGATCCTCTTGTCCGCAATTGGGCCATATCCCTGCTCCAAGCGCTGCATATCCCAACCCATATCTTCCCCTCCATCTGCGAACCCGGTACGCGGCTGGGCGCTTTGCTCCCTGGGATCGCGAGCGAGACCGGCGCTGGGTCCATCCCGGTCATCGCACCCGCCTGCCACGACACCGGCTCCGCTGTTGTAGCCGTCCCGGCGGAAAACCACCATTTTGCCTGGCTAAGTTCCGGGACCTGGTCCATCCTGGGGGCGGAAGTGCGGGAGCCTGTCCTCAGTCCCAAAGCGTTGGAATACAACTTTACCAACGAGGGCGGTGTATTTGGTACCTGGCGGCTTTGTAAGAACATCATGGGATTATGGATTGTTCAGGAATGCAAACGCGAATGGGGACTCCCATATAACGAACTGATCCACCTCGCGGCGCAAGCCAGCCCCTTCCTGGCAGTGATCGACCCCGACGCCCCAGTATTTCTGCACCCCGGGAATATGCCGGAGAAGGTACGCCAATTTTGCGCGGATACGAACCAGCCTGTTCCGCAAACCCAGGGCGAGATCGTCCGCGTGGTGCTGGAAAGCCTGGCGCTCAAGTACCGCGCCGTGCTGGAGCGACTGGAGGAATTGGTTTGTAGGCGGCTCGAACCGCTGCATATCTTCGGCGGTGGCACGAAGAATCAACTCCTGAACCAATTCAGCGCTGAAGCCACTGGGCGAACGGTGATTGCCGGGCCGGTGGAAGCTGCCTCCATCGGCAACATCCTGATGCAGGCGATCACCCTGGGTGAAATTGATTCGCTTTGCGCAGCGCGTCAGTTGGTGCGGCGTTCTTTCAGGATTGAAGAATACCACCCCAGAAAAGACGAGGCGTGGGAGCAGGCATTTGAGAAGCTCAAATTGTTGCTTGCATGTCAACCAGAACAACTTTTAACAGGTGATCCATGAGAACGGGTGAAACAAATATCCAATCCGCCTATGAACTTGCCAGGGAACGTTACGCTGCCCTGGGCGTGGACACCGAAGCCGCTCTAAAAAAGCTTGAGATCATCTCGATCAGTCTGCACTGCTGGCAGGGCGATGATGTCGGCGGCTTCGAGAATCCCGGCGGCGAGTTGACCGGCGGGATCGCCGCCACCGGCAACTACCCCGGCAAGGCCCGCAATGCGGCCGAACTGCGCCGCGATCTGGATCTGGTGTACCGGCTGTTGCCGGGCCAGCACCGCCTGAACCTGCACGCCATCTATCTTGAATCGGACAAGAAAGTGGAGCGCAACCGGATCGAGCCGCGCCATTTTTCCGCCTGGGTGGACTGGGCTAAGGCCAACGGTCACGGGCTGGATTTCAACCCCACCTGTTTCTCCCATCCCCTGGCCGCCGATGGCTTCACCCTTTCCCACCGCGACCCGGGCGTCCGCCAGTTCTGGATCGAACATTGCAAAGCCAGTCGCAAGATCGGCGAATACTTTGGACGCGAACTGGGCACGCCGGCGGTGACCAATATCTGGATTCCTGACGGCTTCAAGGACACCCCGGCCGATAGGCTGGGACCGCGCCGCCGCCTGCTGGAGGCGCTGGACGCCATCTTTGCCGAGCGTATCGACCCGCGCCATAACCTGGACGCGGTGGAACCCAAGCTCTTCGGTATCGGCTCGGAGAGTTACGTCACCGGATCGATGGAGTTCTATACCGCTTATGCCGTCAGCCGCAAGATTCTCCTGACACTCGACAGCGGTCATTTTCACCCCACCGAAACCATCATAGACAAGTTGTCTTCACTTTTGCTCTTTCTCGATCAGCTCCTGTTGCACGTCAGCCGCGGCGTGCGCTGGGACAGCGACCACGTGGTCACCTTCTCTGACGATCTGCAGGCCATTGCCCAGGAGATCGTGCGCAATGACGCCCTCGAGCGTGTCCACATTGGCCTGGATTATTTTGATGCCAGCATCAACCGTATCGCTGCGTGGACGATCGGTGCTCGCTGTACGTTGCGCGCCTTGCTCGCTGCTCTGCTCGAACCCCGCGACCGGCTCCAGCAGATGGAAACCGAAGGTGATTATTCCAGCCGTCTGGCGCTCCAGGAGGAACTGAAGGTAATGCCTGCTGGCGCGGTCTGGGAATACTACTGCACAAATAATCATGTACCGGCGGGAATGGACTTCATGCAAGCGATCAAGGAATACGAAAATCGGGAATTATCCCATCGGAGTTGAGATGGCGGTTGTCAAGCTGTATGCCAATTTGCGGGTGATCATCGGCGGGATGGAACTGC
>Ga0172371_10010147_pt1 | contig 12794 bp, 12 predicted proteins | sample Lak12m_FD_114543 | JGI IMG/M metagenome (GOLD analysis project Ga0172371, IMG submission 114543) | Freshwater microbial communities from Kabuno Bay, South-Kivu, Congo - kab_022012_12m | ecosystem: Environmental > Aquatic > Freshwater > Lake | place: Democratic Republic of the Congo: South-Kivu... | reverse complement strand
GGCGATCTCCTCCTCCAGCCAGGCGCGCGACTGCTCGCGCGTCAGCGGCTCGTCGCCGCCGAGGGCGAGCTCGGGGTCGGCGAAGATGCGCGCCACGTCGTCGAGGCCGGCGAGCGCGCACTCGCGGATCTGCAGCCGTGCCGTGCGGCGGGGGAGCGTCACGCGCCGCCGCAGGCGGACGGGCCCGCCTCCACGCCGGCCCGCACCAGCCGCGTCACGGCCACGAGCCGGTCGACGGTGCGGCGCACCGCAGCGAGGCCGACCTCGTCGGCGGCCACGCCCGCGGCGCCCTGGTCCTGCGACCAGAGCGCCGCGCCCAGGTTGGCCCCGTAGGCGCCGCCGCCGACCGGGATCATCTGGTTGATGATGAAGAAGTCGTGGATCAGCCGCAGGGCCGAGTCCTGGCCGCCGTTGCGGTCGCCGCCCACAGCGATGCCGGCGCCGGTCTTGTTCCTCAGGGCCGCCGGGTCGGTCACCATGAGCGCGCGGCAGCGGTCCATCATCGCCTTGAGCTGGGCGCTCACACTGCCCTGGTACAGAGGCGTGCCGAGGATCACAGCGTCGGCCCGCGTCAGGAGCCCGTACAGCTCCTGCATGTCGTCGTGGAAGGCGCAGCCCTGCTTCTTGCGCACGCAGGCGTCACAGTGCACGCAGAAGCCGAGATCCTTGCCGGCGACGCTGAAGTGGTCCGTCTCGACCCCGTGCCGCTCCCTCGCGTACCGCAGGGCCTCGTGCACGGCCCGCTCGGTGGCCCTGTGCCGGGGGCTTCCCGACACCCCCACGATCCGCAGCGCCGTCACCCGCGCGTCCTTCTCAGTGCCCGCCGTCATCGCCTCAGGCGCCGGACGCACCCTCGTCGCCGTCGCTGCCGAAGATGGCGCGCGCGAACACGTCGGCCTCGAACGGGCGCAGGTCCTCGAGCCTCTCCCCCACGCCGATGAGCTTGATGGGGATCCCGAGGCTCTCGTGGATGGCCACCACGATGCCGCCCTTGGCCGTGCCGTCGAGCTTGGTGAGCACCACGCCGCTCACGTCCACGGCCTGCTGGAACTCCTGTGCCTGGCGCAGGCCGTTCTGGCCGGTGGTCGCGTCGAGCACCAGCAGGGTCTCGTGCGGGGCGCCGGGCAGCTGCTTCTCGATGACCCGGCGCACCTTCTCGAGCTCGCGCATGAGGTTCACCTGCGTGTGCAGGCGCCCGGCGGTGTCGATGAGCACCACGTCGGCGCCGCGTGAGCGCGCCGCCGCCACGCCGTCGAACACCACGGCCGCCGGGTCGCTGCCCTCGTCCTGCTTGACGATCTCGCAACCCACCCGCTGCGACCACACGGTGAGCTGCTCCACGGCAGCGGCACGGAAGGTGTCGCCGGCCACCATGACCGGCGTCTTGCCGAGCTCCTTGAGGCGCCAGGCGATCTTGCCGATGGTCGTCGTCTTGCCGGTGCCGTTCACGCCGACCATGAGGATGACGGTCGGCTGCTCGGTGACGTCGATGCGCTGCTTCTCGGGGTCGTCGGGGCGCAGGAGCTCGGCGACCACGTCTGCGAGCTCGTTCTGGTACGGCTCTTTGGTCTCGATCTTCTTGGCCGTGCAGCGCCTCTCGAGCTCGTCGACGATCTTGACGGTGCCGTCCACGCCCACGTCGGCGGCGATGAGCATCTCCTCCGTCTGCTCGTACAGGCGGCGGTCGACGCCGACGTACACCGCCGCCTTCAGGCCCTCGGCCACCGCCGCGCGGGCCTTGCCGAGGTTGCGGCGCAAGCGGCCGAAGAGGCCCTTGCGTTCTTTCGCTTCTTCTTCCAGCACCGCCTCGGGGACCTGGTCCTCGGCGACGCCCTTGAACACCTCATGCCATTCCACGCCTCGGCCTCCTCGTGTGCGGCCTGTGCGGCCGTCTCGTATCGTGTGCGCGGAGCCCAGGCTCCGCCGCGCCGCCGGCACCCGCGCCGAGGTGCGACCGGCGCGTCACTCCTGCGCCGAGTCGGGCTTCCCGCCCGCGGCCGCCTGCTCGCGATCGATCGCCTCTTCGGCCATGCGTGCACTGACCACCTGGGACGCGCCGTCCGGCCCCATCGTGACCCCGTACAGCACGTCGGCCGCCTCCATCGTCCGTTTCTGATGGGTGATGATCAGGAACTGGGTGCGCTCGCGGTAGTCGCGCAGCAGCTGGACCAGGCGGCCGATGTTGACGTCGTCCAGAGCCGCCTCGATCTCGTCGAGGATGTAGAACGGACACGGCCGCGCCAGCACCAGCGCCATGAGGAAGGCGATGGCCACGAGCGCGCGCTCTCCGCCCGAGAGCAGCTGGAGCTTCTTGCCCAGCTTCTTCGCGGGCTTGACCTCCACGGTCACGCCGCCGGGGTCGTCGCTGCCCGGCTCCACCAGCTTGAGCGTGCCGCGGCCGCCCGGGAACAGCACCGTGACCATGTGCTCGAACTGCTCCTGCACGGTCGCGAACGTCTCCGCGAACTCGGCGTCGATATGCGCCGTGAGCTCCTTGATCAGCGCCTCGAGCTCGTCCACCGACTTCTCGAGGTCGCGGCGCTGCTCGCGCATGAACGCCGCGCGCTCACCGAGCTCGGCACACTCGGCCTCGGCCAGAGGGTTCACCGGACCGATGCGCTCGCGCCGCCTGCCGAGGCGCTCGGCGCGCTCACGCAGCTCGCGCGCCTCGGCCTCGTCGGCCGGCGGCGGGAAGGCGGCGCGCTCGTGGCGCTCGCGGATCTCGTCGAGGGTGGCGGTGAGCTCGGTGCGGCGGTCGTCGAGGCGCGCCAGCGCCACGCGCGCCGCGGTGCGGCGCTCGCCCAGCTCGGCGAGGCGGTGCCGCAGCCCCGCCTCGTTCTCGGCCAGCGTGCGCAGGCGGCCGCGGTCGAGCGAGGCGTCCGACTCGCCGCGACCCTCCAGGCGCGCCACCACGGTGCGGGCGCGCTCAGCCAGCCGCGTCGCCACGCCCGTGAGGTCACGGCAGACCTCGCTCACCTCAGGCAGGGAGTCGAGCCGCCGGTCCAGCAGCGCCAGGCGTGCCCTGCCCTCCGCGGCGCGCGCCCGCGCGGCCTCGCGCTGTGCGGCGGCGCGACGCGCGGCGGCGCGGCGCTCATCCAGCTCCACGCGGCGGCGCGTCACCTCCGAGAGCGCCGCGGCATGCTCGGTCTCGAGGGCGCTGAGGGCGGCCTCGCCGGCCTCGATGTGCGGCTTGAGCTGCTCAGCCTGGAGCAGCGCGGCAGCAGCCTTCTCGGCCGCCGTCTCGGACTCCGCCTGCGCCTCGGCGCGCTCGCCGGCGATGCCCTCCAGGGCGCGGCGGTCGCGGGCCGTGACCTCCTCGAGGTCAAGGAGCCGGCCGCGCATGTGCTTCAGCTCGCGCTCGGCCGACTCCGCGGCGACCCGCGTCTCGCGCTCGTCCGCGGCCCGTGCCTCGGCCGTCTCGCGAGCTGCGGCCGCGTCCCGCGCGGCCACGGCCGCGCCTGCCTCCTCGCGCACCTCGCGCGCGCGCACCGCGTCCAGGCGGCCGGCGAGGCGTTCCATCGCGGCGCGGCGCTCGAGGAGCAACGCGGCGGGCACGCCACTGGCCAGGCCGACCTGGCCCGAGCTCGGCCGGTAGTACTCACCCTCGCGCGTGACGGCAAGGCCCTGGAACTCGTCGGGGACGGCGCGCAGGTCGTCGACGATGACCACGTCCGCGAGCACGGCCGCCAGCTCCCCATGCTCGCCGAGGCTCACCTTGTCCATGAGCGGAGCGGCCCCGGGGAAGGCGAGCGGCGGACGTGGGCGCGGCGGGCGCACCACCAGCCGCACGAGCCCGATGCCGGCGCTCCTGAGCGCCCCGAGCAGCGACCAGTGGTCGACGCCTCGGGGTACCGCCAGGGCGCCGGACACCTGCGCGAGGGCGGCCGCGAGGGCGCGCTCGTAGCCCGGCTCGCACGATACGGCCGCGGCCAGCGACTCAGTGCCGGGGTAGGCGCCGGCGACCTCAAGCACGTCGGCGCCCACGTCCTGCAGATCGCGCAGCGCCGCCTCGAGATGGTCGATCTCGGCCTCCAGGGCGCGCCGCTCCACGCCCAGGGCGCGCTGCCGCTCCTCCGCCTCCAGGCGCTCCTTGTCGGCCTCCTGGGCGGCCGCAGCGGCCGCGGCGGCGGCCGCAGCGGCCGCGGCGAGCGCCGCCCGCGCGGCCACCTCCGTCTGGACGGCGGTCCGCTCGGCGACGCCCTTCTCTGCCGCCTCGGTCGCGAGCGCTGCGAGCTGCGCCGTGAGCCGCTGCTCCTCGCCGGCCAGAGCCTCCTGGCGGCGCTCCAGACGGGCCGCCACGGTGAGTGCGTTCTCGCGCTCCAGGGTGTGGCGGCTCAGAGCCGCGCGCCGTTCACCCAGCAGCCCCCGGGCGGCAGTGAGCCGCCCGGCGACCTCGGCGAACGCGCTCTCGGCCTCGGCGACGGAGGCGCTCATACGGCGCTCCTCTACCGGCCACTCGTCCTCGACGTCCGCCTCGGGACCGCCCGCGAGCTCACTCATGAGCCGCTCGCGCTCCTGGGCGGAGGCGCGGCCGACCTCCTCGAGCAGGCGCAGCCGCTGCTCTGTGAGGCGCCGCGCGCTCTCCAGACGGCCGTCCAGGACGCGGGCGCGCAGGAGCCGCTTCGCCAGGCGCTCGCGCTCCGCCAGGCGACGTGCGAACGTCTCCTCTTCCTCGGCACGTTCGCGCGCCACACCCTCGAGCCCTTCATCGCAGCGCACCCGCTCCTCTTCCACGAGGCGCGCCTCCTCGCGCTGCGCCGCCAGCTCCGTGTCGAGGGCGGCGATCTCGCCGCTGAGCAGGCGGGCGCGGGTCTCGTCCAGCTCCGTCTCGACCGTGCGCAGCTGCTCGGCCGCGTTGGCCTGGCGGCGCAGCGGCGCGAGCTGCGAGTTGACCTCACGCTCCAGCAGATCGGCGCGCTCCAGGTTACGGCGCACCTCACGGAGCTTGAGCTCCGCGCGCTCTCGGCGGCGCTTGAACGTGCCCAGGCCCGCCGCCTCCTCGATCTGGCTGCGGCGGTCCTCCGGCTTTCCGGCGAGGAACGACTCGACCTTGCCCTGTCCGATGATGGAGTGCAGCTCGCGGCCCAGGCCCACCTGCGCCATGAGCTCGACCACGTCGGTGAGCCGGCAGGTGGAGTGGTTGATGGCGTACTGGGACGTCCCGTCACGGGTGACGCGCCGGCGCACGCTGACCTCGTCGACCGGCAGCTTCAGCGAGCCGTCGCGGTTGTCGAAGGTCAGCTCGACCTCGGCGAGACCGGCGGCGCGGCGGCCGTCGCTGCCGGCGAAGATGACGTCCTGCATGGACGAGCCGCGCACGGTGCTGGGGCTCTGCTCCCCGAGAGCCCAGACCACGGCGTCGGCGATGTTGCTCTTGCCGCTCCCGTTGGGCCCGATGATGACGCTGACGCCCGGCTCGTAGACGAGCTCGGTCTGCAGGGGGAAGGACTTGAAGCCCTTCAGGCGGAGCGCCTTCAGGAACACTTCACTCGTCCTCGGCGCCCTGGGGTCCGGCAGCGGCTCCGCCGTCGGCGGCCTCGACGGCGTCCTCCCTGCGCGAGCGCCGCCCGCGTAAGCGCGCCCGCCTCTGCGTGCGGCGCGCCCGCGACTGCAGCTCGTGCAGCGCCTCAGCCGCGGCCTCCTGTTCGGCGCGCTTCTTGCTGCTGCCGAAGCCGTGCCCCAGCGTCTCGCCGTCGACCCACGCCTCGATCTCGAACTCGCGGTCGTGCGGCGGCCCGCTGAAGCCGAGCACTTTGTAGGTCACGGAACGGGCGCTGCGCGCCAGGTACTCCTGCAGCTCGGTCTTGTGGTCGATGTAACTGTTCTCGGCGAACTCGATGTGCTCGTCGAACACCTCGACGACCGCCGGGCGCACGGCCTCGTATCCGAAGGTGACGTACACAGCGCCGATGAGTGCCTCCGTGAGGTCGGCGAGCACGTTCTGGTTGTTCTGGAGCTGCGCGAGGTCGCCGCCCTCGCCGCCGCCGGCCTGCTCCTTGAGCATCTTGCTCAGGCCGAGCTTGGCGGCCACGCGCGCGCAGGTGGCACGGCTGACGATGTACGCGCGCAGCCGCGCCAGATGGCCCTCGGAGAAGTCCGGGAAGCGCCTGTACAACTCGGTGGTGACGCACAGGCTGAGGACGCTGTCGCCGAGGAACTCCAGGCGCTCGTAGGAGTCGACACGCTCCGCGGCCCAGGAGGTGTGGGTGAACACCTGCCGCATCGTGGCGCGGTCGAGCTGTTCCGCAAGGGAGAGGAGCCGGTAGGTCACACGAGCCTCACACGTCGTCGAGGGGACGCCTCCCGCTGTCGGGAAGCCCCCCCTCGCCGATCACGGTCTCACAAGACGGGCGGTGCTCAGGCGTCGGCAGCCCTCGACATGACGAAGTCGACGGCGTCGCCGACGGTCTTGATCGCGGTGGCCTCTTCGTCGCTGATCTTGATGCCGAAGTCCTCTTCCATCGTCATGACGAGCTCGACGAGGTCGAGTGAGTCGGTCTCGAGATCCTCCTGGAAGCGCGCATCAATCGTGACCTTGTCTTCGTCGACGCTGAGCTTGTCGACGAGGATCTCCTTGACCTTCTCGAACACCTCTTCGCGGGTCATCCCGTAACCTCCGGTGGGGTTTGGCAGATACTACACGTTCGCGCGCGGCGCCCCAAGCTCCCCGGCGATGGCCGGCAGGAGCTCGCTGACCACGGCGCGACGGCCCATGCGCACCGCCTGGGCCACGCCCCTCGCGGTGGAGCTGCCGTGGGCGATGATGACCGGCGCGGCCACGCCGATGAGCACCGCGCCGCCGAACTCGTTGGGGTCGAGGGCGTCCTTGAGCACCATGAGGTGCTTGCGCAACAGCAGCCCGCCGAGCTTCGTGCCCGCGTTGATGTCGATGGTCTGGCGGATGGCGCTGAGGATGCCCTTGGCGGAGCCCTCGATGGTCTTGAGCGCCACATTGCCGGTGAAGCCGTCGGTCACGACCACATCCACGACGCGGTTCATGATGTCCCGGCCCTCGACGTTGCCGTAGAAGTGCACGTGCGGATCGGCGGCGATGAGCCCATGGGCCTCGATGACGTCGGGCGTACCCTTCGTGGGCTCCTCGCCGATGGAGAGCAGGCCGACGCTGGGGTCGGCGATGCCCATCACCTCGCGCGCGAAGAGCGAGCCCATGACCGCGAACTGGTGCAGGTGGTCGGGCTTGTACTCAGCGTTGGCGCCCACGTCGAGGAAGGCGATGGGCATCGGCATACACGGCATGATGGTGCAGATGGCCGGGCGCTTCACGCCCTTGATGCGGCGCACGTAGAGCAGCGCACCGGCGGTGACGGCGCCGGTGTTGCCGGCGCTCACGAAGGCGTCGGCCTCGCCGGCGTGCACCAGCTTGAGGCCGACGACGATGCTCGAGTCGGTGCGGTTGCGCGCCGCCCACGCCGGCTCCTCGTCGTAACCGATGACGTCGGCGGCGTGCACGAACGAGACGTGCGCCGTGCCGGCGGGGACGAGCGGCCGAACCGCGGCCTCGTCGCCGACCAGCACCAGGTGCAGCTCGGGGCCGGCGGCCTGCAGGGCGCCGCGGACGACCTCGCCCGGCGCCCTGTCGCCGCCCATGGCATCGACGGCGACGCGCACCACGCGGCCGCCGGCCGACGCACTCCAGGCGGCGGTGATCTCATGGGGAGAGACGTAGATGGGAGTCCGCGTCATGCCTGGAGGTCGGCCACCAGCCGGTCCAGGTCGACGGCCTCTTCGATGAGGCCGGCGATGAGCTCGATCTTGCCGCGGTCCTTGACGCGCAGGCGCCCGAACAGGCGCCGCAGGTCGTCGGTGGCCGTGACCGTATCGGTCTCGACGGAGATGAGCGGCACGCCCCGCTCGTCGGCGCGCTCGAGGACCGCCGGGCTCGGCACGTAGTTGCCGGTGAGCACCACGGCCACCGTGGGCGTGTCCAGCGCCGTGAGGATGATCTCAGCGCGGTCGCCGCCGACGATGACGACCTTGCCCGGCGTGAGCTGGAAGTAGCGCAACGCGTGGTCGGGGCTCATGGCGCCGATCATGTAGGTCTCCACCAGCCGGTCGCCGTACTCTGAGCCGCAGACGTAGGTGCCGTTCAGGGCCTCGACGATCTCCGCCACGGAGACGGCGGAGAGCCGGCTGTTGGAGGTGAGGGCGCCGTAGCTCATGACCCCTTGCCGGGCGAGGAAGCCGACGTACTGGTCGGTCACGAGCCCGAGGCGAGACTGGGGCACCATGTTGAAGAGGACGCCCAGCAGGCGCTGCTTGAGGGCGTCCTTGACGTAGATGATGTCGTCCAGCAGGCGCGCGCCGGCGAACTTGGCGACGAGGAGCGTGCGCAGGTCGAGCTGCGCCACGACCTCGGTGCCGCTGGTGCGCAGAAAGCGGCCCTGCCAGATCTCGCCGAGGCCCTCGCAGACCACGAGGTCCTTGCCCCGGCTCACGCGGGCGTAGGCCTCGGTCACGCGGCTCATGGCGTCGACCTCGGAGCCGGCGAGCACGTCGTGCAGGGCGTCTTCGTCCAGCACCACGGGGCACACGTCGGAGGGCGCATCGCCGAGCCCGAGGAGCTCGGCGACGAAGGCGGCGTCCTGATCCAGCAGCACGCCGCCCGCCGACGACGCGAGCGTGCCGACGGGCTTGAAGTAGCCGGCCTTGAGGCCGCGCCGCTGCAGCGCGAGGACCAGACCGACGGCGATGGTGGTCTTGCCGCCGCTGCCCTGGGTGGATGCGATGTAGAGCGACTTCACGGCTCAGCCCTCGCGGACCACTGGTCCGTCAGTGTCGGTGCGCCCCTGCGGTGCACCCGACGTTGACTCGCCTTCGGCGATCAGTCGGCTTCGAGGACGATGACCTCTCGGCCCTTGTAGGTGCCGCACTTGGGGCAGGCGCGATGCGGAAGCTTGGGGCTCTTGCACTGCGGGCACACGCCGGCCGTGTCGACCGCGAGCTTCTGCTGGGCGCGGCGCTTGTCACGGCGGGCCTGCGAGGTCTTCTTCTTCGGTACGGGCATGAGTGTTCTCCTCGGTTCAACCAGACGCGGCAGTCTACCACGCGCATGCCCGCGGCGCCTCCCGCGGTCAGGGCTCGTCGTGCCGATGGTCGCGGTCCTCGTTGAGGTCGGCGCCGCAGACAGGGCAGAGCCCGCGGCAGTCGTCGCGGCACAGAAGCTTCGCCGGCAGAGCCTCTGCGATGAGATCTCGCGCCCAGCGCTCGACGTCGAGGATGGACCTGGACGCGTAGCCGTCGGCGTCGTCGTCTTCAGCGTCGGGATCGCCGCCTTCGGAGTCGCCGTGGCGCACGTAGTCCACGCCGCAGACTTCGACCCGCACGTCGGCGTCGTTCAGGCAGCGCTGGCACGGGCCGATCACGTCGGTCGCGAACGCGGCCGTGAGGGTGAGGTTGTCGCCGACGCGGGCCGCGGTCAGGTCGAGGTCGACCGTGCCGCCCGGCACGGCGTACTCGAGCCCACCGAAGACGAAGGGGTCCACCTCCACGGGCAGACGCTGCCAGAGCTCGCTGGCACCGTGGAACCTGAGAGAACGCAGGTCGAAGCGCCGCATGTCCAGAAGTGCGCCGAAGCGACCGGTTGAGAGGACGTCACCCAGGCCTTACGGCTGCAGGTCGCTGACCCCGCGGCCCTGCAGGCGCTCGCGGCCGCGGCGCACCGCCGCGATGAACTTGTCGAGGTTGATCTCGAGGTTGCCGAGCACCTCGTCGGCGTAGTCCTCGGCGCCCAGGCGGATGTCGCGCTCGCGTTCGCGCGCGTCCTCCATGATCTGCTGCGCGTTGCGCTCGGCCAGGCGCACGACCTCCTGCTCAGACGCCATGCGGTCGGCACGCTCCTGCGCCTCGGCCAGCACGCGCTCGGCCTCCTGCTTGGCCTCGGTGAGCATCTCCTGACGCTCCTTGACGATCCAGCGCGCCTGCTTGATCTCCTCGGGGATCGTGGAACGCATCTGGTCGAGGATGTCGTAGATCTCCTCGCGATCGATCATCACGCTGTCGGTGAGCGGCACCGAGCGTGCGTTGTGGATGATGTCGTCGAGCTTGTCGATGAGCACCAGCACGTCCATGTTCAGCAACCCCCTCCCGGCCCTGATTGCCGGTCGCGTCGCGGAAAGGCCTCTTTGAGACGGAGGGCGACGGCCGGCGGGACGAGGTCCTCGACCGATCCCCCGAACGCCGCGATCTCCCTGACCCCACTCGAGCTCAGGAAGCTGTGCTCGGGCGACGCCATCATGAACACTGTTTCTATATCGGGCGCCAACTTCCTATTGAGCTGCGCCATGGCGAACTCGTACTCGAAGTCGGAGATGGCGCGCAGCCCCTTGAGGATCACGTGGGCGTCCCAGCGCTGCGCGAACTCCACGACGAGCTCGTTGAAGCGGTCGACGATGATGTTGTCGTGGCCGGCGAGCGCCTCGCGAAGGAATGCCTCACGCTCGTCGGGGCTGAAGAGCGGCGACTTGCGCTGCGGCACCTCGATAAGGCCCACCACGACGCGGCCGAACTTGCTGGCGCCGCGACGGATGATGTCGAGGTGGCCGACGGTGACCGGGTCGAACGTGCCCGGGCAGATGGCCGTGACGTTACGCGGCACGGCCCGCCCCCGGCAGCTCACTCACTCGGCGCCTCATGCTCGCTCGCAACTCCGTCGTCGTCCTCGCCGGGCGCCAGAACAGTCACCCGCGTGTCGCCGTAGCGCTTCTCCCGCAGCACCGGCCAAGGCAGGCCGGCGGCCGTGCCGGCGGCCGTCTCGACCACCAGGAGCGCCCCCGCGGAGAGCACCGGCGGCAGCAGCCTCTCGAGCTGCGGCCGCACGCCGTCGTACGCCGCGTACGGCGGGTCCACGAGGACGAGAGTATATCGTGCGCCGCGCCGGGCGTCAGCTTGCAGAGCGCGGCACGCGTCGCCGGCGACCACGCGCACACGCGGCGAACGCGCCGCATCCACGCCCAGCCGCGCCAGGTTGCGACGCACCCTGTGCAGCGCGGCGCGGTCGGCCTCGACGAAGGTGCAGGTCGCGGCACCACGTGAGAGCGCCTCGATGCCGAGGGCGCCGCTGCCGGCGAAGAGATCGAGCACGGCGTGGCCGGCCAGTGGGCCGGACGAAGACGCGCGGACGGCGATCGGGGCGCCGGCGGGCTCATCGGCAGCTGACGACGGCTGGTCGAGCGGGCCCGTCAGCGCCCCGAGCATGCCGAAGACGGCCTCCCGGACCTTGTCCGATGTGGGCCGCGTCTGACGGCCGGCCGGCGCCGCGATGGGCCGGCCCTTCCACTCCCCGCCCACGACCCTCACAGCGTGCCTCGTGCGACGCCGCACGCGCCTGCCCGGGGACGCCACCCGTTCAAGATCGCGAGCTCAGTTGGACCTCCAAGGGTACGTCTGGCTGAAGACGCCGGCGCGAGAACGCCGGCCGTACGGTGACGGCCGGGGTGGCCCGACCGGCGGCGACCCGGAGAGCGGCGCTCCGGCGTGCCTGCCGCGAAGGCGTCTCACGGCCCAGCGTCGTCGCGCCCGAGCACCACCGCCCGCGGGGCCGGCGGCCGCGGGCTCACCGTGAACGCTCCGTCAAGCACGCGGGATGCGGCGCCGCGCCGGGCGGGATCGCGCGAGAACACCGCCGCGAGAGGCTCACCGGCCTCCACGGCGTCCCCGACGCGCTTGTGCAGCAGCACGCCCGCAGCCGGGTCCACCGTGTCGTCCACGCGCTGGCGGCCGGCGCCGGAGAACTGCGCCGCCTGACCCACGGCCAGCGCGTCGACGGCGGCGAGGTAGCCGGCGGACGGCGCCACCACCTCGTGCGCCGCCAGACGGTGGAACGCCCCGGGCTCCCAGCGGCCGCCCTGCACGAAGCACCAGCGCTCGAAGTGCTCGGCGGCGCGGCCGTCGGCGAGCGCCGCCTCGGCCCGGCGTCTGCCCTCGGCCTCGTCCACGCCGAGGTCCGACAGGGCGAGCAGCATGCCGGCGACGGTGAGCACGACCTCGCGCACGTCTTCAGGGCCCTCGCCGCTGAGCACCTGCCAAGCCTCCTCCACCTCCAGCCTGTTGCCCACGGTGCGCCCCAGCGGCGCCTCCATGTCGGTGAACACGCAGGAGGTCGGGCGCCCGTAGGCGTCGCCGATGAGGCGGCACAGGCGCGCGAGCTCGCGGCCGTGGCCAAGGTCGCGGATGAACGCGCCCCTTCCGACCTTGATGTCGAGGACCAGCGCGGCCGTGCCGCTGGCCACCTTCTTGCTCATGATGCTGGCGGCGATGAGCCCGTCGCACTCGATGGTCGCGGTGACGTCGCGCAGCGCGTAGAGGACGCGGTCGGCCGGCACCACGCGCTCGCTCTGGCTGCACACCGCCACGCCGATGCGCTCGAGCTGGCGCACGAGCTCCCCCTGCGGCAGCTGCACGCGGAAGCCGGGGATGGACTCGAGCTTGTCGAGCGTGCCGCCGGTGTGGCCGAGCCCGCGCCCGGACATCTTGCCGAACACGGCGCCGCAGGCAGCGACGAGCGGCGCCAGCACCAGGGTCACCTTGTCGCCCACGCCGCCGCTCGAGTGCTTGTCGAGCACGGGGCGGCGTACCACGCGCAGATCGAGGAGCTTGCCGCTCTCGACCATGGCCCGGGCGAGATCGACCGTCTCCCGGTCGTCGAGCCCGCGCAGCGTCATGGCCATGAGCAGGGCACTGGCCTGGTATGCAGGGACGGCGCCACTCACGACGCCGTCGACGAACGCCTTGAGGCGCTCGGCGTCCAGACGCCCGCCGTCGCGCTTGCAGGCGAT
>Ga0172371_10010145_pt1 | contig 12796 bp, 12 predicted proteins | sample Lak12m_FD_114543 | JGI IMG/M metagenome (GOLD analysis project Ga0172371, IMG submission 114543) | Freshwater microbial communities from Kabuno Bay, South-Kivu, Congo - kab_022012_12m | ecosystem: Environmental > Aquatic > Freshwater > Lake | place: Democratic Republic of the Congo: South-Kivu... | reverse complement strand
TATTTTTCAGGGTATACCGTTTGACGACAAAGGGGTTTTCCACGGCACTCTATTCACGCTTCTGAATCCGTACGGGATTGCAGGAGGAATTCTCTTCGTGGCGATGTTCCTGTTGCACGGGGCATTGTGGCTGGCTATCAAAACCGAAGGCGTGCTCTATGAGAGAGCGGAGGCCCTGGCTGGAGCCCTGTGGCTGGTTCTGTTGGTGGTGGCCGTGGTGTTTCTTATCTTCACGGCGTTTGCAACATCGCTTTACATGAACTACCTTGTCAAACCGTTTCTTTTTGTGATTCCTCTTGTTACCGTTGCCACCCTTTTGTTAACTCGTTGGTTCATCGCCAGAGCAGCATGGTGGAAAGCGTGGTTCGCATCCAGTCTGACCATAGTCGGTGCAACTCTCTTTGGAGTAGTAGGGCTTTATCCCACCCTCTACCCTTCCAGCCTGAACGCCGAGTACAGCCTGACAGCGTTCAATTCGTCCTCCACTCCTATGACTCTCACAATCATGCTTGTGGTTGCACTGATATTTATTCCCATCGTGATTGTCTATCAGGGTTGGGTCTACCATCTGTTTAGGGAAAAGGTTACTCAGGAGTCGATCAAATCCGAGGAGGCTTATTGAGACACGTCGGAACAAGACGATCTAGCAATTCAGTATTGGGGCTGGAGCCTACTTCAGGCTGTTGCCGGGACTGGCGGGCCAGCAATTACGAAAGGAGACAATCATGAACGAACGTGCCGGTCTTGTTACTATGAGGGGTAATCCGGTCATTCTGTTAGGGGATGAAATAAAGCTGGGTGATAAGGCCCCGGATTTCGTAGTTGTCGGGAATGATTTGAAACCGGTTGCTTTTTCCGACTATAGGGGAAAAGTCTGCATAATCTCCTCAGTTCCTTCCCTGGATACGCCGATTTGCGAGGCCTCGACCAAAAGATTCAATGAGGAGGCGGCTCGTCTTGGATCCGATGTCGCGATTCTGACTATCAGCATGGACCTGCCTTTTGCACAGAGGCGTTGGTGCCTTGCCAACCAGGTAAAAGAAGTCGAGACGTTGTCTGATCACAGAGATGCTTCTTTCGGCGCTTCTTATGGTCTCCTTATGAAGGACATGCGTTTGCTTGCCAGGGCTGTGCTGGTGGTAGACAGGCCGGGCAAGGTCCAATACTTTGAACTCGTCAAAGAGATAGCAGAAGAGCCGAATTACGACGCGGCTCTTGAAGCAGCCAAAAGTCTCCTGTGAAGTGTCCTGTTTGCGGGTTTCGAGCAAAAGTGCTTCGTATGGCAGGCAGAGGCCTCTGGGATCGCGCGGCCTAAAAAGAAATTTTTACGTCTGTCGGATTAGGTTTCGAATAGTCGGTCGCGGCCATTTGATAATCTAAGTAGAAATCGTATCTTATGGAGAAATCACTGAGCAAGGCTATTTCGGAATCCTTGTAACCCGATCCTTCAAGACAGAATCCAATGCACTGGTGATAAGGACAAGCAAAATCCAAGGCTTGGATCTACATTTCTTTAAATATCCCTGGCGCTTGGATACCGCTGTTACTGATCACAGTTTTGTATACCAGTTCTCGAAAGTAATCACGGATTGACTTGTGGGTGCCACTGCTGAAACTGTGTCAAATTCAGGAGCACCTCCAAATCGCGCCACGAATGAAGTTATCATCGGTTTTCCCATCCATCACCCCAACCCTCTCCCAGAAGGAGAGGGAGCCATATGGAGCCACTTTTCTAGTCTCCTCTCCCTTTGGGAGAGGGCCAGGGTGAGGGTCATTCGTGCTACGATTTTCCCCAAGCTTTGAATTCTGAGACGGTTTCTGCTGGCTTGTCCATCAGTGCGATCCCATTCAGACAAAACTTTTGAGAACCCGTATAAATACAGCTTCTTGGACTACGGAGCATAGCTCAGAAGCATTTCTGACGGGACAGGCGCCGTGAAATCGATTGATATCATGACGCTCAGAATGAATATCGTCAGAATGGAGAAGATAAAAAGCTTTTTGGCCCATAGCCGCTCATCGGATGCCTTGTAGCCCGACCAGGCCAGATACAACCAGAACAGGCCCAACACAGTCGCCACTGCAAAAGTGCTATAACCGGTGTACCCCCCGACGGTCAGCATCAGCGTGGCGGCCATAAAGGCCAAGATATAACCAACAATATGCTTTTTTGCAGCGGCTGTTCCCTGCTTGACCGGCAGAACCGGGATGGTGGCAGCAGTGTAATCATCAAGCCGAAAAACAGCGATGGCGTAGCAGTGAGGCATCTGCCATAGGCTGAAAATCGACAAGAGTATCACTGCCCCCAGATCGAAGCGACCGGTGACTGCGCAATATCCCGCGAGGGGCGGTGTGGCTCCCGCCAGACTGCCGATCAAAGTGCTGTAGACGGAATTGCGCTTCATGTACAGGCTGTACACGCCCACATAAATCACAAGGCCCGCCAGCACGATGACAACGGACAGCAGGTTTGTTGCAGTACAAAGCAGTGCCATGCCCGCAATGCCCAAAATCGTTGCGTAGACCAGGGCGATCTTCAGTGAGATGTGACCCCTGGCAAGGGCGCGGTTTCGTGTCCGGATCATTTTTCGGTCTATTTTTCTATCGACACAGTTGTTGAAAACGCAACCGGACGCGACAACCAGGGATATGCCGATGAGAGTCGCCGAGAGAGCAACGCCATCAACCCGCCCTTTGGAGGCAAGAAAAAAACCCGCTGCAGCGGAGATCAGGTTGCCGAAAACGATCCCCGGTTTGGCAACGAGCAGATAGTTTTTGATCCTTTCAGGCATTCTCACATCATTCGATAATGCAGATCATGCATGATCCAGAGACTTCCTCCGACAAAGAGAACCATGATCAATAAAGTGAAGATCATGGCCAGCATGTTCCAACCCGCCGTCGATGACGTGTCCAGATGCAGGAAGTAATGCAAGTGCACCAGAATCTGCACGATGCCCGCACTGAAAATCCCGGCCAGGATCGCCGAGGAGGTCCAGGCACCGCTCTTCACCAAGGCAAACGGAATGGCCGTCAGAATGAGGGAAAGAATGAAACCGGTGAGGTACGATTTGAGACTTCCCCTGCTAGCGCCGGTGCTGTCGATAGGTGCTTGACTCATTTACATAACTCCCATCAGGTAGACGATACTGAATATGCCGATCCACACAATATCCAGAAAATGCCAGAACATACTCAGTCGCATCAGCCGTGATTGAACGGGGGAGGTCAACCCTTTGCCGGCCACCTGACCCATCATGACCGCCATCCAGATCAGCCCGAAAGTCACATGGGTACCGTGAGTCCCCACCAGGGTGAAAAAACTCGAAAGGAAGGCGCTGCGGTCCGGTCCGTGGCCCTCGGCAATCAGGCCGTGGAACTCATTGATTTCCATGGAGACAAATCCAAGCCCCAGCAGAAAGGTAACGGCGAGTCCGATCAGAACCCACTTCTTCATGCCGTTGTGCACGGCCACCATGACCAGACCATAGGTTACGCTGCTGAACAGTAGGAGTAAGGTTTCACCCATCACGTAAGGCAGTTCAAACAATTCCTTCCCCGTCGGTCCGCCGGCATAGTTGCGGCCCAGGACGGTAAATGTGGCGAAGAGCGTCGCAAATATGATGAGGTCGCTCATAAGATAGAGCCAGAAACCTAATGTCTGCATCTCGAGGGTATCGGGGTGTTCAACTTCTTCGCTATGAGCGATGCCGATGGTCGAAGCGGCTGTTGTCATCATTTACATCTCCGCTACAGGTTTTGTGATGGTCTGTTCGTCTGCGGGACGTCATTTCGCGACCGAGGCCAGCTGTCGATAGCGTTCATTTTCGATCCGCTCGACCTCGGCGGCGGGTATGACGTAATGGATGTCATCGTCCATTGAGCGGGCAATGACCGTGAAAAGCATACCCAGAGCGGCCAGTATGGCCAGCCACCAGATGTACCAGATCATGGCAAATCCGAACACGAAAGCCAATCCGCCCATGATAAAGCCGTGCGGCGTGTTCTTCGGCATCTCGATGTCGTTATATTGATCCGGCCGTTGATATGCGACGCCTTCTTCCTTCATGTCCACAAAGGCATCGATTTCATTTACGACGGGTATTTTCGGAAAGTTATAGACAGCGGGAGGCGAAGATGTCATCCACTCCAAGGTGCGGCCGTCCCAGGGATCGCCGGTCGGATCGCCGAGGGCACGGCGCTCCTTAATGCTGACGAGCAATTGAATTCCCTGAAAGAGGATGCCGAGTCCGATCACGGCCACACCCAATGCGGCGACGAGCAGATAAGGATGCCAGGTCGGGGTGGCATAATATGCCATGCGGCGGGGCATGCCCATGAAGCCCAGCACATACAGGGGAATAAAGGCAAGATAAAAGCCAATCAGCCAACACCAGAATGCGCGCTTGCCCCAATTTTCATTCAACCGAAAGCCGACGGCCTTTGGGAACCAGTAATAATAACCTGCAAATAAGCCGAACACCGCACCGGGGATAATCGTATTGTGGAAATGACCGATCAGAAACAGGCTGTTGTGGAGAACGTAATCAGCGGATGGTATAGACAACAGTACGCCTGAAGACCCGCCGATGGCGAAGGTCACGACGGCCCCCAGGGTCCAGTACATCGGCGTAGTAAACCTTATGCGGCCACGATACATTGTGAAAAGCCAGTTGAAGGTCTTCACCCCGGTGGGGATGGCAATCAGCATGGTCGCAATCCCGAAAAAGAGATTGACGTTCGGGCTGGCCCCCATGGTGAAAAAATGATGCACCCAGACGGAAAAGGACAGAACTGTGATGGCCGCAGTGGCCCAGACCATGGATGTATAGCCGAACAGCCGTTTCTTGGACAAAGTGGCAACGACCTCCGAAAAGATCCCGAAAGCCGGCAGGATAAGGATATAAACCTCGGGATGTCCCCAGGTCCAGAACAGGTTGGCATACATCATCATGTTCCCGCCGAACGTGTTGCTGAAGAAATGCATACCCACGTAGCGATCGAGTGTCAGCATGGCGAGAGCAGCCGTCAGAACGGGAAATGCCCAAACCACGAGCACCATGGTGAGAAAAGTAGTCCAAACAAACAGCGGCATTCGCATGGCCTTCATGCCGGGAGCACGCATTTTTATGATGGTGACGAGAAAATTGATACCAGTCAAAGTCGAACCGATACCTGCGATCTGGAACGACCATATCCAATAGTCCACCCCTGTGCCGGGGCTGTACTCTATTTGGGTCAGCGGGGAATATCCTGACCACCCGGCTTGGGAAAACTCACCCACACCCAAAGATACCATGACCAGCAACGCCCCGGCTGTAGTCAGCCAGAGACTGAGCGAATTCATAAAGGGAAAGGCTACATCGCGTGCACCGATTTGCTGCGGCACGACGATATTCATCAACCCGACTAGAAACGGCATGGCCGCGAAAATGATCATGATCGAGCCGTGAGCGCTGAATATCTGATTGAAGTGGTCGGGGGACAGAAAGCCATAAGAGCCGCCCGCGGCAACGGCCTGCTGAGCGCGCATCAGAATGGCATCGGAGAACCCGCGGAGCAGCATGACCAAGGCGAGAATAATGTACATGATGCCGATCTTTTTGTGGTCGAGGCTGGTCAGCCATTCTTTGTAAAGGTAGGTCCACTTTCTGTAGTAAGTGATCAAGCCCAGGATCACCAAGCCCAAGAGAACTGCGCCACCTACGGCGCCTATCGTGATTGGTTCGTGATACGGAATCGCTGAAAGGCTTAATTTCCCGTACATATCAATTTGCCTCCGCCACGTCGGTTCTTGTGTATGTAGAAACGGAACCTCTGCTCATATGATCGGGATGTTTGCCCCACGTCGGGTCGGATTTGCGCAGGATATACTCAAACAAATTGGGCTTGACTGAAGAGAAATAGGTCACGGGGTGGTAGCCGACGCTCGGCTTTGCGAGTTTCTCATATCGTTCCAGATCAAGCTTTTCCGGAGATTGTCTGATCTTTTGCACCCATGATTGAAACTCTTCACCGGAAACCGCATTCGCTTTGAAATGCATGTCAGAGTAACCGCGACCGCTGATTTGCTGATTGTGACCGGCATAAGCGCCTGGTTTATCAGCCAGGAGGTGCAATCGGGTTTGCATGCCTGCCATAGCGTAAATCTGGCTGCCCAGTTGCGGGATGAAGAAGGAAGTCATTACTGTGTCCGAGGTGAGTTTGAAGCTGATCGGAACGTTGACGGGAAAAGTGATTTGATTGACGGTGGCGATATTTTGATCCGGGTAGATGAAGAGCCATTTCCAATCCAGGGATACGGCTTCGATGTTGATAGGCTTGTCGGCCGAATGGATGGGCTTATAGGGATCCAGAGAATGAGTACTGGTCCAGGCCAGAATCGCAAGAACCGTGACAATGGCAATGGGAACCGCCCACATGGAAAACTCGATTTTAGCGGAATGACTCCATTTCGGCATATAAGTCGATTCAGTATTGGAAGCTCGGTACTTTCGGGCAAACCAGAAAGCCATGATGAAGACGGGAATGACGACGAGCAGCATGAGCACGATGGCCGCAATGATGACGAACCGCTGCGCCTCGCCAATCGGTCCTTTGGGGTCGAACAAGAGTATCGTGCTGCAACCTCCGAGGAACGTTACGGCACATAGGGATGACAAGCCGACAAAAAAGAAATATTTCTTTGTCTTCATTTATCCCCCAACGTCTCAAGGGTGTATAATCTTTAAGTAAACAGGTCTGAGTTTGCGTAAAAACTTTGAGTATTCATGGGCCTGAGGCCTCTGTGGGGCGTACGCACACTATTACGCTCCCGTGTCTTAATTACCGCGTTTAGACGACCGAGCACCTAAAAAGTTTCTCGTGGCCCCTAGACTGAGGAACCCCCCGACGAAACGCTCGTCTGGCTCACTCAGCAACAGGAAACCCTTGTCCGAGATATTCTTTGCACCCTGAAAATCTATTATGATTGCAGGATTGAATTCGGGTCGAATCGTTTCTCTTTGCTCTTCACCACTCCCCGACATCCCATTACCCTCGATAGCCGTCTATTTCCTTCACCATAACATGTGGTTGACCGGAAGAACATACATTTCCTTGTTTACCCGCCGAATAATCTAGTTTAGGATAATAATGGAAAGGCCGTTAAGCCACCGACTCCTCCTCGATGACATATTTGCTGGGGCTACGGTGACCTAACTTGGCCTTGACAGGCGACTATAAACAGAGCAACACGGGGATATATTATTATTGGAGGTCGAATATGGAGCAATGGAAATCGGTGGATGAGGTCCTGGATTTCGCTATAGGACAGGAGGAAGAGGCGGCCCAGTTTTACACTGGCTTAGCCGGCCGAATGGACAGGCCCTGGATGAGCAAGATCTTCAAGGATTTCGCCCAGGAGGAGATGGGACACAAAAGAAAGTTGCTGGACGTAAAGGCCGGCAAGAAATTGGCACCCGTGGAAGGAAAGATTTTGGACCTCAAGATCGGTGATTATCTGGTCGACATTGAGCCCAAGCCTGACATGGATTACCAGCAAGCGTTGATCCTGGCGATGAAAAAGGAGAAAAAGGCGTTCAAGATGTACACCGACCTCGCAGCAACAGCGGGAGACGAGAATCTAAAGTATCTCTTTACGGGATTGGCTCAAGAAGAGGCAAAACATAAGCTGCGCTTTGAGATTGAATATGACGATTTCGTGATGACGGAGAACTGACCGAGGAAAATTTCGGGCAGGGACTTTTTTGCCAACTAAGGTTCTCGCCGAAATTTCCTCTCGCGCCACAGTGGCGTATCTATTGAGTTATGGTAACAGTTCACCGGGATAGCGCAACTCTATGAAATCACGATGGGGGAGGCACAGAGGGGGTGACCATCTCTCCCTCCGTCGTCAAGGGGCGCACCACGACAAGGCGTGGAAGCCCCGCTTAACGATTATGAGTTATGGTTATGGGCTGTGAAAGGATGTCATTGCGAGCACAGGGGAGCAATCTTAACGCTTAGTGGCAGAGATTGCTCCGTCGCTTCACTCCACGCAATGACAGAAAAAGGGAAATTCTCCCGCGTACCCGAACGATTACACAGGAGCAACAGGCGTTGTGAAAAAGAAAAAGATTCTTACGGCAGTCATTTGCTTGGTCGGCCTGATCCTTGCGCTAATCTGGGTTCAGGGCGGATTTCATTCCAAGGTGCCCGGTGGGAATACCCCCTCCCCAGAGGGAGGATCGACCCCGGCCAGGACGGCCGCGGCTGAAACCTTGCGCACGACTGGCGAAGTCACTGTATCGGGATCCGTTGCCTCCAGGGAAACCGCGCGGGTGGCGTCTCGAGTCCTTGGCTATGTGGTAGAGCTGAACGTGGACGCAGGCGCTCATGTTAAGAAAGGCCAGACCCTTCTACGGATAGATGCCAAAGAGTTGGCCGAAAAGGAGGCTCAAGCGAAAGCTACTCTGGAAAGCGCAAAAGCCGACCTTGTGAAGGCACGCAATGACTTTGAACGTTACAAAGTTCTGTACGAGAAAGAATCCGTAGCCAAGAAAGACTATGACGACATGCTGGCGCGCTTTGAGACCGCACAGGCAGCCGAACAGAGAGCTGCGGCGGCCCTTGATGAGGCCAAGACCATGCTCTCCTACGGCGTTGTCACAGCGCCTTTTGACGGAATAGTGTCGGACAGAAGTGTGAATGTGGGAGATCTGGCAACCCCCGGCCGCCCTCTCATGAGCGTTTATATGCCGGGAACGCTGGAATTGGTGGCCCCTGTGGGAGAACAGTACGCGCCGTACCTCAACGTAGGAACGGCCGTTACCGTGGCGATCCCGTCTGCAAACGTGAAGCAGGAGTCATCCATTCGTGAGGTAGTGCCACAACGGGATGAGCGAACGAGAACCATCACCGTGAAGGCTCCCCTTGCGCAGGCCCTTGGCCTAGGCCCTGGCCTGTACGGGACTCTCACATTCCAAACCCGAGCCTCTGAGGTAATCGTCGTTCCGAAGAGTGCCGTCCTTGTGGTTGGGCAGTTGGAGACCGTTAGGGTGCTGGAAAACGGCGCGGCTAGAATCCGCAATGTCAAGACAGGGCGCACCTTGGGTGGCGACAAGGTGGAGATTCTATCTGGGTTAAACGCCGGAGAAAGGGTTGCGGTAGATTGATACAGGTTATCTTCCAAACAGAGAATATAGGCTAGAGCCAAAATGAGCACTGGCTTGAGTTCCAGGTCAGCCCCTGAGTCATGTTCATTGCCGAAATAAAAGTGCGAAAACGCGGGCCAGGGAAAGCTGTTGGGGTTGGGAAGAGCGAGGCTGGGGCCAAGGGTTTCTCGCCTTTTACTGTGCAGCAATTCGGACAAAAATTCCGTCAAATTCTATAAGCGGTTAACCAAATTTTGACCCTAACCGTTATGCCTTGTATCAGGGTGCCTTCACCCCTATACACTCGTGCAGGAGAAACCCGCGTGATTAAAGCCCTAGCGGTAATTCTGACCTTCATCCTTATGCTTCCTTGCCTCGCGGCGGCGGCTGGCTGTCCGTCTCTAACTAAAGAGTTGGCTCGCCTCAGAACTGAATATAAGCGTTACGTCAACGGTCCCGATCTCAAGCCTGATGCCTCAGGTTTTGACGAGCTAGCGGAACTCGTGGACAAGATTGTGGACCTAAAAGCCGAAATGAGAAAGTCCAACTGCAAGATCCCCCCTCGACCCAAGTCCCTTGGCACAAATAAGTGATTTCTTGCGGCGGCTGTTAAGGGACCTCCGTACACCTTGCCGTTTGGAGACACGGACGATGAACCAGGTCGAGATTGAAGCCGTGGCACGTTTGATACACGATTCCAGGAAGATTGTCGTTTTCACTGGCGCGGGCATATCCACGGAATCTGGGATTCCTGATTTCCGGTCTCCGGGCGGAATCTGGTCAAGATACAACCAGGATGACCTGACCTACCAGAAGTTCCGATCCCACGGGAAGTATCGAAAGCTCTACTGGGCATACGACCGGGAAAGATATCCGGCAATGAAGGGGGCACGGCCCAATGCGGCTCATCATGCTATAGTCGAAATCGAAAGGAGCGGTCGCCTCCTTGCACTTGTGACTCAGAACATCGATGGTCTTCATCAGGACGCCGGGAGTTCACCCGAGAAGATATACGAGCTTCACGGAACAGTGAGAGAGGTCACCTGCCTCGACTGCCACGCGGCATGGCCGAGGGAGGAAATTACCGATAAGATGGATCGGGAGGGTATTGATGTGCCCTACTGCCCTTATTGCGGAGGGCCTCTCAAGTGCGCGACCGTTGCATTCGGTCAGTCCTTACCTGCCGACGTGTTGGACAGAGCATTTTCTTATGCGCGCGATTCCGACCTGTTTCTTACCATTGGATCTTCGCTGGTAGTTCAGCCTGCGAATTTGCTTCCCGTCGAAGCAAAGCGAGCCGGTGCGCGCCTCGTTCTTGTGAACCTTTCACCCACACCTTACGATCAGCTCATGGACCACATCATGACAGGCCCGGCAGGGCAAATCATGGAAGCCATCATGACGGAGTTCCGAAAAATAGAGCTGTAGAATTGGTTAGCCCCCGGTAGGCCTCAAGGCATGGGGTGTAGCAGTTATAGCAAGTGACAAAAATAATGTCCGATTGCGGAAAGCGCTCCCTGAAAATTGGTAGGTGCCGGCCTCCGTGCCGGCACATTTCGGGTAGACAAATCAACTAGTTCGGCCCGGCAGGGACGCCGGGACCTACCAGGGGTCTTAGACCGCGGCCCCCGCCAAAGGTCAAACATTTTGGCAACTGTTATAATGAAGGGCCTCGTCTATCACGCATTACCGAAACAGGAGGAAGACAATGGCAATGACCCGGAGGGCCATCACGGCCATCGTAATTCTGTCGGTGGGGCTCATATGTCCGGCATGGGCTGACGAGCGACCGAAAGACCACTTGATAACAGTTGTTGGGGAATCGGAGATTAAGGTAGTGCCCAACGAGGTGGTCGTGCAACTCGGCGTAGAAAACTGGGACAAGGACCTGAATGTGGCGGCAAAAGAGAATGATGACAAGGTGAGAAAAATTATTGCAGCCGCGAAGGCTCTTGGCGTGGATCCCAAGTATCTGCAAACAGATTTTGTTGAGATTCACCCCAGATACAAACGGGAGCACGAGAAGGAGATCTTTTTAGGTTTTTTCGTGAAGAAAAAAATTGGGATTACCCTAAGAGATGTTTCTAAATTCGACGAGTTCCTCGCCAGCGCTTTACAGTCAGGCGCCACTCAGGTGTACGGGATAAGCTTTCGCACGACTGAACTGAAAAAATATAGAGAGCAGGCCCGGTCCCTTGCCGTTAAAGCGGCCATGGAAAAAGCTACCTTGATGGCTCGTGAGTTGGGCCAAAAGGTAGGCAAAGCGCACAGCATTATAGAAACGCCGCCTCCCTCTTGGTCGTATGGCCCTCGCTCGTTGGGACTTCCAGGGGCACAGATGTCAGTGCAGGCGCCCCAAGAAGAAAGCTCCTCGGTTCAGGAGAGCCTCGCCCTAGGTCAAATCACAATTAAGGCAAGAGTTACTGTAAGCTTTCTGTTGGAGTAATACCAATGCGCGGTCAAGGAAGTGACAGGGTGTGAAGCCGGCCCTGGAAGGTCTAATACCAATGCGCGATCAAAGAAGTGACTTAGGGTGATGGCGGCCCTGGCAGATCTCCGGAGCGAAGTCAGGCCGAGCGGTTCGTCGCTGAGGAGATCTGCCTAGGTCGCCAAGGACCTAACTTCTCAATGTTACTCGTATGAAAGCGCATGGGTATGAAAACTGCCTTGCTCGGAAGGGCTTCGCTGTTTCGTGGATTCGTTCTGCAATAGCCAAAAAATAGAGCCGGACCGCTCGTCTCAAAGCGGACCGGGTTTTTCTTCGGCTGGAAAAACATGAGGAGGATTTTCGGTAGTTCAGGGCCGACGTCCATGCAAAGAAAGTCGCCCCGGGACTGCCGGTCTTTGCCGCAATTAACGTTTTGAGAACTGGAAGCTGGCCCTCGCGCCGCGTCGGCCGTACTTCTTACGCTCCTTGATCCTTGAATCTCGGGTCAGAAAGCCCGCAGCCTTTAGCGTGGATCGGTAAGCCGGGTCCACGGACAACAGCGCCTTGCTTATCCCGTGTTTTATGGCGCCTGCCTGACCGGACAGTCCTCCGCCCCGAACGTTAACTTCCAAGTCGAAACGTCCCGCGGTCTGGGTCAATTCAAACGGCTGCATAATAATCATCCTGGAGGTGGAGCGGCCAAAATACACATCTAAGGGACGATCATTGACCACAATGGCCCCCGAACCGGCTTTCAGCCAAACCCTAGCAATGGCGTTCTTTCTTTTTCCTGTCGCGTAATGGCGATCATCGCTCATTTTCTATCTCCGGAGTTAAAACACGTAGGTTTCAGGTTTCTGTGCCGCATGAGGATGGGTCTCGCCAGCGTACACCTTCAGCTTGCTCAATTGGGCACGGCCCAGCGAATTCTTCGGCAGCATTCCTCGCACTGCCAGCCTCAGCATTCTGTCCGGCTTATCCTTCAGCATTGTGCTTGCCTTGGTTACCTTCAGGCCGCCGGGGTATCCGGTGTGGCGGTAATAAACTTTCTGCTGGAGTTTCTTCCCTGTGAGTCGGAGTTTGTCCGCGTTGATGATGATAACAAAATCGCCGGTATCCATGTGGGGAGCAAACTGCGGTCTGTGCTTCCCTCTCAGTATTCGGGCGCTCTCAACGGCCAGTCTTCCGAGCACCTTGTCCTTGGCGTCGATCACAAACCATTTTTTTTCAATTT
>Ga0172371_10010141_pt1 | contig 12798 bp, 17 predicted proteins | sample Lak12m_FD_114543 | JGI IMG/M metagenome (GOLD analysis project Ga0172371, IMG submission 114543) | Freshwater microbial communities from Kabuno Bay, South-Kivu, Congo - kab_022012_12m | ecosystem: Environmental > Aquatic > Freshwater > Lake | place: Democratic Republic of the Congo: South-Kivu... | reverse complement strand
TGATATTAAGGAGATTTATACGCCGTTGTCCCGAGTCCTCGGGACCAAAGAAGAAGTTTGGCGGCGGTGGAATGATAAGGAGTTAAGGAAAAAAGTGGAGGAGTTTTTGGGTATTTTGACATCAATAAATTTCGTGATATAATATTGCTATAATTTAAAACAATCTCAAATATGACAGTAACACCAGAACAATTTAATAAATTAGTAACCAGAGATGAGTTTAGCGAGAATAGTGCGAGAACAGATGAGAGGTTTGATGAGCTTAACGAAAAAATGGATATTGTAATTGGCATGTTAGAGAAAAGCGCCAAAAAGGACGCTGACCATGAAACCGAACACATCTCCAATATCGCCGCCCATGACAGATTTCAGCGAGATATTGATCAGCTAAAAACGCAAATTAAAACACCGGCAAACGCTTAATATTTCCAAAATTTACGCAAAAACATAATAATCTCACATAAAAAAGAGGCTAAAAATAGCCTTTTTTTGTTTTTTAAATTAACCCTTGACAATTTTTAGAATTTGTGCTATTATACTAACCATGTAGTATTAAATTAACCGAAGTTCTTTAAAACAAAAACCCAAAAATAGGAGGGTAAAATGGACAATTTGATTGGTCAAATTGCTGGTGTTTTGTCTATTGTAATCCTTGCTATCGGGTTATTGGTTGGCGAGGAAAGTCTCCGTGAAAAGCTTTCGCGGTCGAAGTCATTGGCAGTTCGTTGGGCGGTATATACTGTCCTGGATTACGGTTTGATGCTTCTTTCCGTCGCTTTGGTGATGGTAATGAAAGAAGCTGGTTATGGCTTTTTGGTAACCCTTGTGGCAATGTGGATATTTGATATCTTGATGGCGGTTTCCTTGTTGGTCATCTGCTATCGTTCCGGTCAAGACCTAACTCTTGGTCAGGAATATCGGTATTCGGTATCAAACATCCGTCGCAAATCAACCATCGCCGGCTTTGTTTCTTTGGCAGTTATTATCGTCAAAGCGGCGATCTGGGATGGCCCGGAAAGACTGGTGGAATTTCTTCGTGAAGAGTTAAATACTCTGACGAAGAAGGGGGCGGTAATCGTTTTTCTTTGCCTCATTCAGGCCATATTCTGGACAAGCGCCTACATTCTTGGCTATGAGAGTATTTCTCATATCTGGAATGCAGTAAAAATTAGCGCGGGTATCTAAGGATACCCGCTTTTTCTTTGCAAAAATTTAAAAATGAGATTATAATATAATTATAAATTTATGAATATACTATTTGTATCACTTGATTTGTCTGGTGCTGATTTGGCCAAGAGGTTAGAGGGGGAGGGGCATGAGGTTCGTTTTTTTGTTGAAGAAAATGACCAAAAAGAACACTACAAGGGTTTAATTAAAAAAACAACTGATTGGAAAAAAGATCTTGACTGGGTCGGTAAAGACGGCCTGGTTGTTTTTGATAATTGCGGTTATGGTAAGGAGCAAGATAAGTTAAGAAAAGAAGGTTACTCTGTCATTGGCGGTTGTGAATACGGAGACAAGCTCGAGCATGATCGGCAGTATGGACAAAAAATATTTTCCGCTTGCGAAATACCGATTATTTCTTCCCAAGGATTTCACAGCATTAAAAGAGCCATCGAATTCGTAAAAAAAACCAAAGGTCCATGGGTAGTCAAGCAAAACGGTCACGCTGACAAAATGTTTAATTATGTCGGCAATCTTGAAGACGGTCGTGATGTTGTTGATGTTTTGACTAATTATTGTGAATATGAAAAAGATGAATGTGACAAGATTGATTTACAGAAAAAAATCGAAGGAATTGAGATAGGAGTAGCTCGCTATTTTAATGGCAACGACTGGGTAGGCCCGATTGAGATAAATATTGAACACAAGGATTTGTTTGCCGGTGGTATGGGACCAAAGACCTATGAAATGGGCACTTTGATGTGGTTTGAGGATAATGAAAAAAATAAATTGTTTCAAGCAACTCTGGCAAAGTTAAAAGACTTTTTAAAATTTTATAATTTCCGCGGAGACATCGATATTAACTGCATTGTTAATAAGCGCGAAGTGTATCCCCTGGAAGTAACAACCCGCTTCGGTTGGCCGGCGACTCATTTGCATGTTGAGCTGATAAAGTCACCAATCGGCGAATTTTTTAAAGCGGTTGCCGACGGTAAGCAATATAACTTGAAATACAAAAAAGAATACGGCATCGTAAAGCTAGTCGCAACACCGCCATTTCCTTATCAGACCAAAGAAAAGAAATATTCCCCAAGAGGTGAGAGAATCCATTTTGGATCGGATATGTCAGAGGATGATTTTAAACATATTCATCTTGAAGAGGTTTCCAAGGACAAGGATGGAGGATATCGCATTACTGGCGATTCCGGCTTCGTTTTGCATGTTACCCACACCGGCAAGACCGTTGCCAAAGCCAGGGAGAATGTTCGAAAAATAATAGACAAGATAATCATTCCGAAGAAATTTTACAGAAACGATATCGGAGCTAGTTTTGAAAATGGTGATAGGAAAATGTTGAAGAAGTGGGGGTGGATATAGGAATGATGAGGTGGTTAAAGAAACGGAAGCAGCGGAAGAGGTGCTTTGACATTGCTAAATTTCGTGGTATAATATCGTCATAAATTAAAACAACTTCAAATATGACATTAACACCAGAACAATTTAATAAATTAGTAACAAAAGATGAATTTAATGTCTTGAAAGATGATGCTTTAGAAATTAAAAATTACATTAGAACGATGTTGGGAATGTTGGAAAAGAATGCCAAGAATGATGATGACCATGCAATCGAACATGTTTCCAATATCACTGCTCACGATAGATTCCAACGAGATATTGATCAGATAAAGACTCAGGTCAAGGCATCGGCTAATGCTTAATTTTTATCAATTACTTTATATTGAAACCGCCAAGTTATTTGGTGGTTTTTTGTATATTTTGTTTGGCGCAGTATGAAAAATATGCCATATCGTTTCTTTTAATTTCTCTGGAAATATCCGTATGCATCCGAATCAGTTTTCTGCCTATCCAATGGTGACTTTTACCCATTCGTAAATACAGCTCTATTTCCTCGCTCTCAAAGTAGGTAATTTTTAATAATTTTGACATAAGCAATTATTCCCTAAAAGAATTAATTGCTCATATTAGCATACATTTTAGTGGTGCACTAGGGTTTGAATTTTCTATACACGGTATTGACAAAAGTAATTTTTTAATCTAAGGTAAATATGGATAATGATCTTTAAAAAAATGTTTTTACACAATATTAATCTTTTTTGGAGGATGTAAAATGCCATGTTTAACAAGGCCGCTAACAGCGCAACTGGAAATCACCGACTGTTGTAATTTCAAATGTCTTCATTGTTATCACCTTAATTTTCCGAAAGGATTTGTGAGTAACGATATTGCTGATGATAAAATATTTCAGCTCGCAGAGACGCTCATTGAAGAGGGGATATTTTCAGTCGTCTTAACTGGTGGAGAACCGCTTATGCGGAAAAATGTTGTAAAACAGGTGACAAGGTATCTAAAATCTCACAATGTTGAAGTAATGCTTAATACAAATCTTGTCGCCATGGATAAGGGCACTCTTGATGAGTTGTTGTCGTCTAATTTGGATGGCATGCTTATATCATGCCCGTCTGTTAATCCGGAATTATATCACCACATGACTGGTGGCGGAGTTTATCAGCATTTTGAAAATAATCTTAAACTACTTGTGTCAACTGGAATGCGTTTTTCGGTAAACATGGTTGTTAATAAACGGAATCTCGGCTTGATAAGAGAAACGGCAGAGAAGATGCATGGTTTAGGCGTAAAGTCTTTTGGTGCAACGCCAATGGGGCTAAATTCACAAAGTCCTGATTTAAAAAACTTCTTCAATAACGATGAAGTGAATGAGTTAGTTGATCAGCTTATCCAAGTGAACAAAGATTTTGGCATGAACGTTGATATTTTTGAAGCATTGCCAAAATGTGCCTTTAAGCAAAAAGTGAGGGAAGGTAATTGGTCGTTTTTAAAGAGGAGGTGCCAGGCTGGTAAAACAATTGTGTCCATCTCTAATAATGGCGATGTTCGTCCTTGTTCACATAACAATCAATCCTATGGAAACCTTTTTACTGAATCATTAACAGTTATTTGGAAAAGAATGGAAGAATGGCGTGGTTATAAAAAAATACCGATGCAATGCATTGACTGTGAATCGGTCAAAAGTTGTTTTGGTGGATGTCGTATTACCGCAGAAACGATTACAAAAAATAGCAGGGGTCTCGATCCTTGGATGACTAATCCGATAAAAACAGTAAACCAACGGCATTTGATGGCAACATCAGCGCTTGAACCTCAAACAAAAATTACACCTTCAAAAATTTTTCGTTGGAGAAAGGAGGGAGATGACGCATTTTTGGTAACATCGGCGAGGGGCGGTAGAAATATGACAATGATTAATGAGCAGTATTTCCAGTTTCTTGTTCAGCTAAGGGATTTTCCAGAAATCACCATTTCTTCATTGGCAACCAAGTTTGGAGTTAATTTTGGCGATGATAATTATCAACGAATTATTGCCGAACTTGCGAGTAGAAAGCTCATAGAGGTTCACCAATAAACCCTACAAAAACATAAACAAGGAGATGATGCAATGACTAGTCAGTCAGTCGGTAAGCATGGTAGCGTCAATGACGTTGTAAAACCCGTTGATTTTGGCGATATGAAAATTCTGCCAATTAGCACCGTGAACGAAGGCGTTGGCAACTGTTATACATGCGATGATGGCACGGGCGGTGAGTGCGATAATTGTGATTGTGATAGTTGCGATTCGTCAAGTTAATCGTTTCGGTATTAATAATAATTCAGGCTCGCTTTGTAGGTTTAAAAGCGAGCCTATTTTTTAAGAAGATTATGTTTATAAATTTTCAATACGATATAAAAAAAGATATTCAAAATTACAAAATTATTGCCAAAGCTTATTCAACGAGTTCCCCATCTTGGATGTTGGAATTATATAAAAAGCAATTCGGTGATTTGCTAGATGAAGACGCTCTTACTTTTTTTATTAATCAAATTATTCAAAAGGATAGTTTGGACTTTTTGCACATTATTAAGGAATTTAAGTTTAAATGGTATCCGATTGAGGGGGAGTATTTATCGAGATGTGAAAGGATTTTTGATTTTAAAATTCCAGTAAGTAGCATCACTGCCTATTTGACAACAAATGACAAATGTTCGTATTCATACATGGGCGGTTATTTTTTTGTACGAGCAAATACTAATTTTCCACTTAAGACTATTATGCACGAGTTACTTCATTTTGCCATGTTGACAAAGTTTGCCGAGGAATTTAGGAATCTAGATAAAAAAATAGCCTATCATATTTTAGAGTCATTCACGGAATTGCTTAATTTGGAATTTAACGATTTACTGGATACGCCCGACAGGAGATATTTTGGACACGAAAAGGCGAGAGACATAATAAGGAAAGAATGGCGAACAAATAAAGATATAAATTTGTTATTTGTAAAGGTCCGCGACCTGTTTTTGTCAGAAAATCAATAATAGTGAAATGCTAAAAAATAAAATAGGGAAGTATAACAATACTTCCCTATTTTATTTTGTAGATGTATAATACAGTCATGAATAGCATGCCAAAAATAAAATTCAGATATTCTTGGATATATAGTGCGAATTGGGAAAAATGGTCCGGAGTTTATGACTTCAAAACCAAGAATCATTATTCCGATGATGATTTGATTTTGTATACTGAAAAAGCAGAACAAGAGTGGATTAAGTTCGGAGAAGTGGTGCCCAAAAAATTGATGGAGATCACGGGATTTATGTGGAATGAACGAGAGATAATTTGTTATATTGTAAATCAATGCATTGCTTTTTCTGATCCGCTGACGATTTCGCCTAAGAAGGATATTGATATGTTTGTTAATATATTAATACACGAATTAATTCATCGGATTTTCACACAAGATGACAATAGAGAAAGGATGCAGAAAATTATAGAAAAGGCAAAGATTAAATATCACGAAGAGTTTCGCAAGACGATAGTACACGTTTTACTGTTTGCTGTTTTTGAAAGATTGATGAAAGACTTGAATCAACTTCAAAGAATAGAAGCTGATATTAAATTCAATGAAAATAACGCAGAGTATAAAAAGTCCTGGGATATCGTATTGAGCGAAGGGGGTGATAAAATAATTGATGAATTTTTTCGTGATTAAAAAAGAATCTCGCCAAATTTTTTGCCGAAGGCGTCGTATTAAAGCTACCAAGTTATTTGGTGGTTTTTTTGTTGCAAAAAATACGCTAAATTCGAAAATTGCTCAGTATAGCCATATTATAAAAAAAGTGCTATAATACAAATATAACAACTAATCATCGCCGCCTTTTGAAGTTGGTTGGAGGTGGGTGAGGGGAAATTTATGAGTGAGAAAAATAAAAAGATGTTTTCGTGGATGAGTCCAAAGTTGGAGGTGCGGGAGACTGGAAAATATGATGGAGGCGTTTTTGCAAGAAGTGGTGTGAAGAAGAATGATTTGTTAGCAGTTTTTGGCGGATATGTTATGACTATAAAAGAAGAATTAAGTTTGCCCAAAAAATTTCAAGATACAGGGGTGCAGATCGGCGAAGACCTTGTTATTAATAGTGGTAAAAAAAAGGAAGTGACGGATTTTTTTAACCATAGTTGTAGTCCAAACGTTGGGTTTAATGGTCAAATATTTATGGTGGCGATGAGGGATGTTAAAAGGGGAGAAGAAATTACCTTTGATTATGCGATGTGTTTGCACAAGGCTAAGGGAATAAAGTCGTATAAATTTAAATGTCTTTGCGGTTCTAAAAATTGTCGCGGTTATGTGACGGAAAATGACTGGAAAATTTTAGATCTTCAGAAGAAGTATGACGGATATTTTCAGTATTTTTTACAGGAAAAAATCAATAAGAAAAATAGTTAGAGAAATTTTATATTTAAAATAAAAATTATGTTTTGTTCTGATATATCGGCACCGGTTTATTTTATTTTTTCAAGCGAAGTTCCACATCTGCTTTATTACTCTCATATTCCAACAGGAATTTTTTCCTTGTTAATTGGGATTTTTGTTTTTTGGAAAAATCGAAGTCTATTGAGCGGTTTGCTCCTGGGGTTAGTTTCAGTGTTTAATATTTGGTTATTGTTGAGCTTGATTGTTTGGACAAACTCCAATAGCCAAATAATAATGTTTTTCTGGTCTATGTTTGGTGTTTTAAATGCTTTGATTTCTGTATTAAGTTTGTATTTTGTCTATGTGTTTGTTGACAAGAAGGATATAAGCTGGAAATTGAGGGGTTTGCTACTGCTATTGCTATTGCCGTTGTTATTTTTTTTACCGACGTCCAGAAATTTACCAATGTTTGATTTGCCTAATTGTCAGGCGATAGAAGGGAATTATTACATTAATTATTACTATGGTCTGAATTTTTTTGTATTTATCTGGATTCTTGTTTATGGAATCCATAAATATATTCAAGAAAAGACAGACTTCAGACGGCAAATTCTTTTATTGGTTGTTGGTATTGAATTTTTTCTTTTATCTTTTTTTGTTTCCGGATTTTTAGCGAGCTATCTGACGGAGATTGGTTATCCTAATGCTTTTGAGGTTGAACAGTATGGATTATTTGGAATGACAGTCTTTGTGTTTTTGTTGGGGATGCTTATTGTCAAATACAAAGCCTTCAATATTAAGCTCTTGGCCGCTCAGGCTTTGGTGGCCGCAATTATTATTTTGATCGCTTCCCAATTCGCCTTTATTCAAAATCCAATCAACAGAATTTTGACCGGTATTACCTTGGTGATTGTTTCCACATTCGGCTGGTGGTTGGTGCGTTCGGTCAAGGAGGTGGATAGGCAGCGGGAGGAGCTGGAAGTTGTGAATAAGGAATTGGATCGTTTGGATAAAGCAAAAAATGAATTTATTAATATTGCTTCGCATCAACTGCGCACGCCTATTACTGTTATCAAAGGCGTAGTGTCGATGATTCAGCAGGGGGATATGGACAAGTTGCCGGTGGAGTCAAAGAAGAAGTTTTATGATGGGGCGATGATCAAGTGTCAGAAGTTGGAGGAGATTATCAATGATATTTTGAATGCGACGTCGTTGACGAATAATAAATTTAATGTAATGGATCGGGCGGCGGAGGATGTTGATATTCGGGATTTCTTTGAGAAGATGATTGAAGGGTTCAAGATTGAGACTTTGGGGCGGGGGATTGATCTCACTATCGGTGAGCTGGACGCTTCGGTGCCTGTCATTCAGGGACAACGCAAGTATCTGGAAGAGGCGTTCTCGAATCTGATTACCAATGCTATCAAATATACACCATCAGAGAAGAAGACAAACGATATTCGCGATACGCGCGCGGGGGCGGCGACTATTATGATTGGCAGCAAGCGCGATGGCGATAATATTATTTTCTCAGTCAAAGACAACGGCATCGGTATTGCCGCTGAAGAGATTCCGAACTTGTTCAAAAAATTCTACCGCGCCAAGAACGCGACGGCGATGTACACCGACGGCACCGGCCTCGGCCTCTTCATCATCAAAGAAATCGTCCAAGGTCACGGTGGCGATGTCTGGGTCGAGAGCGAACTCGGCAAAGGAACGACCTTCTTTATCAAGTTGCCGATCAAGCAAGTGGGAAAGGCAGATGTAAAGAAATTCATTGAGGCGCAGGCGAATTTAAAGATGTAGAGATTCAGAGAAGAATAATAATTGTATTAAATAGCGCGATTTGTAAGGTTATAGTATGACAATTAACGCTATTTGTGTTGACTAATTTTTAATATTATGCTAATATTAAAATATATCAGTAATTTATAAAAAAAATTAGTTAAAATTATGCAAATACAGCGAATAATTAAGGAAAAAATAATAAAAAACATTCAGGAAACTGATAAAATAACTATTATTTATGGTCCAAGACAAGTCGGTAAAACTACATTGTCCAAGGAAATAATTAGCAATTTGAAGTTAAAGACTTTATCGATAAACGCCGATCAGGAAAAATATATTGATATTTTGTCGAGTCGTGATTTTGACAAGATGAATTCACTGGTGTCTGGCTTCGAATTGTTGTTTATTGATGAAGCACAGAGGGTGCCAAATATTGGAATTAATTTAAAAATATTGCATGACGAGATGCCGGATTTGAAAATCGTCGCTACCGGGTCATCCTCTTTTGATTTGGCGAATAAAATTAGTGAACCCTTGACTGGTCGTATTTGGAGCTATAACCTTTTTCCGTTAGCTATTTGTGAATTAAAAAAACATTATAGTGATTTTGAATTGCAGGAACTATTGGAGTCGTCGTTGGTTTACGGCGCTTATCCAGAAATCTTTTTAGCCAAAAATTTCAAGGATAAGGAGGAGCGACTTTATGAGATTAGTCGTTCATATTTATATAAAGATATTTTGGATTTGCAAGATATCCGCAAATCCAATAAGATAAATGATTTGTTGAAGCTTCTAGCTTTTCAAATTGGTTCAGAGGTGTCATTAAATGAATTGGCTGATAAGCTTGATATTAGCAGAGAGACTGTTGAAAGGTATATAGATTTGTTGGAAAAAACTTTTATTATTTTTCGTTTAAAAGGATTTAGCCGTAACTTGCGTAAAGAAGTGACGAAAATGAATAAAATATTTTTTTATGATTTAGGGATTAGAAATGCGATGATAGATAACTTTAAATCATTGGACGATCGTAATGATGCCGGTGCTTTGTGGGAGAATTTTTTAATCATCGAGAGAATGAAATTTTTAGCATATTCTCGCAAAGGGGCAGCTCGTTATTTTTGGCGGACACACACTGGTGCTGAATTGGACTATGTTGAAGAAGTTAATGGTAAACTTTTTGCTTATGAAATGAAATGGGGTAAAAAAAATCCAGTTGTGCCGAAAGCTTGGGCGGAGACATACCCTAATTCAGAATATAAAGTAATCAATCGTGATAATTATTTGGATTTTGTGACATAAGCTTTGTTAATGACTGTTCAAGATATTGTCATATTATTACAGTGTAATCTAAATAATAGATAATATATTTGCAAATACTAAAGAAGGATAAATTATTTTATAAATTTAAACAATATGAATAAAATTCTAATAATAGAAGATGATCAGGAGCAATTAATGTTGTTTCAGACTGTTCTGGATATGCGTGGTTTGATCACGACAGTGGCGGAGACAGCAGCAGAAGTGGAGGTGGCGATGGCGAAGGAGAAATTTGATTTGATCCTTTCGGACATTATGTTGAAGGGGGAGAATGGTTTGGATATTTTGGAGAAGATAAAACAGGACGACGAGACGAAGGCGATTCCGGTTTTTGTTTTTACTAATACCAATAAAAAAGATTTTCGTGACCGCGCGGCGGCGTTGGGAGTGGATGATTATATTATTAAATCAGAAATTATTCCGCAGGATTTGGCGGAGAAGATTAAGGCTTATTTGGGGTCGAAATAATAAGGATTTAAATTTTTAGGATAAAAAGGGGAAGGGGGTCTAAGTTTTGCTTTGAAATGCTGTTTGTGGGGTAGGGTGTTGACAATTGTTTTGTTTGTTGATAAAATTGAACAAGAGTTTAAAAAAAATGAACAATTGTTTATGATAAAAACAGAGGAAAAAATAATGGAATTATTGGCACTGAATCCATATAGAGAATACTATGGATCGGAAATTGCCAGAGAGGTAAAATGTAGTAAAGCCTCAGTTAGTGGTATTTTGGGGGGATTTTTAGATAAAAAAATTATTAAATCGCGCGCTGTCGGTAATCTGAAATTCTACCAAATAAACCAATCACCAATTCTGGCTAATTACAAAATCTCACTGGTTATTAAAAAACTTGAACCAATTGTTGAGAAATTAAAAAAGATAAGCACAAAGGTTGTTCTGTTTGGCTCATCAGCCAGAGGCGAACAGACTGTTGAAAGTGATATTGATTTGTTGGTGATTTCTAAAAACAAAGAAGAAGTAAGAATTGTGATTGGGGGTGGCAGATTAAAAAATATAATTAAGCCTATTATAAAAACAAACAGCGAGTGGTCGGAAATGGAAATAAATGATCCGGAATTTTTTGGCGAAGTGAATAGAGGAATTGTTTTACATAGTTATGTCTCAAGAATTTAAAAAATGTTTCCAGCGTGGCAAAATTACTGAATTTTCTCCTGGAAAAAAGATTTTTACCAAAGAGTTGCGTATTGCCGGAGAGGATTTTTTGTCCGCGCAGAAAAGTTTTTCAGAAGAGAATTATAAATGGTCAATAATTCAGTCTTATTATTCTATGTTTCATTCAGCGCGGTCACTGATTTATATTAGTGGTTACCGAGAAAAGAGTCATTTTTGTTTGATAGAAGCGATTCGCGAATTGTATGTTGAAAAAGGGCTCTTGGGCGTGTCTCTTGTTGAGGCTCTTCTTGAAGCAAAAAATTTGCGCGAAGACGCTGATTATTATGGTGACTTTAGTAAGATAAACGCGGAAAAATTATTGAAAAAGGCTACAGATTTTCTTGATAAGGCGAGGGATATTACAACTAAATTTATAACTATTGACAAAGTTTAAATATTTGCTATAATAATAAAAAAGTAACATATGTAACATTTTTATTATTATGAGGTATGCAAATTATTTAGATATTATTTTGGGACAAAAGACAAAGATCAAGGCTTTGCGCTACATTGTCAATTATAATGACCAAATTTCCATTCGGGCTTTGGGGCGAGCGATAAAAGTCACTCCACCCAATCTTTCCAGGATTTTAACTGAATTAATGAAGGAGGGCGTGTTGACTAGTCGGGAATACGGCCGGTCGGTTGTTTTTTCTTTGAATCGCGGCCATTATTTGGTTGATCGGGTTATTGTCCCTTTATTCGCAGACGAAAAGACCGTAATAAATGAATTTAAAAAAGTCTTCTTAAAAAATTTTTCATCGCCGTTTGAGTCAATCATCTTGTTTGGCAGTGTGGCAAGGCGAAGTGAGCGACCGCATAGCGATATTGATTTAGCGATAATTATTGGTGACAAAAATAAACATCTAAAAGAAATAGTCAACGAAAATATTTTAGAGGCTAATAATGTGATTATGAAAAAATTCGGAAATCAACTTTCTCCATATATTCTCACTAAAAAAGAATTCGTGCAAAAATACAAAAACAATGATCCCTTGGTATCTTCAATTATCAAGGACGGAGAAATTTTATCCGGAAAAATAATTAGCGAGTTGTTATGACGAAAATCAAAACTCAAAAAGAAAGTAAATGGGACAATTATTTTATTAAAGCCGGGCAATTTTTGGAAACAGCGCAAGACGCTTTAAAAAAGGGCAACTGGAATGCTGTTGGTCTTACCTCTGTTCATGTTGTCATATCTGCCAATGATGCTTTGACTGTATTTGTAAAAAATATTCGTTCAGCTAGTGATAAACATAGCGACGCTGCTTATTTATTGATTGAAGTTTTTGAAAATTCCACTGAGGCCAAAGAAAATGCCAAACATCTGGTTTGGCTGGTTAATCGTAAAAACTTAATTGAATACGAGGCACGCTTGTTTTATGAAAAAGAGGCGAACGAAGCTTTGAAACATGCGGAAAGGTTTTTTAATTGGGCAAAATCAATTTTGCCGAGATGACAAAGGTCAGCTATTTTGGATCATACAGAATATTGCTGGACTAGCCTAGAAAATTTAAGCTGATATGGGTATAATGATAATCATAATTATTAATGATTATTATTATGTCATTTGAAAGATCAATTTTAAAGTTAATTC
>Ga0172371_10010140_pt1 | contig 12798 bp, 8 predicted proteins | sample Lak12m_FD_114543 | JGI IMG/M metagenome (GOLD analysis project Ga0172371, IMG submission 114543) | Freshwater microbial communities from Kabuno Bay, South-Kivu, Congo - kab_022012_12m | ecosystem: Environmental > Aquatic > Freshwater > Lake | place: Democratic Republic of the Congo: South-Kivu... | reverse complement strand
GGCCGCTATCTTGTCCTGGTACGATTCCAGGTTGAACTGGCACAGCGGGCACGTGGTCGCAATCAGGTCCGCCTTCAGACGGGCCGCTTCCTTTAAAAGGATGTACACCAGCCGCAGCCCCACCTCCGGAATCGTCCCCGTCTCGCTTCCGCCGCAGCACCTCGTCTTGAGCGACCAGCTCACCACCTCCGCACCGGCGGCGGTCAGAAGAGAATCCAACGACGTCGGGTTGTTCTGATCGTCGAACTTCGAGTACGGCCTCGTGAGAAGACACCCGTAGTACGGGACCACCTTGAGCCCGCTCAGCGGCTTCTTGACCCTCGCCGCAAACGCTTCCAGCCCGACGTCGTGAACCAGCACGTCCAACGGGTGCCTCACCTTCACGCCGTTCCCGTACTTCAGCCCGACCTGCTCCAAAGCCCCCGTCACCCGCTCACGAATGTGCGGGTACTCCTCCAGGTAGTGCTGAGTCTTGGTCAACACAAGGTAGCACGCGTTGCACGGCGTCACCAGATCCCCTTCCCCTCTCGCCGCAAGCGCAAGGTTCCGGCCGCTCAGCGCAAACGCCTTCATCTGGTCGATGGACATGTACGCGGTCGCACCACAGCAGTTCCAGTCGTCCAGCTCCGTCACCCCCACGTCCAACGCCGCAAACATCGGCAGGAGCGACTCCTCGTACGCCCTCCCCGTCCCTTTGAGCGAGCACCCCGGGAAATACTGGTACTTCCTCATCGGCCCACCTCCTTCCCTGCCCTGGCAGGCACCGCTCCGTTGCCCACAGCCTCCAGCAACGCCCGAACCTGCTCCGTGTCCCTCATCCTCGCCGGACGCCACTCGATACGCCCAGTGCGCAAGAGCCCCAGCCCCAGCCGGATCATCCCGAAGAACCGGAAGATGCTCGTCTTCATGAACAGCCAGATCACAAGGAAGTTCTCCGTCACCCTCCCGTACTTCCGCACCATGGAACAGAACTCCCGGGCAAGCACCGACACCGCTACACCCTGCGGGTGCGTCCCTTCCATCACCGCTCGGCGCTTGATCGCATACATCACGTCGGTCATCTTGATCTGCCGCGGGCACACCACCGTGCACGCATAGCAGCTCGCACACAGCCAGGGCGTGAAGCTGCTCAGCACCTCCTTCTTGAACCCCTCCCGGGCCATGTTGACAAGCCGCCTGGGCGTGTGATCCATGTAGATCGACAGCGGGCAGGTCGCACTGCACGTGCCGCACTGGATGCACTCGTTCAGCTTCTCGCCCCCCGGTTCCTTCATCAGCCATTTCGGGAACGAGGGATCCAGGTCCGACTCGTACTTGATCTGCATCGGGTAGTTCATGACCGCACCTCCCAAACCGGGCACGGTCTACTTCCGGATCGAACCTTTGTCAAGTACTTAACTGCTTGAAATAAAAGAAAAAACCAGCGGATAGCGTGAGTCCTTTTGGCATCGCAACGGAGACCATTTCGGGCACTCACCGGATGAAAGATGTCCGTGAAAGATTCCCAGCCCCGAAACGCGTTGAAATCAGGAGGTTTTCGACAGGCCCCCGCGTGTGCGCCGCCCGGCACGCAACGCCTGTATGGCCAAAAGGTACAGTACCGCAAGCACGGCCGCCGCCCGGCTGCCCGCCCCTTCGGAAACGCCGCAACCGCTTGATTTATCAGCAGGAATATACCCTATCGGCGTGGGCTTGTGCTCCCCATCCCCCCGGGCCTCGATCAGGGCACCGTCCCCTGCGGGTCCGCGGCCTTCCCATCCCCCATCCGCATAGGGATCGCACCAGCGTTCGGACGCTCCGGAATCCGGACAAGACGTATCCGCTGAAGTATCTAACCATCTGTATTCGCTGGAGATGTCGGGTGAAGGAGACCCGTCTCCAGGGCTTGCGCCCCCGTCCCCGGCGATCGCATCGTCCCACCCGTCGCCGACGGAATCCGCGGCGAGATCTCCCTGCTCCACGATCTCGAAGTCGGAAACTTCCGCCCCCGGCTCGGTCGCGACGTCGGGCGAAACGGGCTCTTCCGTTTGTGGCGGAGCCGGCTTCACGTAGAACACAATCGAGTCCTCGTCTGCGGCACCGGAAGCGGCGCCGACCACAGTCAGCGTGTGCGGATACTCGTCCAGGACCGACGCATCGAACTGCCCCTGGAACACGTGCGGCGCCACCTCGGTCATCGCAATCGGCACCGAGTCGTCAAGGAGCGCGGTTACGCTCTCCATCCCCCCCGGCGCAAATGCAAGCGCGCGCACCGGGGCCTCGGTCAGGGCCCCGTCCACGAGGTACGCGTGCTTGTGGTCGCCCCCCAGCTCCACGTCGAGGGGCGCGGTAATCAGCACCTGCGGCCAATCCGCAACCGTGAATGCTTTCGCGGACAGGCCCAGGCCGTCGAACGCAAAGAGGCCGACCTGCATGTCGTCGGACTTGCCCAGCGACGCAAGGTTGAAGTTCAGCGCACCGGCCTTCCAGGACATCGAATGGTCGTGCGTGTGGCCATAGATGTAGGCCGACGCGTTGTTGCTGGCCAGCAGGTCGAACATCTCCTCCAGCCCCTGCTTGAAGTAGGCCCCCGAAAGCGGGTGGTGCCCGAAGACCACCAGGATGTCTGCATCGGGGTTCGCTTTCAGGGTGTCCTTGAAGAACTTCTCTTCGACCTCGGTCAGGCCGCCGCCGTCCGCGGGCCAGTACTCGCCTTCGATGTCCGCGGTCGAGAGCCCTACGAAAAGGAAGTTGCCCCCCGCCTCTTGCAGCGTCCACGCGTGGTGCAGCTCGCCGAACGCCTGGCCGCTGACCGATTGCTGAAGATAGTGGGTAAGCCCCGGGTCTCCGTACGCGTCGTGGTTGCCCGGAATGTCGTGGTAGTATTCCGGCGTCATGCCGTTGGAGTCCACGATGGCCCTGTACGTCTGCCACTCCTCGTCGAACTGGCCCAGCGGGATGAGCCCGCCGCCCGTGCCGTCCACCAGGTCGCCGGCGTTCACCATGAACCTCGGCCCCACCACGTCCACAAGCTCCGACGTCGCCCAGTTCAGGTTTTCCGTATCCGCCTGCCCGCCCAGCAGGTTCATCCCCATGTGCGGGTCGCTCACCGCCACGAACCACATCAGCTCCTCGTCGGTCGGGCACAGGTGCGCCTTCAGCGGATACGCGCCCGAGAGCATCGACCACATGACCAGCAGCACCAGTATCCTCGGGGCCACTACCACCTCCCTTGTCGAACCTACCCTACGGCGCGCCTGCTGCCCATGTCAACCGCCAAGCGGCAAACGGCAAGCCGTATTCTCCCTGTCCCATCAGGATCCCCACGGTTGATCGTGTCGCATGGGTAGGGTAGACTGCGTGGGTTGTTGACATCGGGGTGGCACATGGGTCGGGTGACAGCGCCGTTGCTTGTATTGGTATTGATGTTCGCACCCGGACGGGCGCTTGCGCAGTCGTGCTGCCTTGCGCACCCGTCCACGGGATGTGCTGACTGGATGGTCGAGTCGTGCGTCTGTGCGATGGACCCTTACTGCTGCGTCGTGGAGTGGGACATCCTGTGTGCGCAGGAGGCCGACCTGTGCGGCTCGTGCAACGGAAGCTGCTGCTCCACACACCCGAACCCGGGCTGCGAAGACGAGTCGGTCGAGCAGTGCGTCTGCCCGGGCGACACCTTCTGCTGCAACGTCCAGTGGGACTCCATATGCGTCGACGAGGTATCCTCGTGGGGCTGCGGTAGCTGCTGCGGAAACGGCGCCTGCGACTCCGGCCAGGGAGAGGACTGCCAAACCTGCCCCCAGGACTGCGGAAGCTGCTGCGGCAACGGTAACTGCGACGGCGCACTCGGCGAAACCTGCACCAACTGCCCGCAGGATTGCGGCGCTTGCAGCGCTGCGTCCTGCTGCCTTGCACACGACACCGCAGGCTGCTCCAACGGAACCGTGCAAGCATGCGTCTGCGCCATGGACCCCTACTGCTGCAACAACCACTGGGACGGCCTCTGCGCTCAGGAAGCCGACCAGTGCGGCTCCTGCAACGGCAACTGCTGCCAAGTCCACAACAACCCCGGGTGCGACGACGAGGGCGTCGAGCAGTGCGTCTGCCCCGACGACCCGTACTGCTGCAACAACATGTGGGACGGGCTCTGCGTGAACGAGGTCACCTCCTACGGCTGCGGCGGCTGCGGCGGCGCCGTGTGCGGCGACGGCGCGTGCGCGGTCGACGAGAGCTGCTCCACGTGCCCCCAGGATTGCGGAAGCTGCTGCGGCAACGGGAATTGCGAAGGCCAGCTCGGCGAGACCTGCTCGTCGTGCCCGCAGGACTGCGGGTCGTGTTGCGGGGACGGCGTGTGCGACGCGGGCATGGGCGAGAATTGCAGCTCCTGCGCGGCGGACTGCGGCACGTGCCCGGGAAGCACCTCCTGCTGCATCCCGCACGAGTCCACCGGCTGCGCCCTGCCAGACGTCCAGTCCTGCGTCTGCAACATGGACCCGTTCTGCTGCAACACGACGTGGGACAGCATCTGCGCGGGCGAGGCCGACGACTGCGGCTCCTGCGGCGGTGACTGCTGTTCGCCTCACGGGAACCCGGGCTGCGAGAACGAAAGCGTGGAGGTTTGCATCTGCCCCGAGATGGACCCGTTCTGCTGCGACGTCGGGTGGGACCAGCTCTGCGCCAACGAGGCCAAGGACCAGTGCAACGCCGGCTGCGGCTGCGTACCGAACTGCGCGGGCAAGCAGTGCGGCCCCGACGGCTGCGGCGGAATCTGCGGTTCCTGCCAAGCCGGGTTCAAGTGCGATGCCGCGGGCATCTGCCAGAAGGACTGCGTCCCCAACTGCGCGGGGAAGCAGTGCGGCCCGGACGGCTGCGGCGCCAACTGCGGCTTCTGCAACGTCGGCTTCACGTGCAATGCTGCTGGTGCCTGCAAGGTTGACTGCAAACCCGCGTGCGTCGGCAAGCTGTGCGGCCCCGACGGCTGCGGCGGAAGCTGCGGGGCCTGCCTGCCCGGCTTCACGTGCGACCCCGCGGGCCTGTGCCAGCCGGACTGCAAGCCCGCCTGCGTCGGCAAGCAGTGCGGCGCGGACGGCTGCGGCGGCCTGTGCGGAACCTGCCAGCCCAACTTCGTCTGCACGTTCGAGGGGGTGTGCAAGCCGATCTGTACGCCTGCGTGCGCCGGCCTCCAGTGCGGCCCCGACGGCTGCGGCGGCTTCTGCGGAACGTGCCAGCCGACGTTTGCGTGCAACCCCGCCGGCCTCTGCGTCCCCGTCTGCCAGGGCTCGTGCGCCGGCAAAGAATGCGGTGACAACGGCTGCGGCGGCACGTGCGGCTCCTGCGGCATCGGCAAGGACTGTAGCGAAGACGGGCTGTGCCTCGACCCCTGTAACCCGCAGTGCTTGAACAAGGAATGCGGAGACGACGGCTGCAGCGGCTCGTGCGGAGACTGCCCGGATGGCCTGGTCTGCGGCCAGGGGCTTTGCGTCGCACCGGACGACGAGGACGACGCCCACACCGAAACCGATGCCGACGCCACCGACCCCAAGCACGTTGACGCATCCTGGAACAGCCCCGACGGCTGGGTTCCGGACGGCTACGGTGACCTGTCCGCAGAGCCCGACGCAGGCCCCGGCTCCACGGGCACGCAGTGCCCGCCCGGCCAGGAACTCCGCTACGGAAAGTGCGTCACCTCCAAGCAGCAACCCCCGGGCACGGACGACACCGGCGGAGACGCAGACTCGGGGTGCTCCTCGGCCCCCGCCTCCCACCACCCGTGGACCGCACTGGCCTTGCTGCTGCTGTGCATGGCAGCAATCCGCGCCCCAAAATGCGTTCGACGCCCTATGATCGAAGGAAGCTTAGTATCCTTTCCATAAGCGTCGAACGATCTGCTTCGGTGGCGGCAGCGGTCTCGCGGCGGGCGCGCTCCATCGTGACCGACCGCCAGTTGATCTCCTTCACCTTGCCTTCCTGGTTGCCGAACCGGACCCAGTCGTCCACGGAAAACGGCCGCTCCATCTGGAGCGACAGCCCCGCGAACACGTTGCCCAGCGTGTCCTGCATCGCAAGGCCCAGCACGATGCCCAGGAACCCGGCAGACGCTGCGACCGCGGTGAGGTCCAGCCCCAGGTGCCCCAGCACGGTTATGGTTCGTCGCGTCCCGCACGGTGTTTGCCAGCACCAGCACCAGCAGGAACAGCACCCCGGCCAGCGCCAGGCTTCCGACGCTCTCCTCCACCTGCTTCGTCACGTGCTCCCAGAACGCCGCGTCCACTCCGTCCCTCCCCCATGGCAAGTCCACCTCAGTCCCTGCCCGTTGCCCTCCCGGTGTCAAGCGGGCCGGGCACGCACGCAAACCGGGGCTCCGTCCGCCACGGTCTGTGAGGAACGTCGCCACAGAGTCGCGACAAGCGCGCCACCAGTTATCTAATTGCGTCCGTAACTACTTTTAATAAAAGAAATATTTTCGCGACGAAAGTGACATTGACTTTGCCACGAGCGTTGCTATCATTGAGGCATGATTCGATACGCAAAGCCCAGGGAATGGGTCAAATACGATATACGCAAGGTGGTCGAGCCGCTGGCGGAGGCAAAGGCGTCCGTAATGTCACTCACCCGGATTCCGTACCAGCGCCGGTGGACTGACCATCTTCAGGAAGTCCAGCTAGAGCGGGAAGTGGCCGGAACTTCGCGCATCGAGGGGGCGGAGCTCACGGAACGCGAGCTTGACGCAGCACTCTCCGCCGCGACTCCGGCGGAATTGGAGACCCGTTCACAGCGGCAGGCGCAAGCGGTGGTAAACGCTTACCGCTGGACAGCGCAACTGCCCCTTGACCGACCTGTCGACTCCGATCTGATACGTGAGGTGCACAGCCTGGTAGTCCGCGGCGCAGACGATGACCACTGCGCTCCGGGGCGGCTGCGGGCGAGGGACCAGAACGCTCGAGGCGCTCATGCTGCGGCGAGTAGGGTTGAGCGACACGTTGTTTATCGCAATGTCGAACTACTACTACGAGGAGAAGACTGCGTACCTCACGGCCCTCGCCGATGTCCGCACGCAGGATCACGACCTGACATCGTTTCTCGTGTTTGGGCTCAAAGGGGTAGCACGCCAGAGCCAGCGGCTTTTTGCAGAGATCCGCTCGAACCTCTCCAAGGCGTTGTTCAAGACGATGGCCTACGATCTCTTCAAGCGGCTCGAATCGAAACGGAGACGGGTGATCGCGGACAGGCAGCTAGCCGTCTTGGAGATCCTGCTGCGGGACGACTCGTTGGAGCTGCGGGAGCTTGAGGAGCGGACAGACCGGTTCTACAGAAACCTCACTGACCCCTACCGGGCCATGATTCGAGACCTGAATCACCTGATCACCCTGGGTGCGATCCGGCATGCCATGCCCGAGCCGAATCGGCACGTGCTCAGCTTGAACCTGGATTGGCCCATGCAGATAGCCGAGAGTGAGTTCTTCAGGAGAGTGGCCAAGATGCCGAGAGCAAAGAGTCACACGCTGCTGAGCTGAGGAGGAAAAGGGCTTGAGAGTATCGGTGGTGACGTGGGGGACTTTCGTGCTGGACGGCGGGGCGATGTTCGGGATCATCCCGCGGCCGCTGTGGGAGAAGCTGATCCCGCCCGACGAGCGCAACGGCATCCGCCTCGCCCTGCGTTCCATGCTGGTGCAGGCCCCCGGCAAGAACGTGCTGGTCGACTGCGGCATCTGGGACGGGTTCCCGGAGAAGCTCCGCACCAGGATCTACTCCATCGACCAGCCCGACTTCGCTTCCACCCTCAAGGCCCAGGCCGGCCTCGACCCCTCCGAGATCACCGATGTGATCGCCACCCACCTCCACTTCGACCACGTAGGAGGCTTCTTCTCCAGCGGCGGCCGTTCTCGCTTCCCCCAAGCCTCCTTGCACATCCAGAAGGGCCAGCTCGCCTGGGCGAAGTCGCCTTCGGACAAGGACCGGGGAAGCTACGTGCCGGAGATGATTGCGGCGTTGGAGGCGTATCCGAAGCTGGTGGTTCACGACGGAGCATGGGCGCTGGTCCCGGGCCTGGACGTCGAGCTTGCACACGGGCACACGCCCTTCATGCAGATCGTCAAAGTGACGTCGGGCGCCAGGACGATCATCCATACTGCGGACATGATCCCGACCTCCGCTCACGTTCCCACGCCCTACATCATGGGCTACGACAACGAGCCTCTGGTCACCGCCCGGGAGAAGAAGGCCCTTTTTGCACGCTTCCCCGACGCCGTCTACTTCTTCATGCACGACCCCACCGCCGCCACCTGGACCATCGACGTCTCCGGCGCTGACGCCCGGCGTGGAGAGCCGCTGGCCCCATGAGCCGCACCAGATGCAAGGAATTGACACTGCGAAATTTCATGGTAAATTTGAAGTATGATTGCGAGAACGGTAAGGCCGCCTTTCGGCCGGCACAGTTTCTTCCTTTTCGGGCCACGGCAGGTTGGCAAGAGCACACTGGTACGGCAGGCGCTGGCAAACACAAACCACATGGAAGTGGATCTCCTCCGGAGCGAAGTGTTCCTCAGATACCGCCGCCGCCCGGAGTTGTTGCGCCAGGAGATCCTGCGCAGGCTGGAAAAGGAAGATCGGCTCACCGTCTTTATCGACGAGATCCAGAAAGCTCCAGACCTGCTGGATGAGGTTCACGGCCTCATCGAGAGCCACAAGGGACGCGTCACCTTCGTGATGACGGGGTCGAGCGCCAGGAAGCTGAAGCGGTCGTCCACGAACCTCCTGGCCGGAAGGGCATGGGAGTATCGGCTGTTCCCTCTTACGCACTCTGAGCTGGGCGATGCCTTCGTCCTTGACGACGTCTTGATGCGGGGAGCTCTTCCGCCGGTCTGGGGCCTGCCGGCCGACGAGGGGGTGATGACTCTTCGGGCATACGCGAACACCTACCTGAAAGAGGAGGTCCTGGGCGAGGCACTCACCCGCAACGTCTCAGCATTCGGCAGATTCCTCGAATTGGCCGCGGATCACAGCGGCAGGATCGTGAGCTACTCCACGCTTGCACGCGAAACGGCAGTCTCCTCGAACACGATCAAGGCGTACTACCAGATCCTCGAAGACACGCTCGTGGCGCTCAGGGTGGACCCATTCCTCAAGAGTGCGAGGAAGCGCATCGTGATGCACCCCAAGTACTACGTCTTCGACCTCGGGGTGACGAACATCCTTGTCGGGAGGACGGAACCCGGGGAGTTGTCGTCACGCAGCCTCTATGGTGCCCTTTTCGAGCAGTTCATCGTCCTGGAAGTGCATCGTTGCCTGTCCTATTCCAGCCCTGGGGCGAAACTCTTCCACTGGAGATCGCAGCAAGGGGCGGAGGTGGATCTCGTGGTGGAGAAGGCCGGGAAGCTGCTTGCCGTAGAGGTCAAGTCGAGCACTGAAGTCTCGCCGTCCGAGCTGCGCGGGTTGAGCGCTTTCCTGTCCGACCACCCCAAGGCCATCCCTGTGGTCGTTTGCAACACCCCCAACGGCTACCGCCTCGGCGATATTCCCGTCGTCCCCTGGCGTGAGCTGTTCGGCCCGGACTGGCTCGGCGTCACCAAGATGTGATCCGGCCGGCATCCTCACGCCAACTCTGCCGCACGGGGTTGGATGGGAGTCGTCAGCAAGTGCACGTTCCGCAACCCGAGATGACCAGCAGCGGTAAGAAAGAGGTCTCGCTCACGCTCTGAGATCTGGCCGGACAGCTCCGGGAAGAACCCGTCGGCCACAAGATGCGCCGGCTTGTAGTCGCAGCCGAGGTACACTGGCGTTTCGGGCGGAAGATTGCGGGTTACCCACTGCAGAACCTCCACCGTCTCGGACCGCCCCGCGGGAAGCACCGTGTGCCGGATCACCAAGCCGGAAACCACCCGGCCATCCGCATCGAACCTCGCATCTCCCACCTGCCGGTACATCTCCAACACCGCCCGCCGGTTGGTCTCCGCATACCCGGATACCGCTGAGTAGACCGCCGCAGCGTCGCTGGACGCGTACTTGATGTTTGGAAGATAGACGTCCACCAGACCTTCCAGCAGCTTGAACGCTGCCGCACGCTCGAACCCGCCGGAAGAGTACACGACCGGGGCCGAAAGCCCCTGGCGTTTCGCCTGGGCCAGCGCGGGCACGACCGTCGGAAGGTAGGAGGTAGCAGCGTCAAGCACGATCGTACCGGCCCTTCTTGCGGCCAGGCCCAGGATCGCTTTGGCCAGCTCCTCGGGCCCCATGGCGGTCGTTTCCTGCGTCTTCTCGCTCGGCACGTCGCTTCCGGAGCAGTACGCACAACACAGCCCGCAATGCTGGAACGCTACCACTCCGGCGCTGCCCGCCCGGCCCGTGAGCAACGGCGGTATCGCCTTACGCAACGCAATGGACGAAACCTCCGCGTCGATCGTCGCACCGCAGATCGATATTCCGCCGTTCGTACGGTCGATGGTGCACTGGTTCCCGCAAAGCTCGCACACTTTCAACTGCTCTACAACTCTTGCCAGGAGCTCGTTCTCGTCGCTCACACCACACTCCCACACACGCCGCGTAGTCAAACCTGCATACGTCTTTCCGAAGTTTCAAGAGGATTCAATCGAAAACCACGGTTCCCAACGGCTTCCTATTCTGGTATGCTCCGCCCGCTTGTGAGAGGTGGACCATGCGCGGATGTGTTGCAGCAGTACTCTTGTTGGTCGTGGCAGCGTGGGCACCGGCAGCGCTGGCGCAAGAGCCTGGAGGGAAGCCCGCAGAGCCTGCCGCAGCACCGGCAACGGCACCGGCGGCACCGGCGGCGGAGCCAGCACCTCCCGAGGAGGCGCGCAAGGACCCTGGGCGGCGCCCGTACACCGCGACCGAGTTCGAGATGGAGAACATGGCGGACTTCGAGATCGAGAACTACGGCAAGATAGTCAAGATCAGGGAAGACAGCATCCAGAAGATGAAGGAGCTGGTGGAGAGCACGCCGAACTACGCCAACATCGCAGACGTGTACTATCGTATCGCAGAGTTCACGACCGAGAACATCAAGTACAAGCTGGCGCTGCAGGCTCGGGAGTACAGGAAGGACTACGCCCGGTTCAAAGCGGGCGAAGTGAAGGACGAGCCGGCGGCTCCCCTGAAGGACTACTCCGAGACTCTGCCGTACTACGAGAAAGTGCTGATCGAGCACCCGGATTACCCGCGCGTGGAGGAGGTCCTCTTCTTCCTCGGCCGAAACGGCGTGGAGACCGGGCACGCTCTGGGCGACGAGAAGCTGGTGGAAAAGAGCGTCAGAGTGCTCAACAAGCTGGAAGAGAAATTCCCGGAGAGTGCGTTCCTGCCCAAGGCGTTCCTGCTCATGGGCGAGTACTTTTTCGAGAAGAACAACTTGTTCGAAGCCCTCAAGTACTACAAGAAGCTGGTCGACAATCACAAGGACGCGCCCATGTACTTGTACTCGCTGTACAAGCTGGGCTGGGTCTACATCAATTACCAGCAGTACGAGCAAGCCCTGGCGTGTTTCCAGGAGGTCATCCAGAAGCTGCGGGAAGAAGGCAGGGCCGCAGACACGCTGCGCTCCATGACGCTCAACGACTACGTCGTTACGGTCTCCGAAGCCGGCGTGGGTTGGACCGCTGCACGCGACTTCCTCACGCAGGAAACCGGGGAGGAAGCGACGCTGAAGACCTTGCACGACCTGGGCCGCATGCTTGCAGCAAAGGGCTTCTACGAAGACACGGTGTCGCTGCAAAGCTACTTCATCTCGCTGAACCAGAACGCTCCGGAAGCAGTCGACTACTGGAACTTCATCCTGCGCATCTACCGCTTCAACTTCCCATTCGAGGAGACCGAAGCACAGGTGCGGCAGCTCCGCTTCTTCTTCCGGGACGACGGCCCTTGGATAGCGGTGAACAAGGCGAATGCGGAGGCGTACGAGAAGGCGTTGGACCTGCTGGTGAAATGGGACCTGTCGCTTGCGGAGTATTACATCGAGGGCGGGCTCTACTTCAACAAGGGCGACGACGCGTTCCTGCTGGCGATAGCCAGGCTGGAAGAGATCCTTCAGAAAGGCGCGGGCAAGCGTGCCGAGCAGGCATGGGCAGGCATCCTGCTGGCCCGCCAGGGGCTGTTCAGAAGCGAGCAGCAGGGACGCATCATCTATGTTGCGGAGAACATCCTCGGCCCTACGTACCCGGACGACTACAAGCTTCCCCGGCAGATCCGGGAGCTTCCTCTGTCGAAGAATTGCCAGGCATATGTCCAGGCCGTCGAGTCTTATCTGGCAATGCCCAATCGCACCGGCATGAAGCCGGACCTCAAGCCGCTGGCGGACGTCGAGATGGAAGCCAGCGCGCTGCATGTGGCAGCATTGATCAATTACGTGCACGGCCGCAATGCGGACGGCGTGAAGTATGCGGACCTGCTGGTGAAGCTGAATCCGGGAAGCCCGTTTGCCGGCTGGGGTGCCGACATGCTGTACCAGCTTGGCGCAAAGGCGGGCGACTGGGCGGCTGTCCAGCGGTGGATGAAGGCGATGCTGGACGCGGGCAACACGACGATTGCGCCGGAAGGGCAGCTCAAGGACCAGCTCTGCTCCGGCATGATCAACGAGGCCGGGGTGCTGTCCGCGGGCAAGCAGTACGGGGACGCGCTGGCCAAGCTGTCGATGGCGGGCACCACTTGTGCGGACAACATCGACCGTGCAGGCGAAGCCTACTACAAGCTGGGCGAAACGGCGGAAGCCGCAGGGTTCCTGGACCAGGCCCGGGAAGCTTACAAGAAGGTGCTGTCCGACTACTCCAAGTCGAAGCATCGCACCATGGCGCAGCGGCGTTACGACAAGATCAAGAT
>Ga0172371_10010138_pt1 | contig 12799 bp, 15 predicted proteins | sample Lak12m_FD_114543 | JGI IMG/M metagenome (GOLD analysis project Ga0172371, IMG submission 114543) | Freshwater microbial communities from Kabuno Bay, South-Kivu, Congo - kab_022012_12m | ecosystem: Environmental > Aquatic > Freshwater > Lake | place: Democratic Republic of the Congo: South-Kivu... | reverse complement strand
TTGCCGGCTTCAACCGTCATGATAAGCTCGCGGAGAAAGCCGCGAACGCACAGGAGCATGATCTTCAAATGGCGGGTGTCCTGACGTTCCTGTCCGGGCTTGTCCTGCGGCAAACCAATCGCTTACAGTATACTTGACCGATGCGCCATTGCCCGCAGAATGGTATCCAACACGTCATCGAGTCGTTTGCCAACATCTTCGGCCAGGAAGCGCAGAATCCGGTAGCCGTTCTCCTGTAGTAGGACATCCTTGTGCCGGTCGCGCCGGTACGCCTCAACGTTTTCCAGATGTTGCGGTCCATCCAACTCGACGGCCACGCGCGCTTCCGTACAAAGCAGATCCACTTCCATCCGGCCACAGCCATCAAATGGGACCGGCAACTCGACGTTCAACCGGAACTTGCCGGCAGTTGCCGGAAGCGATTCGAGCCGACGGAACAGGAACGCTTCAATAGCGCTGCGCGCCTGTTGCTCTCCGACTCTGGTTGGGTGTGCCGCGTCCACGAACAAACGTGCCAGTGGCACATCCACACCCTCGCGCACTAGACGACGGACACTCGCGGCATAATCCTGTTTCCATGCTGGATCAATTGGCAACGGAACTTCGGTCGGCCAGCCAGGGATGGCGCTGGCCGGCAGCAGAATCCGGTACCCAACGGCTTCATATCCCCGGCAACGTCGGTCAAACATCCGCGCCAGCATCGGCACGTCGAGGTCGGCGTAATCGTACACCCGCACCTCGCGTTTGCCCTCGTGGAGACGATGCAGTCGTCCCACGTACTGCGCTATTGTTCCCCTCCAGGAAATGGGGAGAGTCAGAAATAGCGTGTCGAGTCGCGCGTCATCAAAGCCCTCACCGAGATAACGACCAGTTGCCACCAACACCCACCCGGCATCCTGGGGAATGCTCGCCAACCGGTCGGTTACCGCACGCATCTGTTTCCTCCCCATTCCGCCGCGCAAGATGACAACGTGCCGTATGCGCGGCGTGAGTTGTTCGGTCAGGTATTGGAGATGTTCGTTGCGCTCAGTGAGCACTACCGGTGATCGCTTCTGTTCGACCGCCGCCACAATCTCATCGCAAATCATCCGGTTGCGCTTCGTGTCTGCAATCAGTTCGTCATACAGCGCATTGAAAGAGACGCGCTGGTCGGGAGACTCCTGTGGTCGTGACTGAAAACCGGTCGGACGCACCAGCACGGTGTGCTCAAATGGCCGGGCTGCGGCCTGAACCTTTGCATCCACCACATGACGCACCGGACCGCACTGCATGAAGATGATCGGATGATGGCCGTCTTTGCGCATGACAGTTGCCGATAACCCGGTCACGAATTTCGATTTAGCGCGTCGGGCGACCTGTTCGAAACTCTGCGCCGACAAATGGTGACACTCGTCCACGACCAGATGCCCGTATTGTCCCACCAGGTCATTGACGACACCTTTTCGGACGAGGCTCTGGATGATCGCCACATCCAGAATGCCGGTAGGCTTCTTGCGTCCACCGCCAATCTGTCCGATGGATTTCGGTGAAACTCCCAAGAAGGCCGACAATCGCTCCACCCATTGTGCTTGGATTTGCCGGCGGTGAACCAGCACTAGCGTGTTGACGTTGCGTTTGGCGATCAGCCATGCCGCGACCACGGTCTTCCCGAAGGCGGTTGTGGCCGCCAAAACGCCGGTGTCGTGGGCCAACATCTTGCCGGCAGCAAGTTGTTGCTCAGGGCGAAGCTCGCCGTGGAATGTCATTTCCAGCGGTGTGCCGCTCTGGCGTTCGTCCCGGACCACGGCCTCGATGTTCAGACTCTTCAGAAGACTGCGCACCTCTTCGAGACAACCGCGCGGCAACCCGAGGTGTGTGCCGTGATTCTCCGCACAGCCAATGATCCGCGGCTTTTCGTAGGTCGGCAACCGCATCGCTTGTGCCCGGTAGAACTCCGGATTCTGAAACGCTGCGAGACGAATCAGGCGATTCCGCAACCCCGGCGGCATCCCTTCTTTGGGCAAATACAACTCATTCCCCAAGATAATCTCCAGCCGGTCCGGTAAGGGGCCGGTCACTGGTGAAACAGATTGCCGGCGTGATGGCGGGAGCGCCCAAGGCAACGCCGGCTCGTCATCCGCAAGCTCCAACCGCACCCCCACGATCCGACCTTTTCTCTCGGCTTCGCGCACTATCGGTTCAATGACCTCGCGACCGATTTTGGCAAGTTGGCCCAAGAACGACCACTGGTCGGGGTACGGGACAAAATGCTCATCCACAAAGAGACTGTTACCGTTCGCACGTGGCCGATGCTGAAGAGGCAAGGCAATCAGGTTGCCGAAGCCGCCTTTCGGCAGCGTGTCTTGATTGGGGAAAAACCGGTCGTAGGAGTCCAAGCCGAGATCCGGACGATTCTCCATCGTTTCGGTAAGCAGGTGCGCGCTGAGTTTGCGGGCCAGTACGGCCGGAATGGCTTCGGCGAAGAACAACCACACGTGGCCACCCTTACCGGATCGTGACCGTTCCAACGCTGCCGGCAAGTTCAGTCGCCGGCATGTCTGGAGGTAGGCGCTGGCGTCTTGCTGCCAAGTACCCTTGTCAAAATCAACCGCCAAGAAGAAGCATGTCTCATCGAGCAACATCGGATAGATGCCGGCCACAAAGTCCCGCCCCTGCTCGTCCCGCCCCAGCAGATGCCGGCGAACAACCTCGTCAGACAGAGGGAGGAATCGCCGGTGAGGACAGTCCGCGCATTTCACGCGAGGCTTTTCGCACAGTCCCCGGATCCACTCGTTGGCGCACGCGGGAGCATACCCCGACTTATCGGTGCGCCGGCTCTCGAACCGGCGTGGGTAAACGTCGTCCCGGCCGCGAAACAGCGAACGGAACAAGGCAACCTTGTCCTCCGGTGCCGAGTGCTGATCCACGGGTGGCATCGTCACAAGCAGAACCACGGCAACGCGGTGACCTTTTCACAAATCTCCAAGGGACGCGAACAGCGGCAGACAATGTATGCTTGTTCAGTCTGCTTTGGATGCTCTTTGAGAAAGGTCCGCAAATGCCGCGCATCCGATCCAGTCGGTCTCTCCGTCCATTTCACTTCAATTGGAGTCAGCTTGCCAGCATGCTCCACGATGAAATCAATCTCCATCCCATCCCGTGTCCGCAGGTAATGCAATTGGCCGCCGCCGAGATACTGCAGGCGTTTCCAGAGTTCGATGCCAACCCATTGCTCGAAAAACACCCCAGGGTTCACTTTCACAATCTCTGTCGAAGCGGTCAGCCCAGCCGCTCCGTGTCGTACGCCCAGATCGAAAAACAAGAACTTCGGAGTCGAGAGCAGATTCTTGCGCTTGCTCCTTGAAAATGCCGGCACCCGGAAACCAATGAACATGTCTTCCAATAATTGGTAGTGGGACTTTACTGTTGGCTGGGAGAGTCCCGTTTCCTGCGAGATGCCGGCATAGTTGAGAATCTGACCCGATTCATTCGCGGCCAGTTGAAGAAACCGCACAAAGGCTCCCCAGTCTTTCACAAGCGCCTCGCGACGGATCTCTTCTTCCAAATGGACCAGCGCGAAGGATCTTAGCAAAGTAGCACGATCTTGTTCGTCGCTCGCCACCACGCCCGGCAACGCTCCATAAGCAAGCCGAGATTCCAGATCCCATCCAGGGAACAGCTTTGCCGGTGCTATCCCGCCGGGCCAATCAAACGGGAGAGGTGATGTTGCGTAGCTAATTCGAGGCGTCGTAGCTGGATGCTCCGCCAATATCAGTGGGTAAAGGTGATGCAAGAAGCTTCGCCCCGGCAAGAGATTCGCACCCGTCATCCGCAATTTGCGCGCTGAACTGCCGCACAACACAAACCGCCACCGCTGCTTATCTTTATCGTAAAGATGTTGAACCGCGTCAAAAATGGATGGCACAGTCTGCGCCTCATCGATGAATACATATTGCCCTTCACGATCTGCCGGCATTTTTCGGCACATCGCAACGAATGCGTTGGGATCGGCCAAATGTCGGGACCGCTCTGCTGGATCAGACAAATCCACCGCCACCGTCTCCGGTGGCAACAGCGCATTCAGCAGTGTCGTCTTTCCGGTCTGCCGCGCGCCGAAGATCAAATGCACGAAAGGCCGGGATAGTTTTTGCCGCAACTCGGTTGAATACCATCGGTCATACATAAGGTACAAATTAGCACAGCCTTTCAAGAAATGCACCTTATAAATCAAGCAATTAAGTAAACCATTGTTGTTCTAGTTGGGTATTGCTTGGTGTTTATCTAGGCACGGGTACTTCGGAAGCCATATATTGTCACGCTTTCGTTGAGTATTTGAAGAATGGAACCTGTCTTTCTGTAAGCAAAGTTGTTAAGGAATTGAGTTCCAGAAGCATACAACCACAACGCAGTTTATTATGGGGTTGAGACGCACAACTTGTGCGGCGCTGGTTCTTTTTTGAAACCAGTTACCTTGGCCAAATGGTCGAGATCAAGGTAGTCACCCAAGAAATCGAGATCCTTGCTCGTGAAGGGCAAGTATTGTCGCAGTTCTGGCTCGCTAGCGAGATAACGGTCCGCCCAAATACTCACCGCTTGTCCGCCAACAACCACCAGATGTGCTCCATGCGGCAGCTCGAGAATGGAACGATAGTCTTGAATCTTTGTTTCAGGGCGGGACGTAGCCACAGCACGCTCACCAAGTTCTACAAATGACTGTGGTGATGATGGCGGAAATAGGCCATAGTCTCCGCCAAGTTCAGAATCTGTAGTTCCGCGCAGCGCGTGAAGATCGCATTCTCAGCTTGCATTTGCTCTGGAGTGGTTTCTTTGCGCGACAGACGACGCCAATCTCGTTTTCGATCCGTGGCTTTCGCCACTCGGAAGTTCTTATAAAGCGAGGGTTGTCTCAATGTGTTCGTCACAGTGTTCACGACTCAAGCATAACTGTTCCCCAAAATGAGTCAAGTACAGCGACAGATCTGAAATGAATCGGATCACCTCGCCAGCGCTGTCATGCCACGGTCGAGAGCAGTGGGAGCAAAATGTGTTTCTAAACCTCCGATTTGACGCGCTCCGGAAGAATCAGAAGCCGAGCTTTGGGTGCCTGATTCTCAGTCAACAAGCGCATCACATCCTCTTCCTTGAATCTAACCATACCATCCACACGCACGACCGGTAACCGCCCCGAGTGAACGATCTGTGCCACCTTGCGGACACTGATGTGAAAACGGTTGGCAACATCGACCTTGCTCATCAGTTGGGGTACGGCACTCGTCGGTTGAGCATCAACCATCTCTAGGACGATTTGTTCACCCTCTACCCGTGCCCGATACGATCTGCAGGTCAGTGTGATCATAGCCTGACGCGGCTCCGAGATTTGTCCCAATCGCAATACTCGTTCCCCCTATCCTGACTATTACGATAGTGTTGATTCATGCGTCCGGTTGGAGGCGATGACTTATTCTCAGGCTCCAGCACCACGCCTTGGGATTCTGTGGGTACGATTGTTGAACCAAAGGCAAGTTCGCTGCTATTTTTAAGTTGCTGCACGGCCGCATCCGCAGTCAAACAAGAAATCGTCATCCCGTTGATCTTTCCGGATGCTTTCAGTTTGTCAGCGTGCTCCTGCGCGGCGAGGGCGACATGCTTGTCTGCGAAGATGATTAGGAGTGCCTCCGCTTTCACTGCTCTTGCCTTTACGATGCTCCAAGGCACACCATGGACTGAACGTCCTACGACACACGCAATCCGTTGCGACTGACGAGCAATCAATAAGCCCACGTATGCGTCAATTGACGGCGTAACTACGTGGTAGTCACGATGCACGATCATTTTGAGTGCTCGTGCCGCGCACTCAATCGGAGCGATGAGAGTTGCGTACTCTCTGTTGACGTTTTTGAGGTTCATTTGTCGCGCACAGCGTTGTCACGAACCGTGCTGGCAATCGCGGCGCTATCACTGGAGGAACCGCACAATGGGCAGGTTGGCAGCTTTTCAACTTGCCGCTGGACATCGGGCATAAAGCCGGCCAAGTGAACTTCGCGGTAATTCCAGTTCCGTGGGCGGTTCATAAGGAGCGAATCAATCGCGTAGAGAGCGAGACCGGCAACAACCTTGAGAATGTCTTTGGATGCCGGTGTTTGGCAGGGTGCTTTGCGCCCGTACATGGTTTTCGGGAACAGGCACCCAAAGCACGCCTTGTCCGGCTCTTGTACAAACACATAACCTCCTTCAGCGTGGAGATTGACAGCGATGGTGAGCACGGGCATACGGAGGGCACGAAACAAGCACGCGGCGTCGACACGTGTTTTGCCGCTATCCACACCGACCACTGCAAATGAACCACGCAAGTCTAGCCCCATAGCCATTGCATCCTGCAGGCTTACGCCATGGCCCTCTAACAGCGTGGCCGCTACACAATGCGGTGCGAGGTTCCTAACCAGGCGAATGGCTTTGTTCTTACCGATGTCGCGTTTGAAGAAGTGCTGCCGGTTGAGGTTCGTCCAGTCAACTTCGTCGTGGTCAAGGAACTTGGCGCGACCGATTCCCTTACGTGTGAGTCCTTCAGCGATCTCAGACATGATGCCACCGGCCCCGATACAGATGGCGGTAGCAATGGCGAGTGCTTTCTGGTCAAACCCGTCGATACGTTCCTGTCGGTCCGTGACGGTGAAACGTTTGTCAGGGCTAACGATTCTTCTGGTTTGAATCCTGACCTGTGGGTGTGATGTGAAAAACATATTCCTCCATTTGCACGGCACCGGTTCCCATTACGAACACCCGAAACGGTTTGACTACGGAGAAAAAACGGAGCCAACCGTCACGGGTGACGATAATGCCGATCGCTTCAGAGCCAGCGCGTTGGATATTGCCGAGGTAATTCGTGTCGATGGACGATGGCGTCGTAGCTGCCGCTCCTTTGCCGGGATGACTATGCGCCATCGCATGGGGGAGATTGCCATGTTCAATAATCTCAATTTCGGTGTCTGCACACGACTGTGCGGCGGCTTTCACATAGACAGCTGTCTTCGTTTCCGCTTTGATTGGGCACAGGCGTGACAGGGTACGCACTGACCCAATTCGCGGCCCTGTCACGTGTGCAATCTCCTCATCTTTCCCCGGGGTGAGATACTGTATTAGGTCTTGGGCAAACCAAGCGTCGATAACATAGGTATTCAGCTTCGGTTCAGCCAAGGACTCGCGCCAAGCCACAGCGAGTTGCTGTAGTTCATTCCAGTGCAGCACCAAATCAAACAGCCGTTTTGCAGTCTCTTGGTCCCAGTGCTTCAGCGCATCCTGCAACTCCTGCCAGACGGCAGATTGCTGTTTTTGAATTGCGTATTCACGACGGTGAATCTCCGCTACGAGGCTGACCAGTTCGTTGATTTTGTGGGAGCCGCTCATGATTGTGTCCTCCGAAAGGCTTCGATGAGGATTTCTTCGACACGCAAGATGCCAGCGGAGAGGTCGCCGTCATCGGTTGTGTGGATTGAGTACCAGCCACGCGGTCGCCATTCGAAGCAGGGCCAATGTGGATGCTCTTTTAGAAACTCCGGTGGTTGATGAATGAACAACCGCGCCATACCGGATGAGCGGACTTCCGCCCGACCCTTCCATGCACCGGCCATTGTTCGGAAGTAGCCGGTGTACTGGTGGCCGTCTTGTTTCCAACCGCGTTCCTGCCAGTAAGGCTGCGTTTGCCGTGCAACTCGTGGCACCAATGGAGCGGACGTGCAGACACTATGAACCTTGCTGGTGGCGGGGGTAACCGTCGTTGGTCTGTCACGGAATCGAACAGGAAGGATCGATTGCATCTCTTCCAGAATCGACATTACTTGGCTAGGTGGTAGCCTCTCGGTTGTGCGAGTAATCGAGGGAATGTTAATGTTGAAGGAATTCAACAAGTGATCAAGCTTCATCGCCCACCTCCACCGGCGTGCTGGCGTAGAGTTTGGCGCCGTCGGGAACCAACGGATAGAGGTTCTCGTCATCGCCAAAAGGTTCTGCGCCGCGTCCGGGCGTCAGGATGTAGTTCTCATCCAAGTTAAGTTGGCGACGAATGTCGCGCGGAGCGGTTCCGGGCTCGATGGCCAAGAGCGTTTGCTGTCCACTAGCGGCCGTCACCACGGCGATTTGCTTCATGCCTTGTCTCCTTTCGAGGGTTGGGGTTTGTGGTTGGATGTCGATGACTGGTGTAGGGCGCGTCATCATGATGGTTTCTCCTGTTTCTCCGAGGGGTTGTGCTCGGTAATTGGTGGCGGCTGCAAGAGCTGCAAAGTGAGCGGGGTGGCGAAAGCGATAGGCAAGGGACTCGTGATGTGATGGAACACAGTCCGTGCGGCTGCGGCTAACGTGGCGGCGTCGGGACAAACAATCAGGACCGCTTCCGCGCCGTGAGCAAAGTCCCGCTTGATGTTGCGCAACAGGTTACGGGGCGAGCGTTCAATCTCCACAGCCACAGTGCTGGGCCATTCGCCGCCGAGCTTGATCGCCAGTGCGTCACTGCAGTGGTGTTCGCCGAGGATGATATCGTAGCCTACCCGCCGCAATCCGCGGATGACACCAACCTTCATTGTCAGGTGCTCGTCGCTTTCGTGTCCCCGATGAAACTGCATAGTGTCAGGTTTGGCGTTCATTGAGGAGCAACCGTCCTTTCTCGGTCAGCGACAAGATGTCTTGCGGGCGACCGTTGGCGGATTTCTGCCGTTCCGAGCGGATCAACTGCATATCCAGCAACTGGCGTTTCACGCGGTTGCCGCGCCATGCACTCCAGCCGAGGTGCCGGTAATGCTGGGTCACGCTTGCGGACGGATGATCTCGAATGTCCTGCAAGAGCTGCTGATGCTCGCGCAAGAACTGCGCGCGCGTGGCATCGTCAACCACCACCGGTTCTGCGGCGGTGGCTTTAGGCTGTTCACCGAGGATTGCGGCCACATCCAGCGGTGCCGCATCATCCGGATCGGCTGGGGAATATGCTATCTCTTTCGCCAACGCTTCCCGCTCGATGGCCAGGAGTTGTTCGACCTCCGCATCGCTCGGGAACGGACCCAGTGGGAAATCCGGTAGCCACACCTTGACGGCCGCATCGAATCCGGCGGACCGGACAAAACCATAGCCGAGGGGCAGATGGAGGATCTCGTCCACGCGGTCCTCACTCAGGCCCAACATTCGGGCAGCTTCTCGCGCCTCCTGCAATCGTGAACACCGTAAGCAGGCGAGGAATGCGATATTCGATGTCACGCTGGGATCCAATTCCGATCCCATCTGGGCAGCTCCGAGAAAACCGGTGCCGGTGTAACGGACTTGTGTCACGAGGCGTTTGTAGGGAGAAAGGTAAGGGCCGCTGGTGGCGGTCAAATCCTGTCCCAACTCCAGCAATGCCTCGTCGCTGACAATCAACCGTCGTAGGTCACTCATGCGATGCCCTCCGCTGCGGACTTCATTTGGAGTCGAAGCAGCCGTATGGCTGTCAAGAAACTGTGAATTCGTGGTGGCAGACCGAGATGTTCATACACGATGATTGGGTAGCGTTCCTCAACGTCCGGGGCTTTGCGGATATAGGCGGTCCGACCGAGGAAATGATTCAGCGAGGCAACTGCGCTGGCGGCGGTTTCGAGTTTGTGCCGTTGTTCCGTGACGGAGAGGTGCCGCAAGATCCTCTCAAAATCCTTCATACTGCGACTGGGTTCGCCTGGTTGCAGGGTGGTGTGAATGCGTTTCAAAGTGCCGGGCAGTTCCGTCCACGTCTCAGATCGAAGATTGAATGCGTGGCCCAGTTCACTGGCAAAACCCCACCAATACGCATCTGCGTGCCCGACCGGTGCGAGCATGTTCCACGGTTCCTGATCGGGGCGAAACACCATGACCCGGCGGCCGAAGATTTTCAACAGCCGGCGTCCCTCGCCCTTGTGATCCTGCAGGATGATATGCAGGCGTTGGCGTCGCATCATCGCATCAAGAATCCTGACAAGGAACGTCGTCTTTCCGGTTCCGGTGGCGCCGATGATCAACCCGTGGAGGTTGAACACATTCGCGTCAACTTGAATGTGCCGGCCGCTGCCCACTTCACAACCGATGAACACGGCCCGATTGGCTGGAACTGCCGGTATCTGCACCGGTCGCCCGCCCAAGAGTTCCTGAGCTAGAACGAGAGGAGCAAGCTTATTCTCCAATTTCTCTTGGAATCGTGCTGCGTGCTTGCCGTCGTCGAGCGGAGAGTTTCCCCACAGCCATTCTACGAGGAACACTGGGTCGCGCTGTTTACCGGCGGCGTTCAGCAACTCCCAACTTCGCATCTGCCGGTCGAATTGACGCAGGAGCCGCTCGTTCATTGTGGCCTCCGAGTCGGCTGCAGCAGATCCAATGACTTCCATGTGTTGAGGGCATCAACTGCCTCCCGGTAATGTCGTCCACAAAGCATGATCGTAGCGGTGTCATTGGCGAAGGTGTATTGGTGGCGGCGGCATAACGGCAACCCGCAACCGTTGGCCTGACAACGGCCGATCTCGTCGTCATAACCGCCACACCAGCAACGACCGCGAATCTGATCGGGGGAGACAATTTGTCCGGAACAGGTGCAGACCTTGTGATAATCCGTTTGAGCGACCATTGCATCACTCTCTCGAAACCATTGCTCCACCTTTCCTTGCACGCGTCCGTCGGGACCAACCGGATGGAACGCCCATCGCTCTTCGGCGCGATGACGGACGGCGAAAATCTGACGCAACGCCTCAGCGACCGGATTGAATCCCGGCGCGAATGGCGGTCTTTGATCGTGGTCGAACGGTTGCTGCCGGTTCTGGGGATGAGGAATCCGCACCACCATGTGGCGGTTGCGATGCAAGAGGCGACGCCAGAGTTCGCGCAGTTTTCTTCGCAACCAGTTCATGTGCCACTTCCTTCTTGAGTGAGAACAGCGATCAGTAAGATACCCAGCAATAGATAGAGGCCGACGCGCACTTTCCGTTGTGCGCCAAGATTGGGCACCAACAGAAACGCGAGGATCGCCGGCAAGAACGCCAGCAGCACCATGGTGAGAGCGACGAGCCAGCCACGAACGATTCGATGTTGCACATCCAGCAACCCGACCGGCACGGTCATCGCCAACAGAACACCGATCACACACCCGAGGACTTGGAGGAACACGGACCGGTTACCCCGCGCAAAGAGTGCGGTCACGATGACGGTTGGTAGAGCAAACAGAAACAGAGTTCGCAGGAGCCCATGGACGTACACCGGCGACAAGCAACCGGCCCACGTGAAGTACATATCTGTTGTTCGGCTGATGATATCCATGCTGTTTTGATCCCAGCGTACAGAACCTTTCTGCCAGTGCATCGGAAAGGGGTGGCGATCCTTGGTGCTCGACAGGAAATATCCGTCGCTTAAGCCCCAAGCTGTGGAAAAGCCCGGCAACCTTGAACCGACACACCCGTCGGGATCAACAGTTGCCGGATCTTGTCTTCACGGGCGCTTCGCAACCAGACCTCAATCCACGCTGTGTTGCTGACGAGAAGACACTCAGCCCGCTCCGTGATGCCCGCGAAGGCCGCAAGGTCTTTGGGCAGATTCCAGCGGCCTCCTTGGTCCATCCGGATTGTTTTTGCCGATTGGACAATGAACTCCTGCGTGGCAGCAGCCCCCTCCACTGACGCCAACACGCCACGGATGTGATTCAAATAATCGGGCCAGAGATCCCGATGCACCACACGAAGGCAGCCATCGGACCAATAGGAAACCAGCCATTCCTGCCTTAAGAGCGCGCCCAGTCGGCCCTGCAGTTCCCTGGGCAGATACAATCGCCCGCCGTTGAGCTGACAGGGAATCTGGCCGATTCCGACCATGAGTCGGGTGATCTCGTTCGGTAATGAAGGAGTGGACAGTATCAGAGCCGTCGTGCCGTGTGGCTTGGTACTTCGAACTACGTTACTCTTTTTCATGTTGCGCTTTGGCTGGCGCACATGCCCGAAACAAAACAAGAGCTGGCGCCAACCCCTTTGGGTTTGCGTCCAGCCCTTAGGCAAAGCCGAGGCACGCCGATCAACGGCGCGTTTGGTGAACCATAATTGGCCCCAAACTCATACTTAAGTTAATCAAGAATCATCGCGTGTCAAGTAGCCGACACGAAGTTTCTCATATGGCGCTCTCAACCCAGCGATCCTGTCCATACTGGCAGCCTTAGAAGTTCTCAGCTCCGGTTCGGCTTTGCCATATACGCGTTACAGCGCAAGCACTGCCACAGATCCATATCAGCTCCCGGCTTTGAAGTCTGCCGGATCTGCTGGCTCTGGCAACAAACGCACTGTCGAGGCGGCGCGTCAATCAAATGACTACCCTTCGCTTCTTCAACTTCAAATTGATATCCACAGTTGAAACACCGATACGTGACCAGCAGGTAATGTGCGAGTTCTTCCCGCGTGACAGGCACTGCTCCTAACCACTGCCACTTGTCGCTGTGGCAATGAGGACAACGGCGTTTAGCGTGGGCCTTGATCCGCTTTCGCTCTGGCGTCGTGATTCTGGTCTCCTTGTTATCCTGTTTCTAATCTTTACCGTGGGACGGGTGAAGTTTCAACTGGCCAGAGGCGAGACATCGTAGAATCTGGAATAGAACAGAGAGGTTAATTTCGGGGTTGTTTCGGGGGTTAATTCTGTGGCCATCAAGACGGCGGGGATCAATTTCCCCACATACTATGTATGTAATGGGTCAGACTTTTGGCGGAGGAAGATGCGGTAAGGGCGATGGGATTTGTTTTTCGTGGATTGGGTGCGGTCGTAGTAGATGAGTGTTCCCTCGTGCGAGCCCAAGGGGATGGTATTG
>Ga0172371_10010134_pt1 | contig 12803 bp, 15 predicted proteins | sample Lak12m_FD_114543 | JGI IMG/M metagenome (GOLD analysis project Ga0172371, IMG submission 114543) | Freshwater microbial communities from Kabuno Bay, South-Kivu, Congo - kab_022012_12m | ecosystem: Environmental > Aquatic > Freshwater > Lake | place: Democratic Republic of the Congo: South-Kivu... | reverse complement strand
TTCGGTGATCAGCACCTTGGGGCAGAGATCCTCCAACTCGCGTGCCATGCGTCGTGCGGTCCGCTCGTTCACGGACAACTCGCTCATGATGTCCCGCAGGCTGACACCGCGGTATCGCGCCTTGGCCATTTCGGCGATGCGCAGTAATTCCCGAGCTTTGACGAACGACATTGACTGCCTCCGCAGCAAAAATGCCCAAGCGACCTCGTAGGGGTAAGATTCTTACCCCTACCGTAGATTACCATGGCCTCGTGGTCGAGCCGAATCATCAAGACGGATGCCTCGGGGCCTCGCTGCTCGTCTCGAGTCACAGCCATGACGCTGCTTTGCATGAAATCCATCTGGCCGGGCAGCTACCCAACTGAAAGGATCGCTGCCAATGGGACTTCCACAACGTGCTTTCTACCCTGTCCATGAAACAGCCGCGCGCTGGGGATGTACGGTTTCCGATATTGCGGGCTGGGCCGCGACGGGATCGCTCAAGATCATCACAGGCATACCACCCGTGCTCTGCGGTGACGAACGGGTGGCTGGCATGATCAGCATCGACCCCTCGGATATCCTGCCCATGTTCAGACGCTGCGGGACGGGCCCGCAGGAAGCCCATCTTCAGCGCATCAGACGGATCGAAGAGGTTGAGTGGCTGTATATCACGACGCCTGAGGAAGGCGTTCTGGTCTCGATCGGCGACATGATGATCCTAGGCCGGGACGTCCACAAATTCGAGATGACCAACGACCTCTTCGGCCGCGTCGCCGGCGGCGCTGGGCTGGGCGATGCCGGGGAGTATGATTGGGCAGGGATGAATGTCGAAATCACCCGCCGGGTCTTTGAGGAAGGCCTGCCGAAGTCGCAAGGCGAGTGGATCCGGGAATTGCAGGACTGGTTCTCTATGCAGTCTGAGGACGGAACCTTCCCCGACGAAAAATCGATCCGGCTGAGGCTGGCGCCGATCCTGAAGGCTTTGAAGTTCAAGCACCCGAAGCGATGAGCGGGCTGGTCTCGGGGCGTGGACCATCGACCGGCTGGGGTTGGGTAATGTGAACGAGGCGGGGCTGTGGTTTGAACGCGCTGGCCACAGCGCCCACACCAGCGCGCAGGGGCGAGTCCATCAGATGGGCATAGCGTTGGGTTGTCTGCATCTGGCTGTGGCCCAGCAACTTGCCGATCATCTCCAGCGACGCGCCCCCGCTCACCAGCAGCGATGCGAAGGTATGGCGCAGGTCGTGAATGCGCACGTCCTCTATCCCGACGTCCTTCTGGATGCGCGCCCAGAAGCGACGGATTTCCTGCACGGGCTGGCCCGGTGTATCGCCCGGGAAAAGCCATGGCGATCCTTTGACGACGGCGATGCGGCGCTGGCGCACGATGGCCGCAGCCTCATCGGAAATCGGCACGCGGTGCACACGGCGCTGCTTGGTCGTACTGGCAGGCTTGGTCCAGCTCAGATGCTCGAGGTTGAAATCCTCAAAGCGGGCCTGCCGAACTTCACCCACGCGCGCGCCTGTCAACATGCACAGGCGGATGATCCCTGCCGCGCGGTCATCCTGCGCCGCATCGAGCGCCGTGGCGAGACGTGAAATTTCCTCTTGTGACAGATATCGCTCACGCGGCGTCTCCATCCGACGGCGGAACCCCATGGCAGGGTTGTCCTCGCGCCATCCCCATTTGATGGCATAGGCAAACATCTTGCGGATCACCTCGCCAACGCGGTTTGCGCGCACAGGCGTGGGCTTGGCCCCCTGCAGCTTGCGCGCGCGGTTGTTCGGCTTTTGCTTGGCTGGACGTGCGCGCCCTTCGGCAACCTTGGTCAGGAGCAACTCGACGTCATAGGACGAGACTTCTGTAACCAGCATCTTGCCCCAGGCGGGGCCGATGAACTTTTCCATCATGGAGCGCTGATCGGCAGCATTCAGAGCCGCGAGATGCGGCAAATGCACCTCGGCATAGCGCTTGATCAGGTCATTGACGCGCGGCGCTTCGCGGAGGGCGCCACGCGTTGCCAGCGGGTCACCCCCTGCATCAATCTCGCGGCGCAGCTCCTTGGCCCGTTCCCGCGCCGCAGTGACACCCCACTCAGGCCATCGCCCGAAGGTCATACGGCGCGGGCGTCCGGCGTGTCGGTAGTCAAGCGTGAAGGCGCGACCGCCACCCCGATAGATGCAGACGGCAAAGCCACGCACATCGGTGTCGAATATCTGGTAGTCGCGACCCTCGGCGGGAATGGCCTCCCGGAGGACCTTCTCGGTCAGCTTCTGTCTGTTCACCATGCCAAATCCTTTCTCCTGGACCTGTCATCAGGCGTAGATCCAGACCGTCATCAAGCAGAGCATGGCGGCCGGGGTGGAAGGCTGGAACAGGGTGGAATCGTGGAGACAGATCGCTTCCACCCCCAAGTCTTATTGAAGATTTTGCCGCTACGGGACGTGCCATTGTCCCCCTGTTGAACATTGTCACACCCGTAGGCAGGACGTTTGAGCCTCCATGTGAGCCCCAGTCCGCGCTGGAAGCTGCGAATCTCCAATAAATACAGGGGGTGGAACAGGTTTTGCGGCGTTCCACCCCCGATTTGCACGCGAATACCGGGATATCCGGGGATTTGCCGCCGAGTGTCGCTGAAACCGGTCCGAGGGTGGCCTGCGAAGTGGCTTCAGCTTGAGGGACGGTGGGCGTGCGGCGCACAAAATTATCAATGAAATAGGGGGGTGGAACGGGTTTCGCGGTTCCATTCCACCCCGTTCCTCTCTTCCACCCTCAAGCCTGTGCCTGAGTAGCCCTCGGAAAACGCCCGCATCGGGGCGCAACACTAGAGGGATGTCATGCAATCACAGGAGATCAGCGAAAGCATCGCCAAGCCGTCGGGCGGCTTGCTGGGAGGATGGATCAGTAGGACCGACCTCGCGCTGCAACTCGGCGTGTCCGAGGATACCTTGCGTCGTTGGGACGTTCTGCGATCCGGCCCACCGTGCATCCGGGCAGGTCGCAAAGTCTTTTACCGCCGCGCCACCGTCCTCGAATGGCTCGAAGAACAGGAAGGCACAGCGTCTCGACGCAAGCGCAGTGGGGGACGTCGATGAGCATTCCCCTGCCCTTCCGCAAGCCCAGCGCCCGCGATCGCGCGCGCCAGGCCTGGATCGACGAGCGGCGGCGCGAGGCGCGCATTGTTGTGTCCGATGTCGTGAACCATTCCGACCATCTGCTGCGGCTGGCTTGCAATGTGCTGGTCCAGTATGGCGAGACACCGGAGGAGCGTGAGGACGCGCGGATCCTGCTGGTCGTCTTGGATGCCAAGTCGCCCGGACGCGTGGAGCGTCATCCACCAAACCGGGAGGGCGGCCGATGAAGCGGCGCGGCACACCCGAAGCAGACCTGCAGCGCGCGGTGGTCACAGCGTTGCGTTTCGCGCTGCCCAAGGGCGCAATCATTCACCATTGCCCCAATGAGATCACCGAAGCCGGGCCGCGCGGTGCCAAGCGGCAGGCGATCCTCGTGGGCATGGGCGTTCATCCCGGCTTTGCCGATCTTATGGTGCTCTGCGCTGGGCGAGTCCTCTTCCTCGAGCTGAAATCCCTCAAGGGCCGCCTCAGCCCAGCGCAGGAGGCGTTTCGGGATGCTGTCACCGCGCAGGGCTTTGGCTGGGCGCTGGTGCGATCACTGGACGATGCGCTGGGTGCATTGGCGGATCATGGCTTCACCACGCGTGTTGTGCCTCCGGTCAGGAGGGCTGCGACATGAGCCACGGCGCCACCAACTGGGCCATCCAGCAGCGCGGGCTGAAGCCCACGACGAAGATCGTGCTCTGGCATCTCTGCGATCGGTTCAATCCGGATTTCGGGTGCTTCCCCTCCCAAGAGCAGTTGGCCGAAGACTGCGAGATCAGCCGATCGACCTTGAACGAGCACCTGGCCTTGCTCGAGACGGCGGGCCTGATCCGCCGCGTGCAGCGCCTCAATCCCGGCAACAAGCGGCAGATGCCCACCCGCTATATCTTGGCCTTTGAGCCGGGCTTTGCCCAACATCATGGAGCCCCGTGTCCGGAAACCGGACATGGCAGCGCCGCGCAAGACGACCTGCCCTTCGCGACCCCCGAAAACGCTGCCAAAATTGCGGCATCGCTTGCAGATAACCTGACCCCGTGTCCGGAAACCGGACGCGGAGCCGTGTCCGATTTTGACCCCGAGCCGTGTCCGGAAAATGCCCCGAGCCGTGTCCGAAATCCGGACAGTAACCTTGTAAGAGAACCAGTAAGGAAACCAGTAAAGGAGGAGGAGGGCGCGTGCGCGCGCGACGGCGTCGATGAGGGATTTTTCGGATCGCTGCTCTCGGCACTGGGGTTCGACCCTGACGGCCCCCTGCCCGGCTGGTGGCAAGGCTGGCCACCCCGGGAGCATGTTCGGCGCTGGCAGACTGACCTCGGTTTGAGTGAGGCCGACATCCTCGAGGTGGCAGAGGCGTCACGGCAGGAACACCCCGAGCCCCCCGATGGGCCCAAGGCTCTGGACAGGATCATGCAGCGTGTCGCCCAGCGCAAGGTGGTTGACGCCTCTCGTAAGCGGCGCAAGCCGAGGGCATCATCTCCCGAGCCCACGCATAGGCCGATTACCGACGTGCCTGCCTTCTATGCCGATCTGGTCAACTCTGATCGCTATCTGCCGGTCAGCGCGATCACGAACTCCACGCGCGACGCGATGCTGGCCCGTGGGTTGGTGACGGCCGAGCGCCTTCGCGAACGAGGCATTCAATGAAACATGATCGAAACTTGCACGGGGGCATCTGTGGCACTGCGCGTGGGCGGCAGAGGCGCATGCTGTCGGTGCAGCAGGCCCTGGAATGGGCCTTCGGCAAGGAAAAGGCCGAGTTGGAATTGCCGGAGCGTCCAGACCCCGAACGGGGGCAGGGTTTTGGCTTCGGCCTCGAATACATTCTCATCCAGCGCGCGGCGCTCGGCTGCAAGATCGACGGGGGGCAGTACAAGGTCGGCAGCTACACCCATGAGGATGCCGATGTCATCGCGGCCACCGTTGGTGGAATGCCAGACAGCCTCGGCGGCAGGCGCATGGCGATCCGCGTGGCGGAACTCGCGCGCGCTGGGCTGACGCCAGACTGGATGCCAGGGGTGGTGCCACGCTGTGTGCCTGTGGAGGTGAAGATGAACCAGCATGGTGAGCGGGCGACGACCATCGTGGTTGGGACTGAGCGTGTGCTGTCGCGAGGCAAGTGGCGGACGGTGGAGGTGTTGGCCTGCCCGGTGACCTATTCGCCGCACCCGCAGCAGATCGAGGCGGCCCGGCGGGGGTATGAGGATTGGTGTGCGGCGCTGGGGTGGGTCAGGGATGGGTTGATCGCGGCAGACATGATGAGAGAGGTCAATTTGACGGTTGTGATGCCAAAGATTCGGCCATGGGAGACGAAATGAGAAAAGATAGCCGTGCGCAGTTTAAGGCTTCCACAAACCCCGCTATTGCGTTGACACGGATTGGTCAAATGTGGCGCCTCCACAAGCGCTTAATTGTCACTTTATAGGGTCTATCTCGCTGCTCTCTTCCGGTAGGCTAAGCGGACTATCAGTGATCGGCGGAACTGCGGGCTCGTAGCCAGCGCAGCTCGGCGGGTTTAATTCGTTGTTTCTAATTCGGTCAGACACACATCGCGCATAACCAGGATCCTGTCCTGTAACGGCAGCAACCATATCCTCATACGAAAGAAGGCACATGGCTTCTGTGATCTGCACTGGTTCTCTATCCCGCAGGGTTGCCTCAAGAGCCTCAAGCTCTCGCAACTGATGACAAGCGTCATTCAGATCATAGGCGACAGATCCAAGGGCCACGGCTGTCCCGATGAATGGCACCGCGGCGATGGCTTCGGTTGAAGCGTCACGACGTATCGATTGAACTATACGCGATCTAAGGACAGAAGCTGTATTGACCGCCTCGCTGCGGGCTTTCCTAGCAATATCGAGTTCAATTGCCATGCTGTCTACTTGCCTTTTGCCAAATTCAAGTTCAGTTGAAAGGCTATTGTTGCGGTTCATCTCGTAGTCGAGTTGATGTCGGACCCGAGCTGTTTCAGCAAGGGCAGCCTCAAGTTCATTTTGTTTTTTCAGAACGGTAGCCTCGATGCCGGCCAGTTCAGTGCGGCTACGAACAAGATCTGCGTCAATGTCAGCGCGGGCCTTCGGCCGCCGCTCTGCAATCTGCTCGGAAACAAGTTGTACAGTGCCCCATACGATCCGGTTGAGGCTGTCGTATACTGCGTCCGATACAACTGTTGCGATATTCAATCCTAGCAGCGCGAGGATGAGCAGGAGGCGAAAAATCACGCTTCGGACAAATCGGATCGCGGCCGCACTCGATATGATGATATGGTGTAGCATCAGGGGCAGCGTTGCTTTAGTATGGCCAGAGGCGAGAGTATTTTGCCGGTCGTATCTTCGTCATTTACGGCCATCAGGGCCTCGTTAGTTCGAAGCAGAGCCTCAACCGTGGCACCGGAACTGGACGAGCTACAAGGTTCTTCCGATTGCTCTAGCAAATAGAGGAAATGTTCCGGCTCTGCAAAGTTCTTTGCAGCATACATTAACGGCGTTGATCCCTTGGCATCTGAGGCATCGACAGAAAACCCGTATTTGACTAAGGACGAGAGGGTGTCCCAATCAGATTTGCGAGACGCTGCGAAATGCAATCCCGTGCGCTCATCATCGTCTTTGATCTGTTTTACACCTTGGCCGAGAGCACGCCGCCACACATTACCAGCTATGCTTTCCTGCCAGAACTGTCCTTCCAGTAAGGTTGCGAGTACGATTGGATCAGGCTCAAGCAGCGCCCGATGCAAGGCTGTGCGTCCGCCCGCGACATTCTCGCCATCGACGACGGAATTGACATCTTGGACCATAGCGTCTGCACCAAAAGCCAGAAGATAAAGGATCCGCGCGAGGCGCTGTTCGTCATTATTGCTCGACGCGATGTGAAGAGCGGTTAGGCCTCGATTTTTCCCGAACGTCCGCTTCTCTTCTCGGACAAGTGCGTCAGGCTCCGCGCCCCACGCCAACAGATGAACTAGGTTGTTGGCGGAAGCACCCTGTTCGACTGCAAGGTGTAGCGGCGTCATACCAGCCGAGTTCCGTTTTCCCAGCAGCGTCTTAGGATCGTCTGAAAACGCGAGGATGTAGTCCACTAACCAAGGATCATGAGAATATGCCGCCGCAAGATGAATCAGCGAATTGCCGTCTCGATCTACAGCGTCGATTTGGGTCTTTTCGGTTAGACAAGCGACAACATCAGGCAGTGTAGCCTTCTCGAAGAATGAGCCGATCAGGAAGCCGTTACAGTCAGCCTCGATACCAGATTTTGCATGAGCGAGCTTTTGTCTGTCAGCATCTTTAGTATGCCAAACATGGGCGAATTTTTGTCTATAGACGGTTGGCCAGTTCCCCTCTGCCAGCATCAGTGCTTCGCTTCCGATGGTCTTCTTCTTCATGGCGAGCTCGAAGGGCGTTATCCGGGCAAAACCCGCTTGATTGACGGCTCCCATCGCGAGCAATGCCGCCACGGCGAGTTCCGAGTCTTCGCGCTGCACTGCAAAATGAAGAGGCGTCCACCCAGCGAAATCTGAACCGTATTCCGCGCCGATTTCGTCGATAAGGCTGACGCCATAGCGGGACAAGATAGCAAACATGCCAGAATCGCGAGCTTCCGCAGCGGCAATATGCCCAAGGCCCCTGCCACGAATGTCTTTCGCCGACATGATGTCGTCCAGTTTGTCCTCAGGCACTGCAGAAATCAGGTCATCCAGTTCGAAAGGATGGATGGACGCGCCAACCGCGGTCATCAGCAGGTTGTGGCCTTGCTGGTCTTTTTTCTGAAATGCGACCGGATCCTTCTCGGCACAATCCAGGACCTCATCCCAAGGCATCTCCTCTAGAAAACTGTCAGTGTTCAGTTTTGAGCAGTCTTGAGCAGATGCGAAGCCAGCCATGAGAATCAGAACGATCGACAACTTGAATGTATGCACGCCTTGACCCTCACGTAGAAAACAGGACATCCGTCGTTTTAGGGACATTACCTAAGTGAGCTATAATTTGCAGCCAAAAGTCGCCCAATCCTAGCGGCTAGAACAACATTTTGCTCGAGGGGTCCCTGCGGCGCCGCGAGCGGCTGAAACCCAGAGGATCGGGCGGCAAGCCCGGGGTGGTTCAGTCGGGAGCGCATAAAGCAACTCGAAACCATAAGATCAAAAAGCGAAAAGGCTGAAGCCAAAGCTGCGGCAGCGTGCCTCAGGCAGGGCGGCACTGAATTGGCGATAACCGCGCAACGCGAAGGTGTGGCTTTGACCGATTTAGTGCTAAAGTGGCAAAGTGAGCAGCACTGAGGTGAACATGAAAATGCAAGGTGTTAATCCTGATTCGGGTAAAAGCATGACGATGGCGTGCTCGGCGACGACGGAAGACGACATCAAGGACTTGCTGCATTTTGACCTGTCAGAAGAAGCCCTGAAAAAGCGGTTAGATGGACTGACGATTTCAGCGGATATGAAGTCGTTGCTTTTCACAATTGTAAAGACCACGATCAAGGTTGGCTCGTTTGTTGTTAGAATTGGTCGGAAAATCCTCGACATCATTATCGGCCTGTTAGCCGAATTTCCCTCAGCGACAACCGGGGCGATTTTCGGGGCTATCCTTGGGCATCTCGTCAGCGCTGTTCCTATCATCGGCTTTGTGTTTGGCCCCTTGGTTGCCCCCCTCGCATTGGCGCTTGGCTTTGCTCTGGGCGGTTTGCAAGACTTCTCGAATAAGGCTCTGGCTAACCGGGTTGCCGCCTCGGTTGCTTCGTTCAACGGCTTGAAACCTTGAGAGTGCTAAAATGAAATCTGGTTGGTTTGACGGTGTGACCGATGTCGTTCACGATGAGTTGCGGTTCAAAGCGAAACTCGGAATCGGTGAGGACGCTTACAACTCGGTTCTCTTCAAAAAGGCGATCTTTGAGGCATGGGACGTTGCGGGTGTTGCCGCCACAGGCGCGCAGATCGCCAGTTCCGCGATGATTGCACAGAAGTTCTTTGCTGCGCCTAGCATTCTGTCAGCAATCGGGATTGGAACCGCCACTGTTGCCACCCCTATTGGGTGGGTCGTTGCCGCTAGCCTCGTCTCTGGTGGCGCTTGGTTTGGTATCACACGTTACCTTAAGTCGAATGACGACAAAGTGTATGTAATCCCCAAATTCATCAACACACCGATAGACCTGCTTGCTGTTGGGCTGTTCGATCTTATCGCCCCTCTTGCTCTCAAGATCGCTAATGTTGATAGCATAATCGACGACCGGGAACTTGCAGAGATTAAGCGGTATCTGGTGAAAGATTGGGGTTACTCTGAGCAGTTCGTCGATAGAGGCCTCGCTTTCGTAGGGCGAGAGTTGGATGAATTCAGAATCGACACAACCGCAGCGGCCCTTGCAGCCTTCGTCCGTGAGAATCGTGACTGCCGGACCGAGAAGGTGATTGGTGACATTTCGTCGTTTCTCAAGGAGCTAATCACTGTTGATGGCAGGATTGACGAGCGCGAGGAGATGGCTATTTCTTGGATGAACGTGGCCTTCAATGACGAGTTGAGCTTTTCGCTCACGAGGCCAATTGAGACCATCATTAAGCAAACGGGTCAAATAATTGTGGTAGCTGACCCAAGGCGTTGGACGTGGCCGTGGAGTAACAAGAAAACGCAGGAGACGTAACCCCACTAGACTTGCTGAGAGCGCGCCCCCTGACGAGGATGAGCCAAGCTTGTCTAGAAGGATCAACACAGTAACGGTCGACCGCGTCGTCCCCCCCCCGGCCATGGTTCCTCCCTAGCCCTAGTCGTATACGGGGGGGCGCAGCGCGCAAGTTTTCTAGCGGCTGGCCTTTTCACCGGGGAATCCACCTGGAATCCAGTCCTTCGGCCGCGCCAGAAATTTTGACTCAATATCAGTAGCTTACGCGACCGCGCCGATGGCCGAGTTGGATTCTTTCTGGAATCCAAGGAATCCACCCGGCGGAATCCAGTGACCGCTGAAGCCTCCTCTGAAGGCGATCCGCACCACCCTTGCCGGAAGTCTTTGATTCAATGTTAAAAAATGGTTTGACAAAGCTGCCCCCCTTGACGTAGCAAAGAACCATCGAAGAATTGCGCCCGGAGGATACCCCTCGCGGGCGCTTTCGTTTTCCTGACATCGCGTATTGAAAGTCATGGCGCCCAAGGGTGGCGTCGGCCCCCTGCGCGCAAGCCCATCCGAGCCCTGCCCCATGGATCTTCCATTCATACCGAGCCAGATCGAACTCTGGCCGATCGAACGCCTGCGGCCCTATGCCCGCAACGCGCGTCTGCATAGCGACAATCAGATCGCCGTCCTAGCGGCCAACATGATCAAGTTCGGCTGGACCATGCCTTGTCTGATCTCAGACGATGGGGAATTGATCGCTGGGCACGGCCGCATCATGGCCGCGACGCAGTTGGGTCTGAGCAAGATCCCCGTCCTGCGCCTCTCGCATCTCGATGAAGATCATCGCCGCGCCCTTCGGCTGTCGGACAACAGCGTCGCGGATATGGCGGAATGGGATGAGCTCAACCTAGGCTTGGAGGTGATCGACCTGCAGGCGCTGGGCTTTGATATGGACCTTCTAGGGTTCTCCGACGCGTTCCTCGAGGGGTTGCTCAGGGTAGCACAGGGCGGCGATGACGCTGATGGCAGCTCGATTGAAGGCGAAGACGACATCCCCGAGCCCCCGGTTACGCCGGTCTCGGTGACGGGTGACCTTTGGCAACTTGGATCCCATCGGTTGATCTGCGGTGACAGCACCAGTGCCGACGTCGTCAGGCGGCTTCTCGACGGCGTAAAGCCGCTCCTGATGGTCACCGACCCGCCCTACGGCGTGGAGTATGATCCCAGTTGGCGGAACCAGGCGGGTGCCGCCAAGACCAAGCGCACCGGCAAGGTGCTGAATGACGACCGCGCCGATTGGCGCGAGGCATGGACGCTGTTCCCGGGCGATGTAGCCTATATTTGGCACGGCGCACTCCACGCGGCGACGGTAGCCGACAGTCTTTCGGCAGCGGGCTTCGCGATCCGGTCGCAGATAATCTGGGCCAAGGACCGACTGGTGCTAAGCCGCGGGGATTATCACTGGCAGCATGAGCCCTGCTGGTATGCGGTACGCACCAAGGGTAAAGGCCACTGGGCGGGCGATCGCAAGCAGACCACGCTCTGGCAGATTGCGAACAAGGATCAGGACGCGACCACCGTGCACGGCACGCAAAAGCCGGTAGAATGCATGCGCCGACCGATGCTGAACAATTCCAGCCCTGGCCAGCCGGTCTATGAGCCGTTCATGGGATCAGGCACGACGCTTATCGCGGCCGAGACGACCGGGCGGATCTGCTACGGCGTGGAACTGAACCCTGCCTATGTTGATGTCGCCATCGAGCGCTGGCAGGCCTTCACCGGCGAGGAGGCCGTGCTGTCGGAAACCGGCGAGACCTTTGCAGCGCTGAAATCGCTGAGGTTGGCCGCATGACGCAGCCGCGGCGGATGTCGTTTGCCGAAGCCATTGCAAACGTCATAGTTGGCTATGCACTGGCTGTGGCGACACAGATCGCGGTGTTTCCATGGTTTGGCTTACACCCGAGCCTTGGTGAGAACCTGGCGCTAGGCGGAGTTTTCGTCGGCATATCGTTCCTGCGCAGCTACGCGCTGCGCAGGCTGTTTGAGCGGCTGCGGTGAGGGCGTGGTATCAGGCAGCCTCGAGTTTGTAGACGGTTCCTCTGCCCGCGACCTTTTCCGCGGTGATCGGCAGGTTCAGCTTTTTCTTGAGCCCGCCCGAGATCAGGCCACGGGCTGAATGCGACAACCAGCCCGTCGCTTCGACGATTTCGGCGATGGAGGCACCCTCGGGACGCTGAATGAGCGCGATGATCTCGGCCTGCTTGGTCCCCGCGCGAATGGCAATGGGCTTACGCGCCTCGGGATCGAGCGTTGTTGCAGGTGCATCTTCCGGCTTCGAGGCCAGTTTCAGTTGCGCCTTGCGTAGATTTGTCACGGTGTTCGCAACGACAGGCTCTATGCCGATCGCGGCAAGGCCTGCTTCGGTTGCGATCAGCGTGGTGCCATGACCATCACCGGTATCGCGCCAGAGGGGCTCGCCGCGCCCCAGATTGGCATCGACCTCTTCGAGCCAGCCATTGGTGATCATGCGATTGACCGCCATCTTGGCAGCAGCGCCAGCAAGCCCCTCGGGCAGCGGCATCGCCAGATTGCCGGGACGGGTAGCCGCACGGCTAAGGATGATCAATTGGGTGTCGGTAAGTTTGGGCATTGTCGCCTCCTGTCATGGTGGGATGTCAGAGATTGGATCAGTCGCTCTCGGCCATCGCGGCCGCGACGGCGAAGTGCTGGACCCAACCCGTCAGGTAAGGCAGCCCTGCCGGGATACCCTCGGAGCGTTCTGTGGCCCGGTCGATGCGCCAGTCCTGCCAGCGCCGGATCGCGGAGGCGATGGCAGGCTCGGGCCCGATGTTGCAGCCGGTCATGTTGCCAACGACATCGTCGGCGAAATGACGACCGATGCGGCTGTCCAGAAAGTCGCGGATGCCGATCATCTCGTCCTCGCTGTTGGCGTGGATGGCTTCAGCGATCATGCGCGAGGCCAGCATCCAGACTTCCGTGCTGCGGCGGTCGCGCAAGGGGCAGACAGTCAGAGTGCGGAACAAGCCGTAATCCTCGTTGCGGCTGGGAAGACAGGGGTGCGTGATCATGGTGCGCATCCTTGTCATGGAAGGT
>Ga0172371_10010133_pt1 | contig 12805 bp, 12 predicted proteins | sample Lak12m_FD_114543 | JGI IMG/M metagenome (GOLD analysis project Ga0172371, IMG submission 114543) | Freshwater microbial communities from Kabuno Bay, South-Kivu, Congo - kab_022012_12m | ecosystem: Environmental > Aquatic > Freshwater > Lake | place: Democratic Republic of the Congo: South-Kivu... | reverse complement strand
ATGCGTTGGCCACATTGCCGCCGAGTGTGCCGCGATTGCGGATCTGCGGCGAACCGACCTCGCGGGCCGCCTCGACCAGCACGTCGGCATGGCGCGCCGTCAGCGCAGCGCGCTCAATCTCTGTCCAGGTGCTCAACGCTCCGAGGCGCAACCAGCCGTCCTGCTCGACAATCCCGCGCAACTCGGCCAACCGGCTGATCTCCACCAACGGCGGCCAGACCAGCTGGTCTTTCAGCCGCACCACGACGTCCGTTCCGCCCGCCACGACGCGCGCGGCCGGCAGCGCCTGCAACAGCGCGCTGGCCTCGACACAGTTCCGCGGGGTTTCGATACGCGTATCGGTCACAATAAATCTTCGATGGCGCGGGCGCGATCGCGCGATTCTTGCTGCTCGCCGGCGCCCCGGCGTTGCCGCAACGATTCATCATACAATGCATGTTTGTACAGCACCGTCACAATGTACGTGCGGTCGCGCTTGTCATCCCATTGCGTGCGGAACGCCAATGAAATTGTTTCGTTGATTTTCATCACATGCTGCGGCAGCGCCTCCTGCTCGCCGAGTGGCTGGGCGCTGGCCGACGGGCAGGTCGTGTCATAGTTTTGTTTGAACCCGTATTTCTTTTCCAGCGTGTCCACAATGGTGTCACGCTCGGGCAGGGCGGTCTTGTAAAATGTGGTTTCGATGCCGACCACACGATCAAGGCACGCGCCAAACGTGCCGAAATACAAGGTCAACTTGCTGCGCACATTTGCGTCATTGGGATAGGCGACGAACAAACTTGGCAGCTCGGCGCTGTCGAGCGGGGTGCGTGTGTTGCCCAGCTTGCGCGCGACCTCGTTCTTGGTCATGCCAAACGTAATGCCCTTGACACTGACGGGCGTGATGTCGCCCCAGGTGTCTTCCGCTGACGTCTCGGCCGGCTGATTGGTCGCGACCGCCACGCCGGGCACATCCACCCAGATGGTCGTCGGGCCGGCCGCGGCGATGCCCGCGCCCATCAGCAGCACGCCACAGATTTGATACAGCTTCATCGTCATGTCTCCCTGCCTGGTTGTGATGCACGCGCGCGCGCCACCTGGATCATTTGCGCCACAATGCTGACGGCGATCTCCTCGGGTGTCTCGGCGTTGATGGCCAGCCCGATCGGCGCCTGCACGCGCGCCAACGCTGCCGGCGCCACGCCTTCCGCGGCAAGCAAGGCAAAGATCTGTTCGCGTTTGCGCGTGCTGGCCATCATGCCTAGATAGACGTGCGAAGTGGCCAGAATATTCCGCAACACCAGCGCATCCGCCTTGTGGGCATGCGTCATGATGGCCAGATAGGCGTCCGGCTGCGGCTGCAACGCGCGCGTGCTTTGCTCATACGGCGCGGCACACAAGGTCTGGGCCAGCGGAAATCGTTCGCGCGTCACCAGCTCGGTCCGGTCGTCAAAGACATGCACGCAGAAACCGGCCGCGGCCGCGGCCTGCGCCAGCGCCACGCCGCAATGCCCCGCGCCAAAAACGTACAAATTGCGGCTGTGGCCGAGCGGCACCAGAAACACGCGCATCTGCCCGCCACAGATCATGCCGCGCTCGGCCGGCGACGCGGCGTTCAATGTGAACAGCTCCAAGCGCGGCGCGCCTTGCGCCAGCACTGCCCGCGCGGTGTTGATCATCTCCGACTCGATCAAACCGCCGCCGACCGTGCCGCTGCTGCGCCCGTCGGCGTAGACCAGCATTTGCGCGCCCGCCTTGCGCGGCGTCGAGCCGCTGGTTTCGACCACCGTGGCCAGGCAGACGCGTTTGCCCGCGCGCACGGCATCCGCCAGTTCGCCAAATAACGCAACATCGTTCATGCTTTACCAGTCTGGGCAGCGCGGTGCACGGCCGCGATGATTTTACGGTAGCCGGTGCAGCGGCACAAATTGCCGGCCAGCCCGCGCTTGATTTCATCATCCGTCGGTTGCGGTTGCTCGGTCAGCAACGCCTTGGCCGCCAGCACCATGCCCGGAATGCAAAAGCCGCATTGCACCGCACCTTCATCCACAAAGGCCTGCTGGACCGGATCGAGCCGGCCGTCCTGTTCGAGTCCTTCAATCGTGACAACCGCGTGCCCGTCGGCTTGGCACGCCAGGATCAGGCAGGCGTTGGCCACACGCCCGTCGAAGAGCACCGTGCAGGCGCCACATTCGCCCTTGCCGCAGCCTTCTTTGGTGCCAGTCAGGCCGCAGTCGTCGCGCAACAGGTCAAGCAAGCGCTTGCTGCCGGGCGCCTCGAGCGCGACCGCCGTGCCGTTCAATGTAAAGCGTATCGTCATGCTGGTTGTGTGCTGGCGTTGTGGTTGCACGCGCAGTGCGTGCGCGCACCAAATATCATTCCTTGATTATACCCGTGCCGCGCCGGCGCGTCAAGCGCACCGGCACTAGCGCACGCGCCGCCGGCATCGTCACTCGCCACCGGCCTGTTGCCACTCTTCGCGCAGAATGCCATACTGCACCAGGTCTTCATACCTGTCCCATTTCTTGGCGTGCTGCCGGAGAAGTCCTTCTTTGGTCATGCCGATTTTCTCCATGACGCGGCCGGAGGCGGGATTCCGGCGCAAGTGCGTGGCATGAATGCGGTTGAGCTGCAATGCAGTAAAGCCGTAGGCAAGCACCGCCCGGGCCGCCTCGGTGCAGTAGCCTTGCTGCCAATACGGCCGGCCAATCCAGTAGCCCAGCTCGGCACGATCAAAACGGCGGCTGACCACCAGTCCGATGGCGCCAATAAGCTCGCCGGTGGCGCGCAGGACCACGGCGAAATTCGCCAGTTCGCCGGCGTTGAATTTCGCCTGGTGCGTTCCAATCCATTCCTCGGCCATGCCGTCTTCATACGGATGGGGAATGTTGAGGGTCGTGTCGGCGATAGCCCGCTCACCGGCCAGCCGCTGCACGGCGGGTGCATCGGCCAAGGCAAACGGCCGCAGCAGCAGCCGTTCAGTCTGAAGTGTGGTGCATGGTTGCATAAAAAAGATACAGCGACGGGATCAGTGCCAGAACGGCCAGGATCTTTGGTTCACGCGCGTGAGCAACTGCCCATGTAGCAAGACGACCAGCAGCACCGCATGCAGCCACTGCTTTTCAAAAATCAATTGTAGCATGCTTCTACTGTGGATTGATCTGGATTCTGGTTGCGGCATCTTGCACGGAAGCAAGAAAGCGTTTTCCCAAGCCCTTTTGTTGCGTTTCGTACCACGTCGCCGCAGCGATCATCTCTGCTTCGGCTTCCGGGTGGAAACGCAGACGCGTCATTGCAGTGCAGCATACGCTTTGGCAAATACTGCATCGGCATCCCGCAACTCGACCAAACCCTCGTCCACCTCGCGGCAGCGCGTCCGCACTACTTCCCGCCATTCAGCAGAAATTGTTTTGCCGGGGAGGATGTCAAGACTCTCGATCAGACGTTCTGCAACAAATGCTCTGACTGTCGGGGGAAGCGTCAAGGCATCGGCCATGATTTGCTCTGCTGTTGTTTTCATAATATCATTATACGATTGCGCGGGACGCACGTCAATCACGCATCCGACCGCGCCGTGCCAGTAACTTTGTATTGTGCATGCCGCGCAGCGGCAGCAGCGCCACACGGAGTGTGGCTCCCACTTTGCAGGCGGCAGTGAAGTCTTGCCGCCCTGCCCGGCTTCTTTGTGGCTTCGTGGCTTTGTGAGAGAATATCTACGCGGTCGTACTGCGGCAGCAACGCCGCTGGAAGCGGCGCTGCATCTTCAATGCTTGTTGCAGCCGCATTGCTTTTGCTTGGGCTTGAAGTCCAGCAAATGCCCCAGCACGCGCGTGCCGGCCATGAACAGAAAGCGCACGTCCTGCCACGAACGCACGCCCAGCACTTTGCGCAGAATGAACGCCGGACTCAAGAATGATTTGTAGAGTTCCTGGGTGAAACCCATGATCTGCGCGTCCGTCAAGCAGGTTTTCATCACCGGCCGGCGCATGTCGTAATCCTCGTACTCCTCGGTCATCAGCCAGCCGTGTTCTTTGCACTCGCGGTGCAGCGGCGTGCCTGGATACGGAATGCAGATGGTGGCTTGCAGCGTGTCGATGTAACCCTTCTTGAAAAGTTTCTTGGCGAAGGTGATCGTGTTCTTGGCGTCCTCGAGCGTTTCCCAGGGATAACCGAGCATGACCGTGACATGCGGCTCGAGACCGGCGGCTTTGCACATGCGCGCACCTTCTTCGATTTGCGCCGGCGTCAAGCCTTTTTGAATGCGGTCGAGCGTGGCTTGATTGCCCGATTCAAGGCCGTACAGCAAGAAACGGAAATTGGCTTTGCGCATCAGGCGGTAAAGCTCTGCGTCGGCGCTGTCAAAGCGCATGTTGCAGCCCAGCACGACTTTCTTGTTGTAGCCGCTCGAAATCATCAATTCGCAGAAGGTGCGCAGCCAGTTGCCGGCGCGGATCGAGCCGGCGTCGTCAAAAATTTCCTTGACCGGATAATGGTCAACAATGTGCTTGATCTCGGCAAAGGCGCGCTCGGGCGAGAACGAGCGATAGGTGCCGGGCGGATTCAAGGTGTGATCCCAGACGCAGAAAGTGCACTTGTTCCACCAGCAATCGCGGCCGCTGTAGACATAGGTGCCGGGCGTGTACTTGTAATTGCCGTTTTCGTAGGCGTACAACTGCCAGCGCGTCAGGTCGCGGTCGATCAGCGGGAGGTCATCGAGCTTGTGCTTCAACTGGGCCGGGCCGGTGGTGCAGACGGCACGGCCGCCGGGCGTGGTCTCCTGGCATGCGTTGTCGGCGCGCAGGCGTGCATGGCCGGCCGGAAACAAGATGCCGGGCGGCAACGGCGCGCCGCCGGTCAGATGTGCGGCCAACTCGACGATCAGAAAATCGTAATCGCCGCCGGTGATGATCGCATCAATCGGCGCGTTGTCAAAGGTCTCGTGCGGCAGATAGGTGACATGATCGCCGACCCAGACTTGCAGCATGGCCGGCAGGCATTCGCGCAACTGGCGCGCAATCTGCCAATGCTGGCGGATGACCGGGCATTTGGTTTCGAGCAGGAGCAGATCAGGTTGCGCGGCACGCAGCGCGTCGAGCCAGCGGGCGAACGTCCATTTTTCGGCGATGCCGTCAAGCCAGACAACCGTATGACCATGCGCCGCCAAGTTGCTGGCAGCCGAGGCCGGCACCATCGGATAGATGTAGGTCGGCTTGTTGAAATACTGGAACTGCCGGTTCTGCGAGAGCAGCGGCACGCCCTTGGCGGAATCGAGCGGCGGATAGCCAACAACAATTTTCATAAATCCCAAAACATAAAGTATTACTGATAGATACTGTGGACGCCGTCGGGCGTCAACGTGAACGCTTCGCCGCTGAACGGCACAATGACTTCGGCGGTGATGCGCCGCTCAAGTTGCTCGGCCAACGCAAACGTCTGTGGCTCCTCGCCGTGGACCAGGAAGACGCTGCGCGCGGCCGAATGCGCGCAGACCCAATCGAGCAGGCCGGGCTGGTCGGCATGCGAACTGAAACTGTCAAACTGGTCAATCGCCGCGCGGACCGGCACGACATCGCCATTGATGCGCGCGCTGTCGTGGCCGTCGCGCAGCCAGCGGCCGAGCGTGTCCTCGGCGCAAAAGCCGACGAAGACCACGCGCGACTGCGCGTCCGGCAGCGAGCGCTTCAAATGATGCAGCACCCGCCCGGCCTCGCACATGCCCGAGGCGGTGATGACCACAAACGGCCCGGGCCGCGTGCGCAACAGGCGCGATTCCTCGGAGCTGACGACATTGTGCGCGTCCAGCCACGCAAAGCTGTGCACGCCCTGGACCAGCGGCCGCAGTGCGTCCGGATGATTGACAAAGCGGGTGCAGGCCTCGACCGAGAGCGGGCTGTCGACGAACACCGGCGTGGGCGGCACCTCGCCGGCGGCGATCATTTCATGCAACTCATAAATAACCCGCTGCGTGCGCCCGACCGAGAAGGCCGGGATCACCACAATGCCGCCACCACGCAAGGTAGCGCCGACATTTTTGGCAAACTCGGCGCGGGCGTACTGGTAGGGCCGATGAGTCTTGTCGCCATAGGTGCTCTCGACGATCAGGTGTTGCGCCTCGGCCTGCACGGCCGGGTCCGGCAGGATCCAATCGCCAAGGCGGCCGATATCGCCGGAAAAAACGAGCGTGCACGGCGCGGCGCCGGTCTGCTCGCGCAGGACAATGACGCTGGCGCCCAGGATATGCCCGGCCGGCAGAAATTCGGCAGTGAGGTCCGGCCGCAGCGCGACCGGCGTGCCCCACGTCACCGGCACCATTTGCTGCAATGTTTGCGCGACATCTTCTTCGCCATACAATTCGGGCAAGGGCGGCAGATTGCGCTGGGCGCGGCGCAGATTCAGAACTCGGGTTTGGGTGCGCAGCACATAGGCGCTGTCATCCAGCAGCAAAGCGCACAGGTCAATCGTGGCGGGCGAGGCGTAGATCGGGCCACGATAGCCCAGTTTGACGAGGCGCGGCAGGCGCCCGCTGTGGTCCACATGCGCATGCGACAGCAAGATGCCGGCCACCTGCGCCGGTTCGATGGGCACGGCGGCATTGCGGTCATACATGTCCTGGCGGCGGCCCTGAAACAGCCCGCAATCAAGCAGCCATTGTTGGCCGAATGCCTCGACCACATGAAGGGAGCCGCTGACGGAGCGCGTCGCGCCGTGGAAAAAGATGTTCACGTCACACAGGGGAGCGGCGGCAGGCCGGCGATCTATTCATCGAACGAAAACGTGGCGCGGTTGCGCTGCCACCATGCTTGGGCCTGCTCGTAGTTTTCAAATTCCTGGTCGGTGATGAATTGCAGCGAATCCATCGCGTCTTCCCGCACGGTGTCATCATCACTCAACAGGCCTTTTTCAAGCAGGACATCAATCACGCGCGGATCTTGAATGTCCTCGATGGCAATGATGGCCTTCTCGCGAATGTCGGCATCCTCATCCGTGATTGCCTTGCCGAGACTGTCAATCACATTGGGCGAGCCGATATAGAGCATGATATTGAGGGCGTTGTCGCGCACGTCCGCATTGGTATCATCGAGCGCCTTGGTCAGCGCCTCATTGATCTTGGGGTCATCCACATCCATCAGCGCATCCAAGGCATACTCGCGCAAATCGGGGTCTTGATCGTCGAGCGCTTTGCTGACCGCCGGCACGACGGCCGGGTCGTTGATATTCATAATCAGGTCGAGGGCCGCCTCGCGCACCGCCGGGCTTTTGTCCGACAAGGCCATCTCGACGACTTCCAGCACGATCGGATGATCCAGCCCGGCCAGTTTCTGCAGGGCCGCCAACTTGTCAGCCTCCGGCAAATCAGCCAGGAATGCGCGGGTGGCCGCGGTGACAAGGTCCTTGGCTTCCTGGGTCGGCTCAAAGCGGGTATTGAGGATTTCATCCTGGTTGGGTTCTTCCAGCTCATTAGTCGACTGCAACACTTGGTTGCTGGCGTTCATCGCCCCCATCATGCGTTGAATTTCCTCGCGTTCACTGGCGGGCAGATCCAACAGTTCATTGAGTTCCTCGTTCTTTTCAATGTCCGATTTGACCACCATGCCGGTGGCGGCGGCGGTGGCGTTGGCGACGTTCGTCGTGTTGGCGGCATCGCGCGCCGGCCCGGCTTGCTTGCGCGGGCAGCCGCAGATCAGGAAACACATGCTCAGCATGGCACACACCACCAGCGCGGGCCGGGTGTTCAACCAAACCACTCGGCGAAGACGGGCAACATTTTTCATCAGCAAATCAGGGGTATTAGTGAACAGGAGCTATCCTATAAACAGCACCACTATAGTGTAACAATTTGTCAATCATATGGCAACTGCAGTGCCAGACCCCGGTTCCGGCGCCTTGACGCTGGCGCTCCTGCCTGCTGTGCCGCGCCGGGCCGCGCCGCGGCGGGGCGGTGGCACTTGCAGGACATGGCTTTGTGCGCGGCGCACAAAGCCGGGCACGCTTTGCACGCTGCCTGCACGCCGCCGCCCGCTTTTGCCCGTTAAAAATCGGCCGTCTTGGGCGCGCGCGGGAACGGAATCACGTCCCGAATGTTGGCCAAGCCGGTGATGAATTGGAGCAGGCGCTCGAAGCCCAGGCCAAAGCCGGCGTGCGGCACCGTGCCGAAGCGCCGCAGATCGCGGTACCACCAGTAATGGTCGGGATTCATGCCCAAGGCGCGGATGCGCCCGTCCAGCATCTCCAATACATCCTCGCGCTGACTGCCGCCAATGATCTCGCCAAAGCGCGGCACCAGCACATCCATGGCGCGCACCGTGCGCCCGTCCGGATTGACTTTCATGTAAAACGGCTTGATGCTGGCCGGCCAGTCGTGGACAATGATCGGCTTCTTGAAATGCTCCTCGGTCAGGTAGCGCTGATGCTCGGCCTGCAAATCATTGCCCCAGGCGACGGGAAATTCCCAGGTTTTGCCGGCCGCTTCGAGCAGCGCGATGGCTTCGGTGTAGGCGACATGCTCGAAGGCGCTGGTTTCGAGCGCGTCCAGCATCTGCAGCAAGCCCGGTTGCACGCGCTGATCGAAGAAGGCCAGGTCGCTCGGGCAGGCCGCGCGCGTGGCGCGCACCACCTCCTTGACAAATTCCTCGGCCATGCGCATGTCATCGTCCAGGTCGGCAAACGCCAATTCGGGCTCAATCATCCAAAACTCGGACAGGTGACGGGTCGTGTTCGAATTTTCGGCGCGGAAGGTCGGGCCAAACGTGTAGACATTACCGAGCGCGCAGGCGTAATTTTCGACCGCCAGCTGGCCGGACACGGTCAAGTAGGCCGGGCGGCCGAAGAAGTCTTCGGCATAATTGATTTGCGCGTCCGGCAGGCGCGGCGGATTGGCAATATCGAGGGTGGTGACTTGGAACATCTCGCCCGCGCCTTCGCAGTCTGAGGCAGTGATGATCGGCGTGCTGATCCACAAGAAGCCGCGCGACTGGAAGAAATGATGGATCGCCATGGCGGCCGCATTGCGCACGCGGGTGAGTGCGCCGAACGTGTTGGTGCGCGGCCGCAGGTGCGCCAGGCCGCGCAAATGGTCGAGCGACATGCGCTGCTTGAACAGCGGATACTCGGTCGGTTCGATTGCGCCAATCACGGTGACCTCCGCCGCCTGCAGCTCGCGGGCCTGCTCGGCGCCCTGCGAGGCGACAATCGTGCCGGTCGCGGCCACGCTCGCGCCGGTGTACAATTTCAGCACGTCCTTGTCGTAATTCGGCAATGCCGCCGGCGCGACAATCTGCAGTGATTCAAAACACGAGCCGTCGTTGACTTCGATGAAGGAAAACCCGCCCTTCGAATCGCGCCGGGTGCGCACCCAGCCTTTGACGGTCGTGGTGTAATTGACGTCGGGTGATGCTAAGATGTCCGCAATACGCATGGTGCAGGTGGCAAGTTACAGGTTACAGGTGGCACAATCCCAAATTTCAAATTTCAAATTTCAAATCTTGCATATTCAGCACCTGCGCGCGCTGCCAGGCCGGCAGGGCCGTGGCGCGGCGGCGGGTGCGAAAACCGGCCAAGTGCGCGGGCGCGGGCGAATCACTGGCGCCGAATTTTGCCAGCGGGATAAAATCCGCCCCGGCACAGAAACTGGTTGCATGCCGCGCTTCATCCGCGCGCGGCGCACCCGGCAGCGCGCGCACCGCCACGCAGCGCGCATGCGGCAGCAGATAGTCAATGTGCCAATGCCGCCGTTTCACGCGGCGCAGATGGCGCGCGACGCGCTGCCGCACGCCGCGTTGGGCCGAGCCCACGTACACATACCAGCCGGCCGGGAAGTGCGCACGCCGCGCACCAATGCGCAGCACGCGCGCCGCCGTCATGCGCAGCAACAAGAAATAAAGGCCGGGCATGCCTGCCATAAACAAACAAGGCGCGGCCAGCCGCGCCTTGTCAGTTCCACAATAGCCGCAACCGGCACTGCTTACTTTTCAACAGGGCGATAGATCAACGCATCCGGCGAAGTCCAGCGCGACTGCATGATGCATTCAGGAAAATCTTTGCCGTAGATGCCCGGGCCGGTCAAGCCCATCGTGCCGACATCAGACGCGCCGCCAAAGGCGCGCGCCACCGCCAGGAACGAGCCGTTCATGCCGCCGACAACCCAGCCATAGAAGGGGTTGCGCGAACCCTCGAGCCAGAGGCTGCGCGGCACTTCCAGCCAGCACGTCAGCAAATTGGCAAAGCCGCGGCCGATATTGCCGGCCATCGTGTCCGGGGCGCTCTTGACCACGGGCGCGGCGTCGGTCGTGGCCGGCGTGGCGGCGGCGCCACCACACGGCGGGGCCGTTATTTCCGCAATCACCGCGCCAACCATCATCATGAGCGCCATGCCGGCGCAAGCCATCTTCTTCATTATGAAACTCCGTAATGGTTATCAAACAGTAAAATAACTGCTGACAATATACACTTTTGCCGGTCCCTTGTCAAGCGAAGGGACGGCCAAATCCCCGGCCTGGTTGCGCGACGGCATGCGATATTATATGACATCACTTGACATTTGATGTGGTTTGTGCTATATTGGACGACATATGCTGAAGACCTGTTATGGAACTGACTGTTCATGAAGTAGCCACTCTCTGCCGGGTGACCGAACGGACTGTGTACCGTTGGGTCAAGGCGTCCGCCATTCCCGCCTACCGGATTGGCGATCAGTACCGTTTCAACCGCGCCGAGTTGCTGGCATGGGCCGCCCGTAACCGGATTGGCATGCCGGCCGAGGCGCTGGCCGAAGAGCCGGCCGACAGCGCACCCCTGCCGCTGGTCAGCGACGCGCTGGCCTTGGGCGGCATTCATTATCGCGTCGGCGGCGCCACCAAAAACGAGGTCTTGCGCGCAGCCGGGCAGATCATGCACGTGCCGGATGATATTGACCGCGCCACCCTGGTGCGCATGCTGATGGCCCGCGAAGCCCTGGCCACGACCGCAGTCGGCAACGGCATTGCCATTCCCCACGCGCGCAATCCCATTGTCCTGCGCGTGCCACGCACTCTCGTGGCCCTGTGCTTTCTTGAAAAAGGCGTCGATTTTGGTGCACTGGACGGCAAGCCGGTGCACAGCTTGCTGGTCCTGATCGCGAAAACCGTGCGCGAACATTTGCATGTGCTGTCACGCCTGGCGTTCATGTTGCATGACCCCGCCTTGCTGGAGAGCCTGCGCCGGCAGGAGGCGCGCGAGGCACTCCTGCGCCAGATTGCGCACCTCGAGCAACAGGTGCAGCACACCGTCGCGCCCGCGCACAAACTGCCGGCACACAAAACCGCGCCGCGCGGGTCGGCACAGCCTGCCACACCATTCAAACAAACACCGGCGCGCGTGGCATGTTAGCTCCCGCAAACTATGCATTGGCATTGATCGGCGTACCGCTGGTGGGCGGCGTGTTGGCCTATGTGATGCCCTGGCGCGGCGCGCGTAGTGTGGTAGTATGCACGACGGCCGCGCTGACGGCGCTACTCGGCGTGTTGGCCGTTGTCGCCGGGCCGTTCAACGTCGTCTGCGGGGTTTGGAGCGATCCGGCCGCGCTCGCGCTGGAGCTCCTCCTGATCGGCGTGATCATCGCCTTCGCCTGGGAGGCGCGCGCCTGGCTGACCGTGCTGCTGGCGCTGGTGCAGCTCGGGCTGTGCCTGACCGAGCAATTCAGCGCAGGCACCCACGTGTCCACGGCACCCACCTTTGTTCTGGACACGCTGTCATCCATTTTAGTGATCATTGTCTGCGTAATCGGCGCGCTCATTCTGGTGTATGCCACCGGCTACATGCGCGCACACGCCGCGCATGCCCCGCGCACGTCGGCCGGCGACCGGCGCTTTTTCCTTGTGCTGGTCGGCTTTCTGGGCGTGATGAACGGGTTGGTGCTGGCCAACAATTTGCGCTGGCTGGCCGTGTTTTGGGAAAGCACGACCTTGTGTTCATTTCTCTTGATCGGCCATGAAGGCACGGCCGAAGCGCGCGCCAATGCCTTGCGCGCCCTGTTGATCAATGCCTTTGGCGGCGTGGCCTTGTCACTGGCGTCCCTGCTCGCAGCCCACCGCGGCGGCATCACGTCGTTGGACGGCATCATGAGCGCGCAAGCGCTGGTGCCCATGGCGCTGCTCTGCATGGCGGCCATGACCAAGTCGGCCCAATTCCCCTTCCAGAGCTGGCTGCTGGGCGCGATGGTTGCGCCAACACCGGTCTCGGCCTTGCTGCATTCGGCCACCATGGTGAAAGCCGGTTCGTATTTGATTTTGCGCCTGGCGCCAGCCTTTGCCGGCACGCGCCTGCTCGACGTCGTCGCGCTGGCGGGTGGCTTCACCTTTGCCGTGGCGGCCGCCTTGGCGGTCAGTCAAAGCAATGCCAAGCGCGTGCTGGCCTATTCGACTATTTCCAATCTGGGGCTGATTGTCGCGTGCGCCGGCATTGCCACGCCGCTGGCCTACGCCGCCGCCATCATGATCCTCTGCTTTCACGCCGCGTCGAAAGGCTTGCTCTTCATGTGTGTTGGCGCAATCGAGCAGAAAATCGGCAGCCGCGACATCGAAGACATGGGCAGTTTGCTCTATACCATGCCGCTGACCACGGTCATCACCCTGATCGGCATGTTAACCATGTTGATGCCGCCCTTCGGCATGTTGATGAGCAAGCTGATGGCGATCGAGGCCGCGATCGAGGCGCCCTTCGTCCTGCTGCTGGTGATCGTCGGCAGTGCCCTGACCGTCTTTTTCTGGGCCAAGTGGATCGGGCGCATGCAGACCGTGTCGTATCATCCACACTACCCGCGCGAAAGCATGCCCTTCAGCATGGCGGGTGT
>Ga0172371_10010132_pt1 | contig 12807 bp, 8 predicted proteins | sample Lak12m_FD_114543 | JGI IMG/M metagenome (GOLD analysis project Ga0172371, IMG submission 114543) | Freshwater microbial communities from Kabuno Bay, South-Kivu, Congo - kab_022012_12m | ecosystem: Environmental > Aquatic > Freshwater > Lake | place: Democratic Republic of the Congo: South-Kivu... | reverse complement strand
CCAGCGTTTTGCAGTAAGCCATGGATTCGATGTCACTGAATTTGGTTCATGGAGCAGGCAGAATAGAGCAAGACTGCTAAAGTCATTTGATACCTTGGGATTAAGAAGCAATGCTTCGCTCGTAGACATACTTACAGCAATATGGGATGCAGTGTCCAATGACTATTCTCCTATAGGAAACGAAGTAAATTCAGCTAATTCTTCCCGCAGTTCTCTATGATAATCCACCTCTGGGGTGGAGGATGTTGCATTGTTAGACTGGCAAAGAGGTAAAAATAGAATAGTTATAAAAATTATAGCCATTGTTGTGGCCCAGGCGTTATTTGTGACTAGCATTGGATACGCGTGCCCGGATTCAAGTAAGCTGAAAGTAAATATGGCTTTTAATAAAGAGAAAGGGATGGACACGCCTAAGATTTTAAAGAGTTTTAATACAGCATTGGGTATAATTAAAGAAGGTTTATTAGATAAGTCAAAGCATTTTAATGCCGCATCAGAATTTAAAAAAGATTTTAAAAAAAGGATTTATCGCGCGAAGGAGGAATTTCCTTTCCAGCTGTTTAACTATAAATTAAGGGTATCTGCGCTTTTTGCAATAATTTCTTTAATGATGATTACGCGCGAAGGCTTTGATCAATGGTTTAGCTATAATATTATATACGCAACCCAGGATTTTCAGAATAAGTTTCCAGCCATATCTGACCCAATAGCTGGAGTAGTTGTTGCTTCATTATTTATCTTAAGCTTGATATGCTGTGTTACTTTATTTACTATTTTACCTGAAAAATTAATAACATCTTTGAGGTATATGCCGATTGTAGCGGAAGGGATGTATCTGCTTTTTAAAAGATACAAAATATTAAAGGCGGAGAATATCACAGAGGAAATATTCCGCGAAGAATTATTAGCAGCAGATGCGGAATTTTTAAGAAGAGCTGAAAAATATAACGATCACCCATTGATAAGCGCTTATAAAAACCTTGTTATAAAAATTATGCCGCCAGACGTTACGCTATCAGATGGCAGTTTAATGCAAGGACAAGGTGTACGTTATGCTCCAAGAAGAGAAGTTATGCTTGCTGCTCCTCCTGCGCTTTTTGGAGATGATGTCCAGAATTCGTTTCTAAAACGCTTACATCTTGGCCCATCAAATAGAATATTTCGTCTTTTTATTAGAGATGTAATAACTTATCTTAAATTAAGGCGCGGCATAGTCGGGTTAGAGACTTTGTCTATAAAAAATAGACAGAAAGGAGCGCTTTTTTATGATCATGGAAGAACTGGGACATTTCAACAGATGAATATGGCGGTCATAAAATACTGGCGTTATCTTTCTCCCCTGGGGCTTATGTATGAATTAGGAAATTTGCTTATGGGCATTAGCTGGACCGATCGCCCTATATCTGTAAACGGCATCTTTTATTATTATGATCGTTTTGAATTAAGGCCTCTATATAATATTACGGATTTAAAATCTGTTATTGTGGAGAAAACAAGACTTGGAATGACTTATACTCCTAAACTATGCGCAGAAGAATTTTATTTGCTTCCAGAAGACGCTGTTTTTGTACTTGACGAGTTGACTGAAAATGGGGATATTAAGAAGGAAGCTTTGTCTGATGGCCAATCATTTTACTATTCCCCTGGAAGTAGTTTAGATCGAACCTTAGTTGTCCAACAGCTTGAAACCCAGGAAAGGGCAGAAGGCCTTATAAGCGAATTGACAGACGAACTAATCAGCGATCCTGATTTTAATAATTTGTCAGGATGCGGTCTTTTTCACACGCCGGTTGTCCAGGTTTTTTATACATCGCAGGTTAATCTGCTTACATCTGTTTATAATCGCCGTACTAGAATTATAACTATTTTAGTGCCTATCCTTATAAAAAATGAATTGTCAGATGAAGTTCTAAAAACACTTATCAAAGGATATTTTACTATATATGGGAGAAGACTTGCTTATTTGACCATTGAAAATGACTTGGTTTATGGAAATGTGAGCGTACAAGATATTCTGGGATCAGGTTTTTCTAATGATCCGCTTGCAGATTACGCAAATTCTCCGCATATTATGATAAATGAATATGGCATTGGCATATATGGAGGAGAAGAATTTTCTAAGAAAATTGAAGAGGCAATAGAATATCTTCATGAGACAAATCCATTATTCGAGATCCCTAATAAATATGTCAGCCTGATATTGCAAGAAGATTTTTCTAAAGCTAATCCCGAAGAAGGGTTTTTTGCATTCAGAGTAATCTTAGTTTAGAAGAGATAACGCGGGCCTTGATAGAATTTGCCGAGATAAGCAAGGAGGCGGAACACAACCCTTTTAGATTAATAGCTAAACCTGAACCCCATCAATCAGATTTAATTATAGATAGGCCTGTCTCTAATAGTTGTTTGTAGCGAATAAAAATATGATGTCAAAGACTAATGGAAAACGCATATCTGTGAAGTTAATTTCTCTTATAATGGCGCAGGTGTTTTTTGTGACGAGCCTTGGATACGCGTGCCAAAATTATAATATATTAAGGGCGCCTATTGGACAACTGCAGGGCAGATTGGAAGGCGCTTATAGATATATGAATAAGTTAACACTCGAAGAAAAAGCTGATATTATAGCTGATTTAGCTGACGGGGTGAAAGGAATAGGTAGAAATATGTGGAGGTCTGATTTTATAAAATATGAATCTTCAATAGATGTGTTTTATGAAATTTTTATTTCATATCAAAAGGAAGATATCCGCAAAGCTTTAACCGTATTAGTAGAATATTATAAAATGAATACTGCAAGAGCGCTCTCAGCAATATTAGAATATAAAACGAGAATTATTGATGCAGCCCTTTTACAATATGAAATTCCATCCGAAGCTAAATCTTTAATAAATAAAATTATAAAAGATGAGCTCGAAGGCCTTTTTAATGGCAGCACGCAAGAGTTGCCTATAGATTTGGGCGGATATGGAGGACCTATTAATATAGTATTTAGGGACCAAGAAGGGGCATATGGTTTATCAAATAAAGACCCTTTAGCTTTGGCCTATTTTCAGTATGCACATAGTGTCCTTATAGATGAATTATATAAAAGAGTTGTTTCTATGAAGGATGCGAAAAAGATTATGAATAATGGCCAAGGGGTAATTTTTACAGCTGTGGCTGTGCCAACTTTTTTAGAGATGGAAAAATTTTTATCAGGTGAACGCAGGGAATATGGTTTTCAGCTTCTTGGAATTGGAGGTAAACAAGTGCTGATAATATCAAAAGGAAGTTCACATGCAGAAACAGATGATATCGGCGGCGCCTTTACTGTATATGGTTTTTCTCATAACGATCCTGTTGTGCCTTTAGTCTCAGAAATGCATACACATCCAAGGGCATCTACTCCATCAAGACAGGATACTAAAAATGCATTAAAAAAATATAAGAGAAACACTTTTCCAGTTTTTGTAGCGCGTATAGACAAATCAACAAATAAATATTTATTATTCAAATATGAACCTGAAAACATAAACAGATGGATACTTTATGAAGGAAGAGAAGAGGTGAAAAGAATTTTAGAGTGGTCAGGAATGGTACGCGAAATAACAGGCAGGTTAGGAGGCAGGGTAAAAGGCGGTCAATATAGAACTGCGATTTAGCGCAGATAATCTCCGGTTAATGCATAAATACATAATTTTAACCATCTTAATATTCATATTATTTTTTGCTGATAATCTTTATGGATTAAACAGTGGTGGTTTATGCCTAAGGCCGCCTGTTTTGTCTGGCTCTGGCGATGGCTTGCAAAGGGTCAGGCAGATCTCGACTGAATTGCCTGAAATAGATCCCTTATCATTCAGCTCGCCTTACGCGGTATTTCAGGCGCTGGCCAGGTCTGATAAGCCGCTTACTCCAAATATGATCTCTGAGATATATGGCGTAGACATAAATGAAGTAGAAAGAAATTTGTCAAGGTTGGCTGAGATAGGCTTGGTCGCGCAGGATAACAGTTTAGAAGGATCCAATACTTTTTATAAAATAAGCCCAAAAGTCAAAAGATGGAAGGCAAAGGTGCTGCAAAACCTTGCGCAGTTACTCTCTAATCCTCAAGATTCTGATTGGCAGTTTCTAAAAGATAATCTAAACAGAATAATGGATTACGATAATGGTCCGAACATACAATTAAGTATGGTTGAATTAAAGCGCTTGGAGCGGGCTGGAGACATAAATGCCCTGAAAGATTCTGTTATGGATTTATTTGGCGCATCTCTAACGATATCCCAGCTGAATTCTCTTGAGGATATGAAGGCTTATAAAGAGATTGAAGAAATTATAAAAATGTCAGAGGATGCCGGAGTTATTTTTGATGGTTATTATATATTAAAAAACAATGATATTGCTGGGGCATTGGAACGATTGAATCATGACAGTAAATTGAAAAGAAGACTTGCGATAATATCTATGGCGTCCGATGATTCTCAAGAGATTAGCAATGCTTTGAGCGTGTTATCTGAGATCGGGGGATGGGATAATTTATTAGATATTATTTTAACCTCTAATAAGTCTGCGGTTGTATGTTTAGGAATTCAAGAGTTAGAAAGGTTTGGGCGCGCCGAAGAGATAAAGACATTGAGACTTGATAGTGCTTTGAAAATAAAGCTGATAGAGTTTATTTCAAAAGCCGGTAGTATTTATGAAATTAGACAAGGGATCAAGGCATTAAAAATAGTAGAAGAAAAAGAAACTCTTAAAAACAGCCTAGAGGCTGTTGCGCTGGGTTCAACCGATAATATAATCGCTGTCCGCGAGTCAATCGCTTCCTTAGAAAGTTTAAACGCAGAGGATCATTTAAACCGCATAGCAGAAAAATTTGTAGATAGTTTTTTAAAAGGGACAAACAAAGATAGTATTGCAAGATGGCTTGGGCTTGGCCAATATGGCAAGGATAGCGCCTTACCAAGTTTTCAAAACTTACTAGAAAGATGGCTTAAGAAGAGGGTAAAATTTCAGGAAAGGCCTATTCCATTAAGACAGCCTGATTTTATATGGGGCAGGGATGCAAGGTCCAGGGCTTTTAGGAAGGGAGACGGGGTTTTAGTTGCAAAAAGATTGGATAAAGGAGAGGGTTTTGACAGGCAATTATTAAGGATGACATTAGCGGGCGTATTATTAGCAGGCAGCGGTATAGACGATAAGGAAATAAGTATCCCTGTAATGGTGGGATCAGATCAGGATTATGGTTATGTAACTAAGGAATCTACTCCTCAGAACAGGATTACCAATTCTGGCATTAATAATATAAGAGAATCCTTAAAAAATACTTCAGAAAGGCTTGCTATGCTCTATCGGGCTGGATGTTGGTTAAGCCTGGTCCCTGCTACTCATAGACTGCCTGTAGGCGATGAACCTGATATGCATAGATTTATGTGGCAGAATGCTGTCGGCGCGGATAGAGATATATTTAAGCCTGGATTCAATTTGATTACTCTTGGAGATACTATAGAAAAGATAGGAGAGGTAGTTAATCCGATAGATTTTATAGTTTATGCAAATATTTATAGGGATGGCTCTTTAGCTGATTTGGAAGATGTAAGAATTGGCCAAGGCCCGTTTTACCCTACATCCGTGGCAAGAAGGGCTGGCCAGACGGCGTTTGAATTCATATTTATAACTATGCGCAGTATTGCCCTCAATGATCCTGTGGTCTCGAACGATTTATTATCTGGAAAAAGAGATTCTTTAATCAGCCAAACGCTTGATTCTTTCATTTATTTCTGGGCATGTTTTCTGCAGAGAGGTATTGCGCCGGAAGAAATAGAGATCATTAAACTACAATTGACAGAATATATAAATAATGACGAAAATGCCTGGGTTTGGGATATTAATAAAAACCCTCCTTACAGGATAATAACAAGAAATTATTACCAGATATGGGATGTCGCCTGGATTTTTGCGAGCAAGATATATGAAAGAGGCGAAGAAGAGGAAGAGGGTTTAATGCTTGAAAGCGTCCGAGATTCCCTTATGACTGTCCAGGCTATGTATGAAGACAACGGCTCAGAACCTGTTTTGGTTGATGATAAATTTTATTTTAACGTTAGGCATCATCGTTATCTTGATATGAAAGCCTTAGAGAGAGGGAGGGTTAAAGAAGTCCCTGGCACGGGGATATACACAGCTGCTCAGATCGCCCTTAAAAGACTAGACTTTAATATAATAGAAAGTCAAGCAGGACAGTTGAAAACAGATTTTGATAAGTTTATTGCCGGTTTTTCCAATGATGTTTTAATGGCCTTAGGATTAAGTAAAGGAGATAGACTTACGATATATGTATCTATAGGCGGCGTGCTTAGCTTTGACAGAGAGAATAAGATTCTGACTGTGCCTGAAGGCATCGCGGAAGAGGCTATAAAAAATCCTGGATCATTTGTGAACTTGATTAACACACATAGAGATGATATTGAAGACGAACTCGCTGTTAAGATTGCTAGACTTGTAAGATTGGAAAATCGCTTAAGAGAAGGCCTTTCCAATCTTGATTACGCGTTTTTAGATTCTTCTGAAAGAAAAATAAGAAAACACGAAAAGGTGAAAGACCTTTGGGCTGGGGCCAGCGATGCCTCTGTCAGGGCGCTTACAGATAATAAGTATAAACTTGTAAGGGTTAGAGATGGTTTTAGCAGGACTTTGTTAGAATTGGAAGAGATTGATACAGAAGAACATTGGTTTATGAAGCTGGATATAGACCCTTTTTTGCAATTGAGCAGCGTATACCTGGCGCGTAAACTTAAAAAGATATGCGAAGAATATCCTGCTCTTAAACGGTATCTTCCTGACATAAGGTTAGATCCTGATAATGATGAATATTATTTAACAAAAATGGTAAGCGGCATAGATATGGATGATGCCTTAGATCCCATAAGGAATACTGATTTATTGCCTGTTTATCAGATACGTGGTATTGCCAGGCAAGCTATAGAATTATTTGATATTCTTGAAAATAGTGAATTAGCTGGCCTAAGGTTATTTTTTGGAGATATTAGGCGGTTTAGACAGTATCGCTTATCAGATGTTGGTGGAGAATCTATGCCTGGCCTTGTATTTATTGATTTAGGATATGAGGGCTCTGTTTGCGATAATGGGTATGGGAAACACATGCTCGCCGAATTTTTATTTACTTTGTATACATTAATTCCAGAGGATGAAAGGCCAATAATTTCTGGGCCATTTTTTAAAGAACTTTCAGAATATTTTTTAAAAGAAAATGGTTATCTTCCAGTGTCAGCTTTACAGTTAATTCTAAATACCGCAACACAACAAAATCTGTAATCAAGACAAATATTTCTTTTGATTTTTAAAGCCAAAAGGTATATAGTAAGGCCATGTTTTACGAAAAGGCGTTTAGGGAATTTAATTGAAATTTCAAATCTTAAAGAAAAATAATGAGAAAAAATAAGATCAAAAAGGGCTTTGCTTTCAAGCCAGATATAAATTATATCAAAGAGACTATGGATATGCCTGCAAAGGCAAAATTAGAATGGCTCGAAGAAGTGAATGCTTTTACTTATAAGGTGTTATCAAAACAAAAAATAAAAAATTGGGAAAAGATTAAAAGAGGAGAGGCGTAATGGGAAATATTAAATTAGTTCTTTTGAGGCACGGGGAGAGTGTTTGGAACAAGGAGAATAAATTTACAGGATGGACAGATGTGGACCTGTCTGAAAAAGGCATGTGGGAGGCGGGAGATGCTGGCCAGGTCCTTAAAAAAGAAGGTTATGTTTTTGATATGGCTTTCACATCTGTCCTTAAAAGGGCAATAAGGACACTATGGTTTGCGCTGGATGAGATGGATCTCATGTGGATACCAATTCATAATTCCTGGAGGCTGAACGAAAGGCATTACGGTGCGCTGCAGGGGCTTAACAAATCAGAAATGGCCGCGAAATTCGGGGAGGAGCAGGTGCTTGTCTGGAGGAGAAGCTACGACATCCCCCCTATGCCGCTTGAGAAGAAAGACCCCCGCTATCCTGGCAATGACCCAAGATACAAAGGCCTTTCTGAAAAAGATATTCCCCTCACAGAGAGCTTGAAAGAGACAGTGGCGAGAGTTGTGCCTTACTGGAAAGAGGAAATAGCGCCTGCCTTAAAGTCTGGCAAAAAAGTCATAATAGCCGCGCACGGAAATAGTTTAAGGGCGCTTGTTAAATATCTTGACAATATATCAGAGGAAGAAATAATAAAGTTAAATATACCCACCGGGATCCCGCTTGTTTATGAGCTTACCAATGACCTTAAACCCTTGAGGCATTATTATCTTGGCGACCAGGAAAAGATCCAGGCCAAGATAGCTTCTGTAGCCAGCCAGGGCAAGGCTAAAAAATAGATTGCAGAATGCTGCGTAACTTTACAAATGGTGCTATGCACCATTTGTAAAGTTACATGTGTGCCCTTGACGGTTGGATAAACGTAGGATATACTTGCAGTTTAGAAAAGAAAGGGGGTAGGCATATGGACTGGAATTCAATCGTGATTGAACCAGTGAGGGCGATGATGGTAAGGGCAGCTACATTCCTGCCGACATTAGTAGGCATATTGGTTATACTGATAATCGGATGGATCATAGCCGCGGTTTTAAAAGCGTGGTTATAAAATTGTTAAAGGTGATACAATTCGATGCTGCCAGCGAAAAATCAGGCTTAGCGGATGTCTTAAGAAAGGGAGGCATAAAAAATACCCTTTCAGAATTAATAGGCGGGCTTATATATTGGATAATAATGCTGCTTGTATTTATGACAGCCCTGAATGCGCTTGGAATGACAGTGGTAGCGTCTTTATTGGATAAAGTCATACTCTACATACCGAATGTCATAGTGGCGATTTTTATACTTTCTCTTGGCATATTTTTTGCGAGCATAGTGGGTTCTATAGTGATGACTTCTTCCATGAATGCAGGGATTAAGCAGGCGAAATTATTAAGCCAATTGACACAGACAGTAATAGTGATATTCGCTATTGTAATGACCCTGGAGCAGTTGAATATAGCGGTATCCATAATAAATACTACTGTTTCGGTCTTGCTTGGGTCCGCAGGGCTGGCATTTGCGCTTGCAGTTGGGCTTGGCTCAAAGGATATTGCAGGGAAATTAATGCAGGAGCTTGTGGATAAATTAAAAGGGAAATAATAGTCTCTTGGCAGAAAAAATATATCCCGCGCCTTCTTCAAAAGGGCGCGGGATTTTTGTTTGCAAATACAGTGAGCAGTTTGTATAATAAAAAGCAATGACGCGTGATTCTATGATAATAAAAGAAGATAATAAAGGTATAGCGCTGATACTTGTGGTAAGCGTGCTGGCTGTAGCAGGCATAATGGCGGTATCGTTTGCTTTTACCATGAGGCTTGAGTTGAAGGCAGCGTCTAACTACCTGGAATCCACCAGGGCATCCTATCTCAGCCAGGCAGGTATTAATTATGCTCAGCAGATTTTAAAAGAGGATGAAAGAGAGATAGACAGCTTTGATGACAAATGGCATACCATTTTTACAGGCAGTGACGTTGATAACGATGGAGACGGCCAGCCTGATTCAAGGTGGATAAATGTGCAGAATGAGGAAGGGGATACTATAGGCAGGTATGCTGTCCTGGTGAGGGATGAGGCAAGCTTTATAGATATAAATCTGGCTTACAAACATAATCATTCGCCTTTAAAAATTACAGAAGGATGGGCGCCATACGAACTGGATCTCGGTGCTTTCATAAACTCTTTAGGCCTGAAAGATCCTGAAAAAATATATGATGACATTATCAGTTTTAGATATGGGCCTGATGGCCAGCCAGGGGATATGGGGGTGGATGATAACCAAAACCAGAGGATATTGGATTCTGACGGCATAGATAATAACGCGAACGGCATTATAGATGAGGCAGGCGAAGGCATAGATGAGCCTATGGAATATGGCCCGTTTAATCTTAAAGGTGATGACAGGGCGTTTGAGACGCCTTTTGAAATAAGCAAGATCAAAACAATCTCAAAGCACGAACTCCAGAAATTATACCCTTACATAACTACGTATTCTGTCGATAGAAATACGGATGTGGAAGGAAGATTTAAAAGCAATATAAATTCTATGGACGCCCATGATCTCATGGTGCTGCTTGAGGATGCTGGCGTGAGGGACCCTTTTCAAAAAGCTGTAAATATAATAGACGCATGCGATGCAGATTTCAGCCAAAGCGTTATACCCAAGCTATATAACAGGCTCTCCGCTATAAACAGAGGCGACATGGGAGACTGGATATGGAAGGGGAATTGTTACCAAAGCGATGTAAAAGATGGAGAGTTTTTCACGATGACCTGGATGAACCTTCCAGAAGGGGAATATTATATAGGTGTCTTTGGGGTAAAGGATGAGCTTGTAGGAGATGTGACTGTAAATAATATGACGCAAGGCTCTGTAAAACACGGAGAGGTGCTGCGGATAGGGGCTGTATCGTTTGATAATAAGATACTGAATTTGAGCGTTAAAAACAGCTCAGGCTCAGTTTGTTATTTTTCTTATATTGAATTATATCCCAGGCTTGGACAGGAAAATTTCAGTTCGAGCGAAATAAGGGGTGTGGAAGGCATAAGGATAAATGAGATAATGGTAAGGCCTATTATTTCCAGAAGCGCCTTCAGCGGACAGGCGCCTGGAGGAGACTGGGAATGGGGGAATGGCCTTTATCAGAATAATGAGCCTAATGGAGGAAAGTCAGGAGAAGGAGAATGGACATGGAAAGATATCCCTGATGGAAAGTACTATGTCAGGTTATTCGCGGGCGTTTCTGATCAGGAGATAGGGGATGTTGAGATAGGAGGCTCCCGCTCAAAGGCAGTGATGGACGCTGAACTATTTGGAGGAGGAAAGGTTATCGCTGTTTCAGGAGGAAAGCTTACCATCAGGATCCAGAATAACCGCGAGACAGGGCCTGTATATTTTAAATCAATAGAGCTGGGCCATGGGCCTGATGGAGAGTATGTGGAGCTTATAAATCTTACGTCTAAAGAGGTAAACCTGAGCGGATGGACGCTGGAAGGCCCGAGCAAAGAGGGGTGGCCAGCTACAATCCCTCTTGGCACAACCGTAGGCCCTCACGAACATCTTGCGCTTTGCGTTGATAAAGACGACGCCCAGTCCGGAATAAACAGCAATGGCATTTCGTTTGTTTCTATATGGGGCAAGGAAAAATCAGCGGCCCTGCATTTTTTAAGGGCAATTACCCCTAACTCTGATTTGCTGAGCGACAGCTCTTTTATAGGAGGCAATATTATAACCCTCAAAGATTCTATGGGCCATATAGTTGATAAGCAGGAGTATTTTACAGGAGGTGTGCCTGAAAATAAATCCATAGAGAAGTCAGATCCCAGTTATGTGATGGATTCAAATAACAATGGCATACCTGATAATTGGTACGCTTCTACCGCGAAAAAAGGAGGGACGCCCGGGCTTCCGAATGATAATGACGGTATGAGGGAAAAAATAGGCGAGGAGATTATAGAGCACTATGACACAGAGGTAAATGTGAAGGGAAGTAATTTTTCTTCGATAGGAGAAATAGCGTTTGTCTCGATAGGGACGGAGCCATGGAAGGTTATCCCTGCGGAAGATGTGGCGAAGATCGCAGACAGGCTTACGGTATCAGGGATAAGGCTTGAGGCAGAAAATAATATTTTAAAAGACCCTGAAGGAAACTGGAAAACTGTTCAGAGGGCAGCCCCTTTTACAGACTGGTGCGAAAGCGGAAAGAAGGATTCCATCGGGGCGTGGAAATGGGAAGCGAAAGATGGTTTGAAAAATGGGTATTATAAGTTAAAAATATTCGGGGAAGAAGGCGAGGCAATAGCCTTATCTCTTCATCTCGCAGATGACACGTGGACGGCTTTTACCCCCGGCCTTACCCCAGGCCCGGACAAAGGCGTAACCTTTGGCAGTATAGAGATAGGCACAGGAAGCGCGGGGTCAACCCCAAAAGATAAATTGGAGATAAAAGTAAAAAATAGTTCAGATACAGGAGCGGCTCATTTTGATTTTATAAGGCTGGATCCAGAGAATAATTTTTACGGAAGAATAAATGTTAATACAGCTCCACCTATAGTTTTGAGCGCGCTCCCGGGCATAGACGAGGCTATAGCAAATAATATTATAAATAACAGGGTATATGGCAATAAGAATGGCCTTAAGCTGGGAATAGGCGATATGATTGCGACTTCCGCGCTTGGTTCAAGCGATACGGATAAGAAAAACAGGTTTAAGCAGATATCAAACCTTGTTACAATCCACTCTGACTGTTACAGGATTATTGTTACAGGCCAGGCCATGGAAAAAGGAAAGGTGACAGCGGAGAAAAAGACATGGGTAGTTTTTGAGCGATGAGGGCAATGAGATAACCTTGTCTCGCTGCGTCGGCGGGATGTGTCCCGCCGACGCAGCGGGACAAGGTTTACCAAGATACAATATTTAATTTTTACTTGATTTATTATTTTTGAGAGCTATAATTACCATAAATATGAGTCTTATTAAATTTAAAATATGTCTTATCTCAAACGCTGCTATATTTTTTATAGCGGTTTTTTTTATTTTTACAGGTATCGCAGGCGCCAGCGTATCTAACAGTAAAAATTATAAATTATACACAGCCTTAGCAGACAACGGAGGCGCGAGCGGGGTATCTAAGAGTTATAACTCAGATAACAGCGTAGGCTATCCGTTAGGCACAGCCGTTTCCACAGGCGTAAATTATAAGATATATGGAGGGTTTCTTCAAACCCGTAACGCCATACCAGATGT
>Ga0172371_10010131_pt1 | contig 12807 bp, 14 predicted proteins | sample Lak12m_FD_114543 | JGI IMG/M metagenome (GOLD analysis project Ga0172371, IMG submission 114543) | Freshwater microbial communities from Kabuno Bay, South-Kivu, Congo - kab_022012_12m | ecosystem: Environmental > Aquatic > Freshwater > Lake | place: Democratic Republic of the Congo: South-Kivu... | reverse complement strand
GTTAGTTGCCCCCGGGGAATGGAAATGCCCTGTGTTAGCGGCATGTCTGCCGGGCTGGAAAGTCCCCGCATTCCTCTACAAGAGAAGCCTGGAACTCAGAATGGTTTTTGTGTGAGTGGCATGGCGCCACGATCCTGTTGATGGTCGAGGCTTGGAAGCCTCTCCGACAGTTTTTCTCCGTCCCCTGTCGTTCCATAGGCCCACCCTGCGGCTGAAGCCGCACCTACAACGCAGCACATGCCCCCCGCGGTAGGTTGCCTGCCTGTGATTCCGTTGTTGACTTCGTTGGCTTACTTACGCTTCAAACATGCTATCTTTTGCCATACGTACGCGGTCCCCTGGGCCACAAAATACAAAACCCCGCTCTCCATGTGTACGGAGAAACGGGGTCTTGCGGCGGATATCGACCATTTTGCATCCTCTTTCCCTATCGGGCCTGCCCTGGTACGGCTTTGATCCGATCCCGCTGGGGCTATGCATTATTCCCGATGTGACGCTATCGGTAAAGGGCATCGCCTCAGATCGGCCCGGGCCAAGGGTTTAAAGTGGACAAACAGCGCAGCTATCCTGCTGAAAATACTGGATACACCTCACTGCCGTATAAGTCAAGGTAAACCGGTTGGCGGCCAGCAATTCTCGTTTTGCGATTGAATAGACCGCTTTTCCCTTTCGTAGTGTCGCCGTAAGGTTATTTGTAAGCGTTCACAGGTTCTGGGTTTCCCGCTGCAGCGGGATTCAAGGTTGGGGACAAAGACAGTACTGAAGGCTGAGATCTCTCACCTTCTTGGGTCTATTTCTTATTTCTCGCAAAAAACAGGAGCGCGCCGCCAACGACTATGGCCCCCACGCCGGCCCACACTGGCACGTTGACCGTCTGCTTGTCCTTTACCGACAGCTCGATCGGTCCGAGCTTGGCCTCATGGGTCTCCTTGGTGTAGCTGAAACTGCCATACACCAACCCGAGGATGCCGGCAATGATAAGCACAATTGCCAGAATTTTGACTGCATTCATCTCGTACTCCTCTCTGTAGATACCTCACCTTGTCCGGCAAGGGTCCAAATGGTTGCGTTGGTTTTGGGCCCATGAATGACCCATTTACGCATTTCCCCTTCCAATGCGTCTCTCCGAAGTCAACGATCCAGGTCTATATTTGGCCAAGAGGTCCCGTCCGGGAAAGGGTAACGATCAGATCATTCCTTATGGTCAACGTTTGTGTTCGACTCTACCCGGCTGTTCAAGTTGATCGCGCTTCTCCTCCTGCCGACCATCTTTTTCCGGCGCCCCGCGCTTAGGTTGTGCCTTTTCAGGTTGACCGGGCTGCTCCTGCTGACTCGGCTTTGCCGGCGCCACGCGCTCCGGCCATGCAGCAGGCTGCCCAGGCTGAGCAGGTTTTGCAGGACCCACTTGCTCTGGTCTTGCGGGTTGACTGGGTTTCTCCTGCTGCCCCGATTTTGCAGGCGCCCCGCGCTTAGGTTGTGCCTTTTCAGGTTGACCGGGTTTCTCCTGCTGACTCGGCTTTGCCGGCGCCACGCGCTCCGGCCGTGCAGCAGGCTGCCCAGGCTGAGCAGGTTTTGCAGGACCCACCCGCTCTGGTCTTGGGGGTTGACCGGGCTGGACTTGCTGTGCACCCCTTCCGCTGCTCTTGATCTCCCTCTGCTGAAGCTGTATTTTTGATTTCGGTCGATTTACCTCCTTGGCCGGCACGATATAATTCGTGCTCTTGGGTGGTTCGATCCTGGCCTCGCGGTTGACCTTCCGCTCCGGGATGCTCTTCACTCGTTCCTGGACCACGGCAGCGTTCTCCTTCCTGCCCCCCTGGATGATCGCCTGATTATGCTGGATTCGTTGGATCACGGTATTGTGAGGCTTCTCTTTCGCCGCAACATTGGTATAGGTGTGCCGCTGCTTGTTCGTCGCGTAATTGTTGATCACCGTGTTGTTGACGACCGGCGCCGCACGGTAGTTGTTGATGATGGCGGTGCGGTTCATGTTGGTCATCCGGACATCCCTGTAATTTTTCACGCGGTAGAAATTTTTCTGGTTGACCACGACGGCATGGTTTGCATAGGCATAATTCCGGACGTTGATGTTGATTTGCGTGATGTTGACGTTGGTTACGACCACCGTATGAGGACCTCCCCAGTTGCGATGACTGTAGTACATCTCGCGCGGCGCCAGGGGCACCCATCCCACATAGGCGCCACGGTGAATCCATGAAACCCTTCCGGGATACCAAAAGAAACCGACGTTAAGGAAGGGGAGGCCGACGCGCACGCTCGCCACAGGCGGGGCCCAGTACCAGGAATTCCTCACGTAGACCCAGTTGCCGTAATGGTGGGTGAGGTACCCGAAAGGTTCATCCGGGATCCAACATTGGTCTCCATACCAGTCGGTCCAGCGGCCTACGGTGAAAGGCGACCATCCCACGGCTACGCTGGTAGGCCGCCAGAACCTGTGCGGCTCACCCTCATAGGAGACATCCTCCCATCTTCCGTTCTCTTCAAGGGCATACGCCTCGTCCCGGAGGTTGGGCGGAAGATATTCTGCCGATCGTCCCCTCATTCTGGCCTTCGTCGCCCAGAAGTCTTCACGGCGACTGTTCCATCGGTCCCAGTCGGGATCGACAATCCCCTCGCCTGAAGACACCTGACCCTGGTCCGCGAGGATGGACGGGGAGCCAGCCGAGACCTCGTACCTGGCATCGGTTGCCGAGTGCACGAAACTTACCTCCCCCCTCACCGCGGCCACTTCGACGGAGTTTTCACCCACGTAAAAGTCGAAGACTGTGCCGAGATCAGCCAGAACGTACCCAAAGGGACTTGTCGCTTTGATGACCGTATCGGGGCCTTTATTGTAGAACCGGGCCACACCCGCAGCCACGTCCATTTCGGACAGGTCCGTATCGAGGGCGATGAACTGGATCTGTGTGCTGTTCCCGACCCTGATCCAGGTCCCGTTGGGGGCGATCAGCTCCGCCATTCCCCGGCTGCCTGAAAAGAGTGTATCCTCAGTACGGAAAGGTGCGTCCTTGACCACGGCCACCCAGTCGTTCTCCTCAGGAACATAACGGAGCAAGTCCCCTTCAATGTGATATACGCGGCCAACCACTACGGCTGGGCCGTCCTCAGCCGACGATGGAGGTACCGCCATGGCCGCTGCAGAAAACAAACACACCAGCAGTCCTATCATCCACTTTATTCTTTTCATTTGTGACACCCTCATTTCTTACCGCGTGTCATTTGACCCCTTCGACGTCGCTGGCCATTTCACCCGATTTCTCGACGCCCTCTTGGGAATAAACGAAACCGCCCAGTTGAACCGCCCCCTTTATGTTTCGACGCCGATCTCGAATGACTTGAAAAATCAGGACTCCGATCCCCCACAGAATCATGAGAATCAAAAATAGGGTCCAAAACATGTTCGACTCCTTTCTATTTACCCAGGACCTTCTCGAGTTCGCCGATTTTTTCCTGAACTTTTCCGGCAAGCTTTTCCTCTTTGCCTGCGGCTTCCAAGTCAGCATTCATGCTCACCTTCCCGGCGACCTCCTTGATCTTACCTTTCACTTTGTGAAACGTGCCTTCCGCTTGGTCCTTTGTGCTTGATTTCATGGTGTTCCTCCTTTCGTAATTGGGTTTGCGTAATGGTACGTTGGCCCCTGTCATCGCGGTCATTCATCCTCTAACTCGGACCGCGCATCCGGCCTCTTTTTGCCCGCCGCTGATGACCAGGTTCATGCCGATCATCACTGCAAGTGGCCTGCCAGGAATCGGAAAAGGAAAGAATCTGGAATCATCCTGTAATAACAGTGGATTAGATGAATGGGGGAAAAGCGTAGGGAAGGGTGAGCCGATGGGTTTGGCCTCAATATTTGGTGGAACCTCCACATATTGAGGGGACCCTTTAGGAGGCCGGTTCTCAATCTCGCTCCTTGGTCTCCGGCCGGACGATCCCGAGCTTATGCATCCGCGCTCTCAAGGTGCTCGGGTGGAGACCCCGGATCGCTGCGGCCCCGTCCTTTCTCTCTACATCGGCGACGTGCCGGCTGTTCGGCTTGAATCCGGGCTGGGGATGAGAATGTGGAAGAGATGAGGGTTCGCCTTCGGCATGCGGAAGGAAAGCACGCAATGGTTGGGTTTGAACCTTACTTTTTCGAAGGGCGATCATGCATCAGAATGCGAATAATAAGGAAGAGACCGCCTCCACCCACGCCCAGAAAACATAAGATCGCGAAACCAGGATACCCAAAGATACGAAACGAAGTCTCCACCTGCATCAATAAAGCTGCGCCGATGATCAACGCAGCCAACACCAAACCCAGGGTAATGCGATTCGCGATTTTCTGAAGTCCCTCGATGATTACGTCCTCGTCAATCGTATCCACCTTAAGCTTCAACTCGTTATTCGCGATCGCATCGAGAATCCGATTGAGTCGACTTGGGAGCCGACCCAGAAGATCTTTCACCTCCAACAAGTTGCCGAACACATTGCCCGGAGAGAGCGCTTTCCACACATGCTGCTGCATAATCTTTTCCGCGTTGCGCCGAATCGAAGCGTTGGGATCAAATTTAGGGTCAAGTGTTTGACCGACCAAGTCCAGGTTCAGCAACGTTTTGCTCAACATGGTCAACTCGGCGGGTACCCGCAGTCCGTTATCACCCGAAATTTTCGTGATTTCCAGGACGACTCGTCCCACTTGAATCTGGTCCATTTTCGATTCTTGATGCTCGCTTACCAGACTCGCCACTCGCTGGCGGAACGTATTCTCTGAAAAATCTTCTTTCGGCTCGCTGATTTTGATCGCGATGCCTGCGGCATCATCGCCGCGGCCATCGCTCACCGCCAGCAGCAACTGAAGCAGGTTCTCCTGCAACTGCGGCGTGATGTGACCCACCATGCCCAGGTCAAGCAAGGCAATGCGATGATCGTCCGTGAGGAAGACGTTGCCTGGATGAGGATCAGCGTGGAAAAAGCCGTCCACAAGAATTTGCTTCAGATAGGCGTGAAAAAGTTCTTCCGCCAGATCTGCTCCCTTAAAATCCAAACGAGCCAACGGGCTAAGTTCCGTGATTTTTTTTCCGCGGATGAATTCCATGGTCAACACGCGGGAGGTCGTAAAATCCTCGATCGGCGTCGGCACGACGATTCCTGGAAATTCCAGCAGGTTTGCGCCTAGAGTGCTCAGATTGCGCGCTTCCTGGCGATAGTCCAGCTCACGCCACAGGCTCCTGCGAAATTCATCGAGCATCTTGCCGAACTCGTACCGTCTGCCCCACTCCGTGTGCTTATCCAAAAACCCCGCGATCTCTTCCAGCGCCTCCATGTCCTCCGCGATGATTTCTCGAATTCCAGGCCGCTGCACCTTCACCACCACCACTCGACCGTCATGCATTGCCGCGCGATGGACTTGGCCCAACGATGCCGTCGCCAGAGGTTTTGCGTCAAATTCTGAAAATGCTTTTGAGATCCGCACTCCCAACTCGCCGGAGACGATTGCTTCCACCTGTTCGAACGGAAATGGCTCGATCTTGTCCTGCAATCGTGTCAGCGCATGAATATAGGCAGGAGGAAGGAAATCCGCGCGAGTGGACAGAAGTTGACCGAGCTTGATATAGGTCGGCCCCATCTTCTCCAGGTCTTGCGCCAGTTCTTCCGCCTTTGACTCGCCCGTTGTTGTCTCTACCGATGCATCCGGTTCCAGCGCGTCTTGCAGCCCGGCATGTTTCACAACGTCGGACCGTCCATGCTTGATCAAAAGCAGAGCAATGTCCTTGTATCGTTTCAGATGTTTAGGCCTTAGAGAAATTCCCATTTGTTACTCCTCGTTGGTTGCAATTCGGCTCATCGTGAAGTGCCGGAGAAAAGTATTGACGACACCGTACTCATCCATTCATTCTCCCGAAGGCCCTTGTTCTTTCAGCTTCAACACGGCTTCACTCATGCCTTGCCATGTCGGCTCCACACTTGACAGCCACCTCCTCGGCAGTGAGGGTGGTATGGGTCACAATGAAGCTTTCCCTTTGGCGCTATAGTGCGAAAAAGAGCGGCCTTCACATGCCATCGCGAACTATGGCGCCGGCCACCCCATGATCGGCACCGTGCTGATGCTGTTTTTCGGGCTGCCGGCGAGAACCCGATCGCTGTAAGCAACGTAAACCAGCACATTGCGCGCGCGGTCGAAGAAGCGCACGACCTGAAGCGACTTGAACACGAGGCTGCGGTGTTCATCGAAAACGCGCTCGCCGTCCTTGAGTTCGCCGACGATCCGGATCGGACCGACCTGGCGACAGGCGATGCTGGCGTCACTCGTATCCTCCCCCACGCCCAATCCCCCCTTCACGCCTCCCGTTTGCGCACGGCTGATGTGGCAGGCCACGCCCTGGACCTTGGGATCGTCGAAGCCATCGACCACGATCTTGTCGTTGGGTCCGAGCCAGCGGAAATTAGTGCTGACCGAACCGGTCGTGCCGCGCTCGGGGCGGCTGAAGACCCACCATCCGAAGAGCATTATGGCCAGAAGAATTCCTGCACCGAGCATCATTCCAACTTTTTTCATGATGATTCGCCTTCCCGGGATAAATCTGCGCTCCACTGTGGAGCCGGATCGATATGGGCGGGATCTTGTCAAGCACCTCGGACTATGGGAGGTAAACCCGCCATTCCTATGATGACCAGGATCATGCAGATTGTAATTGCAAGTGGCCTGCCAGGAACCGGAAAAGGAGAGAATCTGGAATCATCCTGTAATAACAGTTGATTAGATGAATGGGGGAAAGGATAGGGAAGGGTGAACCGATGGGTTTGGCCTCAATATTTGGTGGAACCTCCACATATTGAGGGATGCGTTGAGGAAAGCCAGACAGTTGCCTCCACAACATCATGACGTTACATTCAATTTGACACACAAGATAAATTTCCTTATACTCCCCGCACAAAAAAGGAAGTCCTGCTATCAACAATTCCACAAGATGGGCGACAAATATGAATGACGCTAACATCGTCAACCCTGATACGATGGCGGTTAGTCTCCGGGGACTAACTCAGGGTAGCGCTGCCGTAAACGGCAATGAAAGCGATTCGATACTTGTGGTGGAGGATGATGGCGTAAACCGCGACCTGCTGTCCCGTTATCTGGAGCGTCAAGGGCATACGGTGCAGGTGGCGCACAATGGCCGGAAGGCCCTGGAGATGATCGCCACCAGCGCTTTCGACCTGGTGCTCCTCGATACTACGATGCCGGAAATGACCGGGTATGAGGTGCTCCAACACCTGAAGAATTCTGAAACCTGGCGGGATCTGCCGGTCATTATGATTTCCGGCTTGCATGAAATGGACAGCGTGGTCCGCTGCATTGAATTGGGGGCGGAAGACTATTTAACCAAGCCTTTCGACCCGGTGCTGCTGAGAAATCGAGTGGGTGACTTTCTGGAAAAAAAGCGGCTGCGAAATCTAAGAGTAGAGCAACAGCAACAATTGATTGAACTCAACGTCGCCCTGGGACGGCGCAACCGGTTTATTCGCGAGACCTTCGGCAGGTACCTCTCGGATGAAATCGTTGACACGATTCTGAAGGAGGGTGGACTCAAAATAGAGGGTGAAAAGCGGCGTGCTACTATTCTCATGGCCGATCTGCGCGGCTTCACCTCCATGAGTGAGAGTCTTCCCGCTGAGCACGTGGTGGCGATCATCAATATCTATTTGGAGACCATGACGGAAATCATCCAGAAGTACCAAGGCACCATCGACGAATTCATCGGGGACGGGATTTTAGTGATTTTTGGGGCTCCCATCCTGCGCCCCGACGATCCACTGCGAGCCGTGGCGTGCGCCGTGGAAATGCAACTGGCCATGACCTCGGTCAATGAACGAAATCGCCGGTCCGGGTACCCCGAGGTAGCCTTAGGCATCGGCATCAACACCGGCGATGTGGTGATGGGCAACATCGGTTCCAAGAATAGAACCAAGTATGCCGTAGTGGGCCGCTCGGTCAACCTCACGGCCCGCATTGAGTCCTATACGGTAGGCGGGCAAATTTTTATTTCAGAAAGCACCTTATACGAATGTGGCGATATCTGTCGGATAGACACTGCCATGAAGGTTATGCCCAAAGGGGTTAAGAAACCGCTGACCATCCATGAAGTGGGAGGTATTGGAGGTGATTTTCAGCTCTTTCTGCCCCCGAAAAAAGAGATTACATGGATAGAACTCAAGCAAGGGCTCCCCGTCCAGTTTACCGTGGTGGATTGGAAACATACAGGAGAACTGGGGCATGGGGGCGCCATCACCAAAATAGCCCATCATATGGCCGAAATTCACTCTGAGGTCCTACCCTCCTTTTTGGCGAACCTGCGGATTTCCCTGTACGACCCCTGCGACCACGAAATTACTGATGACCTTTACGGCAAAGTGGTGGGTTGTCTCTCAGAATCCCCCCCTGCCTTGCTGATCCATTTCACCTCCGTACCCCCGGAAGCCGATACCTTTTTGTCAAAGTTCTTGGGCGCCGTTCTATAATGCGCATCCCATACTTTTTCCTGATTCGGTCGATTTCGTTCTCTAACCGTTACAAACTCTGTCAGAATCCCAGAGACACCCCCATGCCATAGTATTCAACCTTATTCCTGTAAAATTGGCCGCGCGGATCAAACCCCTTGTACCACTCGGCCATGAGGCGCAGGCGACGCTGCCCTGGGTTGGGATGACCGAACTCGAGGCCAGCCTTGACGCTGGTATCGATGGCCCAGTCATGCTCCTCGAAGCTCTTCATATCCACCCCGCCAATCGGCCTGCCGTTCCACACCAGCGGCTCGCTGGCGCGATACTCGATCCCCCAGTGGGCGCTCAAATGATTATTGCCTCCACTTATTGAGCGGATACTTTTAAACGGCGTCGTAACTTAAATTCGGACCAACCCGAGAATGCCAAATATAATGAGATAGATGGCAACGATGTAATTCAATAGCTTCGGGACAAGGAGAATCGCTATCCCCGCGATTAGAGCAACCACCGGCTGTGGCGATAGACTGATTTGCATGGTATCTCTCCTCCTTTCTAAGCTCTGCATGAGCCAGGATTTCCCCAATCCATGGAATACGATCCGGGGGTCTATCTGTTTTGCCAGACCTTGCGTAGGAATGACAAATAAGGTTCTTCTCTTGCCGGAGGTCGCTGACTCCCCTGTTCAGCTTGCCGGCCTTCTCCGTTTTGATCGGGTGTAAATGAGGCGCCACCCGAGGAAGAACGATCAGGGTGGAGCCTCATCGCATGGGAGATGCCCTCAGATCATAGATGACCTATTTGAGGATAACGAAATCCACGCGGCGGTTCTGGGCCCGGCCTGCATCTGTCGCATTTGTGGCAACGGGCTTGGTTTCGCCAAAGCTCACCTCGTTGAGAAGGTTAGGATTGATGCCCTTGGATTTCAGGTAGTTGAATACTGCCTTAGCCCGTCTGTTGCCCAACGCCTGGTTATACGCTGGGGTCCCAACAGAGTCGGTGTTGCCTTGGAGCTGGATCACCACACCAGGGTTATTCTGAATGACGTTCACGGCCCGATCCAACTCGACCTTGGCCTCTGGCTTCAGGTTCGATTTGTCGAAGTCAAAGTGTATCGAGTGGAAGCTGATGGGCTGCCTTGCCGGCGGTGGCGGCGGCGCTGATGGAGGCGGCGGCGATGGAGGCGGTGTTGGGGTTACCGTTGCAGGAGGCTGACAAGATTCCGCCTCTTTTGCCAGTTTTCTGGCCTCGGCGAGAAGTACCATAGCCTCAGCAGAGCGACAGGCCCAATGAGTCTCCGCTGCTTTTTTACCGAGTTCTTTGGCCCTGGCGATCTTTTCCGGGCAATACTTTGCCCCTTGAGATCTCTCGGCACTCGCAATGGCTGCCTCGGTCTCCCCGAACGCAGCAGGGGTCGTTATAGTCTGGTTGGGGACACCGAAGTGGGACGTTGGGGCACACCCAGCCATGATAAAGAGCAGAGCACACCCCAGCACCAGCAAAATCAATTTTTCTTTCATAATTCTGTCCTCCCTTTGAATGAATTATTGGTTCCAAAACAGGGAACCCTCTTCTTCCTGTCCCCTCATCCGCTACACACTTACCACGAACGGGTTGGTTAACACGCCTGTCGGAACGATGGATGATCCTCTCTTTATCGTACGGCAAACATGAACTCCCTGGTGTCACTATTTCACGATCAGATCATTCTTTACGGATGTGACCCCCTTGACGCTCCTTGCGATTTGACCCGCTTTGTCGACCGCCTGCTTAGAATTAACGAAGCCGCTCAGTTGAACGATGCCCTTGCGGGTTTCCACACCGATCTGGAATGACTTGAGAAAATCATCCTCCGCCAGCAGGGATTTGACCTTGGTCGTGATGACCGAATCGTCAACGTATTCACCTGGAGTTGTCTGTTTGGACGTCGATCCACAGGCCGAAAAGGGGGCGATCAGCATCAGAAGGACAAAATACCCGATAAACCTGTTCCTTTTTTTCATGTCAGTTACTCCTTTCTGCAAATACCTTGCCTTGTCCGGCAAGGTACCAAAAGTTTACACTCTTCGTCGCCCCTGAATAACCTGGATTACCACCACGATGATGGCAATGACCAGCAGGGCATGAATGACGCCGCCCATCGTGTAGCCGGTCATCAAGCCAAGCCCCCACAGAATCAAGAGAATCACAAATATGGTCCAAAGCATGTTCGACTCCTTTTCAGACGCAGTCAAAAACTATTTATGCAAATCTCTGTTTACTTCCCAACGACCTTCTTGATCTCGCCAATCTTTTCTTGGACTTTGCCGCTTTTGTTTTCCTTTTTGCCTTCGGCTTCCAAGTCATCATTCATGCTCACTTTCCCGGCGATCTCCTTGATCTTACCCTTCACTTGGTGAAACTTGCCTTCTGTCTCATCCCTTGTGCCTGATTTCATGGTGTTCCTCCTTTCAAAGTCTGTTTCGTTTGAGTAATGGTACGTTGGCCCCTGTCATTGCGGTCACTCAACTGCTGACTGGGACCGCGCGTCCTGCCTCTTTTTGCCCGCTGCTGACCAGGATCATGCAGATCGTTATTGCAAGTGGCCTGCCAAGAACCGGAAAAGGAAAGAATCTGGAATCATCCTATAATAACAGTGGATTAGATGAATGGGGGAAAAACGTAGGGAAGGGTGAAACAAGTTTCTGGCCTCAATATTTGGTGGAACCTCCATATATTGAGGGATGCGTTGAGGAAAGTCAGACAGCTTGTTAACCTGATTCGTTGGTCTCCGGCCGGACGATCCCGAGTTTATGGATCCTCGCTCTCAAGGTACTCGGTCTGAATGTTCGAGAGGAAAAGGGCTACTCGTCTCTCTTGTTCCTCCAGAGTCACTTTTCCTGGCCGAGGGGGGCTTGGCACGCCGAGTCACAACGTTTAGCAGCGCGATTCGCCAGCCTCACATGATATCTTGGCAGCATTGTCAACCGAGAAACTCGACGGCCTGGTCGGCGGCCCAGACGCCTGAGGCCATGCAGCTCAACACGCCGGCGCTGATGGCGCCGGCCCCCACCACAAAAAGTCCTTCGATGCCGGCCTTGCAATTGCAAAAACGTCCGGGGCCGAATTGGTCCGGGGTCTGTTCGAGCCCGAAATTTCCCCCGCTAAAGCTGTTGACCCAGTATTCATTGGAGAGCGGCGTGGCGAATTCGACATAATCGAGGCGGCTGCTAAGATCGGGGATATAGCGTTCGGCGGACCGGACGAGGCTCATCCCGATCCGGTTCTTTAACCGCAAATATTCGCCGCCGCGCCCGCGGCTCCGGGTGCCGGACCAGGGCATGAAGGGGTGCTCATAACCTAATCCACTGATGATCTCGAGGGTATAGCAACCGTCAGGGGCGTGCCGATGGTCCGGATCTTTCAAAGAGGGTGACGTCACGAAGTAATAGGGGAACGGGTCCGACTCCTGCCGCCCGGCAATGGAAGCGAAGGTCCGGTTTAAATCCGTGTATTCGAAATGGATGATGTTGGCGTCAGTCAGGCCGGCCGCGGCCGGATCAATACACGTTCCGATAAATGCGTAAAACGAACCCGCAGATGGCCGCAGGCGAGCCACCCTTTTTTTAATCGACCGAGGGATAATCCCGGGATCGATTAACTGCCGGAATGCGATCAGTGGATCCACATTGCTGATGACCGTTCTGGCCGAGAACGTCTCGCCGAACCGGTCGGTAACGATAAATTCCGCGCCGGACCGGTGGATGCCGGTCACCGGCGTCCGGTTCTTCAAGACAGCATTTTTTTGCATCAACGTCGTCACAAGCGCATCCCGCAGGGCGGCGCTGCCGCCTTTGGGATAGTAGGCCCCGTCCAGATAATGGTCCAGCAGCATCATGCACAAAAAGGCCGAAGCGCGCTCAGGGGGCAGTCCGCTGTTGCCGCAGTGGGCCGACAAGGCCGCCTGCAGGCGCGGGTTGCGGGTGATGCCGTTTAGCATCTGTTGATAGGTCGCGCGGTGATATTTCATCAGGACAGGATGCCTGAAGACATACCGCAAGCGATCCAGCAAGCTCTTGGGCGGGCCGTGAGGATCGGAGAAGACCCTCAGCAGACGGTCGATCACATTGAAATATCGTTGGATGGCCTTGGATTCATGGGGAAAAAGACGCTGCAGCCGCTCCTGGTAGCGCTCCTTTCCTTTACAGCCCATGTTCCGGATTCAAGCCGTAAAAACTAATGATAGCAACTAGTTGGCCAATTTTTTTCTGTGACTACACGCCTTGGAGCGTTCATTTTTGATGGTCTATGGCAACTTGCCGCAGTGAAAG
>Ga0172371_10010130_pt1 | contig 12809 bp, 11 predicted proteins | sample Lak12m_FD_114543 | JGI IMG/M metagenome (GOLD analysis project Ga0172371, IMG submission 114543) | Freshwater microbial communities from Kabuno Bay, South-Kivu, Congo - kab_022012_12m | ecosystem: Environmental > Aquatic > Freshwater > Lake | place: Democratic Republic of the Congo: South-Kivu... | reverse complement strand
TTATTGTTATTATCATCTTCGGGATAATTATTATTTTGAATGGAAGAATATTGATCTAAATCAATATCAGAAATTTCAATGATTGGCTCTCCGTTTAAACCTAGGGTAATTAGATCAGCTGGTTTTCTAATTAAAGTCTTTTGACCATTGTTAATAAAATAAATCCGCGGCGAATTAGCTGTTCTAACTAATTTAGCCTCTGGCCATTGAGCCAGTTCAGCTGAACTAATAATCTTAATATCAGACCACTTATTGCCATAATTTAAATAGGCGATAGGGTTGAGATAGACCTTACGCCGTTTATTTTTATGACTTAAAAAATAAACCGCTGGACTATCAGCTGTTTTAACTTGAAGAAAATTTTGACTTAAAGCAGCCGAAACTGGCGATGACGCTAATAATGGGGTCACTCCGATGGCTATCAGAATACTGAATAAACAAAATTTTTTGCTTAATTTTAGCATAATTAATCTAGAAAATACTCGTTACAAGAGCGAGCTTATAAACCAACAATTATCTCTAAAATTATTATAACACATTTTATAAATTACGCTAATTATTAATAAAGACTTTTTTCTGTAAAATCATTGATTTTTAGCCTCTAAACTGCTATATTAAGCTTATGCTAAGCCAACTAAAAAAAATAATTTTGTTTATTGGGGATCTAATTTTTTTAGGTCTATCTTTAGTAATTACTATTTTGATTCGCTATCCCCAAATTGAACTAGAGGAACGTCTGGCGGCTCATTGGCCTCATTTTATAGTTATTTTTGCTATTTGGCTACTCCTTTTTTTTATTAATGATCTTTATAATCTTAATATCCGATCAACTGATAAAAAATTTTTCCGCTTAACCTTTAATAGCTTAACTTTTGCTAGTCTATTATCCATCCTTTATTTTTATCTCAATGTTCAATCAAATATTGCTCCAAAAACTAACTTGGTAATCTTTATAGTAATTTTTACTGCCCTCTTTTTTATTTGGAGAACTATTTTCCAGACCCTAGTGCAAACGGTAATTCCGGTAAATAAATTAGCCCTTATCGACTCTGACAAACACACTGGGGAGTTAATTCGGGAACTAAATAATAATCCTGGATCTGGTTATTCCGCTCCTCTTATTTTTAGAACTCCTGAAGAATTAAATGACCTAGTTACGGTTATTAAAGAAAAAAATATTAAAACTATTGTTATAGCGGACGATTTTGGGTATAGCGAAAAAATTAATAAAATTTTATTCAATTGTCTAGCCTACCAAATCAATTTTTTTAACTATCCAGATTTTTATGAACTAATCTCCGGGAAAATACCAGTAGAAACTATTGGTCCAACTTGGTTTTTGGAAAATCTCCGAGAAGGACAAAAAAATTATTTTAACTTTTTTAAAATTTTATTTGATCTCTGTCTAGCTTCATTAATTTTTTTGATTTCCTTACCCCTCTGGCCAATATTTGCGATCATTATTAAATTAGCTTCTTCTGGGTCAGTTCTCTTTTGCCAGGAACGTTACGGAAAAGATGGAAAAATTTTTAAAATCATAAAATTCCGAACCATGCGTACTCAAAATAATGACTTTTCCCCTACTCAAGAAAAAGATGAACGAGTTACTTCCTTTGGTTGGTTTTTACGAAAAACTCGCTTGGATGAAATTCCTCAGGTTATTAATATCCTTCGAGGGGAAATGAGTTTTATCGGCCCTCGCCCAGAACGACCGGAAATTGTTATTAATCTAGAAAAACAAATTCCCTTCTATAAAACTAGATCATTAATCAAACCGGGATTAACGGGTTGGGATCAAATATCTGGCCAATATCACTCCTCTTCCATACCTGATAGTTTAGAAAAGCTACAATATGATCTCTACTATCTAAAACATCGTTCCTTCTACTTAGACCTATCCATTGCGCTGCGAACTTTAGCTACCATTATGTCGCGAAGTGGTCGATAATTATATGGTTTTTTCTTTCATCATCGTCAACTATAACACTGCTCAACTTACCAGTGATTGTCTGCAATCAATTTTTAAATATTGTCCAAATAATAATTATGAAATTATAGTAGTTGATAATGCCTCTCAGGATAATAGTCCGGAGATATTAAAAAATAAATTTGGCAATAAAATAAAAATAATTACTAATCCAGATAACCGAGGCTTTGCCCAAGCTAACAATCAGGGGGCAACTGTAGCCCAAGGAGAATATCTATTCTTCCTAAATAGCGATACTCTACTAACTAATAATATTCTGCCGGAAATAAAAAAAATATTTTCCAACCGACAAAACATTGGCATTTTGGCGCCCATGTTATTAACCTCTGATCAAAAACCACAAACTGGCGCCCATGGTAATTTCCCTAGCTTAAAACAAATACTAAGCGATAAACTGCTGCCATTTAAAAAATCTAACGAAAAAAAAGAAATTTTACCAACCGATTGGGTTAGTGGAGCCGCCTTAATTATTAGAAAAAATCTATTTGATAAAATCAATGGCTGGGATGAACATTTTTTCATGTATTTTGAAGATGCTGATCTTTGTTGGCGAGTTCAAAAAATTGGTTTTTCAACAGCTGTTGTTCCTACTATTAGCTTAATTCATTTGGGCGGACAAAGTCTATCTAAAAATCAAGAAAGACGAAAACTTTATTACATTTCCCAAAATTATTTTTTTCACAAACATTATTCTAGTTTAACATTTTGGCTCATGAAGATAATCCGCTGGCCCTATAAAAAATTAATCTTAATTTATGAAAATTGGCGTTAATCTAATACAATATACTAACCTAGGTGGTATTGAAATCTTTGCTGAAAACCTAATCAACCATTTCCCCCTATCATCCCAAGATGAATTAATTTTATTCGTTAATCAAAAATCAAAAAATTTCTTAAAAGATTATCCTAAAAATACTAAAATTATTGTTAAAAATTTTCGTCGACTAAACAAAATTAATTTGCTTCTATATCAACAATTAAGATTTATTAAAAAACTAAAAAAAGAAAAAATTGATTTATTACTATGTCCCTCCCTAGCGATTCCTTTATTTTTCCGAAAAAAAATAGTTGTTATTCATGACCTAGCTTTCCGCCGCTTTAGTGAAGAAAGTAATTTTCTAAATCGTGTCTATTTAAATCTAGCTCTCTGGTCAACCAAATACTTTTCTTCAGCCATCGGAACCATATCAGAATTTTCTAAACAAGAAATTATAAAAATAATGAAAATAGAGCCAAAAAAAATAACCATTATTCCTGGGGGTTGCCCCGCTCTACCAATAGTTACTCCACAGCAAATACAAACTACTTTTAAAAAATTTAATCTGCTTGATAATCTTAATCAAAAGAAAAAATATTTTATCTATATTGGAAACACTTATCCTCGAAAAAACCTAATCAGAATAATCACAGCTTTTACATCATTAGCTGTTGAGTGTCCCGACTATTACTTAGTTTTGGTGGGCTTAAAAAATAAAAAAACTCAAATTCTAGAAAACTTAGCAATGAGATTAAAAATATCAGAAAAATTAATTTTTACAGATTTCGTTACCAACGAAGAAAAGGTTGCCCTACTTCAGGGGGCTACAGCCCTAGTCATTGTTTCTCTTTACGAAGGCTTTGGTCTGCCAGTTCTAGAGGCTCAGTCTGTGGGCACACCCGTTTTGACCTCCGATTGTTCTTCTCTACCGGAAATAGCTGGTTCAGGTGCTCTATTTGTTAATCCTCAAAATATTAATGAAATTACCAATGGTTTTAAACAACTAGCGACGAATGATAATTTGTGTCAAAAGTTAGTTGATGAAGGTCAAAAAAATATTAAACGATATTCCTGGGAAAAAGCGGCTAACAATTTAATTTCCCTGTTAAAAAATTATGAAAATTCTACAAATTAATAAACTATACTACCCCATTATCGGCGGGGTGGAAACTACCACCCAAGTAATTGCCGAAGGTTTAAACAACCAAGACAATCTAACAGTTGATGTTTTAGTTTGCCAACTCAGGGGTACAATAAAAATAGAAAAAATTAATGGCATAAAAATCTATCGCGCCGCTTCCTGGGGAAAAATGTTAGGCATGCCTTTATCTCTTAATTTTTTCAAATTATTTAAAAAAATCTATCGTGACTATGATTTAATTCTAATCCATCACCCCTTCCCTTTAGTTTTTTTAGCTCTACCTTTCTTAAAAAAGCTACCTTCAATAATTATTTATTATCACAGTGATATTATTCGGCAAAAAATTAGCCGTCTATTTTTTTTGCCTTTCATTAGCTTGGGTCTAAAAAAAGCAAAAAAAATACTGGTGGGAGGACAAAACCTAATTAATTACTCTCCTTTACTAAAAAAATACCGTGATAAATGTACTATTATTCCCTTTAGTTTAAAGCTAGAAGATTATCTCATTACACCCGAGATTAAAGAAGAAGCTCAAAAAATCAAACAACAATATCCTGCCCCTCTGATTCTCAGCGTTGGTCGTCTGGTATATTACAAGGGGTTCAAATATTTAATTACCGCTATGAAAGAGGTAAAAGCTCATTTAATTATTATCGGCCAAGGACCAGATAAAAAAAAATTAGACAAATTAATCCATCAACAAAATTTAACTAATAAAATATCACTTATCAACCATGTTTCCGATCTAAGACCATTCTACCTGGCCTGTGATTTATTTGTCTTAGCTGCCTGTGCTCCCAGCGAGGCTTTTGGTTTGGTGCAATTGGAAGCAATGATCTATGGCAAACCCGTAATTAATACTAACTTACCCACCGCTGTTCCTGAAGTCAGCCTAAACCAACAAACTGGTTTAACTGTTACCCCGGGTAATACGACCGAATTAATTAAAGCTATTAATGATCTCCTAAATAATCCTAATAGAATAAAAAAATTCGGCCAGGCGGCTGAATTAAGAATAAAACAAAAATTTAATAGACAAGATTTTTTAACTAAACTGGCTTCTGTTTTACAAACATCATAAAAGAAGACAAAAATACAAAAGTAACTACCGTGGACCAAGCAGCCCCCACCAACCCTAATTGGGGCAACAAAATAAAATTTAAACTAATATTAATCACTAGACCAAGACCATTGGCTAAAAAAATAATTTTCTCTCGATGTTCAGCTAAAAGACGTTGATTAGCAGCTGTAAATAAAAAGATACCAGGTAAAGATAAAACATAAACCCTAAAAACATTAATGGAACCTTGATAATCACTGCCAAAAAGTTGTAGCACTAAAGGCTTTGAAAACAATAAAATTGGAAACATAATAACTAAAGACAGAATAAACATTAACCAATACAAATTTTTAAGCCGCTGACCATATACCATCCGACCAGCTAAACGAGCATTAATAATAGCTGGAAACAAAGAAATGCAAATTACCCGAGGAATAAAATCCCAAATTTCCGTCAATTTATCAGCGACGGCATAAAGACCAACTGCTGTTTTATCTAAAAGTTGCCCGATGATTATTTGATCAATCTTTAAAATACCAAAAATAGCCAAGCCCGAAAACATTAACGGCCAAGCCGAATTAATAAACTTTACAATGACTGATCGATCAAATCGCCACCTACTGAGTTGTCCACCAATTCGTCGATAATAGTAAATTAAAAACAAACTGTTAAAAATTACATCGGAGATATAAATAAAAATTAAATAAAATAAATCAGTACTTAATAAAAGCCAAATAATTTTTAATACTAAAGAAAATAAATTGCCTGCTATTTGGGCCTGAGAGCTCTTTTTACTATGCACCTTGGCTTGAAAAAATAAACTAATAACACTGCTAGATTGAATAATGAAGTAAAAAGAAAAAACAATAGTTAATAAAAAAATAAATCGATTAAAATCACTTAGCAAAATAAAAAGACTGGCAAACAAAAGAGTTAAAAATCCACCAATTAATTTAACTATCCAAAAAGTACCTAATAACTCCTTCTCTTTTTTAGGATATTTTACAAACTCTCGAATTAAAAATAAATCAAAGCTAAAACAGAAAAAAATACCAAATATGGTAACAAAACTAATAACATAATTTAAAATACCGTAATACTCTGGTCCGAGTCGACGGGCAATTAAAACACCAATAAAAAAAGAAATTATTAAAGAAAAAACTTGACCAATTAACAGCCAGCTAGTATTAGAAAAATAACGTTTAAATCCCTGGTGATTAATAGCGCTATGATAACGTTCTGGAATTATCTTTTCAACTTGCAACCAAAAAAAATCTTTCATAAATTTAAATTATATTTGCTTTTTGCACAACAATTAAATATAATGGAAAATACATCTATACTTAAATTATATGCCCCTAAAAGAAGCAAATCAATTTTGTCCTTTTTGTCAGTCGCCTAATGAGGCGAAATTTTTACAAGATGCTAGAAAAAAGAATGGACAATTTTCTTTATACGAATGCCCTAATTGCGGAGGACAATACTGGGCACCTTTTTCTCATCCTGGCAGCGAATGGTACCAAAATGGTGATATTTATAATATTAAACCCGATTTTTCTCCTCGCCATATTCATTTTTATCACAAATACTTTCTTAAAGTTCACCCCCAACTGACAGACAAAATTATTTTAGACTTAGGTTGTGGTACTGGAGAATTTCTTAATGAGGTAAAAAAAATAGGCGGCCAGACTTACGGGGTAGATATTGACCAAGAAGCCATTAAAATCGCTAAACATTTTTTTAAACTAGATCATTTAGAAAACAAATCTATTGAAGAATTCTTAAATTGTGAGAATCCTATTCAATATGATTATATTACTTTATTTGAAGTCTTTGAACATACTGACAACCCCGTCGAAATAATAAAAAAAGCTAAACAATCTCTAAAACCAGAGGGGTTATTAGTGTTGAGTGTACCCTCTCGAGAAAGAATTTTGGCTAATTTAGCAGCTTGGGATTATCCTTTTCATCATCTCAGTCGCTGGAGCGGAAAAGCCTTAAAAAAAATATTAGAATTAAATGATTTTACCAACGTTAAAATAATTTATCTTCACAAATTTGGACAATTAACCGAAGTTTTCCTAGATTTACTGGCCGATAAATTACACTTTCAAAGAGCTCGTAAATTCAAAAAAGATGATTATAATAAAAGTCCGGGTATTTCTAAATTATCTTTTAAAATAATGGTTAAAAAAATGATTATTAAAATGCTCTATAAACCAGCTCGTTTTGTTGGAGTAAAATTAATGCCTAGAATTCTAGCAGCTACTATTTATCCTGCTCTGTTATTATTTTACCCTAGATCCGGAGTAATGTATATCGAAGCTAACAAAAAATAAAATATGATTAAAAAATTAATCAAAAGATTTATATCTGGCAATAAAAATATAATCAATAAATCACTTAAACATCCTCTTAAACCACGCTGGATTTGGTTTGAAGTTACTGATAACTGCAATTCTCGTTGTACTCACTGTCAAATATGGAAAAAGAGGAAATGTTCTCAGCCACTTACTCTGCAGGAAATGGAAAAAATATTCAGCGACCCCTTACTTAATCAAGTAGAAACGATCATTAATTCCGGCGGAGAAGCTATTCTGCGACCAGATATTGTTGATATTATTAAAATGCAACACCGTCTATTCCCCAGGGCTATATTTGATTTAAGCACTAATGGTATTTTAGCCGATCGAGTCATTAAAGTGGTACAAGAACTACTTGAGGTAGGAGTAAAATTAAATGTTGGAGTTTCATTGGACGGTTTAGGAGAAAAACATGATCTAATTAGAGGTGTGCCAGGAAATTTCGAAAAAGTTAATTATCTTTTAAATAATTTAGTAAATATTAGAAAAAAATATCCCAAACAACTTTCTATTATTATTGGGATGACTCTCTCTCCTCTTACCATTGATAATTGGAAGGAAACTAAAGAATATACTGATAATTTGGGGGTGGAATTAATGGTTCAATGGTATAATCAATCTTCCTTTTATGGGAATAGCCCGGTAGAAGAAAATAATAATATCGCTGAAAAAATTAAAAGAATAGTCATGACCCAACCTCAAAGCACTACTCGGGAAAGATGGTTAAAATTTCTCAATAATAAACCAATTAAATTTCAATGTTACGCGGCTGATACCTTCTTTGCTATGAAATGCAACGGCGATGTAGTTCCCTGCTTAACCCACTGGGATGCCGTGATAGGAAACGCTCGGGAAAAATCAATCTCCGAAATATGGAGTAGTTCTGAGGCTAAAAAAATTAGAAAAATGGTAACCAGTTGCCCCGGATGTCTAAATTCCTGGGGATTAAATTGGAGCTTAAGTTCCAGTTTCTATCCTCGAATTGGTTTTTTTCTTCGCCATCCTGGGGAAATAATTAAACGATTAAAAGCTGGTAAATAATTATTATTTAATCAATAATTAAAATTACCTCACTTGTGGTAATTTTTTATTTTTCAACGTCATTATAAATTATCTAAAAAAATCTTTTCTAATTTTTCCGTTGAATTATCCCAATTAAATTTTTGCGCTGCCTGACTAGCATTTTTTCCTAAACGAGCTCTTTTTTCGTCATTGGACAATAAATCAATTAGGGCACCAGCTAACTGATCTGGCTCATTAGAAGGGACAATAATAACATTCTCTCCGTCACAAGCATACTCTCTAATAGCACCAGTATCAGTAGAAATAACCGCACAACCACAAGCCATAGCCTCCAAAGGTGGTAAACCAAAACCTTCATAGCGACTGGGCCATAAAAAAATATCAGCGGAATGGTATAACTGACTTAATTTTTGAGGACTGGGTTGACGGTGAAAAGTAATATTAGCTGGGACTTCTGGACCAGGTTGATAAGATCCAAACATCTCTAATTCAATCTCGGGGTACTTTTCTTGAGCTTTTTGGAAAGCAGCCAAACCATCAACCACCCCTTTCTTCGCTAATTTATGATACATCATTAATATTTTAGGTCGAGAATTTTTATTTTTAGTCAATAAATTATTAAAAATTTTCAAATCAACGCCATCGTAAATTAATCCAGCGACTTCTTCCCTAAATTTATTCTTAGCTAAATCTTTTAACCAAGAGGCGATAACAATTTTTTTAAAAGGCATCTTCCAGGTGGCATCTACTTTTTCCAATGGCCGGCTCCAATCTTCATAATCTTGAATAAAATAAAATTTCCGACCCCGATCAACCGGATAATCTAACAACCAATCAGCAGTTTCGTTGGCTGTAGCCACACAGATGTCTCCTAATGGAATATTTTTAGCCGCTAAATTTCGAACTTTAATTATTTTAATGTTCTTTTCAAAGGGGAACCAAAAAACTAATTGTCGATCCCAGAGAGCTAAAATATCGCGACGCCAAGATTTTAAATAATTAAAAATTAATTGTTTCATCGACAAATTGGGTAATAAATTAGTAGGATAAATAATGGTAATTTGGTGACCCCGAAGACTAAGGCGATTAGCATATTCAAAAATAACCTTATTCCCACCAGTCAAACCAATAAATGGTATTAAAAAATTAATTTTCATATACTGGAAATCTAGTTAATTTTAGTAATAAAAATGACTTTAATAATTAATTTTATTATAACATAGATCTAAAGACTCCAATATCTCTTGACAAATTATTAATAATATCATAATATAATCTCACAATTAACCATTTCATTAACAAAAACCTAAAGCCATGAAAAGAGAAGAATTAATTTTTCGTGGTTGCTCAGTGGGAATTTTAATTTATTTTTGCCAAAGAATTAAACAAATTCTCAGACAAAAGCATAGTGAAATCTTTATAGCCAGCATCGACAAATCCGGCTATTACATGAACAATGAATTGGTCACTATCGTTTTTCATCTCACCAGGGTATTTGTTGTCTTCCGCGAGGAAGAACGATTTTTCCCCTGTAAAGGAAGAACTAGTTTTAAATCTTTTTCGACCCATCGTTGTTTCAAGGCTGACGAACTACGTAGCGTCAAAAACGGATTAAGATATATTTCCGAAGAATATCTATCCGTACTCAAACAAATCCCCGTAGAAACCCCCACAGAGTAATAACAAAAGAGGAACCAAGTCCTCTTTTTTATATGGTATATCCGATACTAATTTGTCTTGAAGAGAGGGTGGTGAAGTTGGAACAGTCTTAGCCTAATAATTACTATGTAATCTGATTAAAATATCAATTACTTATTAAAAATTTCCTTGGAATCAGTCTCATTAAGTATACGCAGAACATCTTGAGCGATCCGTCGGCTAAAATTCTTACCAAAAATAGAAAGATCGTTTAATTGTCTGATTAACATAACCACCAAGAAAACTGAGGTCCCGAAGACAATCTTCATAATATCAATCATTAAGGAATCTGATTTGATAAAATCAAAAGAAAAAACTAATATACCAGCTAAAATATATATAATGACCCACTGAAACAAAAGAAGCTTTTGATTATAGGCAGCAATAACACGCTTACGCAGTTGCTGTAATTGCAGAATGGTATCCCAAATCATTTCAAATGAAGTTGATATCTTCGCTTGCCCTTCAATCTCTTTATTCTTTAGGCTGCCAAAAGATTTAGTTAATTCAGTTATGGTTGTAGAAGGATTAAATTCATGATAGGCCCAGTTATTAGTGCTTAAAATCTTTTCATAATGCCTTTTGATAATTTCTTTAACCTCTTTTTGGATACGAGGAATTAAACCCGATATTCTATAAAGATAGGAAAAAGCTCCGTCCCGATCAGCTAGAGCGTTGATAATATAAGTATATCTTTCATTTTGTCTGGTAATAAAAAATCCGGAAAATAGAGCAAAAAAGAAGACGCTAGCTAAAATAATCTCTGAAGCCTGATCAGTGTCTATATTAAAATTAAATGTAAATAAGGAATATAGTACTACGAATAATACTATTAAAATAAAATTTGTTTTTTTCATAAGATAATTATTTTTCCGGCTAGCCGGCTCGATAATATTTCTTATTACATTATACCATCAAATTATTGAAACTGAAATACTAAAAAATTAAGAATGATTCTTCTTAATCTTCTTTCTAACAACCAAAATCGTGATTATAAAGATTATCATCAATCCCAGACTTTGTGTCCCCGGACTATCATCAAATCCACCATAGATCACTAAAAAAACACCGAATAATAATGCGATAATTTTCAAAATAAAAAATATAATTCTATTCTTTGTAACCATAAATTATATCTCTGTATTAATATTCTTCCTTGAACTAAACAAATAAATTTTAATTAAGTTCGTCGATTCCGATTACGATCCACTTCCTTAAGTATCTGCTTACGTAAACGGATGCTCTTGGGGGTAATTTCCAAATATTCATCTTCGCGCATAATACTTAAACCTCTTTCCAGGGTTAATTCCCAGGGCGGAGTAAGTAATATCGCCTCATCAGAACCAGAAGCGCGAACATTGGTCAGTTGTTTGCCTTTTATCGGATTAACTGTCATATCATTACCTTTGGCCACATTACCAATAACTAATCCTTCATACACTTCTGTATTAGGTTTAATATAGATTACTCCTCTTTCTTGAAGATTCCAGAGAGAATAGGCTAGAGCCTTGCCGGAGGCCATTGAAACCATTGATCCCAACTGATTTTTTTCAATATCACCGATATAGGACCGAAAACCAATAAAATGTGAACAAAGAATACCTTCGCCTCGAGTTGTAATTACAAAATCATTACGATAACCAAGAAGACCGCGAGTTGGCACTTCAAAGATCAGTCTAGCTTGGCCATTTTGAGACTTCATGTTAATAAGACGACCCCTGCGAACTGATAATCCTTCAATAATCACACCGATATAAACCTCGGGCACATCAATTAAAACTTCTTCAAAGGGCTCTTGTTTACTTCCAGCTTCTTCCTTGATAATCACCTGTGGTTGAGAAGTCTGCACTTCATAACCTTCTCGGCGCATATTTTCCAATAAAACAGCGATATGAAGTTCTCCCCGACCATAAACACGATATGATCCTGGATCAGAAAAATCTATCTTTAGACCGACATTGATTTCCAATTCTTTTTCCAAACGCTCCTTAATCTGCCGATTAGTAACATACTTACCTTCCCGTCCGGCAAATGGAGAATTATTAACTAAAAAACTTAGACAGATAGTCGGTTCATCTATATTAATTGCTGGTAAAGGAGAGACAGTTTGGCTATCAGCAATCGTTTCTCCGATATCAATCTGGGGCAAACCAGCCAAAAGCACAATATCGCCAGCTGAAGCTTCATTAACTTTCTGGCGTTTCAATCCTTGAAAAGTAAAAAGCTTGGTGACACGGCCGCTTTGAACATGACCATTCCTGCTAATAGTATAAACGATCTGACCAGCGCTAATCTGACCACTATATAAGCGGCAAACCGCACAACGCCCCAAAAAATTATCATAAGCAAGATTAAAAGGCTGGGCAGTCAAAGGCCGAGCCGCCATTTCCGGTGTCGAAGCAGGCAAAACATTCTTTAAAATAGTATCCAACAAAGGATCAAGACAATTTTCGAGATTATCTGCTTTCAGACCAGCTCGACCCTCTCGTCCAATGGTATAGACAATTTTAAAATCAAGCTGTTCGTCGCTGGCTCCTAAATCAAGAAAAAGCTCATAAACCATCTCAGCAACTTCGGTGGGATGAGCAGCCGGCTTATCGATCTTATTAATAACAACTATCGGCTTGAGGCCTAATTCTAAAGATTTCTTTAAAACAAATTTAGTCTGAGGCATTGGCCCTTCTTGAGCATCAACAACTAATAAAACACAATCTATGGAACGCAAGACACGCTCCACCTCTGAACTAAAATCAGCATGTCCAGGAGTATCCACTAAATTA
>Ga0172371_10010129_pt1 | contig 12809 bp, 11 predicted proteins | sample Lak12m_FD_114543 | JGI IMG/M metagenome (GOLD analysis project Ga0172371, IMG submission 114543) | Freshwater microbial communities from Kabuno Bay, South-Kivu, Congo - kab_022012_12m | ecosystem: Environmental > Aquatic > Freshwater > Lake | place: Democratic Republic of the Congo: South-Kivu... | reverse complement strand
TAAAAAATCAACAAAGAAAAAATGATTATATAAATCACTAATCAGTCCCTAATCTTTTTCGAATAATCGCTAATAAAATGGCGGAATTGATACACAAAGAGCTTAGCTATGAGACTGTAGGTGCTTTGTACGATGTTTATAATGGACTAGGTAGTGGATATCAGGAAAAATATTATCAAAAGGCGTTGAAAAGCGAGTTTGATAAAAGGGGAATAAAAGTAGAAGAGCAGTTGCCCATAAAACTTTACTACAAGGATCAATATATCGGAATATATTATGTAGATTTTTTGATTGATGGTAAGATAATTTTAGAGATTAAAAGTTCATCAAAGTTCTACCCAAAGGATATAAAGCAGGTGCTTGGTTATTTGAATGCTAAAAATCTCGATTTGGGAATATTAGCTTGTTTTGGAAAAAACGGATTGATTTATAAAAGAATATTAAAAGGAAAAACAAAAAATTCGTGAATATTAGTGATAATTTTCGCGATGATTGGAGAATTATATCATTATGGCGAACAGGCACCTTCAAAGATCAATCGCGATGCAGTCGCTTTTTGAGTGGGATTTCCGCGGGAAAAACGACGGATTGGTAGATGAGATAATCACGCGCAATATTAGCGAATTCGCTCCCGGAGTCAGCGAATCTTCATTGGTGGAAAAATTATTCAAGGGAACTGTCGAATACAGGAAAAATATCGATCCGATTATAGAAAAATGCGCGCCCGAATGGCCTATTGAACAAGTAACGGTGGTGGATCGCAATATTCTTCGTTTGGGAATTTTCGAGCTTATGTATGGAAATTATGACGAAGTTCCTCCAAAAGTCGCCATCAATGAGGCAATTGAGCTTGCCAAGACATTCGGTGGAGAATCAAGCGCTCGTTTCGTCAATGGGGTGTTGGGAACTATTTATCGAGAACTCGGAGAACCGATGAAGGACGATACGACTAAGAATCATAAAAAGACAGAGGAGACTGTTGAAGAAAATATCTCGGTCGAAAATCCTTCACAGGAAAATTAGTGTTTTAAATTTTCAATACACAATTTTCAATTTTCAGTAAATATCCAATGATCAATTTTCGAAATTGCGCATTAAAGCATTGAAAATTCATTGGAAATTGGAAATTGGAAATTGGAAATTATGTGATGATAGAATCTTTAGCCAAAAAAATAGGCGTTGAATTTACTGACATATCGCTTTTACAACAAGCTGTTACGCACAGGTCTTATTTGAACGAAAACAGAAGCTATAAGCTTGATCACAACGAAAGGCTTGAATTTTTGGGCGATGCCGTTTTGGAATTGGCAGTAACGGAATATTTGTATAACAACTACAATAACCCGGAAGGGGAATTGACGGCTTGGAGATCTGCGCTTGTGAACGGGGAAATGCTGGCTGTAATTGCCAAGGATTTGGGCGTAGAGGAGTTTTTGCTGATGAGCAAGGGCGAAAGCAAAGATACCGGAAGAGCAAGACAATATTTGTTGGCAAACGCGATGGAAGCGATTATCGGAGCGATATATATTGATCAGGGATATGAAAATTCGAAAGAATTCGTTACTAAAAACGTCTTGGTGAAGCTGGATGATATTTTGGAGAATAAACTTTATTTGGACGCCAAAAGTTATTTTCAAGAAAAGGCTCAGGAAAATGAAAAAATTACTCCGTCATATAGGGTTGTTAAGGAATGGGGCCCTGATCATGACAGGCATTTCGTGGTCGGTGTTTATTTGGGGGAAAAATTGGTGGCGGAAGGCGAAGGCACTTCCAAACAGGAAGCTCAGCGGGAAGCAGCCAAGAAAGGACTGGAAGTGAAGGGATGGCTGTAGGGAAACCCCGCTTACTATTCGTGATTTAATTATTGTAAAGTCCGTGCTTGTAGTGCGGATTTTTTTGGTAACATATAGGTCATTAGCAGTAAAACAAGCCGTAAGTCATAGGTTTTGGAAAGCGGTTGAATTGAAAAAGGAAAATAGTTCAAGAAAATAGAAAATGGAAAAAAGATAGGTTTCCGCTTTCTAATCTCCTATTTCCTGAACCAATTTCTTCTTTCTAGCTAACTAATTTCTATCCCTGAAACCAATAACCAAAAAACCAGACTTACTGCTAATAACTTTTGTTTCCTGTGGCTAAATCTGGTTTGCCAAAAACGTCATAAAGACATAAAATTAAGAAAAAGATAAAATAAAAATAAAAAGTGAAAATATGTTCGATATCATAATCAAAAACGGGTCTATAATCGACGGGACGGGCAAACCGATGCATCAGGGCGATATCGGTATAAAAGACGGTATAATTAAGGAAATCGGGGATTTGCACAACGAACATTCTGAAAAAATAATTGATGCTCAGGGAAAAATTGTCAGTCCGGGATTTATTGATGTCAACAATCATTCTGACACATATTGGCGCATATTTGTTGATGCCGGTTTGGATAGTTTGCCCTATCAGGGAATAACAACAATTATCGGAGGAAATTGCGGTTCTTCTTTGGCGCCTTTGACGAACAAAGAAATCATAAAATCTATCCAGAAATGGGTTGAAATCAAGGGGATAAATTTGAATTGGTTGACGATGCGGGAATTTTTGGATGAAGTTGAAAAAAGAAAACTTCCTGTTAATTTCGCAACCTTGGTCGGACACGGGACTTTGCGCAGAGGAATCATTCAGGATCAAGTGCGGGATCTTACTCCGGCAGAAGTGGATCTGATGGAAAAGATGCTTAAAGATGCAATGAAGGAAGGCGCGATTGGGGTTTCCACTGGATTAGTATATACTCACGCGAAAAGAGCGTCTCAGGATGAGTTGTTGCGTTTGGCGGAAGTAGTGAAAAAATATGACGGAGTGTACACAACTCATATTCGTGGTGAGTCGGGAGAGCTTATCGACGCGGTCGAAGAGGCGATAAACATAGCTCAAAAAACCGGAGCAAAACTTCAAATTTCCCATCTTAAAGCAATGGGGAAAAAACATTGGCATTTAATGGAAGAGGCGGTTAATTTAATAGAAACCGCCAAAATGAGTGGTTTAGATATAAATTTCGACGTATATCCATATACGGCGACCGGTTCGGTTTTATATATTTTGCTTCCTGATTGGGTGGCGGAGGGAGGAAAAAGATTAATGTTGCAAAGATTGAAAAATGCGGAAATCAGGGAGCGGGTAGTCAAAGAGATGAAAGCGGATGCTTTCGATTATTCCAAAATAGCGATTTCAATTTCTCCTTTGGATAAAACTCTGAGTAACAGGAGTATTGTCGAAATAGCCAAGTCTCAAGGTAAAGACATCGAAGAAACAATCATTGATATTTTGATAGCCAGCGAAGGCAGGGTGGTGACAATGATGGAAGTGCTTGGCGAGAAAAATGTTGAAAACGCGATTCAGCATCCATTTTCAATCATATCTTCCAATGGCAGTGGTTATTCGGTAGAACATAAAAAAACCGGCGAATTAGTGCATCCGAGAAACTTCGGTTCTTTTCCTCGGGTATTGGGAAAATATGTCAGAGCCAAAGGACTTTTGAGTTGGGAAGAGGCTGTGCGAAAAATGACCGGTTTACCGGCGGAGAAATTCGGAATCAAGAAAAGAGGCGTTATTGCTGTCGGAAATTTTGCCGATGTGGTCGTTTTCGATAAGAACAATATAAACGACTTGTCCACCAATGAAAATCCATATCAATATTCCAAGGGCATTGACTGGGTTGTTGTAAATGGTAAGGTGGTAATTGACCAAAACGGATTGACGGGCGCCAAGCCGGGAACAGTGTTGAGAAGGGCGGGGCGGTCGATATTTGAATTTTGATTATGAATACATCTTTTTTTAAGAACAAAAGAATAACGGTTTTTGGACTCGGTCTTCACGGAGGAGGTGTTGGGACGGTAAAATTTTTGGTTGCCAATGGTGCCAAGGTGATCGTGACTGACATTCAAACCAAAGAACAGTTGGCCGTTTCTTTGGAAAAACTTAAAGGACTGAAAAATATAGAATATGTTCTTGGCCAGCACCGCCCGGAAGATTTTACCAAGACAGATATGGTAATCAAAACACCTGGAGTTTCCTGGGAAGATAAAAATATAAAACTTGCTTTGGCAGTTAAAGTTCCAGTGGAGGCTGATGCCAGTTTGTTTTTCAAATTATGCAAAAATCCGATAATCGGAGTTACCGGCTCGAAAGGGAAAACCACCACTTCCGTTTTTATTTATGAGATACTCAAATTTGCCGGAAAAAACGTTGTTAAGGTTGGAATCGGTCAAACTTCGGTTTTGGATAAATTGGCACTGCTTAAAAAAGACACTGTGGTGGTTTTCGAACTTTCCAGCTGGAGGCTTTCCGCACTGGGAAGATACAAACTCAGTCCGCATATCGCCGTTTTCAAGAATATGCTTCGTGATCATTTGAATTATTATAAAACAATGGAAACGTATTTGGCGGATAAAAAAAATATTTTTCTTTTTCAAAAACCGAAAGATTGGTTAATAATCAATGCGGATGACGAATTGGTGAGAGAGGCCGCCAAGGAAGCCAAGTCGCAACTGTTCAGGTTCTCCTATTCGCTGATCGCAAAAAACCGTTCGGTTTTCATTGATGACGAATCCATATATTTCAATAATGGAATAGATACCAAAAAATTGATCGCTTTGTCGGAGATAAAAATTCCCGGAAAGCACAATTTGTCCAACGTGATGGCGGCTATTTGCGCTTGTTGCGCTTTTGGTATTGATTTTGCTCAGATAAAAAAAGCGGTAGCCAATCTCAAAGGTATTCCGCATCGTCTGGAATTCGTGCGGGATTTTTCCGGAATGAGATTTTATAACGATACGGCGGCGACGATTCCGGACGCGGCGATTTCCGCGCTTAATTCTTTCGAATCGCCGATAATTTTGATTGCTGGCGGAACGGATAAGGGATTGGATTTTTCCGAATTCGGAGAGGAAATCGCAAAAAAAACGAAAAAAGTTATTTTGCTTAAAGGCAACGCCTCCGAGGATTTGTCGATTAAAATAAAAAAGAATTTTTCCGAAGGCGCGGAAATGGAAATTCCGGTTGTCGGATCAATGGACGAAGCGGTTGCCAAAGCCGTCGAGTGCGCAGTAGCGGGGGATGCGGTTTTGCTTTCTCCGGGGGCGGCCAGTTTCGGACTGTTTTTGAATGAATTTGATCGGGGGGATAAATTCAAGGAAGCGGTGAATAAGTTGAAATAGCACTTATTGGCCCGTGCCGCGTGATCATGAGCGGGTAGTTTGTTGTTGGCTCACGTAAAATAATTTCTGTTGAAATTATCACGTGACTCGCGTAAAATCATTCATAGTAGCGAGCTCATGATTTTACGCTGTTGCTTTTTTTCCGAAAATGTGCTATAATGAAAGAAAGGGTGATAAATAAAGGCTAGATTCCTTGCCTTTTCTCCTCAGAGGAGAACAAAGATATAAAAGAAATCCCGTTTCGGGATTTCTTTTTTTGGTTCTTTTTCCCTTGAAAAAAAGGTTTTGATGAAGTATAATTAGTTTGGGTTGCGATGATAATCCTTACAATGGAATAATTTTTTTAAAAAATGTTCGGGCGTGATTTTCTTGCAAAAAATACTCAGCAATCACTGCATGCGCATATTGTTTTTTCCAGTAGACGTATTTTTTGAGAAAATCATCTCTCCCTCAGAATTTTTTTAAAAAATTATTCCATTGTAAGTCATATTTATAAAATTAAAGTGTCAAATACAATGGATCAATTTATCATGAACGGAGGGAAAAAACTTTCCGGGACGATCGATGTGCGCGGAAGCAAAAATGCGGCGGCGCCGATTATCGCGGCGACGCTTTTGACGAAACAACCGTGCACGATTTCCAACGTGCCCTTGATTGAAGATATTCATCGATTTTTGGAAATTATTGAAAGCATCGGGGCGAAAGTAGAATGGCTGGGAGAGCGGACGGTCAGAATTACGGCGGATGATATTGATATGAAAAAAATCGATTATGATTTTGTGAAAAAAATAAGAATCTCTGTCCTTCTTTTGGGATCGCTTAGCGCTCGTTTCGGAAAATTCAAATTGGCTAATCCGGGTGGATGCAAAATTGGAAAGCGTCCGCTGGGAACGCATTTTAGCGCGCTGGAAGGAATGGGCGTTAAGATAACCCAAGATGAGAAAAATTATTTGGTTGACGCAACCAAAAGAAAATCGACAAAAATCGTTTTGCGCGAGTTTTCGGTGACCGCGACGGAAATCGCTATGATTTTGGCGGCGGCGCTTCCCGGAAAAACGGTGATAAAAATAGCCGCCGCTGAACCGCACGTGGAAGATTTGGGAAATTTTTTAATCAAGATGGGAGCAAAAATAAAAGGTTTGGGAACGCATACGATTGAAATTGAAGGGTCGGAAAATCTTTCTGGGGCGCAGCACGAAATCATTCCCGATGCCAACGAAGCGGCGACGTTTTTGATTATGGGTGTGGCGACGAAAAGCCCGATTGTCGTGAAGAATGCTCGCGAAGAAAATCTTGATTTGGTTTTGGAAAAATTGCGCGAAATGGGAGCGGATTTTAAAATAAAAGAAAATGAAATTGAAGTTGTGCCGGTGGAAAAAATAAAGGCTTTGGGAAAAATCGATGCGCGGATATACCCGGGAATTCCGACGGACGACCAAGCTTTGTTTGGGGTATTGGCGACGCAGGCCGAAGGGGAAACTTTGATTTTTGACACTTTGTTTGAAGGGCGTTTCAGTTATGTGGCGGAAATTGAAAAGATGGGCGCGGATGTTAAAGTGCTTAATCCGCACCAAGCGATCATTTCCGGACCGACACCGTTGAAAGGGAATATGATTACCAGTTATGATTTGCGCGCCGGGGCTTCGTTGATTCTGGCGGCGCTTTTGGCGAAAGGAGAAACGGTTATCAAGGAAATATACCAAGTGGATCGCGGATATGAAAAAATCGAAGAAAGATTGCAGAAGTTGGGCGCGGATATTAAAAGAGTGTAAAGGCAATCAGTAACTAGTAATTAGAAATTAGTAATTAGAAATTTTATTATATGTTCATCCGAAAAATGGGAATAGATTTGGGAACGGCAAATACGCTGGTGTTCGTTCCGGGAAGAGGAATCATTATCAACGAGCCTTCGGTGGTGGCGGTTTCGATATTGGACAACACGGTTTTGGCGGTAGGGAACGAAGCTAAGGAAATGCTTGGAAGGACTCCGGATACGATCGTTGCCAGCCGACCGATGAAGGACGGAGTGATTGCTGATTATCGGGTGACGGAAGCGATGCTTCGTTATTTCATCAACAAAGTCAGCGGCAAGGTGCGCTTTTTCAAACCCGAGATAATGATTTCCATTCCAGCGGGAGTGACTTCGACGGAAAGAAGGGCGGTGGTGGATGCGGCGGTCAAGGCTGGAGCCAAGTCTGCTTATGTCGTCAAAGAGCCATTGCTAGCGGCAATCGGAGCGGGAATTCCGATTCACAACGCGCAAGGGAATATGATTGTGAATATCGGCGGAGGAACTTCGGAAATCGCGGTTATTTCTTTGGGTGGAATCGTCGTCGCTCATAGCGCGCGGGTGGGAGGAAACAAATTCGATCAAGCGATTTCCGATTATATCAAAAGGAAATACGGTTTGGCGGTCGGTGAACGGACGGCGGAAGAAATAAAAATCGAAATCGGCAGCGCGATCGCTCAGGTCAAAGAAGAACATATGGAAGTGCGCGGAAGGGATTTGATGGGTGGATTGCCTAAGACTATCAGAATATCGTCGAACGAAGTGACGGAAGCTTTGCAGGATGAATTGCGCGAAGTGATAAACGCCATCAAAAAAGTTTTTCAGGAAACTCCGCCGGAACTGGCGGCGGATATTATGGACAAAGGGATGGTGCTTTCCGGCGGTGGCGCGTTGCTTCGTAATTTGGATCAATTGATAACGAAAACAATCGGTGTTCCTTGTTATGTGGCGGACGATCCTCTTTTTTGCGTGATCAAAGGTACGGGTATTTCTCTGGATAATTTGGAGTTGTATAAGAGGACGATAATGTTGAGCAAATAGTGTTTAATTTTCAATGATCAATAACCGATTTTCAATAAATTTTCAATAGAATAATTTTCGAATAATTATAAAATTGACTGTAAATTGAAAATTGTAAATTGAAAATTTTATGGTTATCGGTATCGACGGGTCGCGGGCTTTCATCAAAAGACGCACCGGAATAGAAGAATATTCATATCAGGTGATAAAAAATCTCCGCCATTGGCTTTCCGATGACGAGGTGGTTTTGTATATCCGTCACGATCAGGCGGTGGATTTCGATTTACCGGAAAATTGGAAAGTTAGGAAATTGCGTTTTCCCAAATTCTGGACGCAAATCAGGTTGTCATTGGAAATGCTTTTGCACCCGATTGATTTGCTTTTTGTTCCGGCACACACCGTTCCTGTTATTCATCCTGCCCGCAATACTACACTCTTGTTTAATAATTTTTTTATCTGGTATATAAGAAAAATTTTTAATACCAAAAAAGATTGGGAGTATGCGTATAGCGTTGTAGGCGGGCCCAAAAAAACGATAGTGGCGATTCACGGTTTGGAATATGAATTTTGTCCGGAAGCCTATTCTTTTTGGGAGAGGGCGTATATGCGATTCGTCATCAAAAATTCCTGCAAATGGGCAAGTCGGGTGATTTGCGTTTCGGAAAACACTAAAAATGATTTGATAGATAAATATTTCATTGAGGAGAAAAAAATAAACGTGGTTTATGAAGGATATTCCGGCAGGAACGATATCGTCAGTGAAAACAAGATTCTCGGTTATGCCAGAAAGGAGAATTGCGATATCCGGCTTCCGTTTATAATTTTCATCGGTCGGATTGAAAAAAGAAAGAACGTTTCCGGTATCGTTGAAGCTTTCGATATTCTCAAAGAAAAATACGGTTTGCCGCACAAGTTGGTTTTGGTAGGCAAACCCGGGTATGGTTATGAGGAAATAAAAAATCGAATAGTAATTTCCAAATTCAAAAAAGACATAGTTGAAACCGGATATGTGGAAGACCAAGAGAAATGGGAATTGTTGAAATGCGCGGATGTTTTCGTTTTCCCGACTTTCTATGAAGGTTTCGGTTTGCCGATTCTGGAAGCACAAAACGCTTTGGTTCCCGTGGTCACCTCTAAAAATTCTTCCATTCCGGAAGTGGCGGATGGCGCCGTGTTATACGCCGATCCGGATAACCACCAGGAAATAGCGGAAAATATCCGCATCCTTATCGACAATCCTTCCGCCAAAGAGGATATGGTCAGAAGGGGATTTGAAAACTTGAAGCGCTTCAGTTGGGCGGATTGCGCGAAAAAGATTGCTGTTTTATTGAAAGATTGATTTCGTCACAAAGCGAAGCGACGCGATTTCGTCATAACGTTTAGGGATATACGAAGTTTTTCTGGAACGAAGTGGAAGAAAAATTTGGGTGAGGGGCGAGCCGAGCCCCGAACCGTATATCCCTTGTTATACGCCCCGACAACTGAAAGGAGGAGAGCGCAGCGTGGCTTGAGTTCAAAAAATATTTTTCGTTCTTATTCATTATGATAGGCTTTCCTCATTTCTTATAAATTTGATTTTTTCCGTCTTGAAAAATGAAAAAGGGGTTAGGGGTGAATTTCATTTTTCAAAACTCCTATCTCTAATTCAAAAAATTTCATCCTTTCATTAAAATCAGGCCATTTGTGTTCTAATAGGGGCGCAACAATAAAAGAAAGTATATGATTTTCACGGAAAAAATCATCCGTGGAAATATTTCTTCCAGTCTTCTCATTCAATTTTTTTATTTGCTCAGCCAAATCGGATGAAATTTCTTTTGCTCTGCCTATTCCTACATTTCCGTGATTTCTTTCAAAAGTGCCCAATCTTTTAGAAAATTCTCTTTGTATCAATAATGCAAAAATTTCTGCTATTTTTTGTCTTTGCAAGTCAAATTCGGTTACTGATAACCCAATACTGTATTCATCAAATAATTTCTGGATTTTCCCCATAATTTTATTTTTGTAATTTTCGGAACAATCTGTTGCTTCTCCTTTTCTATTGCCGTTTTCATCCATAAAATCAAATATTTCGAAATCTCCCTCGGTTTGTTTGTATGATAGATCAAAAACATTGTGACCAATTTCGTGGGTCACGAATTCATTATAGGGAGGTCTTTCTTTATAAAATAATGTTGCGACATATTGATGATCACTTAAGTCATTCATATTAAAGCTTTTGTAATCATCTACGCTATTCAACCCAATATAATCTGTTTCTAATCCATTCATGAAATTTCCAACAGAATAATCCTGCCCTTCCCTTTTTTCTTCAATTTTTCCGTTTTCATATACCAAAACAGTGCCTTCGTTTTCTTTTTTGGGGAATAGTACTAATTTGATTTTATCTAAATAGGCCGTGCTAAGCATACCCACGCTTCTCAGTTCTGAAAGAGTTTTACCTGCAGCTATTTCGACTGATTTTATCCTTTCAGTTTTAAATTGTTCTGGTCTATAAATTTCAGACATAAGCATAATAGATTTTTATTTTCAACCAAGCTCTTTAATTCTGACTTCATCAAAATCACAGATGCTTGATTCAGCATCAATTTCAGCGCCATATTTTCTGTACATATTTATCGCAGCATTATTCCAATTTGACACCAAACAACTGACTCTTTTGCAATTCTCTTTTTTTGCAATTTCAAAAATTTTTTTCAATAGATTTGCGCCAATTTTCTGACCTCTGTAAGATTCTTTTACATACAAATCATCCAAGTATAGTGATTTTCCAGACCATGTATAATAAGCGAAAAAAAATACCGCCATCCCAACTATTTCTTTTCTATCATTTTCAGCAACATAGCATTGAAAAAAATCTTTTTCATTTTTCATTTGCTCGACAGAATTTGTAACTTTTTCTGGAGATTCTTCAAAAGCAGCAAGCTCTTTTATTAAAGACAAAATTGCAAAAAAATCCATCTGATCAGCTTTTCTTATTGTAATTTCCATATTTTTTAGATTGTGTGTTCTAGCTCTATTGATAATTATGTTAGCATAGCATAAAAATATAAATAAATCCGTTTTTATTTGTGGAGGTACGGAACAAATGAAAACACCGTATGCCCCTCTATAAATAGTTAAAAAATCAAATTTTCTGTCCCTGTTCAACGCGCAAAACTTTAAGTTACCACTAGATAAAAAATTTATTTTGCACAACGGCTTCGGAATAAGCGATGTGGCCAGAGGGGTTTCGCCTCGAAACACCGAGAGGCCATTTCGCGTATTCCGTGTTAGGCGATGTCGCGAGCGTTAGCGAGCGACAAACCTAACCGGAATTATTTCCGAAGCCGTTAGGCCGAAAAAGAGCGAGCGTTAGCGAGCGATTTCGGCCTAACGTTTGCCCATATCTGAAGTTTTCATCCCGTTTTATTGGAATAAGTTTTGATTACCAGATAATGGTTTTGGATTACTCCGCCTAAACATTCATCAAACTCAAGGGATGAAAATTTGGGCGGAGGGAAATTGACACTCAATATTGTTTTTAATAGCGTCAATTTCCTGTAGCCAGATATGGGCTGTTATACGCTGTCGCGAAAAGCCTCATTCAATACAAGATGCCAACGAAGCAAAAGCGGAGGTGGTTGCTGTGTATCTATTTTGCAGCTTCGTAGATTTCGATGCCTTTTCTAATAATTACACGGTCTTTTTCTTTTTCCTCTTCCGATAATTCAGCATATGGTTTATTTTGTTCAGCTGGTGCCCAGCTTCCATTTCGTTCAAGCCATTTGACATGCATCACATCACTAGCGTTTTCAATAAACGCAGTATCTAGTTCTTGTCCACTTTCAACTGCTTTATATATCTCCTCCATTGCCACTTCAGCAGAAATCTTATTTTCTCCCTTCCAATCCTCTGGAAGATTAGCGTAATCAGTGTTTGCAATATCTACTTCTTCCGTGCCATGTTTTTCAGACCACACCAAGTCTTTTGTATTCTTCATTCGTGGCTCAAATGTTCCATCTTCTTGTTTTCTCGGCGCCCTCCATTCATCATGGAGCAAACTTCCAAGCTCTGAAATTTGATTGTTTTTCTTCTCGATTTTTAAAGCTATATTATGATCGCGCTCAATTATCATTGCTCGGTCCTCCCCTTGTTGTTCAAAAAATCTATCCTTATTTTCTTCTAGAGGTTTTTTTGAGTCATAGACAGGAAGTCTATCACCACTAAATTGCATTTTAATTTCTCCCATATTTTTATAATTTAATTTTTTTAACTATTTAGAATCAAGTTATACCGACCACGAATCTCAAATCGCTAAAATTATTTACAGCCCTCCGCGATAGCGGAAACTAAAATAAAGAGAGGCTTTTTGCGATTGCGTATAACGTTTAAGAATATGCGATGTTTTGCGGAGCGTAGTGGAGCAAAATATGGGTGAGCGAAGTGCAACGAGCGAACCGCATATTCTGTGTTATATGACCCGAACGGAGCGAAGCGGAGTGAGAGTGCAACGTGGCAAGCCCGTAGCGTAGCGGAGGGCGCAGCGTATTTTTCTAAAAATTTTTCAATCAATATCTTTGTTATAGAATTTATTATAAAAAGAAATTTTGATTTTTGTTTGGGCTTTTGGGCAGAGGGGAATAAAAGGGGTGAATGCCCAAAAGCCCAAACTCCTATTTATTTTTTTCTTTCCAAAACTGGTTTGCAGTTTCTAAATCCACAACTCCAGCTTCCACCCATTTATCCCGAACAGTTTGAAAATATTCAGGCGTGTTGCAACTAATAATGTCTCGTTTTGCTTTTTCTTTGATTTCTTC
>Ga0172371_10010128_pt1 | contig 12812 bp, 8 predicted proteins | sample Lak12m_FD_114543 | JGI IMG/M metagenome (GOLD analysis project Ga0172371, IMG submission 114543) | Freshwater microbial communities from Kabuno Bay, South-Kivu, Congo - kab_022012_12m | ecosystem: Environmental > Aquatic > Freshwater > Lake | place: Democratic Republic of the Congo: South-Kivu... | reverse complement strand
TTCCTTTGGGATATTGGCAGACTTTGCACCCAAACACCCCAAATTGATATTTATACTGTTGAGCTTGGCTCCAGCCGGGATGTCCGCAAAATGTATGAGATTAAGACTGCTTTAGGGCAGACATTGAAAGCATCCACCCTTACAATACATAAAGAAGCTTATCATGATTGAAATCAACCACGATGACCTGACAGCCATAAAAGAAGGATATCCACCTCAAGATCAAACCCTTATAAGTATTATGACATTAGCTAATCCCTGGCTTGAGGTTATTAAAGACTATTACCTGAAACAAGTTATTGCTAAGGGTGGAAGTAAAGTAAAGATATTATTTGGTGGAGAAGCCACCGGAAAGTCACATTGGTTGCTGGATATAAAACAACATGCTGAACAAGAAGGATTTTTTACTATTATACTGGATTTGTCTAAAACCGATTTTCATTTAACGGATTCTGTGGCTTTGTATAAGGCTGTAGCAGCAAGATTGGATATTACAAGGCTGGAAACTGTAATAATTCATAAGATACTTAAGCAGCTTGGTTATACAGAGGAAAGCTACAGACCTACAGGGCTTCCTCTTCCAGATTACTTATGTGAAAGGGAAGGCTGTGATCGGCTTGAAGCCAAGAAAACAATCCGGACATGTATCAATGATATAGTTAGAAACCTTGAGTTAGAGTTTTCTTTCCGCAAATTCATGCATCACTTTATGGAAGCGGTGGTAGAAAAGGATAAAGACTATCTGGAGATCGGCAGAAGGTGGATCCGGGGTGATAAAATGGAACGATCCCTGAAAACAAGTAGTCTGTTATATGAGACCCTATCCAAACATAATGCTCGCAGTTGGCTGTATTCGTTTATGGAAGTAGTTAAATTCATGGATTACAATGGGGTTGTGATTATTATTGATCAATTTGAATCAATCCTGCCGGGCTTCAGCAGCCAGGTTCATTACACTCCCCAGAAACGAAATGATGTTTACGAGCTATTAAGGCAGCTGATAGATGATATGGATTTTTTCAAAAATATACTGATCTTGATAGCCGGAAGAACCGATATCATGGAACAGGAAAAATATGGATTACAGAGTTACCACGCCTTGTGGATGAGGATTCAGCCAGGTTTCCAACAAGACCGATATCTTAATAAATATGCTGATTTGGTTGATTCGGATGTTATTTTCTATGAGCTTAAGAAGAACGGTCAATTGGCGGATTTCGCGCAAAGAATTGAAAAAATTGGTCTATCAAAAAAAATTGATCACATGTATGACAACATTCCGGAAATAGGATTTAGAAATTTCCGAGATTTATTCTCCAATTTGAGAAATGATTAATCACGTGTGTTGTATAATGAGGCAAAATAATGAGAGATGAAAATATTATCCTTCTTGAGTCCATCAGAGCCGGGGTTCCCACCAGAAATCTGATCAGCACATTACCTGATTTGAGAAATGATCTGATCCAGCTGATTAATAAAGATCTTGAGCAGTTGTCGAAAGGAAATAGTGTTAAAGGCAGAATTATCTGGGGTGATTACGGTCAGGGTAAAACCCATTTTCTGAAAGTGGTGGAAAAATTAATCTTGGAACAAGGTTTTGCGGTTAGTTTTTTAACTTTGAGCAGAGACTTAGGCTTAAATAAACTTGATTACCTGTTCCCTGCACTTGCATCTCATGTTCTCACAAATGAAACAAATATACCGGGAATCCTTAACCAGTTAATTGATTGTCGCATCCCCCCTGATTCTATGGAAGAACTTGATAAAGCAAGTCGAAGAATCGCTCATCCTCTACCCTGGCTGATAATGCAGAGCCTACTCAGCTATGAGCGCGATTTAATCTTGCTCTACAACACTTTGATGGGTAAAAAAGAAAATATCGTCCGTGCAAAACAGATAGTTAAATCAAATTACCCCTACGATTATCAGAAGATGCCAAAATTTAATCAAAAAGAACATCTGAAGTCTTTCATAGAGTTTTTCCCGTATCTGCTGCAGAGTTTAAAATACAAGGGGTGGGTAATCCTTATTGACGAATTGGAAATCCTGGGCAGGTTGGGCAGTGTTAGCCGCTTGAATTCTTATTTAAATCTTTCATGGTTGATGAATTTGAGCGAGGAACATCAATTACCCATTTATACACTTGCTGCTTCAGCTAAAACGCTTCAGGAGGATGTCTTTTATGGCAAAAAAAAGCACGATGCAATCGACATGCCTAATCTTGCCAGAGAACGCTCAGGGGTTCAAGCTGAAGAAATTGTAAGGAATTTGTTCGCTCAGTCAATTGGGGAACAGGGTTTAGTATTAAAACCCATCAATCCTGAAAATTACACTCCTCTTTTAAATAAGCTTCTCGAACTACATTACTCGGCTATAGAATGGAAATATAAAATACCAGATAATCTCATTACAGAAACTTTAAAGCACTTAGATCCCTCAAATAAACCGCTCAGGCAGGTTATCCGTATGTTTATCGAAACTTTGGATATTTTCTCTGAATACGGTACCTATCCGGAAAAATTCAAGGAAAACCTGCTTGAGGAATATGACTTGGATGATGAATTGCCAGAACCACAGGTAAGCAGCACCTCCCAAGCTGGATTCACAGAAACATCATTAAAGGACATGTTTGATAACTAATGTCTTTATTACCCCTCCCAAGTTCACAACTGGCAGAAAACCTTGATGAAAAGATAAAAAGGACATTTCCTTGCGAATCAGTATTTAAAAATCCAAACATATATAGTGTGTTTACGGGACGCAACTTACCTTCCTACATCAAGGACTGGATGGTTAAATGCTTTTCAAATGACCAAGGTTTCGACCGGGACTCCTGCTTGGATTTTATAACTGATAAAATTCCAGATAGACGGATGGGACTTAGAAGAAAGCTACTGCATTCCAGAGCACCGATCCAGATATTTTCTCGTCTAATTATCCATACTGACTTACTACATGGCAAAATGGGCTTTTCTATACCAGACCTTGGCATCGGGCATAGGGAAGGAATTGTTTCGTTGCACATGGCTCAACATAAGATAGATAGATTACATGAGGGTGAAACTTGGGGTATTCTGACTCTTGCATACAGATCTCCAACAACATCTATGAACGGCTATGTGGAACTTACCGATTTCAAACCTTTCGAGCCATATAAAGTAGATATGGATTACTTTTGCAACGCCCGTAAAAGGTTTTCCTTAACTGAATGGATTGATGTATTGATTCGCTCCATGGAAATAAACCCTGACTATCGCCCTCAGGAAAAAGACTCACACTTTTCAATTGGTAAGAAACTGCTCCTGTTATCCCGTTTACTGGTTCACGTAGAACCCAATCTGAACATGATAGAATTGGCACCTAAAGGCACAGGAAAATCATACACATACACCAATCTATCAAAATACGGCTGGACACTAAGTGGCGGAATAGTTACAAGAGCAAATATCTTTTACAATTTGAGCACCAAAACACCAGGGATTATTCAAAACTATGATTTCCTTGTTCTGGATGAAGTGGAAACAATCCAGTTTTCGAATGATGAGGATGTTTTGGGTGCTTTTAAAAACTACCTGGAAAACGGAAAAATCGTCGTAGGGAACTATAAAAATACTTCGGATTGCGGGTTGATGCTGCTTGGCAATATCGCCTTGGATAAAAAGTTACAGCCCAAGCATAGCGATTTTTTTCTTCATTTGCCCCACTTCTTTCATTCTTCAGCCTTAGTTGATAGAATACATGGATTTATTCCTGGTTGGGCACAATATCGGTTTACAGAAGATTTGAAGCTGAGAGGATATGCACTGAATACAGAGTATTTTTCAGAAATTTTGCACCAATTGCGTACCCAGCCCATTTACAGTCAGCTGGTTCAAGAAGCGCTTTCGGTGCCTAAAAATGCTGATACAAGAGACACAAAAGCTGTACTTAAAATTTGCACTGGATACCTGAAACTCCTATATCCTCATGCGTCAACTCTGGAGGATATACCATCCGCTGATTTCCTGCAGTATATTCTGGAACCGGCGATCAGATGCAGAGCTATTATTAGACAACAGCTTTCAGTTCTGGATAATGAGTATGTTAACTTCATGCCAGAAATCAATATTTCTGAAACATACAGAAAATATATATGACTGTAACATATATCTTGCACTTATGGATTTAAGGGAACGCTGCACTCAAGAATTTACCTTTTTTTAATGAGTAAATATCAATCACGATACTGTCATTGCAAAGTGCCAGTCCGGGAAAAAAGGGGAATTACCAAGCCAAGCATCTACCTATGCTGTGCTTACCCTATATTTATAGGATGGGTAAAGCATGGGTAAAGGATGGGTACAATTGGGTCAAACAGCGAAGCACCATATATCGATAGTGAGAAGCTACAATATGACAGTTAGATAGTTTTATTAATAAAATGTTTATCAGTTGTTCGAACTGTCGTTCGTCCTTAAACTTTATTTCAAAAATTGGCATGTTTATTGCATTAATTATAGCTGTGCACTTCCGGGAGGATTGATGAAGCTATTATGTATTGCTCTCTTTGGCATGATTATTATTTTTAGTGGCTTACAGGGAATCTTAGAGCCCTTTGAATATATAGGAAACGTGCGTTTTGCCGGGAAACCGGCAGTATATGCTTCAAGTGATACTTTGGCAATGGTTTATCAGGATGAGCAGAACAGGCTTTGTTTCCGGCTGAAAAACGAGAGTTTACCTGATGCTATGATTAGCTATCCATTGACGGAAAACCCCAATTGTAAGGCTCCAACCTTACTTTATTCCCCTGTAGATTGCTATATCACTACCAACAGAGGCATCGGAAAATCAATCGATGGAGGTATTACTTGGCAGCCAGAGATTTTCAGAGGGGTTTCCACTTACGAGAACAGCCCTATTCTGGAAAAGTATAATAACGAACTACACCTATTTACCAATAGCATACCATATCCTGAGGATATTCAGGAGCAATTCGCACTGCCCGGAACTGATGAATTTCCCATTCCCCAGCTAATTGTGGACAAGCCTTATTGGGATGGTACAACTGAGAATTATACCTCAATTGGCTGTATGGGAACAGACTATTACAGTGGACCGGTATTCGTTAATGGAAATCTGTGGTTACGGAACTCACCCGGTTCAGCAAATCCTGACTCACCAGGTTGGCCCAGGTTTGACGGGCCGGTTTTCTGTGCCGGAGTGGTTATGGTTTACGGAGGAGGGAACTATCCCGCCAATGCAATCTTTCATGGTGGTTTATATGAAAACCAGGCTAATGCAGTATTGCCCAGCAGCCTTGCTGTGTGTAACTCAGGACAAAGTGTCGGACCCTCAGCATATAGTCCCAATCACATTGTTTATATTGAAATGAATGGAGATACATACACGGGAATGCTGGGCATAATTCAACAGCCCCGAAGGAAGAACAGTGAAGTATGGCCTTCGTATCCCATGGGATCAGATCTACCGCCAGATGCGATAAATCATTATACTGTATGTGACACTGTCTGGACACCGATTCCTTCTGGCAATTGCGCAAATCGTGGGAGTTTTGTGAATTCCAAGTTATGGATAAAGGGGCATTTCAGCTCTAAACAAGTTTGGGCAGCCGCAGACACCATCTGCATCATCGGAGATATTACTCTGGATGGGGTTACACCAGGCTTGCCACCTACAAATGCTAATGATGCTGTTACCCTGATTTCCGAAAAAAGTGTTCTGCTGAAATACGGCTACAAATCACCAGTTGACAATACGCGAATTCATCCATTTTGCCGGGCAGACAGCGATCCCATCTACCTCTATGCCAATTTTGCTGCGTTAGGCGAAGGGCAGGGAATAGAGGAAAAAGATGGGGTTTTCAGTTTTGAATATCAGCACCCACATCCCTCCATCCCGGATTTGACATTGAATATCCCGCCAGTTGATGATTCCTTGATCACAAATATTGACCTACACCGCAATCATTATCCCCAAAGTACACAACACCTTTGGCCAGGCTGGTTGGATTACCCCTGGTATAATCCTCTTTGGCCCGAAGCACATCCCTATTTAGGGAGGGGTAGAGTGATTCATTACGGAGGTGTGTATCAGCAGCGTTGGGGGAAACTATGGTCTAAGCGAGTTCCAGATCCAAACCATAATCCTAATAATTATTGGGATATCGGCAATGGTAAATATGGGGGTCCCTCAAATGAGCTAAGTCAAGAGATAGTTTTATGGCAGGATCCCCCTCAAAGCATTAATTTGCAGTCACTAAACTACCCCGGGGCTTCACAATCGACAGTTGGTTATACTTACGAAGGTTACTATCCCGCAGGATTGTCTTTAAGCAACATGGCAGCTTTACAGTCTGAAGGTATGTGGAACTTAGGTCTAAGCACCGGTTACTGGTATTCCGATGATTTAAATGATCATTTATACTATCAAGAACTAATAAAACCCCAGCTTAAGGTTAGTAGAGTAAAAGAATACGCAACCAAAGGTCAGGCATCGGTTTATAGCGTAAATGATTTATTGGTACATCGTGGCATTATGGGATTTGAAGATCTCAGCAGCCTGACCGAAGCTTATGGTCTGATCAATTCACTGGTCTTGGATGAAGATAATAACATTTGGCTATGTCAGTCAGATACTGGGACGGATTTTTTGGTGAAACATATCAATCCTGTCACCGAACAGATTATCGGGCAATTCATCTTCCCAATTACTGGACGTGCACATGACCTGTTTGTTATGCCCAATGGCTTGGCATATTTTGCCAAGCAACTGCAAGGAAACCAGTTCGGGGTTTACTCATTGAATCATGGTTCTGAACCTATTCTGACGGAAACCTGGGAGCTGACTTCTGAACAGGGTAACCCTGATTTAATCATCGATGATGAAAGCAAGTTATATGTTATTCCTTCGGGAGGACATGCTGCCAATATCCTGGTTTGGAACCGAACCGGAGACAATACCGGTCGTGGCTGCCTGTATCTGGCAACTGCGGATTTACCTCTTAGCAGCAGTGATGATATTCTCCCCCAGCCTGTTCCGGCAAGCTTCAGCTGCTATCCGAACCCGATGCGGGGCAATCTTCAGATTAAGCTTAGCCTACCCCCTCAAACAAAAGCTGAATTGGCTGTGTATAACCTGAAAGGGCAGAAGATAAAGTCTTACAATGGTCTAGATGCTGGTACCGTTGAGTTCACTTGGGACGGATTGGATCATCAGGGTAAGTCAACTGCCAGCGGGATCTATTTTCTCCGGCTATCCAGCCAGGGAAATTCCCTACAAAGTAAACGTATCTGCAAGTTTTGAGTCTGATGAAAAATATCTTTACGTTTGGTACAACTGCCCGCAAATAATCAATCTGAAATAAAAGCCGCCTTCGTTCCCGTAAAGCAGAAATTCAGGCAGCTTGAACTCCTGACGGCGCTTTGGCAAGCGCCGGAACCAAAGGGTATGATAAACGGGCGAACAATTAAGTCCGCCCGTTAAGTGCATACTGAGGAAAGCCTGGTTATCGGCTTAAACGGAAATAACTTCCGCCACCTCGGGGATTTCTTCTTTTACGATGCGCTCGATGCCCGCCTTTAGGGTCAGGGTAGCCATCGGACAGCCGTTGCAAGCGCCTTTGAGGCGAACTTCCACCACGTTATCCTCGCGGATATTGATCAGTTCCACATCTCCCCCATCAGCTTGGATGGCGGGGCGGATCTTGTCGAGCACAGTTTCGAGTTTTTGTCTGTCGATCACAGTTATATCCTTGGTTATTTTACCAGATGGATGGCAAGTTCCTTACCCGAGGGATAGATCAGGTTCAGATTGTCGTTGTCCATTCTGGCGATCTTTTGGGTGGTTCCGTTGCTGCTGAGATACCAGGAATTGTTGTCGGGATTGAAGGTCATTTCCATGGCGGCTCCGGCATTGCTTCCGGAAGTTTGATTGATGAAAATGCGGTTTTTGGTGATCTTGATCTGGAAATTGCCGTTCTCGGTATTGGCATATTTGATCACCTCGTCGGAATTGGTCATGGCGATGGGATTGCTTCCCGTCCAGAATTCGATGGTATTGAACAGGATAACATCCAGACTGGCTGCGGCATTGTAAACCGGTACAAAATTCATCAGCCAGAAAACGATCTGCTGAGTCCACTTTCCGCCCACTGATTCATTGAACTGATATGCCTTGCGGGTGAGGGCAAAATTGCCGAAACAACCGCTGAGCGTGATCAACAACAGAACTGCGACCAGGGTTAGACTGATTAGACGTGCATGTTTTTTCATGTTAACCTTCCTTTTCGTTTATTGGGTATCGTTGGATTTATGAATGTTGCGGGTGGTAAGATAATAGAAGGCGGGGATGATGATCAGCGTAAGGAAAGTGGACACCACCAGCCCGCCAATGGACACTATACCCATGGACTGACGGTATTCCTTTCCGGAGCTTCCCACTCCGATCGCCATCGGCAGCATTCCGATGATAATGGAGAGGGTGGACATCACTATCGGCTTCAGCTTCATTTCTCCCGCTTCCAGCAGCGCATCGTGAACGCTTTCGCCCTCACGGCGCTTCATATTTACATAGTCTAATATCAATATAGCGTTATTTACCACGATGCCAACCAGCATTATGATCGCCATCATGGAAAAGATGTTCAGCGGCAAGCCAAAAATCAACAGCGAAAGCACTACCCCGATCAGCGCCATGGGCACCGTTGCCATGATCAAAAACGGCTGAGCAAAACTCTCAAGTATCGCTGCCAGAAGCATATAGGTGAGCAGCACTGCCAAAATAAAGGTTCGCAGCATGTCGGTGAAAGTCTTGCCCATCATCTCGGTGTCGCCGCCCCAAACGATGCGATAGCCATTGGGGAATTTTACCTTTTTGAAGGATTGATTCATCTTTTTGGTGATATCTCCCAGGTTCGAGCCTTTCGCCACGTCACCGGTAAACACCACGCTCTTATAGCGGTCGCGGTGGGTGATCTTGTTCACTCCCGGCGCAAAGCGGACATCCGCAAGCTGGGAAAGCAGATAGTTCTGCCCGTTCACCACCACGTTCAGATTCATGATCTTGTCCGGCGCATCCACGGCATCGTCATTCAGAGATATCTTTACATCGAATTGATTACCTTCCTCGCGGTATTGGGTGGAAACCATCCCCTCCACAGAAGCGCGCAGAGCTAATGCCAGATCGTAAACCGTAGCGCCCATTGCCATCATTCTGTCCCGCTTGGGATAAAGGGTAAGCTCGGAACTGCCGCTGCGGGTGGAAGTATCCAGATTGATCAGCCCTGGCGTGTCTTTCAGAGCGGTGGTAACCTCATGCTTCAGCTGCTCCAAACGGTCGTTGTCCTGACCCTGCAGATAGAACTCGATGGGCGAACCCCCTCCGCCGATGGACTGCTGGATGCTAACCTTGATCCGGGCGTTGGGAATGGCGGCAAGCTCCCTGGTAAGGATGCCCACCATGTCGTTCGAACTGATGCTGCGTTGCTTTTTATCCACCAGCTTCACGTCGATGGATGCCAGGTTGGTGCCGGTGTCGATCATACCCTGGGAACCGATGTTGGTAACCATGTGCTGCACTTCCTTGTGCTTCGCCACCACCAGATGGATGTTATTAAGGGCTTTGGAGGTTTGATCCAGATTGGTGCCTTGCGGAAGCTCCACATTGATGTTCACATGTCCCTGATCCATGCCGGGGAAAAAGTCCATCCCCACCACGGGGAACAGCCCGAAGGAAATGATCAGTGCCAAAACGCTGAGCAGCAGGATGCCCAGGCTGGATTTCTTGGAACGCAGTACATAGCTGAGAAATCTCTTATAGCCTTGTGAGAATTTATCGAACCAGGCATCGAACTTCAAGCCGAACCGGCTATCATGCTTGCCTTCCGGAATTATCCTGGCTGCCAGCATAGGGGTGATGGTGAAAGCGGAGATCAGGGAAAATACCGTGGCAAAGGTAACCGTGAGGGCAAATTCCTTGAAGAACTGCCCCACCATCGAGGTCATGGAAGCGATGGGCAGAAACACCACGATATTGGTAAGCGTGGAAGCCAGCACCGCCACGGTGATCTCAGCCGTGCCTTTGTCGGCGGCATCACGCCGGCTATTGCCCATGTCCTTGTGCCGGAAGATGTTCTCCAGCACCACCACCGAGTTCGTAACCAAAATGCCCACCGCCGTGGACAGTCCCATCAGGGTCATCACGTTCAGGGTAAAGCCCGCTGCCTTCAGAAACACGAAGGTGGAGATGATGGATATCGGCATGGAAAGCCCCACAATAAGGGTGGAACGCAGATCATGCAAAAAGAGGAACAAGATGAGCCCAGTCAGCAGGATACCCATCCAGATGTTGCTGAGGGTGTCGTTCACCACGTTGCGAATGAACTCGCTGTCATCATTGATGATATCCAGCTTCACGCCCTTTGGCAGGTCTTGCTGCAGCTGGGGCAGACGCTTCGCCACTTCCTTGGCGATATTCACCACATTGCCGTCGCTGCTTTTGGTAATGGACAGCCGAATGATATTATCGTTCTGCTCATGCTTGGGAACGTCGTAGAAAATAGCCCGGCTGCGCACTTCCTCACTACCGTCGGTAACGGATGCCAGCTGACCCAGTTTCTTGATGCCGAACTGAGTGGGTATGTCAGCACTCTTGATCTCTTCCACGCTGCCGTATTCACCTTTCAGACGCACCGAATATTCCTGGGTGCCGTGGGTGAAATTGCCTGCGGGCATGTCCATATTCTGAGCGGCGAGGATGCCGGTAAGCTGGGTAAGAGAAAGCTTGTTCTCATACACGACCTTGTCGGACAGACGGACGTCTATTTCCCTTTTGGCACCCCCGGTAAGGGTAACCTGCGCCACGCCGGGGATCTGGGCAAGCTGGTCTTTCACCTTCAGGTCAGCAAGCTGATACAGCTCCCTGCCGTCCATATTGCCGGTAAGCACTATATCCATAAAGGGAAAGGAGGTGATATTAAATTTCTGGATCACAGGACGCTCGGAATTGGTGGGGAAATCCCGCAGAATGGCGTCCACCTTGTCTTTTACTTCCTGATTGGCGATATCCACGTTTTTGCCCAGTTCAAAGGCGATGAATACGATGGATACGCTTTCCATGGAATATGACTGCACATAGTCTATCTGGCTGACTGTGGAAATTGCGTCCTCGATCTTTTTGGTGATCTGGGTCTCTATTTCCCGGGGTCCGGCGCCGGGATAGACAGTTTGGACGGATACATAAGGCAGCGACACGTCCGGCATCATGTTCAGCGGCATGCCGATGTAGCCCAGAATTCCGAACACCACAAAGACCAATATCCCCATGGTGACCAGAACCGGGCGTTCAATGGAAAGTTTGGAGAGAAACATCGCCGCTTCCCTTTATTCGATCACGCGCAATTTGGCGTTGTCGGTAAGCATGTTCATCCCTTCGGAGATCAGGCTGTCGCCAGGGTTCAAGCCCTTGGTCACTTCAAAGAACAGGGCGTTATCCAAGCCGGTCTCGATCGCACGTTTCACCGCCTTGCCACCCTCATTCAGCCAAACATAGGTATTGCCGTTCTCGCTGAACATCTGTTCGCGGTTGATCACGATCACGTTTGGCTTGGAGAGTATCTCGATGCTTACATCCGCCGTCACCCCAAAATTAACCTTGGGATTGTAGCCGGGAAAGCTGATCTCCACCCGGAAGGCTTTGGAGTTCATATCCATCGCCAGCGCGATCGAGGACACCCTGCCGGTTAGCGTATTGTCCAGCCAGGTAGCAGTGGCTTTGGCGCCTTTTTTCACCTTGCCTATCTCGGTGTCGGGGATCATCAGCACTGCTTTGTAGCCGCCGGTGGAAGCTACGGTAAACAGCTCTTTTCCGGGAAATACCTTTTCGCTGGGATTCACCAGCACGGCGGTAATGATGCCGGAGATGGGCGCACGAACGTTTATCATCTGCTCGCTGGCTTCCAGATTGGCTTTGCTTACCTTGAACTGCGTTTCCACGTTATCCAGGTCTTGTTGGCTGATCGCACCCTGGGCAAACAGCCGCTGCATGCGTTCATAAACCGTCCTGATACTGTTAAAGGCAGTGGTGGCTTGTTCCCACTGGGCTGCGGGAGTGTTGGAGGGAAAACTCATGATAATATCGTTCTTGTTTACCCTGTCCCCCACTTTGGCGTTGATTTTGGTGACAATATCGGACACCATCGCCTGGGCGGTGGATTCCTCGATCCCGTTCAGGCTGGCGTTGTAGGTCAGTTCTTCGTGGAAGGTGGTAGGTTCCACAGTGGTTAGCCGTACCGGGATGCCTTCCTCATTCTGTATCTGTTCCATGTTCTTGGTGGTGTCCTTTTTCTTGCCGCAGGCAAACAGCAAGAGCAGCGTAAAAGCAAGGACGAGTGTAAGATAACGTTTCATGGTGTTCTCCATTATAAACTGATTCCGAGTGATTTTTTAAGGTTGCGGTCTGCCGAGATGATCTCGTAGATGGCTTGATAATATTGCAGTTTAACTGCCTGCAGCATGATCTGAGCGTCAAATACTTCCAGCTGGATGCCCACCTGGTTGTCATAGCGAACCTGCGCCAGCTCCAGACTGCGCTGCGCCAGACGGATGTTTTCGGTCTGCACGTCGTAGTTTTCCCAGGCGTCCGCCAGTTTGTGGTGGTTTTGTCTGATCTGCAAAGAGATCAGTTCCTCCGCATCGCGTTGCTGAAGCTTGGCTTGCTGATAGTCGTGGCTGGCGTAGCGGCGCTTGGAAGTATTGGAAAAGCCGGTGAACAGCGGGATCTGAAATCCGATGCTGACGCCGTATTTCTTGCCA
>Ga0172371_10010127_pt1 | contig 12814 bp, 11 predicted proteins | sample Lak12m_FD_114543 | JGI IMG/M metagenome (GOLD analysis project Ga0172371, IMG submission 114543) | Freshwater microbial communities from Kabuno Bay, South-Kivu, Congo - kab_022012_12m | ecosystem: Environmental > Aquatic > Freshwater > Lake | place: Democratic Republic of the Congo: South-Kivu... | reverse complement strand
CCATCAAGCCATTCATTAAATTCATATTCACCTATAATATTTCTTCCTTCCTTTTTGCCAATATTTAATTTTTTCATATTAGCTTTAGCTAAATTATTGAGTTCTATTTCCGCTTTTTTAAATTCATTAATTTTAACTAGGGCTACAATGTATAAGCTACCAATAAATGGCCAAACCCCGGCGTTTAAATATTGAAAAGGTTTACGGGCATCACATAAATTAAAATAATTATGCCATTCCTTGTCACTTTTTTTAATTGGTGGCCAAATTGCTTTACAAGGGTAAGGTTTATTTATTTTATTTTTTTCTATATATTTTATAATATTTTTAGAAATTTTTTTTGTTGCTAAGCCTGTAATAATTGCTAAAAGATTGCCAGCAGTATCAAACCATTCTTCATGTTCGCGTATATTGTCATGATTTTTCCAGCCCCATGGATAATAATAACCTAATTTTTTAGAATATAGTGATGAATATTTTTTAAATTCTCCATTTATTATTTTTTTAAGATTGGTTGCTTTTGTTTTTTTATCCATAAAATTTAGAGCTGAATAATATAATGCCAAATCATGGATGACATAACCGTATTTATGCGGAAAAGCATCTTGCCAGTCATTAGTAGGTTGTTGTGCAAGTAAACCTAAATTATCAGGATCCTGGGCACTAAGCCACCAAAGAGTCTTATTTAAATATAGTTTATTTTTTTTCAAAATATTTTTATCATGAAATTTTTTAGCATAAATAAAATTTCCTATAATAAACCAGAGAGATGAATCAATACTATTGAAAGTCACATCTGATTGTCTATCAGTATTATATGAGCCAACACAATTAGGTATCTGGCCCATTTCTCCTTGATTTTTTAATAAAATATCAATGCTTTGAAAAATAGTTTTTTTAAAATCATTAGATATTAAACTAGCTCCTAAAGAAGTAATTATAGAGTCTCTGGCCCAAACAGCTTCGTAGCCACCTTTTAAGCCGGATGCAAAAAATCCATTATCATGTTTACATTTTTTTAAAACCTCAATTGCTTTTTTGTAAGCTAGCTCGGTTATTTTCATATAAATTATATTATTTTTTTATTCTTTCCATAGCTAATCGGGCTAATAAATATGACAGAGTTGATTCAGCACCCTGGTTAAAGTTAATTGAATTTTTACCGAGTCCATCATAGCTACCTCCAGTTGCTTCATCATAAACCATCTGATTTAAATGATTTTTCCCCAAAAACCATTCATAGGCAATATTAGCTTTATCTAAATATGTTTTATTTTTAGTTATCTCATAAGCCGAAATTAATCCCTCAACAGCAGAAGCAGAATCTTCTGGCTGTTGATCAAAATAGGCTCTTTTACCATTTCTAAAATACCAGCCATCTTGGCCAATAGGTGAAAAATATTTTTTTTCAAAAGTTATAGAGTTTAAAAAATTTATAGAATTTTTAGCAATATTTAAATATATTTTATTTTTTGTTAATTCATATGCTCTGAATAAACATTCTGGCATTTTATAATTTGAATAAGTTAGAAAGTCTTCAAACCAATTCCACTTTTTATCAATTTTATTTGATTCCAAATATTTTTTAATTAATTTATTTGACAACTTAATAATAATTTCGTTATATTTTTTTTCTCCGCTATTTTTTACAATATAGTAAAGGCCTAAAATTGTAAAAGCAATTGCTCTGGGTGATATTAAATTTTTTGAATGGGGAAGAGCTTTAATAAAAATTTTTTCAGCTTTTCTTTTAATTTCATCTGGCAATTTTTTTTGGTATATAATATAGCCCAAAGCCCAGATCGCCCGACCGTAAGAATCTTCACTGCTTTCCCCATGCTCTAAAATATTTTTATTATAGCCTATAAAATTATAAAATTTACCATTTATTTTTTGTGTTGATTTTATAAAATTTAAATATATTTTAATTAAATTTAAAATATTATCACTTGTTTTAAAATCATAATAAATTGCACAAGCAAGCAAAGCTCTGGCATTATCATCTAGGCAGTAGCCTGAATGTATGTCTGGCTTTGTATGTATTGCAAATTGAATAATTCCATAGTCATCAGTAAGTTTTTTAATATGTGTTAAATTTATTGGTGGCCATTTTCCTATTTCCCGTGGCACAATTTTTGCATATTCATTAAAATTATTGAAATAAGATAAGGCAACATTCTGCCAAGTCATATGCCTAGAATAAAAGTATGAATTTTTTTTCATTTCGTTTCTAAGCTTCTTATTATTTATTAAAGTCAATAAAGCATTCTTAATTTCTAATGAATTTTTAAATTTAACTAAAATACCGCGCTCATCATTAATAACATCTTTTGCGTATTGGTTATTTGTGGAAACTATTGGACAGGCGCAGGAAAGAGCATAAGAAATTGTTCCGCTAACTGCTTGCTCAGGATTTAAGCTTGGCGATATATAAATATCAGTAGCTTTAAGATAATCGATTAGTTCATGAAGCTCAAGGTATTTATCATAAAATTTAACATTATCTTTTAAATTTAATTTATTAACTAATTTTTTTAGCTTATTGCGATATGCTTCACCTTCTTCTTTTCTAACAACTGGATGGGTTGCACCAATAATTAAGTAAAGTATGTTAGGGTGGTCTTTAATAATTTCAGGTAAAGCTTCAATAGCATATTCTATTCCTTTATCTTTGTTTAACATGCCGAAAGTTGATAAAATAATATGCCCCGAAAGGTTAATTTTATTTTTTGCTTTTGATTTAGAGGGAAAGGGAATATGATGCACACCATGAGGTATAACTGATATTTTATTTTTATTTATATTATAATTTTTTACTAAAATTCTTTTAGCATTTTCAGTCATTACTATTATTGCCTTAGATTTTTCTGAGATTAATTTAGTTAATTTTATTAATCTCTCCTTAGGTTTTGGTAATACTGTATGAAATGTAGTAATAATTGGTTTATTAATAATTTCCAAAAAGGGGAGAATATAATCTCCCCAGTCGCCTCCATAGAGCCCGTACTCATGTTGTATATTAACTAATTTTATAGCTCGGTTTTTATTTATTTCATTAGCTGTATTTAAATAGTCTTCCATTTTTGTTTCGTATATCTGCATTATTACCTTTTTGGGGTAATTATAAATTGAGGTGCCATTATCATTTATTGCTAGTATTTTATTTTTAATTCCAGGATTAAGTTCCTTGTCCATGGCATTTGTGAGATCTTGCGTAAAGGTAGCTATCCCACATTGCCGTGGAGGAAAGGAAGATAAATAAAGAATTACTGGCTGTTTCCGAAGTCTCATAATTATTTATTCTTATATTTTAAGAGTTCTTTAATTAGATTATCTATATTTACGCTAGCTAATGCAATATAAGTATCAGCAGCGCCATAATATATATAAAGCCTATTTTTAAAAATTGCCGTACCTGTTGGGAATACTACATTATTTACCATGCCTTTAATTTCATAATCTTCAGTCGGTGAAAACAAAGGATAAGGCAAGCGCCCTATTATTTTTTTAGGATTTTTTAAATCAGTTAATATGGCCCCAGCATGATAAAGTTTTCGGTTGTTTGATTCTTCTGAGCCATGATAAATCATAAGCCAGCCATGTTTTGTTTTAATAGGAGGTGCTCCTCCGCCGACATGTCTAGATTCAAAACCATGTTTACCTTCAATAATTACATTTTTTGAAAGATTAGATAAATACATTACCCAAAAATATTTATCTTTAAGCTGATTGAAGTCATCAAATTGCAGAATTTGTACATCTGGTAAAATGCGGTGAATTAATATATATCGATTATTAATTTTTTCAGGAAATAAAAAAACATCTTTGTGCCAAATTAAAACGTTTTTTCCGCCATATTTTTGATAAAATGACTCAAAAAAATAATAATCGTCTTTTAATTTTGAATAAGAAAATATTTTTCCAGCCTCGCGGTACATAATTTTTGGGCTTATTATACCGCCACGCTTTAGATTAAAAATATTTTTTCCCAAAGAATAAGATGTTATGGCATTTTTGCCATCATGAATAACATAAGTTAAATAAAATATATCATTTAATTTTACTATTCTGGGGTCTTCAATGCCCTGTTTCTCATTATTAAACCTTGGATAAAGGAAGGGTTTTTTCCATCTTTGAACTAATTTTTTAGGCCCTGAAAATTTCGCATATCCTAGACAAGATACAAAATTATTATCAATAGCTCTATAGATCATATGCACATCATCACCGTCTTGATAAATAGCGGGGTTTAAAACAGACTTTTTTTCAAATCTATTTTTTGTCGGACATAATATAATGCCTTCTTTTTTTACTCTAATCATATTGTTAATCTTATTAATTTATTATATCAAAATGAACCCTAAATAGCAAAACAAAATTTATTTTTTAAAATATTATTATTTAATTATTTTTTAATAGAAAATATGGATACAAATTTAAAATTATGTTATACTATATATATAAATAATTTTTATTTTTATTTCTAAATTTTAATAATATGAAATTTTTTAAAATAAAAAATTTAAGTGTAAAATGGCAGTTGTGTGTTGTTGTTTTTATATTAGTTATTGTTCCGGTAATGTCAGTAACTTATAGAAATGATACTTATTACTCATCTGGTAAAGCGGATATTTTAGCAAAGGGGAAAGAAAGGTTAGAAAAAGAAGCGCTTTTATTATCAAAAAATATTCAATCTAACTTTGAAATATTTAAAAAACAGGTTGAAAATGATTTTAATACATCAAAATATTTATTTTTATCATATGGAACTATATATCAGGATTCTAATAGAAATTTAGGTTTAAAATTAAATAAAAACGACAATAAAGACAATAGTTTGATAATAAATAATAATTTTACACTTAACCAAATTTTAAAACAGCTAACTGGGAAATATTTTTCTATATATGCATTAAGTAATTTTAGAGGCGAAAAAGCAAATGATGAAAATTCCATAGCCTGGAATTTAAATAATGCTTTTTACTCTGTATCAAGCGCGATTGAAAGGTCTGATGGAACAAAAATTGTTGATAATATTTTACCTTTAGCAGTATATGAAAAAATAATTAAAGAAGAAAATTTTAGAGGTATAATTACTTTGGATGGTAAAAATTATTATTCAACCTGTAGTTCGATTAATGATGTAAATAATAATATAATTGGAGCTATTTGCCTTTCTGATGAATTAAATAATTTTTTAGAAACAATTAATACTAATTTTTTAAATAATGAAATAGAAAATAACGGAGAGTTTTCAATTATAAATAATAATGGCGAGTACCTATTAAGTAAAAATAATATTTATAATGGTAAAAATGTTAAAGAAATTGATAATAGCAAAATTATAGAAATAGTTTTAGCTGATGCTCCTAAACTTGCACCTTCAAAGTCTTCTTTCATTAAAACTAGTGATATTGATAGTAAGCTTCAATTATTAAGTGAAGATGAACAAATGATTGGATATTCTTATATTCCTGAATTAAAATGGACTGTTATTTCAAAAATATTTAAAAATGATTTAATGGGAAATTTTAAAAAACTGGATGCAAAAATTATTTTAATTGCATTTTTATCATCAATTGGAGGAATTATAATATTAATTCTTTTTTCAATATTTTTTACACGTCCAATAACCAAGCTAGAAAAATTATTTCATCAAGTAGATAGCGGCGATCTAGATGTAAAAATTGATCATTTTTTATTAAATAGTATGGGAGAAATCGGCAGGCTCGCCCATTCATTTTATAAGATGGTAGATAATTTAAAAAGTTTAGTAAGCGAACTTAAAATAAATATTTCTACAACAGCAGCCTCTGCTGAACAATTATCTGCCTCAGCTCAGCAGGTTAATGCTTCAATGCAGCAGTTTTCCGCAACGATTGAAGCTGTTGCCAGCGGTGCAATTAAAGTTTCCAAAGGAATTGATGAAATCAAGGAAGCATCAAAATCTACAAGCGAAAGTGCTGAAAAAGGAGGAAGAGCAGCCCAGCTTGTTATTGAAAAAATGAAAACAATTAATTTAACCACTAAGGAAGGCTCAGAAAGGATCTCAGCTTTAGATAAAAGATCAAGCCAAATAAGTGAAATTATTGATACTATAAATAGTATTTCAGAACAGACAAACCTACTAGCTTTAAATGCTGCTATTGAAGCTGCTAGAGCTGGAGAGGCTGGGAGAGGTTTTGCAGTCGTTGCTGGAGAAGTAAGAAAATTAGCAGAAGAATCAAGTAAGGCTACAGAAGAAATTGCCAACTTAATTTCAACCATTAAAAACGATATTAATTTGTCAGTTAATAGTATGAGCAAGAGTTCAACGCAGGTTGTTGAAGGTTCAAATTCCATCCAAGATGCCTTAAAATCTTTTGAGATCATTCCAGTATTAGTAGATAATGTAAATTTAAATATTAATAAAATAATATCAATTGCTGAAGAAAATACTTCTGAAGCATCGATGCTAAATTCTACGGTACAACAAGTAACTTCCGCCATGCAGCAAGTTTCAAGCGCCGCACAGCAGTTATCGGTCGTTGCTGAAGGTTTAAATAATTTAGCAAGTAGATTTAAAGTTACTGAAGAGGCATTAACAGATATTAAGTTTGATAGTAGCAAAAAAGTTAACGAAAAAAATAAAGTTAAAATAATAGCTAAGAGAAAATAATAGAAATATGATAAGTTCAAAAGATTTAATTAAAAAAATTGCTAACGAAACAAAGCCTAAGCAAGAGATTAAAGAAGAAAAACAAAAGTTAGTAATTTTTTTATTAGATAATGAGGAATATGCAGCAGATATAAAATATGTTCAGGAGATAGTAAGGCTACCCGAAGTAACTTTTGTTCCTAATGTACCAAATTTTATTACAGGCATATTTAATTTAAGGGGTAAAATTATTGTTGTTGTTGATTTAGAAAAAAAATTTAATTTAGTCAGAGAAACTATCAATAATAAAAAAATTGTAATGATTTCGGAAATTGAAAAAAATAACTATGGAATAATTGTTGACAAAGTAAAAGAGATAATTGATGTGCCAATAAGACTAATTCAACCAGCCCCGGATCTTCTTTCGCCAAAAATTAAAAAAGATTATTTTTTAGGAGTTGTTCCTATTGCTCCGGAAAAAGAAGAAAAAGATATAAGCAGTAATCAAAAATCCAGACTCATTATAATTATTGATCTTAAAAAAATGCTAGAGGAAAAAGAACTTCTGGGTTTAAATAAAACCGTTGAAGATGCAATTAATAAATAATTTATATAGAAAATAATAGGCAATATTTTAGAAGCTTATTATTTTAAAAAATTTTATATGTCAAATTTAAATGCAAAAATTTTAATTGTGGACGATAGTGCGTTCATGAGAAAAGTCTTAAGTGACATTCTAAGAGAGGGAGGTATTACAAATATTATAGAGGCAGAAAATGGCCGCGAAGCAATTGAAAAAGTAAAAGCAGAAGCACCGGATTTAGTCCTCTTAGATATTGTTATGCCCGAAGTAGATGGTATTGAAACATTAAAGAAAATAGGCAAATTAGAAAAAGTACTTATGATAAGTGCTATTGGTCAAGAAAGTATAATTAAAGAAGCTAAAGACAACGGAGCTCTTGGATATATAGTTAAACCTTTTGACCAAGAAAAAGTTTTAGAAGAAGTAAAAAAAGTATTAGGATATATATAAAATTAATTTAAATATGAATTTGAGAAAAATTAAGGTTATAGTTGTTGATGACAGTTTTTTTATGAGGAAATTAATAAGGGAGATTTTAGCCGCTGATGAATCAATTAATATTATAGGTGAAGCGCATGATGGATTAGAAGCTATAAAATATGCAAATAAATTTCATCCTGATGTTATACTAATGGATTATAATTTGCCAAAGTTAAATGGTGAGGAAGCAACGAAAAAAATAATGGAAAACAATGAATATGTTCCTGCTATTATTATGCTTTCTGCCAGTACAAAAGAAGGAGCAGAAATTACAATGAAATGTTTAAATGCCGGAGCGGTTGATTTTATTGCTAAACCATCAGGTGAACTATCTTTTGATATTAAAAATATTGAGAGAGAAATTATTAGAAAAATAAAGATTGTGGCTGAAGCCAATCTATATAAATATAAAAATATAAAAAAATCTTTTGCAGAAAACAAATATGATTACAGCAAAACTTTAAAAGCCTTAGTTATAGGAGCATCAACCGGTGGACCTTCATTAATTACGGAATTAATGAAAGAAATACCATCATATTTAAATTTAGTAATTTTTATTATTCAACATATGGATAAAAAATTTACTAATGGATTTTCCGAGCATTTAGACAAATATTCTTCATATAAAGTAAAAGAAGCAAAAACAAATGATGAAGTTAAGGGCGGAATGTGCTTTGTTGCGCCTGGTGGGTGGCATATGAAAATTAAACAGGTAGACAATAATAAAAAAGAAAAAATAATTATTTTACTATCAAAAGATCAGAAAAAAAAAGGATTTAGGCCGTCTATTGATGTTTCTATGGTTTCAGTCTCAAAAATTTTTAAAGATAAAACTATTGGTTTAATTTTGACAGGTATGGGTAGTGACGGGCTTGATGGTGTTATAACAATTAAGAATATGGGAGGAACTATAATCTCACAATCACTAGATACAGCCATAATACCTTCGATGCCAAAAATAATTATTGATTCTGGTCAGGCCGATTATATTTTAAAACCCCAGGAAATGGTTGAAACAATTATTGAGATATGTGGCAAGATATAAATAATATCTATGACTGATTTATCAAAATTTAAAGACGCCTTTTTGGATGAAGCAGAGGATTTAGTGCAGAAATTAAATTCTGATTTATTGATTTTGGAAAAAATTTATAATGAAAAAAATAAAAAAGCTGAAAAGAATAATATATTAAATAATATAATGAGGTCATTTCATACATTAAAAAGTTCATCTGCTTCGATGGGTTATATGAAAACCTCAAATATTACTCATGCCCTAGAAGATAAAATTGATGAAGCCAGGAATGGAAAGATTATTTTAAATTCCGAAATAATAAATAATTTTTTTATTTTAGTTGATGGTTTAACAAAATCTATAGAAAATATTAAAAAAAATAATAGTGAGCTTGATTATGAATTAGAAAATAAAATTATTAAAAAAATTTTTTTAAACGAAAATAGTAATAATAAAGAGTTATTAGTAGAAAAAAATAATAAAAATAAAAATGAAGTTAGTCTAAAAAATGATAATAATGAAGATTTTAAAATTGATTATATTAAAGTTCCTGTTAAAAGACTTGATTTGATGCTTGATCTAATTGAAGAATTAATAATTGATAGAATGAAATTAGAAAGATTAAGAGATAGGTTACCGGAATTAAAAGATTTATATGATCATATTAATGTATTGATATCTAATGTTCAATATCAAATAATGCAATCAAGGCTTGTTCCCCTAGATCAGATATTTTCAAGATTTCCGAGGATGATAAGAGATATATCGAAAAAATTACAAAAAACAATAGAATTTAATATTTCTGGAGGAGAAGTTGAAATAGATCGAGCTATAGTAGATAAACTTTTTGAACCATTAGTCCATTTATTAAGAAACGCGCTTGATCATGGAATAATCAAAGAAGGAACTATAAATTTAGGAGCTATAAGAGATAAAAATTTTGTATTAATTTTTGTAGAAAATGATTGCCAAGGATTAAATATCGATAAAATTAAGCAAGCTGCGGTGAAAAGAAGTATTATTAGCAAAGATGATTTAAATAAATTAAATAAAGAACAAGCAATAGACTTAATTTTTAACCCAAATTTATCTACAAAAGAAAATATAACTGAGCTTTCGGGCCGAGGGGTTGGATTAAGTGTTGTTAAAAATTTTACAGATTCTGTCGGGGGAAAAGTATTGATTGAAAATAATGAAAAATCTGTAAAATTTATTTTAAAACTTCCATTAAGTATTGCAATAATAAATTCATTATTAGTAGAAGTTTCTGAAAATATTTATGCAATACCTTTTTCTAATGTAGATAAAACAATAAATATTTTTAAGGAAAATATTAACAAAATGGCTGACAATGAAGTTGCGGTTGTGGATGATATAGATATTCCACTTTTTAGGCTAAACAAGATATTTAATTTAAATAATGTAGTTAAAAAAAATAAAAATATTGAAGAATCTGAGGAAGTAGTATTAGTAAAAAAAGGTAATGATACTATTGGTTTAGTTATTGATAATGTCTTAGGTGAAAAAGAAATAATTGTAAAGCCGCTAGCACCCATATTAAGAGGATTTAAAAATTTTTCTGGTTCAACTATACTAGGTGATGGTAGGGTCGCTTTAATAATAGATGTTATAAATTTGTCTTAAATAATAAATTAAATATATGGACTATAAATTAACCAAGATGGAAACTGATGAACTTAAAGAACTGATAAACATTGGTGCTAGCCATGCTTCAACTGCATTAAATCAACTAACAGGAAAAAGAGTAAATATTACAATTACTAAAGTAGATATTAATCGGGTAGAAAATGCTTTTAGTCTTTATTCAGGAAAAGAAAAAATTTCTACAACCATAATAATGAAAGTATTCGGGGGCGCAACCGGTATAATATTTTTTCTTTTACATGGCAATAATAGCTATAAACTTGCTAGGCTATTAACTAAATCAAAAAATAAAGTTGAATATTTGACGTCTTTTGACCGTTCAGCTCTAAATGAAATAGGTAATATTTTGGCGGGATCTTTTTTGTCGGTATTTTCAAAATTTGCAGGTATAACTGTAGTTCATTCAATATCAGAAATTGTAACCGATACTTTAAGTTCAATAGTAAATTCTATTATGGGTGAGGTTGGGAGTTTTTCAGATGTAGTGCTGACTTTTAAAATTAAATTAATAATTAGGGATGAAAATATTGAAACAGAGCTTTATTTTTTAATGGCCCCAGGATTTACTGGTAAGATTTTAAATATGACAAGAAAAAAACTAAAAGAGAAAAAATAATATAAATTAATAAAATGGGTAAAATAATAAACATAAATATCGCAGAATACGCAGTGGGAAAAAATAATTTAGTCATAGAAACGTCCGGGATAGGATCTTGTTTAGTAATATGTTTATATGATGCTGATGAAAAAATAGGAGGTATGGCACATGCCATGTTACCATCCAGGAGAAAAAAAAATTCAGTATTTAATCAGGGCAATACTATGATTGGAAAAAATAATTATAAATTTGTTGACGAAGCAATTGAAGGTCTAATTGTAGAAATTAGAAAAATAGGAGGTAAAAAAGAAAAATTAAAAGCTAAAATTATTGGCGGTGCTGAAATGTTTAATATTTTTAAAAAGAAATTAACTAGCATCGGCAAAGAAAATGAAAGAACGGCCAGGGAAAAATTGGAAGAATTAGGAATACCTATTGATTCAGAAGACGTTGGGGGATCAGTAGGAAGATCGGTTAGGTTTAATTTAGAAAATGGAGTAGTAAGTATTATTGTAAATATGTAAAATAATAAAAGAAGGTTAATAAAAAAGCCTTCTTTTTTTATTTATTATAAAAGAGAATATTTTTTAATATTTTCTATAGCAATTAATTTTATTATCTCAATTTCTTTTTTACCCCCTTCGGATTTAAAAAGATGTTTAAATCTATCCTGATTTTTTAAATAATTTTCTAACTTATTTTCATAATCCTGGCCAATTTTTTTTACATTCAATAATTGCCCATCAATATATTCAAAGACTGGGTAAAGTCCAGATTCACATGCTAGTTTACCTATATTTATTGCCTGGTTAGTGTTTATTCCCCATCCTGGGATGCAGGAGGTAAGTATTTGAATATATGAAGGCCCTTCTATTTGAGCGGCTTTTTTTACTTTTTGCGTTATGTCTTCCGGATATCCAATAGTTGTCTCGGCCACATATTTTAGACCATGAGCCAGCGCAATAGCGATCATATTTTTTTTTCTTCTATTACCACATATAGAATTTTTTATTTTTGATTTGCTAGCTGGGGTTGTTGTTGTGTTAGCTCCTATTGGTGTTGCTGCTGAAGCTTGCATGCCTGTATTAGCATAAGCTTCATTATCGTAACATACATAAATAATATTTTCATTTCTTTCCCACATTCCGCTAATAAGCCCTAAGCCAATATCAAAAGTTCCACCATCTCCAGCCTGAGCCAATATTTTTATTTTTTTATCATGGCCAGAATATTTTAAAGCAGCATATATTCCCGAAGCCACGCTGGAAGCATTCTCAAAAAGAGAATGAATCCATGGCACTCCCCAGGCACTTTCCAGGTAAGGTGTGGTCGTCACTTCTAAGCAACCGGTGGCATTGGCAATTATTGTATTACGTCCCAATGCCTCTATTACTAATCTAGCGGCAATTAATTGCCCGCAGCCAGCGCAAGCCCTATGACCGGGAGAAAGTAATGGCTTGGTTAATTCTTTGGTTTTAATATTTGTATTATTTAACATGTATTTAAAATTTTTAGTTAGTTTCCATTATTTGTTTTTTTATATCTATTATTTTTTTAATATTATCAACTTGCCCTACAAATTTTGTAGCATCAAGTATTTCTATTAAAATCGGTTTGCCAGTTTTTGAAAGATGAACAATAAAATTTCCAAATTCCCTGACATGGCTTATGTTGCCTTTGGCTATTTCCCAGCTAATTAAATTTGCTTCCTGATCATATTTCATAATCTATGATTTTATTGGAAAAAAAGTAATTATTTTAATTATATCATTCTCTTTTTTGTATATTACTTTTATTCCTTCTTTAGAAGCTCCAAGAAATTTTCCTTGCTTTTTT
>Ga0172371_10010126_pt1 | contig 12814 bp, 12 predicted proteins | sample Lak12m_FD_114543 | JGI IMG/M metagenome (GOLD analysis project Ga0172371, IMG submission 114543) | Freshwater microbial communities from Kabuno Bay, South-Kivu, Congo - kab_022012_12m | ecosystem: Environmental > Aquatic > Freshwater > Lake | place: Democratic Republic of the Congo: South-Kivu... | reverse complement strand
TAGAGAAACCGAACGCGTCACGGGATGCCGGTAAGGGCGGGGCTCGGACCCGTCCCCGTCTTGATTGTGCGAAAACGGGCAGGTTTGAGACCTGCCCCCTACAGTCACTGGCAAGCAGGAGCGACATCGTTCCTTATGGAGCTACGACCAGATTCCATCAATGTCCAAGTAGCCTTTTCGCCTCATCCTCATCCTGGGCGATCGCTATCAGCTTGACCGTGCCTGAATTCAACAGTGTTTCTTTGACCATCGGCTGCGGATTTAGGACTACCATCCTTTTTCCCACGGCTGCCAATGATTTGGCGCCTGCAAACAGTAGGCGTATGCCGAGCGAGGCCAGATAGGACACTTGACTCAGGTCCACCAGAACATTCCAGTGACTCTCTTCCACAATTTGCCTGAATTCATCGCCGATTTGCCCTTCGCCTTCCACGTCGAGTTTCCCTGCGAGGGCAATTCGAGTCAAGTTCGGATCCCTTTGCGCAACTTTCAGTTCCATTGTGTAACTCCTTCCAACTTGCTTACCTCGTCGATCTCCGTCCGTTTGTAACCTATCATTGCGAGGAGCGCATGGTGGGACAGGCGTCCGCGAATCCCTCCTTAATCCCCCCTTTAGTAAAGGAGGGTATGGGGGGATTTTGACGGGCAATCCACTTTCCTGAGGGTCTGGGATTGTTTCCCCGCTTTTCAGCGGGATCGCGAGACCGTCAGCCCCTCACACAACTGAATGCCGGCCGGAAGGCACAGAATTTCTTGCCCCTCGACGGGGGTACCTGATACACTTCAGGTTCGACACCGGCTCCGGTATCGGCGCAATTCCGCTCCATACAGCGTGATTACTTGTGCACTCGAGGCCCCCCACCGCGGCCTGAAATCGGAGTAGCAGCTTTTTCCGGCTTCGGCAAGAGTCGAGACTAGCGGGCGCGAGCCTGGAGGAATACTCCCCAATGGACATGAAGCGGGACCACTATGAAGACATCCGGATTTTCTCCTCCGGAGTGGTTTTGTTCTGGTTTTTGATCGCTATGGTCCTGTTGGTGGTGTTCCCTTTCGTAGCGCTCGCATTTGGCAAGAACTATTGGATATATACTGCCAATTATCTTGCCATTCACGTTATCGTCGCCATCGGTCTAAATCTGCTCGTAGGCTATGCGGGCCAGATCTCCCTGGGACATGCGGGCTTTTTCGCTCTTGGAGCTTACGGAACCGTATTGCTCATGCTGAAGCTTAATTTGCCGTTCTACGTAGCCCTACCCTTGGCTGGGCTGGGGACGGCGGTTTTCGGGTTTCTGCTCGGTTTGCCCGCCCTGAGACTGGAGGGTCCATATCTCGCCATCGCTACACTGGGTTTCGGGCTGACCATAACCCAAATCATCGGCAGGTGGGACTTCTTTGGCGGACGCCAGGGACTCCACGCGCCGGTCCCTTCCGTTGGTCCTCTGGCGCTCAAGACCGATTTCGACCTGTACTGGCTCATTGTGCCCATTACGGTCTTCCTCGCGATGGCGGCGCGTAATTTGACAAAAACCAAGGTGGGAAGAGCCTTCATCGCGATACGCGATTCGGACGTCGCAGCGCAGACCATGGGCGTAAACTTGACTTTTTATAAGACGCTGGCATTCGCTATCTCAGCTTTCTATACAGGCGTCGCCGGAGGCCTGTTTGCATTTTCGCTGCGTTTCATAGAGCCCCAAATATTCAATCTCATGCTATCCATTCTTTTTCTTGCGATGGTCGTGGTTGGAGGTCTCGGATCAATTTTCGGATCCGTGGCCGGTGGGATCTTGGTGGCTTTTCTTAACATTAAACTGGCGACGGTGCAAAATTTGCCACTTTTCGGACCAATTCTGGTTCATCTATCGGAAACGTGGTTTTCGATTTCCGGTCTGCCTAATATCCAATTCATTGTGTATGGGCTGATCATGTTCCTCATCATCGTGTTTGAGCCTCTCGGTCTCTTCGGCTTTTGGATTCGGACGAAGATTTACTGGAAGAGCTACCCGTTCTAGGGTTAGACGGCCTCTCGCGCGGGTTGCAGTCACAAGGAGTTTTGACCCCATGTGGATGCAGGTAATCATAGGCGGCATAGCGGTAGGCAGCGCTTACGCTCTCGTGGCTTTGGCAATGGTTATTGTCTATAAGACCTCGGAGGTCTTGAACTTTGCGCAAGGCGATATGGCTATGGCCAGCGCGTATATCACTTTCATGCTGCTATCCGGCTATGGCTTTTCTTTTTGGGTGGCATTTCCTGCGACCCTGCTTTTCGCGTTTTTGTTGGGGATGTGTTCGGAATTCTTGTTTCTTCGGCGCGCCAAGAATCCGACATTACTCGGCTTAATAATCATGACCCTAAGCCTGGAAATGATAATTTTCGGTCTTGTGTCGTGGAAATGGGGCTCGGAAGCGGAGGCTTTGCCGTTTCCCATAGATTCCTACGACACATATACAGTGGGAACACTGTTCATAAGCAAACTCGAACTTCTGACCTGTGTCACGGCCCTGGCGCTGATGTTTCTGCTCTTTCTTTTCTTCCGTTACACGAAGACGGGCATTGCTGTTAAAGCTACGCAGCTCAACAGAGATGCGGCCCGGCTGATGGGCATACGAACCAATCGAATTCTCATGGGCACGTGGGGATTAGCTTCGGTAGTAGGAGCTGTGGCAGCTCTGCTCATTGCGCCTGCATCGACTCTGGATCCGTATATGATGTGGGACCCTTTGCTCAAGGGATTCAGCGCGGCTGTCCTGGGAGGAATGACCAGCTTACCGGGCGCGGCCATCGGTGGTTATATCGTCGGACTTGTGGAGAATATCTTTGGAACATATGTTTCGATTGAATTCAAATCGGTCGTAGCTTTTGCGCTTATCGTAATCATTCTATGTGTCAAACCGAGCGGGCTGCTTGCTCGTCATTACGTGAAGAAGGTTTGATATCGCACATCCGTGACGGGACCGGCAAGATGCCCTTCCTATCGGCGCGGATTAGGTTAAGACCGGGTTCAAAAAGAATAGGTAATCCACAAACAGACTGGGCGAATCGAGTCCTTTCCGATTCGCCAAGCTCACAGGAAGGAGACCTTGAAATGAGGAAGAGAATTTGGACCATTAGTGTCATGGGCATTCTTGCCCTCTTTTGTGCGACTCTGCCGTCCATCGCAGCGGATGTCCCGGGAGTAACTGATACCGAAATCCGTGTAGGACAATGGGCTGCAATGACCGGTCCGGCTGCCGCCTGGGGAGCGGTTGCTCGCGGGGCCGACGTATATTTCAAAATGATCAACGCCGAGGGCGGAATACATGGTCGGAAGATCAAGCACATTGTGTACGACCATCAATACAACCCGGCCAAAACCGTCGCCGGAGTCAAAGAGCTTGTGGAAGGGCCGGGAGTTTTTGCCTTTGTGGCCGGCGACTGCACAGCGTGCGCGCTCGCGGTTACGGATTACATGGTAGACAAGAAAATGATTTGGCTTGCGCTCGGCAACGCATGGGTCATCAAACCGAACAAGTACTTTTTCTTTATATACCCTAACTATGTGGACGAAGCCGCCATCCAAACCAAATATGCTGTAGACACAATGGGAAAAAAGAAAATCGCGGTTTTTTATCAGAATGACGATTACGGCAAGGGCGGCTTGACAGGAGTCCAGCGTCAACTCAAGAAAAAGAACATGCAGATCGTCGCAGAGATTCCCGTGGAGGCTCAGGATCGTGATCTGAAGTCCCACGCGATGAAGCTCAAAGAAGCCAAGCCCGACGCGGTAATTATGTGGGTGAATCCGACCACGGCGGTGATCATCCGCAAGACAGCGGCTGCCATGAAATTCGAGCCCACGTGGATAGCTCCCAGCACCCTCGGCGATCCGGAACTCATGGACAAGATCACGGGCGGACTCTGGGAAGGCACCGTTTTCTCCATGATGGCGGAATTGCCTGACTCCGACTCCCCCTTGATGAACAAGTACCGAGAAGCCTTCAAGAAATACGGTCCGGAAGGCGAGCGTTTCGGCCTGTTCACGATTGCCGGAATCGGTTTTTCGGAACCTTTGGTCGAGGCCCTGAAACAGTGCGGTCGCGACGTAACCACCGAGAAGGTCATCCAAGCGCTGGATAAGATGACCAATTTCAAGGGCATTTTCGGCCGCCTTACTTTCAGACCGGATGATCGCCAGGGCCTGAAAGAGGTTTATTTCTGTGAAGCGCTCAAAGGCGGCAAAACAAAAAAGCTCACCGACTGGATAACGGTTGAAAAATAACGCCTATCGGATTCAACCGTGAATACAGCGAGAAACCCGCCCGCGGTGCTATATGTCCGGATGAGCGGTTCGAAAGCGACGTCTGTGTAGAGGCGACCGGCGGTCGCCCTACATCTACTGAGATGCACACTATCTGCCGCGCTAAAGGCGCGTGTGGCGTATTTGAGGAAAATGATTTTTTTTCAGGCGCAAAATCTGTCTATAGGATTCGGCGGTCTACGTGCCTTGAACGACGTGACCATCGAGGTCGCTGAGAACTCAATATCAGCGGTCATCGGACCCAATGGCGCAGGTAAGACGACGCTGTTCAATTGTATCAGCGGGATCTACAAGCCGGACGAGGGCCGAATTCTATTCAAAAACCAAGAAATCCAGGGGAGAACCCCGGATCGCATTGCGCGGCTCGGCATTGCCAGAACTTTTCAAAATATCGAGCTTTTCGCGCACATGACCACGATGGACAACCTTATGCTGGGCCGCCATCATTTCCTGAAAACCGGCCTGTTTTCCGGCTCGCTTCTTTTTTGGCGCGGCTCAAAAGCAGCCAAAGATGAGATCCAAAACCGGGAGGAGGTCGAGAAGATAATCGACTTCCTGGACTTGCAGTCCGCACGTGACGAATTCGTGTCCAATCTTCCTTATGGCATTCAAAAGAAGGTCGAACTTGGCCGCGCCCTGGCTTTGCAGCCGGACCTATTGCTCCTCGACGAACCGTCGGCAGGCATGAACACGGAGGAAAAGCAGGACCTCATGATCTGGCTCAAAGACATTCAGGAAGAGCTGGGCATTACCTGCCTGCTTATAGAACACGATATGAAGCTTGTAATGGACATCTCTGAAAAGATCACTGTTCTCAACTACGGGAGTAAGATTGCCGAAGGTAAGCCTCAGGAAATACAGACCCATCCGGAAGTCCTGGAGGCGTATCTGGGAGAGGCCTGAGATTGCTCAAGATCAATAACATAGAAACGTTCTACGGCCTGGTCTACGCGCTGCGAGGGGTATCGCTGGAGGCGCCGGAAGGCAAGATAATCACCATTTTGGGACCCAACGGCGCGGGCAAGACGACACTGCTCAAGACGGTGATAGGTCTTATCGAGGACCAGCCGGACAAAGGGACAATCGAATTCCTGGGTAAGCGCATCGACGGCCGCGATGTCGAAGAAATCGTTCGCATGGGGATTTCCTGCGTTCCCGAGGGACGCGCAGTGTTCGAGGAGCTTTCGGTCACGGAAAACCTCCTCATGGGAGGTTATCCGAGAAATGATAGGTCAGGCATAGCTGAAGATATTGAACGAGTATATCAGCTCTTTCCGGTTCTTAAGCAGCGGGAACGGCAGTGGGCAGGCACACTTTCCGGGGGTGAGCAACAGATGCTCGCCATAGGCCGCGGCCTAATGGCCCGCCCGAAACTGCTTTTCTTGGATGAACCTTCTCTCGGATTAGCGCCGGTGCTGGTGAGACGCATTTTTGAAGTAATAAAAGAAATCAACGCGACCGGCGTCACTGTGTTGCTGGTGGAACAGAACGCTCGAATGGCACTCAGCGTGGCCGACTATGCCCTGGTTCTTGAAAATGGCCGCTTCGTGCTGGCAGGGACCCCCGCGGAACTAATGGAGGATGAGGACGTCCGCGAATTCTACCTCGGCGTAAAATCAGAAGTGTCAGTCAAAGGCTACCAAAGATACAAAAGAAAGAAACGCTGGCGGTAAGGGTGAAGAAAGAGCTTTTGCCGGGGAAGAACTTTTTGCAAAAAATTCCTCCCCGGCGCCCCTCTTCAAAAACTCTTAACAATTCATATCTCTCGCGCCTATCAAACCGACACCGTGGGTTATCATGTGAATTCGCTTTCGTGAACCCAACTCGACCGGCACGGAGGCCGGTCGCTACCGGGGCTGATGGTAGGGCCCGGCGTCCCTGCCGGGCCAACGAAGTCTTAAAGAGTTCCCGTAGGATGCGGTGACCGACGGGAACCGCATCGCTCTAGGTTTTCGTGGACGATGTCCCGCGCCCTGCGAGACTCACCACATCCCACCTTTTAGGATAGGGGCGGGTTTTAAACCCGCCCCTGGTCTCATAATTGAAAACCGGGCAGGTTTCAAACCTGCCCCTACAACGGAATCCGCTATCACACCGACTGCGCAAGGTCACATGTTACCTGGCCCCGCATCTCTCAAAACACAAAAGGCACAAACATCCTGGTCCGTCTCATGTATTCCTGGTAATCGCTGCCGAAAAAGCGAAGATTTTCACCTTCTTCGACCCGCGCTGTCAGCGCCAGAAAGACAGTCGCTGCGGTGGCAAGAATCCCGCCAAGCCATGACGGGTCCTTGAAGAAGATCCCCCAGCCCAGAAAGAACAGTGAGCTGTACATCGGGTGGCGTATGTAGTGATATATTCCTCCAGTCACCAGACGAGTGGTTTTTTCCATGCTGATGAGCGAATCATCCACGCGTGTGTCGCTCGGCCCTCCTTCTCGTCGCAACCGGACAGCGCTGTCGACGATCAAGAAGAGCGCGATCAGCAGCAGCGACCACGCGACAAGCTGGCGCCACGCAAAGGGATCATCAATCCACTTCCGCACGTTGAGTAGGAATAACACCAGCAGGAACTCCCAAGCAAAAAAACGATAGAACCCATGTGAGCCTGGCCGACTGAGGGAAGCCCTCGATACGTAAAGTATTCCCACAGTCGCGCCGACAAAGATGATTCCTTCGGGCAGAATGCCTGTCATTTCAGTACATGCTTTCGATGAGGTCCTTGAACGTTTCGTTGACGTATCTGCGTTTGACTTTCATAGTCGGGGTGACTTCGCCGTCTTCCTCCAAGAGTTTCTTCGGCAGGATGCGGAATTTCTTGATCTGTTCCACCCGTGCCATGGATTTGTTCACCTTATCCACTTCCTGCTGAATCAGTTTGACAACCTGTGGCGTCTGAGTGAGAGTTGCATACGTCGTGTATTGAATCTTGTTTTCCGTCGCGTACTTAACCACGTTATCCTCATCAATGATGATTAGCGCGGTTAGATACTTTCTCGCGTCGCCGATTACCACAGCGTCGTTGACGTATGGCGAAAACTTGAGCTGGTTTTCAATATTCTGGGGTGCGATATTCTTTCCGCCGGAAGTGATGATCAGATCTTTCTTCCGATCCGTAATCATGAGGAAGCCTTCCTCATCGAACTTGCCCACATCGCCCGAATGCAGCCACCCATCGACAATGGTGGCCGCAGTGGCCTCAGGATTGCGATAATAACCCTTGAAGACATTTCCGCCCCTGAACAGTATCTCGCCGTCTTCAGCAATTTTCACATCCACACCGGGCAGAGGCGGCCCCACACTCCCCGCCTTGATATCACTGCCTCTATGAATACTGGTGGGGCCGCAACCTTCCGTCTGGCCGTAGACTTCACGCACCGGGATACCGATAGAGTGGTAGATCTTCAGCACGTCCGGGCTGATGGGCGCCGCGCCGGAGATCGCAAGCCGCACTCTGTCAAATCCCAGGCGCTTCTTGAGTTTGCGAAAGACGAGGAAGTGCGACAGCGCAAAACCGAGCCGCAAAGAGATCGGAATAGGTTTCCGTGAGAGCTTCGCGTCAGCGTACTTGGTTCCCAATTTGATCGCCAGGCCGAATAGAAGGCGCTTGAAGATAGTAGCATCCTTCATCTTTATGAAAATGGTGGAATAGTATTTTTCCCATATCCGGGGAACAGCGAAAAATATCGTGGGGGACACTTCGACAACGTTTTGAGTCACCGTATCGGTATTCTCAATGAAATTAACCACATATTTATATTGAAGCGGCAAAAAAACCGAAAACATCCGCTCGGCTATATGAGAAAGCGGCAAAAAAGAAACCAATTCATCGGTTTCGTAGACCTTTAACACCTTTTCCAAAACCTCGGCGGTCCAGAGGATGTTTTTGTGAGAGAGCATAGCTCCCTTTGGTGGACCGGTGGTGCCGGAAGTGTAGATCAGTAGGGCCACGTCATCCGGGTCAAGGTCTTTCAGCCGACGTTCGAAAATGTCCGGATCCTCTTGATCGGTTTTCCGCCCGATGGCTCTCAACTCGTCGAAGCTCATGACCATCGGGTCCTTGAAATTACGCAACCCCTCCATATCAATGACGATGATTTTTTTCAGGTTCGGCAGGTTGCCCCTGACAGCGAGCGCCTTATCGAGTTGCTCTTCATTCTCCACGATATAGAAGCCCGACTGGGAGTGATCCAGGATGTATCCAACCTCATCCGCAGCGTTCGTGGTGTAGATCCCGACCGTTATCCCTCCTGCGGCCATGATGCCGAGATCGCAGTAGAGCCATTCCGGCATGTTCTCTCCGATTACCGATACGCAACCGCCCTTCTCCAGCCCCAATGCCATCAGGCCGCATGACGTCTCCCGAACGCCCGCGCCGTATTCACGCCAAGAGATATCCCGCCACAAACCGAACACCTTTTGCCGCAGGGCCACTCTTGAATCAAGCGCCTGAACCTGTTTCCAAAACAGGCATGGAATGGTCTCGTTTTCCATTGGTTACCTCGAAATTTCCTGTTGCGGAGTCATGCATAAACGCGTAGAAATCGCATCACGGATTCTAATGGAACCGTTGGCGGAAGTCCAAATAGAAAAAGGACCGCGTTCCCACCAAAGATTATATGGACGGTCGTGTTAATCATGTTAGAGTTCTTCGGGAAAGGGCCGGGGAACCCTTCTTTATGCGATGGATGGCTTCTTTGATTGGCATGGAGTCTGGGGGACTCTTTCCTGTAAGAGAATCGTGCCCGGCTCGCCGCAAAGCGCTCCTGTAATGTGGTTCTTGAGTTCGTGTGCGGGTAAGCGAACTTGTCGCATGCCCGCGGCTTGGCCGCAACCATGTAGGAGTTTTCGGAAAGGGGTCCAGGGGGAAAACCCTTTTGCAAAAGGGTTTTCCTCCTGGTCGTCTCCTTTCCGAAAGATTTCTTACCCACCCATAGCCTGATGAAATCCAGCAAGAGGTTCCCATGAATACCACCAACATTGACATTCAGCGGATCGGCCGTGTGGCCGTGGTGAAGTTTGACCGGTTGGACGGCCTCAATGCCCTGTCCCTTGACCTTATGAGGGGCTTAATGGAGGTCGCGCGCTCTTTTGAGGAAGATATCGAAACCACGGTCGTGGTATTGACCGGTTCTGCGAGTGTGTTCACTGCGGGCCTGGATTTGCGTGATCCGAAAATCCTGGAAGCTATGACCGCGCCACTCGGCAAGAGACGCCAACTGGTGAGCTTCGGTCCGAAGATGTGCCGCGCATGGGAAGATATGCAACAGATCACCATCGCGGCTGTTGAAGGACACTGCGTGGGCGGAGGCGTATCCCTGGCGGTCTCGTGCGATTTCAGAGTAATGGGTCAGGGGGCCTTTTTTCGAGTGCCTGAATTGCTGTTAGGTATGAATATGAGCTGGCAGACTCTGCCTCGGCTGGTTCATCTTGTAGGCCCCGCTCGAGCCAAGCGGATCGTGCTCCTGGCGGAACGGATCAATGCCGGAATTTCATTGGATTGGGGCCTGGCGGATGAGGTCACCGGAGACGGCCATGCTCTGGGCCAAGCCATGGAAATGGCCCAACAGATTGCCGAGCTTCCGCCCCTGCCAGCGAAGATGACCAAGCAGTCGATCAACGCGGTAACGAATGCCTTGGACCACGCCGGGAGCTACATGGACGCGGACCAGTTCATGCTCTGCCAGATGACGCAGGATCAATCCGAGGCGATTGCGGCATTTTTGGAAAAGAGGAAGCCGAAATTCAAGGGGCAATAAACACTACCACCAAACGGTCGAACTCACCCCACACACACCTGCGGGGCATCCAGAGTGCAGATGCAACAGAGGAACGTTCCGGGCACGGTGCTGTTCATGTTTCTCATGCCGCGTTTGTTGACGATTTCATCCCGTCTCCAGGCTGAATGCCCGGCATTCAAACTGAACTGACACGATACACATGGTCTGAACGTAGGAATGGTTGTTCGCGTAAGGATCAAGACATTCTGGTTGACGGAGTTTCCAGGGGTGAAGTATGCTCGAAAAGCCAACAAGAGGCGCTTTTCCATCAACGTGACGGGGATTTTGTGGCTGTCGGGCCTTCCGGCGGACCATCGGAAGGCTCATTCGGCGCCACGGGGACCCGCCCGGCGCCGGATTCCGACTCAAAACACACCCGGAATTGGGCAGACCGCCGCTTAATTCCTGTTGAAAACCCTGACAGCGCCTTGCTTTTGTTTTAGCACGAGATGGCTAGCTAAAGAGACAAAACCGGAAACTCTAAATGCTGGAGGAATTTATGATCGTTAAGAATGTGAATGACGTGAAGGACACCAAGATCGAGAGCTACCCTTACAAGAATGAGCCGTATCCGGTAAAAGATACGTGGATCCGGTGGCTGTCCCAGGCCGGCCCTGAGGGCGCGCCGGAGTATGGCCTGCGCCTGTTCACGGTGGGCCCGAAAGGCTCGATCCCGATCCACAACCACCTTTATTACCAGACGATGTACATCCTGACGGGACATCTTTCGATTACTTCCCATGACCCCGAGACGGACGAGCCATTGGAAACCAAGCAGATGGGCCCCCACGACTTTGTGTTCATACCGACGATGGAGCCCCACTCTATGGTGAACCTGAGCGAAACCGAAACCTCCACATTCCTGTGCTGCATCGCCAATGTTTTCGAGGAGGACAGCATCTAGCGTCGTGTTCCGAGAATGGCGAGGGCGAACACTTCAACACTCCGAAACAGCCTGCCGCCATTTTTTCTACAAAATGCAGGACCTGAAGGTTCAACGGAAGTCCGAACCCGCATGAATCACGTTAAAGTCCCCCTTTTCTAGAGCGGGATTTAGGGGGATTTTTGAAGGAAGACGATCCTGAAGAGGAATAATTAATGTCAGACGATAAAGTGATCGCCGAAAATGAACAAGGGTACAAGCTTATTCAGGTCGGCGAGATTGATGTAGGCGGCTACCTCGACAAACTGATTAGAGTAATGAAGCCGGATGGAACCTATGAATTCGGACAGCCAGTTGCCTTGCAGCGGTTCTTGAAATTTTCCTGCAAGTCTATATGGCGAAAACCTTCATCTTAAGAGAGAAATCAAAATGGGAAGAAAGAAGATGCCGATACCGGATGACCTGAAGCGATCCGCTGCAGTTCGCTTCAGGCACCACATCCTACAACTGGCTCATGCCGCGTGTGACCGCTAGCCATCTAAGAGTTTTCTGAAAAGGGGTTCCAGGGGAAAAACTTTCTCGCACTTTGTCATTGCGAGGAGTGAAACGACGAAGCAATCCCCTTTTCCTAACAAGGTAGGAGATTGCTTCGCTGCGCTCGCAATGACAGCTCGCAAAAGAGTTTCTCCCCTGAGAACGCTTTTTACTCAAACGAGCCGTGTTTGCCTTTGCCTGACGCAAAGCTTTGCGCTCCGGCCAAGCTTTCGCCACTCTGAAGAATTTCCATGCCGTGTCTGAACTCATTTTGGAGCGCGGCCTCGAACGACATGTCCCATTGCTCGTATGCGCTGAGTCGGTCGCTTCTCATGCATCCTTGCGGGAAAAGGGCGATCTGAGCCGCCAGTTTTTCCGCAGCCTCCCGAGCGTGACCGTCCGGAACGATACGGTTCGCGAGTCCCATTGCCAGGGCCTCTTGCGCGCCGACCGGTCGTCCGGTGAGCATCAAATCCAGGGCCTGGCTCATGCCTATCAGGCGTGGCAATCGGATTGTGCCCCCGTCAATTAGCGGCACCCCGAAACGCCTGCAAAAGACCCCGAACGTAGCGGATTCCTCCACGACACGAAGATCGCACCAGAGAGCCAATTCGAGTCCACCCGCAACAGCGTATCCGGATACCGCGGCTATCACGGGTTTGGTCAGCCTTAGACGGCTGGGACCCATGGGCGCGTCGCCTTCCGGATTCAACCGAGACCTGTGATTCTCATACGCGGAAGAAAACTCTTTCAGATCGGCCCCGGCGCAGAAGGCGCCGCCGGCGCCGCAAAAGACCGCTACAGAAGCTCCGTCATCGGCATCGAAATCTCGAAACGCTCGAGCGAGCAACGCAGCCGTGGGGCCGTCTACGGCATTCTTGGCATGGGGACGATTCAGGATAACAGTGGTAATAGCACCGTTCTTTTCCACCAGGACCGAAGGTTCTTTGGTTTCCATATGTCACCTAATGTGTAAGACGACCGGCATCCCGCGTTCTGCGCGGGACCGGTCGCTACCAATTGGGGAGGGCGCACAGCCGTGCGTCCCTACATACGGCCTCAAGCTGGGGTGCGTGCGGCCGAGCCTCGGATTCACCGCAAGCCATTTAAGAGTTTTCTGAAAAGGGGTTCCAGGGGAAAAACTCTTTTGCAAATGGATTATGCCTTTAACTCAGCACAACAACAACGAGCTTCAGCGCCGTCATTCCTGCGAAAGCAGGAATCCAGATATTTTCCCGGCGCAAGCCGGGAACCAGACTGAATACGGCTTTTCAAGGGAGTGACGAGGGAGTGCCAGTTCCCCGCTTTCGCGGGGAGAATTCT
>Ga0172371_10010125_pt1 | contig 12815 bp, 13 predicted proteins | sample Lak12m_FD_114543 | JGI IMG/M metagenome (GOLD analysis project Ga0172371, IMG submission 114543) | Freshwater microbial communities from Kabuno Bay, South-Kivu, Congo - kab_022012_12m | ecosystem: Environmental > Aquatic > Freshwater > Lake | place: Democratic Republic of the Congo: South-Kivu... | reverse complement strand
TTCTCAAGATGGGCAAAATCAAGGCTCGCGAGTTTATTCATAAAACTACGAGTGAGAGCATTTTGAAACTTTGATCTTAAAATATATTCAAAATAATAAGAATTGAGTGTGCTATTGACAAAACGAGAGATAAATTCAAATAGTAGATAACTAATGATGATTGAAAATAAGATAATAGAGGGTTTTAGCGATATTTCTTTAAAAACCTGATCAACCATTAATTTGTAAAAAAAGTAGGTTAAGAAAAGTAAGACTACAGAAAAACAAGCAGTCATAAAATACCCAATAAGCAAGAATTTATCCTCATCCCAAGCAATTTTCAATAGCCTGAGAATATTGGATAAAATATTTTTAAATTTCTGCATGATCTAAATTATAACATTTAAACCTAGCCCGATCAGCCTTGAAAATCTTTTATTATCTGGTACACTATAGGTTATATATGGCAGAAAAAAAGGAAACAGGCTTTATTGATACAGTTTTAAATTGGGCAAAATGGGGGGCGATTGGAATGCTGGGAATAAGCTCTGCTTTATTATTTGGAGTGCCAAACTTAATTGTAAATTCACTATTATCTGCAGCAGCTAAAGGTCTTTTAATCGGTGGAGCGGCTGGAGGTATTGTTGGAGGATTTAAAGAGATTGGAAAAGCCATGTCTCCTAAACAAACGAAAACTACTTAATAATTTTTTGTTTTTGTCTTCTTTATTCTTTCTTTTTGCAAAAGACAATTATGTTAAAATAAAACATTATTTCGGGGCGTAGCTTAGATGGCTAAAGCGTCAGGCTGGGGGTCTGAAGACCGTGGGTTCAAGTCCCACCGCCCCGACCAAATATATGGATAAATTAATAGCAATAATTTTTCTAGTCATTTTATCACCATTTTTTATAATTCTTTACATTTTAGTTAGATTCACCTCAAAAGGTTCTTTTATATTCAAACAAAAAAGAATGGGTAAGAATGGTAAAGAATTTGACATATATAAAATAAGAACAATGGTTGACAATGCAGAACAAATAAAAGCAAAAATTATTGATAAAAATGAAGCTGATGGACCTGTTTTTAAGATTCGTAACGATCCACGCTACACAAGAATAGGTAGATGGTTAAGCAGAACAGGAATTGATGAGCTTCCACAACTTATAAACATTATTAAAGGAGATATGGAGTTCGTGGGTCCACGCCCCTTACCAGTAAATGAAGCAAAAAAAATTTCTAAAAAATATAAACAACGTTTTGACGTTAAGCCAGGGATTACATCTTTATGGGTAATAGAAGGAGCAAAACATGATTCTTTTAATCGTTGGATGAAGCAAGATTTAGAGTATGTAAAAAATAAAAGTATAATATATGATATTAATATTTGTTTTTGGACAGTATTAATGCTATTTAAATTATTATGGCAAAATATCAAATTAAAAAAGGGATAATTAAGGATAAAATTGACGGAAAAACAGTTATTTTTGATGGTGAAGCGTCAGTTTTAGTAAATTTTAACGATACAGCCTCAGAAATATTTGAAGCTTTGAAAAAAGGAAAGAGTGATAAAGACATATATTTATCATTGTCAAAAAAATATCAGGTACCTATAAATAAAGCTAAAAAAGATGTAGACAAACTCATATTACAATTGAAAAAAAGTAAAATAATTAAAAAAATTTCATAATCTTTTTTAATAATACTTTATATATAAGTCCAATTACTTTTTTATTAATAAAAATAAATATTCGTGTGATTAAAGGTTGGGGAGAAAGGTAAAAAAGAATCTTAAATCTTATAATACCGGCGTCAATTCTATTCTTATTATCGAATATATTTAGCTTCAGTCTATCTACAATATTTATTGTTTGTTTGTTTTCCAAAGTAAAAACTCCTAAAAAGAAGGTAGAGACACTGGTTTTAAAATATTTGTTTAGATAATAAAAACAAGGGTAGAGATATTTGTTAACTTTATAATTTTTTATTAAAACAATAAGTTGATTTAATTGCTCTTTTGATAATGCGATAATGAGCTTATTAATTTTATTTAATTGGTAAATATTTTGATAATTATGGTGAAAAAAATGAAGTAATAATAAAAAGACTAAATTAACCTTAGAGATAATTGGATAATCATAACCATTAATTTTAACGAGTTTTTTATTATTAATTATTTGCTTTGACAGTTTGTCAACGAGTTTTAGCGGGTAAATATGATTTAAAGTATTAATTTGCGTCATTAAAAAAGAGACTTGGTAGTGAATATCAAATATAATCGGAAAACCACCAACTATTTTATAATATGATTCTTGCCAATAATTTTCTTCTTTATTCAAAATATCATTTTGAATTTTTTTATAACCCAATTTTTTCATAATCTTAATAACTCTTTTTTTATTGAGAGATGAAATCAAAAAATCGCAGTCATAGTAATATCTATTACTGTGTTTTTTAAAATAATGAATATAAATAGGCAAACCTTTAATAAAGATAAAATCAACACCATTGTTTTTTAAAGTTTGATTTATAATCTCGGTTTGCTTAAAGTATAAAGATGATTGAATAAGATAGAAGTGTTTAATATTAAAACATTGGCGACCTCTTTTAATTGAAATGGCTCTACCCACGATATTTCTCTTACTTATTTTTCCATCGTTGTAATCATTATTATCTCCTTTAGTTATTACATAGTTTCTTGTTTTATATATCAAACGGTGAACTATAAATTGACTATTTTTATAAATGAGAAGCACATCATTTTCTTTAGCCTGACTGAAGCCTATTTTTTTAAAATAAACAATATCATTATTACGAAGTATGGGATACATGCTGTTTCCAACAACTTTAATATTAAACGACCTTTTTTTTAATATATGAGTTAAAATATTATCCATGAATTGTATTTATCTTAACATAGCAGGATTTATCATCAAAGTGATATTTGGAAATACTGACTGGGATTTTATCAGTAATAAGATGATAGATGATATAAAAGAGAACCTAAACGGTTTTATTGTAAAAAAAGAAGACAAGAAAATTGATTTTACAATAAGATTTATTGAAAAACGCAATTTTATTGGTAAAACAGACAAATCTGGTCACCAATTCGTAGTTATATTTGAAAAAAAATCAAAAAAATTAATGGATACATACTATCAAATTGGGTTTATTCAATTTCAATTTATATTAAGAGAGGTTATAAACGATTTGTTATCCGAAAATGATGGTTATATTCTTCACGCATCAGCGGTCTCTTTGAATAACCAGGCATATATTTTTCTTGGTAAGCCATCAGCTGGAAAATCGACAATCATGAAATTAGCCTCAAAAATATACAAACCACTAGCTGATGACTCTGTTTATATAAGAAAAATAAATAATGATTTTTATTTATTCCAAACACCGATGATTGAAAAGGAGATGATAAGAAATAAAAGCAATAAAAGATTTTTTATTAAGAAAATATTTTTTCTGAAAAAAGGAAAAAATTTTTTATTAGAAGCAATAGATATAAAAAAGAAAATTATTCAATTATTTTTTAGACAGATTCAGACAAATAAAAACTTATTAAAAAAACAATTTCCAAAATTAGTTGATTTTGTCAATAAAAAAAACACTTTTTATATACTTACCTTTTCTAAAAAAAGCAAGATTAATTTAGACTGAGCAGATATATCTAGACCCACAGAAGCCATCAACATAACCAGTGCAAGATGCGCAAGAGCTTAATAAATCAATATTATTATCGCGATTTCTATTACGTAAAAAACCGAGTTTGATTTTTTTAATTAAGATTTTTGGTTTTTTATATATATATTTTTTCATAAGCATATTGTTTAGTATATTAATAGCTCTCTATAGGCTCTTTTATCAAAATCGACAAGATCATAAATAAGCGTTGTTTCGATTTTTTGGCCTTCTTCAAGGTTGGGTATACCTACCTTTGTTTTTACACCATCAACCATTTTATATATACTATCGCTTTCCTTAAGGTTTATATTTTTAATTATATCATTGTCTTTATTTAACAGGTCAAAGGCAGTATACTCAATATTTTCATAGTTGAGTTTTTGGATATTACTAACACGTCCCTCTGTGACGACCTTAATTGTTACTTTATCCCCATTGTTTTTATCAAACTGTCTTACGAATAAACCTATTGCCTCGGCAGACGAATTGGGAATAAGAGGATTTTTAACTAGTTGGGCAGGTGGGCTACAGCTTGGTATACCAATATTTTTTTTGGCTGAACTAAGGCCTGGAGCGTAAAAAAACAAATAACCAACCTCGCCTAAAAGGACAACTAAAAGTACAGAAAAAATAATAACTAAAGTTTTATTAGACATGGCTTGATAAATTTAGTCTAGTTGATTATATTTTATTCGTCAAGTAGTTGATATAATTAAACACATGATTATTAAAAATATTAAAATCGAAAAACCTGAAGAAATTAATTTTATATTAGCTCAGTCACACTTCATTAAAACAGTAGAGGATTGTTATGAGGCTTTAGTCGAGGCATTTCCAGGTATAAAGTTTGGTTTAGCTTTTTGTGAAGCCTCAGGACCAAAAATGATTAGATTTGAAGGAACAGATCAAGAAATGATTAACCTAGCGGTAAAGAATGCAAAAAAAATAGGAGCAGGGCACTCATTATTTATATTTTTAAAAAATGCTTTTCCAATAAATGTGTTAAATAGAATTAAAAACCTACCTGAAGTTGCTCATATTTTTTGTGCAACTGCCAATCCAACTGAGGTTATAGTTGCTGAAACCGATCAGGGAAATGGAGTTGTCGGAGTGATTGATGGCTCTTCCCCATTGGGCATAGAAAAAGAAAAAGACAAATTAGAAAGAAAAGAGTTTTTAAGAAAGATTAATTATAAAAAATAAAAACTATGGCAAAAATCGATAAAAAAATAGTTGAACACATCGCGAACCTAGCACATATTCCTTTAAAAGATAAAGAAAAAGAAGATTTAGCTACTGGTTTTAATAAAACCCTTGAGGTTATTGATAACTTATTTTCTATCGATGTATTAAGCGTTGGGCCAACATATCAGGTGACTGGTCTTGAAAACGTCCTAAGAAATGATGAGGTAAATGAAAAAACTACTTTTTCTCAAGAGAATGCTTTAAAAAATACAAAAAGAAAACATAACGGTTATTTTGTTGTTGACCAGATACTGGAAGATGATTAATAATTTTCAAATTGAAAACTGATTAAATGAAAATTTATTGAAAAAATGTAAATTGTAAATTGAAAATTTTTATGAAAACCAACGAGTTGACCTTAAAAAAAGCAATTAACCTTTTAGAAAAAAAAGAAATCTCAATTGATGAGGTTTATAATGATACATTTGCCGCCATTGAAGCAAAAAATAAAGAACTAAACATTTATCTTTCTATAGAAAAACAAGCCTTAAAAAAGGCTAAAAAACAAGAGGATAAACCATTAAGAGGATTGCCGATAGCAGTCAAGGACAATTTTTTAACACAAGATTTACCAACAACTGCTTCTTCTAGAGTTCTTGATGGATTTATCCCTTCTTATGAGTCAACGGTGACAAAAAAGTTAAGCGAAGCAGGAGGGGTAACAGTTGGAAAAACAAATATGGATGCTTGGGCTCACGGTTCATCGACAGAGACTTCAGATTACGGACCGACAAAAAACCCCAGAAATCCAAAATATTTGCCTGGTGGATCATCTGGTGGATCAGCAGCTGCAGTGGCTGCTGATTTAACTATAGTTGCAATAGGGACAGAAACAGCCGGGTCGATTCGCCAACCAGCTAGCTGGTGCGGAGTAGTTGGATTAAAACCAACCTATGGAAGAGTTAGTCGTTATGGGATAGTGGCAATGGGCTCATCTCTTGATTCACCAGGTCCTCTTACCAAAACTGTTGAAGATTCGGCAATAATGCTTAATTTTATGGCTGGTAAAGACGATCTTGATGGAACTACATCGCAACTACCTGTTCTTGACTACACAAAAAATCTTAAAAAAGGCGTAGATGGATTAAAAATAGGAGTTTGTTATATTGATCACCCGCAGATTAAAAATAAGGAGGTAGCCGAATCAACTAAAAAAGCAATTAAGACTTTTCAATCGTTGGGGGCCCGCGTTGATATGATACCAACATCTCATAATTTAGAGAAAGATAAAGTGTTAAGTCATGAATACGCAATAAGTGTTTATACAGTCGTACAAAGGGCTGAGGTGGCGAGCAATTTATCAAGATATGATGGTATAAGGTATGGCGCAGATCGAAACGATTTTGGTAAAGAAGCGAAAAATAGAATTTTATTGGGAATCTTTGGCTTATCTAATATTATTAAAAAAGATGAATTAGTATACGAACATGCACAAAAAGTAAGGAGCCTTTATATTGATAACTTTAAACAACTTTTTAGAGATTATGATCTTTTAATTTCTCCAACGTCGCCTTCTTACGCATTAGCACTAGGAGCAACATCCAATGATCCAATGTTTGGTGAGCTTCAAGATATGTTGGTTGAACCATCTTCTCTTGCGGGAATTTGTGGAATATCAGTTCCAATGGCTAAGGATGAAAAAACCAATCTTTATTTAGGATTAAATATAATGGGAGATTATTGGCAGGAAGAAAAAATTTTACAAGCAGCCTGGGCCTATGAACAGGTAAATAAAATAATATGAAAAATTATAATCCAATAATTGGGATGGAAGTTCATGTACAACTTAAGACTAAATCTGGTATGTTTTGTGGTTGTAAGAACGACCCAGACGAAAAAATACCAAATATTAATACGTGTCCTGTTTGTTTGGGGCTTCCAGGCGGGCTTCCTGTTGCTAATAAAAAAGCGATTGAGTGGACAATTTTGTTAGGATTAGCCTTGGGTTGTAAAATAAATAGGTTTTCCAAGTTTGATAGAAAACATTATTTTTATCCTGATTTAGCAAAAGGTTATCAGATATCACAATATGATATCCCATTTTGTTATGAGGGAAAAATAGAGACATCTTATGGACCAATAAGAATAACCAGAGTACATCTTGAAGAAGACACAGGTAAGTTAATCCATGGGACCGTCGACGGAAAAAAAGTAAGCTTGGTTGATTTTAATCGTTCAGGGACACCGCTTGTTGAGATTGTTACGGAACCTGATATTTTCTCAAGCGCTCAAGCAAAAGAATATACAAAAAAACTTCGTCAAATAATCCGTTATTTAGACATTGGCAACTGTGATATGGAAAAAGGCGGAATGAGGCTTGAGGCAAATATTTCTCTTCAAAAAGAAGGTGAAAAAACGTTACCAAACTATAAAGTGGAGTTAAAAAATATAAATTCTTTTAGATTTTTAGAAAAAGGAATAGAATATGAGATTAAAAGACAAAAAGACATTTTAGATAAAGGAGAGACACCAACTCAAGAGACCCGAGGGTATAATGCAGAGAAAAATATTACCTATTCTCAAAGATCTAAAGAATCAGCTGCTGATTATCGTTATTTTCCAGATCCAGACCTGCCTCCAATAAGAATAAATGATGAATGGATGAATAATATCAAAGAAAACTTACCCGAATCAATTGACTTAATATTTAAAAAATGGGAAAAAGACTATCAAATTAAAAAAGAGTTTTCTGAGCTTATTTTTGAAACAAACAAAGAAAGACTTTGGTTTGATGAGCTTTTTAAATTGATCAAAAGCGAAGGTTTGGTAGCTTCAGCTTTAGTGAATTTAATCATTCATAAAAAATTATCAATTAATTTATTTAAAGACGACTACAAAGTAATAATTGAAAAATTTAAAAAGCTTACAACAATTGATGAAATTGATGACAAGATGCTTATAGAAATTATTAAAAAGGTCTTAATTGCAAACAATAAAGCTGTCCTTGACTATAAATCAGGCAAAACCCAGGTAATTAATTTTTTAGCCGGTCAGGTGATGAAAGAGATTAAGAAAAAAGTTGATTTCTCAATAATTGTCAAAGATATTAATAAATGTATTCAAAATATATAATTAACTTCATTTAATGAGTAGAATATTCTTTAAAATAAATCAATTATGAAGAAAGACACAAATAAAATTAATTTTATTTTATTTTTTTTAATCTTTATAGGAGTAATTATCAGAATATACTCAATGTTTAATAGAGATATTTATGTTGATGAAAGTTATTATTTGGATGTAGCTAAAATAAACTCATTTTTTTCAATACTAAAAGTAGATCATTGGATAAAGAACCATGGTATATTGACGATTTTATTTCTTAAATTATCTCAATTACTTACTAATAATTTAACCCTATTGAGGTTGCCAAATATTATTGTTTATCTGTTTATTAACTATTTTATTATTAGACTATTTAAACGTTTTAATTTTAATCTTGCAGCCATAGTATTTGTATTTTTCCATACCCTTAGTCCTTACTTTATTTTTTTACAATCAATGGTCTCACCGTTTAACTATTGCTCAATGTTTGTGGTTTGGGCATTTGTTCAAATAATGTTTTTGATACAAGATAAAAAAGCAGATATCAACAAAATTATATCAACAGCTGCAGTAATTACTATAGCGTGGTATTTTGATTATTCTGCCTATTATATATATCTACTTTTATTAACAGTGTTTTTATGGGCATTAATTACGAAAAAAGAATTAGTTAAAACAATATTAAATATTATCACCTTAAGCGTCGTTGGTATTTCAACATCGATCCTATATATTATTGTTAATTTTGCAAAGATAGCTGAATTTCATCCAAAAGAAACCTTTATTTTAAGTCTTTCTCAGTATTTTATAGAAATAACCAATATGATGTTTTTACGCCTTGACAGAGGAATTTTTATTTATCTGTCTCCTATTTTTTTTATTTTTATTATGGTTTTTTTATTAAAAATAAGCAATGATGGGGTAAAGAATAATTTTAAAAATCAAACAATTTTAATAGTAATAAATATTTTAGTTACAATGATATTTATTTTTATATTTAGCCGGGTTGTTTTTTCAATTTATACAGAGCGCTCTTTTTGGTATTTATATATTTTAAATTTTATTGTTTTTTCTTTATTACTTAACTTTTTAACTAGTAATTTTAAAAAAATTATTTTTTTTATGTTCTTTAGTTTCTTAGTGTTTAATAATTTTTTTTATGTTTCTGCAAAAACATATCCTGGAATGATTCCCGATTTCACCTATAAAGCAGAAGACGCTTATATCAAGACCAAAAACATTATTGGAGAATCAAAGATAAATATTTTCTATTTAGATTATGATGATAATATTTCAAATGGAATCAAGCACTATTTTTCTAAAATAACAAAAAAAGAAGTGAAAGAGAATGAACTATTAATACAAGATAAAAAAAGCTACTTTGTTTTAATTGCAATCCAAGATGACTACAATTTTAAAGAGATTAAGGCCTTATTAAGCCAATATTATACAAAGCTGATTATTTTTAAGTCAAGTTGTACAAAGCTAAACTGCGTATTTATTAAAGATAATTAGTTTTTATTAGTTAAGAGTTATTTAACAATATCTCTATATAATTTAATACACTCTATTTTTTTACATACTTCAATATATGAATATAATCTTTGATCGTGAATTTCTCGTGTGAGATAGATAAGATACATTTTCTTTTTTTTGTTTATATCTATGTTTTTGCTATTTTGAATTATTAATCCAGTTTCTTTACCAAAAATAACAAGATTATTAAAAACACAGACATCGTTACCAAAATTATTACGGTCTTTTTTATTAATATCAAAGCTCCAAAGATAGTAGTTTGTAAGAGTATAATGAGCATAATCTTTAGAGTTAATGATATAAATATTATTATCACTACAATCTTTTCTTAAAATATTAGCGATAGTTTTATTACTCATCTTAGGTTGATCTTTATATTGTTTTTTAATCATAATTAGAGAACCTATTATTACGAATAGACAAATTAAATACATTAATAAAATTAGTTTTTGATTCTTTTGATCAAAATAGCTAATAATTGTAAGAACTATAAAATAAAAACCAATTATTGAGATGCTAAAAATTCTAATTGGAATAAACATTTGAAACAAAATATTAAAAATAACGATGCTGATGAGCGGTATAAAAAAGAAAATTAGGCTAATTATATAAAGAAGGTTGTTTTTTATTTTATTTGTTTTGAGGACAAGACAAAAACTAAATAATATTAATACAAAAAATATAAAATTAAAGGAAAAAGGCCTTAAAATTTCTCCAAAAAAGATATAAACACAATTATTTACAAACTTCATTAATACGATTTTAGTATTCGAATCTAAAGAAAAAAGAAAGCGAGATATACCATGACTATTTTTTATTAAAATAACAATTTGCGGAGAAACTAAAAATAAGATTAAAATAAATCCTAATAAAACCTTTTTATTGACTTTTTTATCTATTAACGATCTTATAATAAAGAAACAAATAAAACAAAACAGTAGTATAAAAGAAATGTAATGAGTGTATATAGCTAAAGATAAAAATAATGAAAATAATAAAACTTTTTTACCTTTTTCATAAAGAATAATAAAAAAATAGATAGAAATAATCATAAAACATAGATTTAGACTGTAGGGATTAGCATATCTGGTTAATTCTGTAAAGAAATGAGAGACAGAGAAGAAACTAACTCCAAGTAAAGAAATATTCTTATTTTTAAATAACAAATTAATAATTTTATAGATAAAAAATAAAGAAATAGACCAAAATAAGATATTTGAAAAGCGTATTAAATGAATATTATCCGTAAAAGAACGTAGTAGTTTTTCAAAAATCAAATATAAACCTGGATAGTCGGAAATCCAATGCTGACCAAATAATAGATGAGTAAATGTAGTGCTAAAACTAGTTTGAAAAAAATTCATCTCATCTCTTTCAGCTAAGAAAAAAAATATGCGGAATATTTTTGAGGCAGTACCTAAAAGAATAATCAAAACAGGCATAAAAACTAATAAAAAAGAAGTTATTTTTTTAATCATCTTTTAATTGTATAATTTTTACTGTACACAATGAAAGATAAAATAATTAAATATATTGTTTTTCCCCTCTTAATTTTTATTGTGTTTTTTGTTATTTATTCAAAAAAAGCAGTTAATTCTAATTCTCTTTATTATTACGATGAGTATTCGTGGATTGGTCGAGGATATTATTTTGAATTACTAATTAATGGTGATTTTAACAATAAGTTATGGGAGGTTTATAATGTCGATGCTGATCCTAAATTAGCCTCATATATCTATGGACTAGCTAATTACCCAACCTATAAAAAAGTAAACAAAAAAAACTACGACATGTTTCAATTCTTAATTGACAAAAACATGTTTGCTCCAGAATTTCAAAGTGAAAGAAATATTAGTTCTTATATTAAATATTATCAGCAAAAAAAAGATTATCTTTATTGGAATAAAGCAGAGGCAAATGGTTTAACAATTAATAAATTAGTTCAAAAATATGGTTTAGGAATAGAGGAATCGCTTAAGTTAATTTTACGAGCACGGAAAATAGCAGTAATCTTTTTCTGCCTATCAATTTTAACTGTTTATTTTATTGGTGGCCTATTTTTTAACAATTTATTTTTAGCGCTTATACTTTCAATATTCTACGGTGGATCTTTTTTATTAAGTGAATATGGCGTTATAGCCTATACTGAACCGATATTTTTATTTTTTTTTAATACCGGTCTTTTTTTGATCATAAAATTATTGAATAATAAAATATTACGACGAAAAAGAATCTTTTTTTCAATTTTACTTGGAGTTATTATAGCTTTTACCAATCAAACAAGACTAAATGGTATTTTGTTATTATTTATATATTATGCGGCTGTGTTTTTAAATATTATTGACTTATTTAAACGTAAACAGGTTATACTAATTAAAGAAATTATCTTTTCGACAATAATTACTACGATATCTGCTTTTACTATTTATATATTGCTTGACCCGTTTTTATATACAAATACGTTTAAAAATATAATATTTCAATACCAAGGAACATATCAACAATCAATTAATCAATATTATAGTGTTTCACACATAAGTGAGAGATTAGCAACAATTAAAGAGCGAATTTTATTTGTTTATCAAAACTTTTTTAAAGAACAATATTCATATATTTTGCCGTACTATTTAGTTAATTCTTTTAAGACGTATACTTATTTATGGTTTTTGCAGATTTTAACAAAAAATATTTTATTAATAACGTTTAATATATTTTTTGTTGCTGGATTCATATCTTTAATAACTAGAATAAAAAAAACAATACTAGATTATCGACACACCGTTCTACTTGTTTACTTTTTAGTTACTTTTTTTTCAACAATTATATCTTTATCACTAGCCTGGGGAAGATATACAATCTTATTAATTCTTCCTTTTAATTTAATCATATTAAGTGGTTTTGTAACAATCTATAGATTGATGAAGAAGATATTATCTAAAACAAGATTTGGTTAAACAATATAGTGCTAATTTTTTGATGTCCATTTATATTAGGATGACCATCAATAGGATAGTATTCATTTGGTAATAAATTAATTTCCAAATATTTAGTAGGGTATTTTAAATTTCTTTTCATGACATATTCTTTCAAAAATCTTTTGTTTTCCATTTTTGTTGAATCAAAGGTCATAACTAATAACCGGCCTTTGTAAAAATTATCTAACTCCCATATGATTTTTTTTTGCATTTCCATGATCATTTTTTTTCCAATAATGTGTTCAATTTCGATTCGGGCAATAGTCCAACTAAAATAATAGTCTCCGAGCTTTTCAAAAAACCTACTCAACTTATATTTATTGACAATATGATCATAAAACATAA
>Ga0172371_10010124_pt1 | contig 12815 bp, 7 predicted proteins | sample Lak12m_FD_114543 | JGI IMG/M metagenome (GOLD analysis project Ga0172371, IMG submission 114543) | Freshwater microbial communities from Kabuno Bay, South-Kivu, Congo - kab_022012_12m | ecosystem: Environmental > Aquatic > Freshwater > Lake | place: Democratic Republic of the Congo: South-Kivu... | reverse complement strand
CAGGATGGTCTCTCCGCGACCGAGGGGAACTTCCGTCTCAATCTCGTGAATATCTCCTTCACCCTCCCCGGCATGTCGATGCAGGTAGACCTTGACGGTGGTTCCTTTGCCAGGCTCGCTGTAAATACTCACAAAACCCTGGTTCTTTCTGACAATGCCATACACTGTAGAAAGCCCTAACGCGGATAGCCGCAACCAAAATCCCTGTGTGATGTCCCGTCATTCCGGCATGCCCTCAGCCGGAATGACGGAATCGCCCTGAAAACACTGAAGGATTATTCATTTCCCTCATTCCCATCCTTCTTAACCCACAAGTACGCAAAAACCGGATGAACCATTTTTTGAATGTCCTGCATAGCGTCTGGGTATTTTTTCTTGCAATTTTTCATTTGAAATGCATAATTGCATAAAAAAGGTGCCCCATTATGCAGACATACATAACGAGATCCCTGGAACCGGTCCTCAGAAAGGCGGCATCCGAGTTTCCAGCCGTGATCCTGACCGGCCCCCGGCAGTCCGGCAAGACCACTCTCCTGAAGACCCTCTTTGCAGGCCAATGCGGCTATGTCTCTCTTGAAACACCGGATATTCGGGCATCGGCCCTGGAGGACCCTCGTGGCTTTCTGGAGATGCATCCCGCACCCATCATTTACGATGAGGTGCAGCACGCCCCCCATCTCCTCCCCTATATCAAAGAGCGAATTGACGCGCGACGGGGTGTGGCAGGCCAGTATTTTCTAACCGGCTCCCAGAATCTTCTGCTTATGGAGAGGATAACCGAGTCTCTGGCCGGGAGGACGGCCGTGCTCCGCCTGCTTCCCCTCTCCGCACGCGAGGCCGCCGGCAATCCGCAGGCCCGACTCCCCTGGGAAAACGGAAAATCCACGGGCATGGCAGCCAAGGTTGCGTATTCGGATCTATGGAGAGGGTTTCTCCGGGGAGGTTATCCCGAGCTGGCATCGAACCCCGACAGGGACATATCCCTCTGGCATGCCAGCTATGTTCAAACCTACCTGGAGCGGGACGTCCGGACCCTCCGTCAGATCGGGGACCTCTCACAATTCCAGGCCTTTCTCCGGGCATTGGCAGCAAGGAGCGCCCAGCTTTTGAACATTGCCGATCTGGCACGGGACCTGGGTCTTGCCGTGAACACGGTGAGGTCCTGGATCTCTGTTCTGGAAGCGACCTATCAGGTCTTTGTGCTGCGGCCCTATTTCGCCAATGTGGGTAAGCGTCTTGTGAAAACCCCAAAGGTCTTTTTCACCGATGTGGGGACCCTCTGTTATCTGACCGGCCTGAAGGACCCCCGGCACGCCGCCGCAGGCCCGATGGCCGGAGCGATCATGGAGACTGCGGTGCTCTCGGAAATCCTGAAAACGCTGACCCACCGGGGCCAGGACCCTCAGATCCATTTCTGGCGGACCGCTTCCGGGTTAGAGGTGGACATGGTGGTCGAGGCAGGAGACAAACTCGTTCCCATCGAGGTCAAGCTTTCTGCCACGCCGAGACCGGCCTTTGCCAAGCCTGTCAAGATATTCCGAAAAGACCTCGGCCCAAGGGCTCTGCCAGGGTATGTCGTCCATCCGGGCGATATCCGACTCTCCCTGGGGTCCGAGGTGACGGCCCTGCCATTTGCGGAGCTGTGATCACGGATCGTCAAAAAATATCCTCTGTCCGGGAAAAAATCGTTGAGCCGAGCCTCGTATTCGAGCAGGCGGTCGGCCCCGGAGGGATTTCTGAGGGTCCAGCTCATCTCGCCGGTGACGCGCAGGCCGGCATACCCCTCGGCCAGAGCCTCTTCTGTGTGTCCCTTCAGAAGGGCGATCATCTCGTCTGGATCAAAGACGCCCGAACGGAGATAGGCCTCTTCCGCTGCCAGAAAAGTCAGTTGACCCCTATTCAGGTATGGTCCCAGGTCATGACGATGGCCTGAAAAAAGGGCCGAAGCGGTCTCTGCGGACGGCGCGTCCGCGATGTAGATGACCTTCTCGTTCTTTTCCAGCCCCTGCAGAACAAAAGAAGGCAGAACGGCCCGGAGCTGGTCCTCCGTCTCATACAGAAAGCAGACGTGAGCTTGGGGATTGAGGGTATTCACTCCCCATTCGCTAACTCCCTGTTCTTCCATTGCGAACCTCCCCAATTTTTCCGTACAACTGTCATTCTGGACGTTCCATCCTTCACCGTTCCCTGCCCTCATTGCCTGCACAATGTGCGCTTCAGGCGGGCGCGCTCCGAACATTCTTCAATCTCAATTCTCCCTTATCCTGTGCCCTTGTCGTTCAAGAGCGCGACGTCCCCGGCTCCGACATTCAGCCAATCACAGAAGGGAGCATGGATATGGCGTACAGGGGAAGGTTGATGAAGTTGCCGTCCTTTTTCAGATTCAGGAGATTGGTACGGACCAACCGCTCAGGCTGAAACTGGAGGTTGTAGGAAGTCAGACTTTTGCTTCTTGGGTTGATGCCTGCCTTGACCTCCAGCGGATAGATCTTTCCAGCGAATTCACATAGAAAATCAAGCTCCCCTTTGCCTCCCTTGCTTCTCCAGTAATAGAGCGTTTGTCCAAAATGGGAAACCAGTTGCTGAGCGACATAATTCTCCACAAAGGCGCCCTCATATTCATTGAAAAGCCGTTCACCCTGGACCAGCAGTTCGACCGGAGACCCCGCCATTGCCCCCAGCAATCCGATGTCCAGAGCGTACACTTTGAAGCAACTGCTGTCTGCATAGTGGGACAGGGGATGCTTCACAAGCTGAACGGCATCTGCCCGATGAATCAGGCCTGAATCATCGAGCCACATCAAGGCATTTTCAAACTCACGGGCACGGGCGCCTTGTCTGACAGCAGAAAAAACAAACTTCTTGTTTTCTCTCGCAAGGTGTTTGGGTATGGAATCCCAGACAAGGGTCAGTTTGGGAATGTCTGTTGCCGGCGCATGCTTTGCAAAATCCAGAACATAGGATTTGATGATCTCCTTCTGGATGTCACGGGCCTCCCTGGCGTCTCCACTCTCCGAAAACAGTTTGACAGCTTCAGGCATTCCCCCCACAAAATAATACCGCCGAAGCATGTCGATCAAGAAGCCGTGAAACGCATCAGTCAACGGTTCGGGGGTTTCAAAATTTTCCAGCAGGCTTCTGTACCTGGATGCCCCCATGGCATCCAGGAATTCCATGAATGTCATGGGATAGAGGTGTAGAAAATTCACCTTTCCCACGGGGAAAGGCCCCGAGTGGGACAGTTTCACTCCGAGGAGAGATCCGGCGGCGGCAACGTGAACCTCGCCCTTCTTTTCAGCGAAATATTTCAGCGAACTCAGGGCACGATCAGACGCCTGAATTTCGTCAAAAACAACCAGGTCAGCCCCAGGCTTAATCTCGATATTCAAATAGATGGAGAGCTCTGACAGAATTCGTTCCGGATCAAGATCCCGCTGAAAGAACGCCCCCAAAGCGGGATCCTCTTCGAAATTGCAGTAGGCCGTATGTCTGTATTCGCTACGGCCGAATGCCTTTAAGATGAAGGTCTTTCCTGTCTGCCTGGCCCCCTGGAGCAGCAGCGGCTTCCGCCTGGAAGATGACTTCCATTTCATCAATTGAGCATAGATGTCTCGTTTCATGATGTGCGATGTTAGCAGGAACAGAAGCGTTTGCCAAGATATTCGGCAAAATTATGTGAAATGTCTCACTTTGTTCAGACTAAAAACGTGAGTTCGCTCACAATTATTGGCTATGCGCCTATAGAACCGATCCCCTATCGGTCTCCTTCTGTCAGTCTATGGCGATTCGGTTCTTCAGCATCAATATCCCACGCAAAGCCGGTTGTTCTTCTTGGAGATGCTAACAAATGGAATTTACGAGGTCAATCTATCTCTTGCAGGTGCTCGCGGGTCCCTTTCATCATTCTATCGGCCCAATGACAGGAAGATCCTGATTGTGGACGACGACCTCCAGGTCCGCCAGATGCTGGCCATTGTACTTTCCAAGGAGGGGTTTGAAACAGAGACCGCGTCGGACGGCTTCGAGGCCGGGGTGAAAGCGGTGCGGTTTCAGCCGGGCCTGTTTGTCCTTGCCCTGTTCATGCCGGGGATGGACGGCTTCGAGACGTGCAGACGTCTGAAGACTAAACTTCCGGGCCAGACTGTCAAGCCTCAGGGGCTTCTCGATGAAATGGACACTCTTCTCCGGTATCCTCTGGACCACGGTATTCACTGTGTATCCCGACATGAACAGGGTCCGGATGCCGGCCGCATATCTCTATTTCGGACCTCCCCATGCCTGAGATGACCGGATAGATGACAGGGGCATCAGCCTTTGTCGAAAAGCCGTTGACCGCGGAAAGCCTGGCAAGGGCCATTCGCGAGGGGCGGGAAGGTTAGATCGGAAGGCCAAATACCTGTCATTTTCCGTGGAGGGAGTGGAGGACCTGTTTGCCGGCCCATCGCTGAACCACCTCCAGAAGCTCTTTGGGTCGAACAGGCTTGGCAACATAATCGTCCATGCCCGCTGCCAGGCATTTCTCGCGGTCCCCCTTCATGGCGTGGGCGGTCATGGCGATGACCGGTATATGGCAGACATCGGATCGCAGGTTTCTTATCTCCCCCGTGGCCGTATAACCGTCCATCACCGGCATCTGAACATCCATCAGGACGATGTCATATGGCACCCGTTTCAGGGCCTCCAGGGCCTCCACGCCGTTGGCCACCGCATCGATCCGGTGGCCGCCCTTTTCCAGGATCTTCATGGCCACCTTCTGATTCACCACGTTGTCCTCGGCCAGCAGGATCCGCGCAGAGCGGATTGCGGCCTCCCTCAGGCTGTGCCGGGTAATGATGTCGGGCTTACCCGGGGGCGCTTCTCCGTCTTCTTGCGGTCCTTCCACATCCACCAGGGTCTCGGCCAGGGCGTCCAGCAGTTGAGACTGGCGGACCGGCTTCGTCAGATAGGCTGAACAGCCCAACTCCCTGAATTTATTTGCGTCACCCCGCCTTCCAACGGAGGTCAACACCAGGATGCGGGTCCCCCTCAGCGAGGGATCGGCCTGGATGGCCCGGGCCACATCCTCTCCGTCCATCCCGGGCATTTGGTGGTCCAGGAGAATGGCGTCGAACCTTCGGCCGCCTGCTTCAGCGGACCGGCGCAACCGGGAGAGGGCCTCCTCCCCGCCGGAAACCTCTTCGGGAAAGCACCCGAAGGACAGGAGCGTCCTGTTCAGAATCGTGCGGTTAGTGGCGTTATCATCCACAATCAGAATATGGGCGCCCCGAACGCTCTGACGGGTTACGGCAGCAGGGGCCTCGGTCTCTCTCTGGTCCCCGAAGGGGATCGTCAGCCGGAAGGTGGTGCCTTTTCCCAGCTCGCTTTCCACCGTGATGTGGCCCCCCATGAGTTCCACCAGCCGTTTGGAAATGCTCAGCCCCAGGCCGGTACCTCCAAAGCGGCGTGTCGTGGCGCCGTCGGCCTGGGTGAAGCTCTCAAATACGGCGCCCAGCCGGTCTTGAGGAATGCCGATCCCCGTATCCGATACCTCAAATCGAAGCAGCACTTTCCCCTCCCCTTGCCGCGAACCGTTCACCTGGAGGTCGATGTTCCCCTTTTCCGTGAACTTGACGGCATTGGAGGCCATATTGACCAACACCTGGCGCAGGCGCTCCGGGTCTCCCATCACTTTTGTCGGACTATCTGGATTCACATAACAGGTCAGCTCCAGTCCCTTGGCATGGGCGTTGGGGGCCACCAGTCCCCCGACGCTCTCGACGATATAGCGCAGATCAAAGGGAATGCTCTCAAACTCCAACTTTCCCGATTCGATCTTGGAAAAATCAAGAATGTCATTGATCACGCCCAGGAGCCCTTCCGCGGCATTTCGCGTGGTTTCCGCATACTCCCGCTGCTCCGGGTCCAGCACGGTGTCCAGGAGAAGGCCTGTCATGCCGATGACAGCGTTCATGGGGGTGCGGATCTCATGGCTCATGTTGGCCAGGAACTCGCTCTTGGCCCTTGTTGCGGCCTCGGCCTTTTTGAGGGCTTCGTCCAGTTCGATGTTTTGCAGTTCCATCTGCGAGGCGTATTGGGCCAGTTTTGCGGAGGCCTTCTCCGCCTGCTGGCGTGCCTCCACCAGATCGGTTACATTGATGACGTTCAGGAGCACGCCGTCGTATCGGCTCCCGGTATATATCGGCTGGAGGCGGAGAATGACCTCTGCATCTCCCAGCGGCCTCTGCTGGACCACGGGCCTTGCGCCCGGCTGACCCTTGAAGGAGGCAAGGTGGCCTTGTATTTTTTCCGCCACCTCTTTGGAATGGAATTCCTCCAGCTTCCTCCCCAGGATCTCTTCCCGCTGTTTCCCGACAAACGCGCAGAAATAGGCGTTGACCTCGACGATCACATCTTCGGCGTCCGCAAAGATGACCCCTTCGTCCATCCCGGAAATCATGGCAGAGAGCTTGGAGGCCTCCTTCCGGGCCGTTTCCTGGGCAGACTTGAGATCCGTGATGTCCACGAGACTTTCCAGAAAATAGTCATGGTGATCGAGCGTGATCGGGACCACCGTCTTGAGAACCGGGATACGTTCCCCGTTCATCCGCAGAACCACCCGTTCCGAGTTGTCGACCTTCTGCCCCAGATCGGAAATGGGACACATGCCCACCTGGGTCGGACAGATGTAGTTGTGGCAAATCTTCCCGACGATCGCCTCTTTCGGGGCCTCAATGAGTTCCTCTGCCACAGGGTTGACATCAACGATCTGATGCGTTTTGGCGTCGAGCATCACAATGCCTGCACGAACCGAATTGAAGATGCCTCGGAGGCGGTTCTCGCTCTCGCTGAGCCTCTCCTGGGTTTGCCTTCTCTCCGTAATATCCCTTACAATCCCTCGAAACCCCATGGGCTGCCCGTTTTCATCGCGCATCAGAGACACCGAGGCCTCCACATCCCTCACCTCGCCGTTTTTCCGCCTGACTTTCCAGTCGAAAGCCCGTGCGGGTTCACCGGTTCGATAAATTCTGTTGAAGGTCTCATAGACCGCGTTGACGTGTTCCGGGTCCGTGTACTGACGGTAATGCACCCCCCGCAACTCATCTGCGCCATACCCGAAGATGCGATACAGCGAATCGTTGAAAAACAGGAATTTCCCTGAGAGGTCCACCTCGAAATAGCCGTCTTCAATACTTCCAAGGATGGTTCGATATCTCTCCTCGCTCTTTCTCAACTCCTCTTCTGCCCTGACCTGTTCTGTCATATCCAGATAGGTCAAAAGCTGCTTTCCATCCGCCAGGCTGACTGCAGTGAAACGGATGCGTTTGTCCTGTCCATCCTTGCATCGTACGGTAAAGAGCCTGGCCTGCTTTTCCCCTTTTTCCGACGGGGCCGACAGATCTGTCTGCCATGCAGAGGAAACCCTTTCCCTGTAACTTTCATCGGGATAGGCCTTTTCAAACCAGGTCTGCTTATCGGGCACGTCTCTGAGGGTGTAGCCGAAGATCTCCTCGAATTTGGGGTTGAAATACTCAAAGGTCCTATCCGGTTTCATGATGGAAATGCCGAAAGGCGCTGCGCCGGAAAGGGTTCTGAAATGCTCTTCACTCCGGCGCAGGGCCTGTTGTGCGCGCTTGTGGTACAGGGCCTCCACAAGAATCATGGAAAGGGATTCCACATCTTCCTGATCCAAAAGGGTATAGCCCCCCTCCTTGTTGGCCAGGGCGATCATGCCCACGGTCTTGCCTCCTTGCTTCAAAGGGATACCCAGGAAGGAGGTCAGGACCGGGTGGCCCTTCGGCGTTCCCACCCACGAGGGGTGGGATGCGGGGTCGTTTGCGATCAGGGATTGCCCCTCGGTGATCACCCGCCCCCAGATGCCCCGGATCTCCATGCCTCTGACCGCGTCATCAGCCTCCCAAGCACGCATATGGCAGGCAGCCCGCCCCGGTTCGCTAATCGCAAGCGTATCGAATTGGCCATCCGGATTCACCTCTCCGATGAAACCGAATGGGCTGTCGGTTAAAGCCCGGGCAACCGTAAGACAGGTTTGCGCCACCTCCTCTTTTGTGTCGCACGTCAATGCCTCTTTCAACAGATCGTTGACCGCGGCCAGCACCCTGCTCTGCCTGAAGGCGTGATCCTCGGTTTGCTTTCGGCTGGCACCTTCCGCCTCCAGTTTTTGGAGTCTTTGCTCGAGCGCTTCATAGGTAAGTTCCTTCTTCATTAAGAAATCCTCTCGAATTGAATTCAGTAAGGCCATCCGTTTGGATGGGTGATTGACCATTGGCGTGTGTTGATCGGCATCCAAACCCTGGCGATACGGGACGATTCATGGCGACACATGAAAGGTATAGGTTCCCTTTTCAATTCACGATTCTCAATTCTCACACGCCTTTGGTATTGAAAATCGAAAACAGGCGCCGCCGGCAACATGGTCCAGCCAGACTCGGCCGCCGTGACGTTCCACGATTTCGCGAACGATAGCAAGCCCCAGCCCAGAACCTTCGATGCCGTGAGATCCCTCGTTCCTCTGAAAAATCTCGAAGATCTTGTCTGCATCCCCCTCACCCACACCCACCCCGTTGTCCTGGACGGAAAAGATATGAAAGGCCTCGGAGGCTTCGTAGTCGATCTGGATCTTGGACAAGGGAACACCGCCGTACTTGAGGGCGTTATCGATCAGATTGCGAAACACCCTGAGCAGGGTCGTTCCGTCTGCCCGGATGGACACCGGATCTTTCGGCGCCTCCCATCCGATGTTCCTCGATGTTAATCTGGAAGAGAACTCTGCGTGGATATTGTCAAGGATCTCGTCGACGCGCACCGTTTCCAATCGAAGAGGGATTTCCTTGACGGCAAGGTCGGCATTGATTTGTCCCACCAGGGCTGCCACGTGCTCCGACGCCTTCAAAATCTGCTCGCAACAGCGGGTGGTTCGGTCATCCATGGCGCTCCCGTACTGCTTCTGGAGCAGACGGGTCAATCCGTATATGGCCGTGGCCGGACTCTTGAGGTCGTGCATCACCGAATAGGCGAAAAACTTGAGTTTTTCGAGGGCCTTCTGGAGGGCCTCTTCGGCACGCTGCCGCTCGGCGATCTCGGCTGAAAGCGCCTCATTCTTCCGGGCCAGCTCAGCGGTCCGTTCTTCCACCCGCTTTTCCAGTTCGTCATGGGCCCTGCGAAGGGCCTCCGCTGCCCTCTTGTTTTCGGTCACGTCGAGCATGAGCCCCTGGAGGAAGAGAGGCTTTCCCGCCCCATCATGCACCACCTCCGCCCTGTCATCAAACCAGATCTCCCGGTCGTCGCGGGCCATCATCCGGTATTCACATTTCAGAGGCACCTTTTCTGCCTCACAGCGCCGCACCTCGGCCATGACCCTCTCTCGGTCTTCGGGGTGGATCCTCTTTCTCCAAATATCCGGATCGGCCAGGTATTCTTCCGGGGTGAAGCCGAGGAACTCCTTGATCTGCGGGCTTACGTAAAGAGTGGTGCTCGCCTCGTCGAGGGCCGCCGTGTAAGCGATCGCCGGGAGCTGTTCCACCAGCGTTCGGAACTGGGCCTCCGACCGCCTGAGTTCCAGTTCCATCTCATCGCGTTCCTGTTTCCGGTCCTGCAGACTCTCCGCCATGGCGTCGAAGGCCCTGGCCAGACGGGCTATTTCGCCCTTTTCATTGCCAAAGTGAGTCCTCGCACCCAGGTTCCCATCGGTCAATTGCCTCGCCACATTCCCCAGGACCTTCATCCTTCGGGCAACGAAGAGATGGACGAAAACCAGGGCGATGGTCAGGGTGAGCAGGGCCACGACAACGAGGGCGATGAGATTGCGCGCCAGGCCCTGGTTGGCCGCGGCATAAATCTCGCTCGTGGGAATGCCGGCATAAATCATGGCCGGCTGAGGTGAATCGGTTACCGGCATAACCGCGTAGAGTTTGCGGATCCCGTTCACACCCACGGCCTCCCCCATACCGTTTCCATGGGTGAGAATGGAGAGGATCTCATCGGTTTCAGGCGCGTTTCTCCCGACCCATTGCTCGGGGTTCGGGTGGCGGGCAAGAATCACATGGTCGCCCCCTACCAGGGTCAGGGTCGAACCCTTGGGCAGGTCAGACTCCTCAGCAAGTCTGTTGAGCCAGCCCAGGTCCAGCGTGGCAAACATGACACCGGCGGTTCGACCCTCATCGTCTTTTACGGGACAGGCGAGATTGACCGTGGCCTTTCCGGTCACACGGCCCGTCTGGAAATCACCCATGGCGAACTTCCCGGTCTGTAAAACCTGCTGATAATAGCTTCGGTCTGCGAGAGAAATCTTCCCGGTAAAAGGCAGGGCGCTGCATTGGAGGTTCCCATCCTTGTCAGTGACGCCCAGATTGAGATAGTGGCCCAGTTCCGGAAGCAGTTGGGCCATGAACGCCGAGCATCCATCGGCATCGCCCTCACGCACCGGCCGCTGCTCGGCAAGCAGCCCGAGCACGTGGCGCGTTTCATTGATCAGGCTCCTTTGATTCTGGGAGGCCTGGCGGGCCAGTTGAAGGGCATGTTGTCGAGCCTCCAGGCCAGCGTGCCGGCGCTGCTCCAGGTCGGAGTAAACGACAAGGCCAAAGGACGGGAGCATGGCCAGAACGACGATAAGAACAATTCGATTCCGCAGCGTATCCAACCACAGCATGATGGGTCACCTGGAATTGGGGCGGAGGTCCGCACTCAGGATTGTGGATGTTGGAGGAAATATGCCATTTCTATTTGAAATAGCATAAAAAAAGCAAGTTCGGGTGTCAAGGGGAAATGGCGAAGCGAACATGCGACGGTTGCCGGCCCAAGTCACGTGCGGTTTTTGGTTGACATTCACGCCGGCCTTCGATAAGTTTCCATCAAATGATGGAAACATTCCTTGGAATCAGACGATGCCAACACCCTTAGAGAAGGCCCGCAAGGACCCGGATTCCATGAAGGCCAAAATATTGAAGGCGGCCCGGCGGACGTTCGGGGAGTACGGGTATCACGGCACCACCACCCGCACGATTGCCCAGAAGGTGGGGATCGACATCTCCACCCTCTATTATCACTGGGGCGAGAAGGGTGATTTGTACGAGTCGGTGATCCTGGATATCAATACCGACCTCAGAAATCATCTCGTCCAGGTGGAGAAACTGATTCACGGTCTCCCTCTGGCCCGGCGAATGGCGATCGCCATCGACAAGGTCACCGATTTTCTTTTCGAATGCCCCGAGATCTCCAATCTGATCCTGTTTCAGTATTTTCGAAAAACCCGCCAGGAACCCAGTCCGGATTTTCATGTGCCGGATTTCATAACCGACATCGCCCGCTCCATGAATCTGTGCAAACCGGGTGAACCTGTTTCGACCGATGCCTCCATGAAGGTCCTGGCCATGATGAATGCCATTCACAACTTCATCTCGGGTGAACAGTTTTTTCGGGAAATGCTTCAGCTTGACAAAGAGGACTATGTGGATCACGTCAAGAAGACCCTCGCATTTATATTGATTCCGGCGTTTACCACAGGGAATGCCCTGCGATGACGGACTGAACACAACCCATATCAAGGAGGTGACAGGATGGCCCTCAACTTGGACGCCATCGGCAAGAAGATCGGTCCTGTGAGCAAGGACTACAACTGGAAGGATGTGGTTCTCTATGCCCTCGGGGTTGGGGCCGGTTTTGATGAATTGGAGTACTGCTACGAACATCAACTGAAGGTGATCCCCAGCTTTTCCATTGCCAGCGTGTTTGAGTTTCTGGCCGAGGTGGGGATGAGCTCCAACGCCGACCTGTCGGGGATCCTTCACGGTGAGCAGGATATCATCTTTCACCATCCCATTCCCGTTGAAGGCACCTTGACCACGGAAGGGGTCATCACCCACATGTACGACAAGGGACCCGGCAAAGGGGCCCTGGTGGTGGCAGAGGCCGACACCTATCACTCCAACGGGAGCAAGCTCTTCACCAACATATTCACGATCTTCTGCCGGAAGGACGGGGGCTTCGGCGGCGAGCCCGGACCGAGCACTCCCTTCGACCTGCCGGACCGGCCGCCCGATGTCGAGGAACCGGACCGGTCCGCGCCGGACCAGCCCCTCCTTTACCGCCTGTCCGGGGACATCTTCCAGCTTCATGTGGACCCTGGATTCGCGAGGGCCAGCGGGTTTGAAAAGCCGATCATGCACGGCCTTTGCACCCACGGCTTCGCCTGCCGGGCCGTCATCAAACACCTCTTCCCCGGAGAGCCGGAACGCATGACCCGCTTTCGGGTGAGGTTCTCCAAGACCCTCTATCCGGGCGTGCCGATCAAGACGCAGATCTGGAAGATCGCGGAAGGCACCGCCCTTTTCCGCACCCTCAATGCAGAGACCGGCGATGTGGTCATCGACCAGGGCATCGTGGAATGGATCAGCCGTGAGGAGATGGGGCGACGAAAAACCATGGGAGGCATCCGATTTGACGATCGGGTGGCGGTGGTGACCGGGGCCGGGGCGGGGCTGGGGCGGGTGTATGCCCTGGAGCTGGCCAAGCGGGGGGCCAAAGTGGTGGTGAACGACCTGGGCGGCGCCAGGGACGGATCGGGGAAAGGATCCGCCTCTCCGGCCGACAGGGTGGTCGAGGAAATCAAGGCGGCCGGCGGAGAGGCCGCGGCCAGCTATGATTCGGTGGCCACCCCCGAAGGGGGCCAGGCCATTGTGGACACGGCCATCAAGGCATTTGGCAAGATCGACATCCTGATCAACAATGCGGGGATTCTCAGGGACAAGACCCTGGTGAATATGGAGCCGGAGAACTGGCGGGCGGTGATGGACGTGCATCTGAACGGGGCCTATCACGTG
>Ga0172371_10010123_pt1 | contig 12815 bp, 10 predicted proteins | sample Lak12m_FD_114543 | JGI IMG/M metagenome (GOLD analysis project Ga0172371, IMG submission 114543) | Freshwater microbial communities from Kabuno Bay, South-Kivu, Congo - kab_022012_12m | ecosystem: Environmental > Aquatic > Freshwater > Lake | place: Democratic Republic of the Congo: South-Kivu... | reverse complement strand
GGGATGGGCCCTGTGCGGTGGTGACGTTGGCGGCGGCGACACGTTGACAAATGGCGCGAGGGCACGAGGTGACGACGATGGCGATACTCCGCTCATGCAACGGCTGAGCACCTTGCCCGATGCCTGACGTCGTCCCGCCGCACCTGAAGCTGCGCGCCTTCCTGTACGGGCTCGGCAAGGTGCTGCGCGTGCGCGCGGCGGCCGACGCCGGCTTCCGCGCGCTGCTCTCACAGCGCGACGCCGTCTTCCAGATCCGCCTCGCGGACGGCACGGAGGCGCGCTGGTTCGCCGTCCGCGGCGGGGAGGCGACGTCCAAGGCCGGCGTGCACTCGCGGCCCGACGCCGCTCTCGTCTTCGGCACGCCGCACGCTGCGCTCACCATGCTCAGCCTCAGGCCCGACTACCTGGGGCGCATCGAGGCGGCGAAGAACTTCCAGCTCGCCATGGAGGGCGACGACGCCGTCGTCGGCTGGATGCTCGAGGTGCTGCGGCGCGCCGCCGGGGGCGAGCCCAGGTACGGCATCGACGTGGGCGGCGGCGTCACCCGCTACACGAACAACACCAACGGCGGGCCGGTGCACGTGGACGTCAAGGACGGCCGCATCCTGCGCGTCACGCCGATCGAGCTCACCGACGAGGACGCGCCGTCCTGGTCGATCACCGCACGCGGCCGCCGCTTCGCCCCGCCGCGCAAGACGAGCCTCGCCCCGCACGCGCTCTCGGCGCGCTCGACCGTCTACTCGCCCGATCGCCTGTTGCACCCGCTGAAGCGCGTCGACTTCGACCCGCACGGCGAGCGCCACCCCGAGACGCGGGGCACGGCCGGGTACGAGCGCATCTCCTGGGACGAGGCGCTCGACCTGGTCGCCGGCGAGCTCATGCGCGTGCGCCGCGAGCACGGCCCCGGCTCCGTCTTCACGGCGCACGGCTCGCACCACACCTGGGGCACACTCGGCTACTTCCTCAGCGCCCACCGGCGCTTCTTCAATACCGTCGGCTCGACACGTATGCTGCACAACCCCGACAGCTGGGAGGGCTGGGCCTGGGGCGCCGAGCATCACTGGGGACACAGCATGCGCGCCGGCGGCGGCGAGTTCTACGGCACCGTCGAGGACCTGCTGCGCGAGTGCGAGCTGGTGGTCTTCTGGTCCAGCGACCCCGAGGCGACGACCGGCATCTACGCCGGCATGGAGGGGACGGCGCGGCGGCGCTGGCTGCAGGAGCTCGGCATCCCCTGCGTGCACATCGACCCGTACCAGAACCACACGGCCTCGTGGCTCGGGGGCACCTGGCTGGCGCCGCGGCCGACCACGAGCGTGGCCCTGGCGCACGCGATCGCCTGGGTGTGGGTGACGGAGGGGCTGTACGACGAGCAGTACGTCGCCGAGCGCACCACCGGCTTCGGGGCGTGGCGCGACTACCTGCTGGGCGCGGACGACGGCGCACCCAAGACGCCGGAGTGGCAGGAGCAGGAGACAGGCGTCCCGGCGCGCAAGGTGCGCGCCCTGGCGCGCGCCTGGGCAAGCAAGAAGACGTACCTTGCGGTCGGCGGCCCCGGCAACACGTTCGGGGGCGCCTGCCGCTCGGCCACCGGCATCGAGTGGGCGCGCTCCATGGTGTACCTGATGGCGATGCGCGGCCTCGGCAAGCCGGGCGTCAACTTCGGCAACCTGCAGTTCGGCGCGCCGGTCGACACCACGTTCTACTTCCCGGGCTACGGGGAGGGCGGGCTCTCGGGCGACCTCGAGGGCACGATGATGGCCGCGCACGTCTACCAGCGCGTGCCGCAGCTGCCGGCCATGAACCCGGTGGGGCAGAGCATCCCGCGCCTGCGCATCCCCGAAGCTCTGCTCAACGGGCACACCGAAGGCTGGGTCTTCGCCCCGCCGACGGTGCAGAGCCAGTTCCGCCGTGCGCCGTACCCCGAGCCGGGCTACTCGCGGGTCAAGCTGTACTACAAGTACGGCGGCTCGTTCTTCGGCACGATGACCGAGACCAATCGCTACGTGCGCGCCTACCGCGCGCCGGAGCTGGAGCTCGTCGTCAACCAGTCGATCTGGTTCGAGGGAGAGGCGAAGTTCGCGGACGTCGTCCTGCCGGCCTGCACCAACTACGAACGCTGGGACATCAGCGAGTGGGCCAACTCCAGCGGGATCCTTGTGAACGGCATGACCCAGCTGAACCACCGCGTGATCGTGCTGCAGCACAAGTGCATCGAGCCGCTGGGCGAGTCGCGCTCGGACTGGAGCATCTTCGCAGGCCTGGCGCAGCGGATGGGGCTGGCGGCGCCGTACGCGGAGGGCAGCGACGAGCTCGAGTGGGTGCGCAGGACGTTCGAGGGCAGCGACCTGCCGAAGGCGGTCTCGTGGCGCGCGTTCCTGCGCAAGGGCTACTACGTGGTGCCGCCGCCGGCGGCCGGGACGCCGAAGCCGGTGGCGTACCGCTGGTTCGCGGAGGGCCGGCCGAAGGACACGCCCGACCTGCAGCCGCTGCCCGGCGACTACGCCGGCCGCTTCGGCGAGGGGCTGCAGACGCAGTCGGGCAAGATCGAGCTCGTGTCGTCGAGCCTGACGCTGTTCGACCCCGACGACCCGGAGCGGCCGCCGCTGGGCCGGTATCAGCCCTCCTGGGAGGGCCCGGCCCAGACCGAGCTGGCAGCGAAGTACCCGCTTCAGCTCATCTCGCCGCACCCGCGCTTCAGCCACCACACGCTCGACGACGGCAAGGACAGCTTCGTCAACGACGTGGTTGACCATCGCGTGCTGCGCGACGGCCGGTACTACTGGATCGCGCGGCTCAATCCGCAGGATGCGGCCGCGCGCGGCCTCGCCGACGGCGACCTCGTGCGGCTCTTCAACGACCGCGGCGCCGTGGTCTGCGCCGCCCGGCTGACGGAGCGCGTGCGGCCGGGCGTCGTCCACTCCTACGAATCGTCCGCCGTGTACGAACCGGCCGGCGAGCCGGGTGCGTCCGCCGACCTGGGCGGCTGCGTCAACATCCTGACGCCCAGCCGCCCCATCGCCGCCAAGACGCACAGCATGGCGCCGAACTCGTGCCTCATCGAGGTGGAGGCGTGGAGCCAGGTGGCGCCCCGACGGCCGGACGTTGCAGGGGCCTGACGAGAAGAGCGAGCCCGCCTGGCGTGTCGGTCGTGCTCACGGAGGTCGCAGGCGGGAGCGCTTCGCTCTGCGACGGTTGCGGAGCGTGCGACTCGAGCTCGGGCCGCTGCGGCTCCGGAGCGTCGGTCACCGCGGAGGAGGCTGTCGCCGCCGCCATCCGCGCCGACCTCCTGGGGCTGTCCCGGGAGGGCGCCCTCGACTGGGCGGTCGTGGTCTCGTCCGACCGCCGCCTCGCCCCGGTGGTCGAGCTCCTCGCTGCACGACGCTGCAGGGTCGTCCACGCCGGCTTTCCGCCGCGCGGCCGGGAGCTCGCCGCGGCGTGCTGGGCTTCGGTCGACCTGCGCTCGCACCTGAGGCGTCTCGGGCGCGCCTGAGTCATCCGCACAGTGCACAGCCCTCGCGCAGCTGCGGCGCGTGCCACACACGCGGCGGACCCGGACGCTTGGCTCAGGGCGTCGAAGGGTCGATACTCGAGCTGACCGCTCAGCACTGGACGGGAGGGGACGCATGGACTGGTACCGCATGATTCTGCTGCAGATGCGCCACATGTTCGGTCACATCAGCTGCGGATTGGGCTTCGGCTGATGGGCGTGACCGGGACGGTCCGCCCCGGCGCGTGCCGGTCGGCACGCAGCGCCGACGCTCACAAGTGACTCGACGGACGCCCTGCCATGCGGGGCGTCCGTCGTTCGCGAGACGGCATCGGGAGACGCTCCCGCAGGCACCTCCCCCAGCCGACCCCGGGCAACGCTCACCAACGCGTCATGGACCTCAGACGCGGGTTCGACCTCTCAAGGCTCGGCGACCTCGAGGTCGCGGCAGATCTTGCGCGCGAGGAAGCCGTTGATCTCGCGATGGCGGAGAAGCGGGGCGCGCTTCAAGCGGTGATGCGCAGAGGTTCGCGGATCACGTCACGCGTTCCCAGGCGCTCTTCAGTGAGGATGCGATTGGCGTCGAGGACGAGCTCGACGGCCTCCTGCAAGCGGGCGCGCGCTTCGTCGAGCGTGGCGGCCTGAGTGTTGGCGCCTTGCAGTTCCTCGACATAGCCGATGTAACCCTCGGGGACCCGCTCGAACACAGCCGTGAGCGTCAGTCTCATGAGTCGGCACCTCCTGCCCCCAGATGTAGCACGGGCGTTTGGCATCGGGAGGTTGACGTTCATCTGCCCACGCCGGCCGTCGTTCGACCGGTGCGGCGCCGGGCGGGCGACCGCTGGGTTCCGGACGACGAGCATCGCGTCGCATCGCGACTGAAGGCTTGACTCCAGTCGGCCCTATGCCGGAGCCTCTGGGCCAGACCCTGCCGCACGCCGCAGCAGGAGGAGCACCCCGAAGGGCCGCACGTGCTCGGCGACGACGGCGACATGACCGTGAAGAGGAACCCCAGCCCGCTCGTGGCGCGCGCCGCCCGCGAGGGTCGCGGCGCGCTCGACGAGGGTGAGGCCAAGGCTCTGCTCGCTGCGTACGGCATCCCGACGCCGCTCGGCACCGTCGTGCACTCGGCCCAGGAGGCGGCCGCGGCGGTCGCGGCTCTGGGGCGGCGGTGCGTGCTCAAGGGGGTCGGCTCCGACATCCAGCACAAGAGCGACGCCGGGCTCGTGGAGCTCGACGTGCGTGACACATCGGCGGCGCGCGCCGCCTACCACCGCATCGCCGACCGCGCCGCGGGGCGCGTCGCCGGCGTGCTCGTCGAAGAGTGGGTGCCGCACGAGCGCGAGCTGCTGGTCGGCATGCAGCGGGACGCCCGGTTCGGGCCCGTCCTCGCCCTCGGCATCGGCGGCATCTTCACCGAGGCTGTCGACGACGTGGCGTTCGCGCTGCCGCCCATCGACGGTCGCGTCGTCCGCGAGATGGTGGGGTCGCTGCACACGTCGCGCATGCTGGGGGTCACCCGCGGCCTGCCGGCGGTGGACCTCGAGCAGCTCACCGAGGTCGTCTCCGCGGTCGCGCAGCTGGCGGCCGACAACCCGCACGTCAGCGAGGTCGACGTGAACCCGCTGCTCGTCGCGGGGCCGCATCTGGTCGCGGCCGACGCGCTGGTCGTCCTGGACGGCGGACGGAAGGAGGGGGCAGCGCCCGGCCGCCTGACGGAGGCGGGTAGCGGTCGCCCGGCTGAGACGGGGCCCGCCGGGGCGACCCGGGTCGGCGACCGCGCGCACGACCTCGACGCCGTGTTCCTGCCGCGCTCGGTGGCCGTGGTCGGCGCCTCCGACGACGAGGCCAAGTGGGGCGGCTCGGTGATGCGGAACCTCATCGACGGCGGCTTCGCGGGGACCCTGTACCCGGTCAACCCGAAGGCGGCGACGATCTTCGGTCTGACGGCGTCGCCGTCGCTCGACGCTCTGCCCGAGGCGCCCGACCTGGCGATCGTGGCGCTGGCGGGCGCACACGCGGTGCGCGTCGTGGAGGAGTGCGGCCGCCTCGGCGTGCGCGCGGCGATCGTCATCGCCGCCGGGTTCGCGGAGACCGGAGAGGACGGCGCGGCGCTGCAGCGCGAGCTGGCCGAGGCGGCGCGACGCGGGGGCGTCACGCTCGTCGGCCCCAACTGTATGGGCGTCCTCTGCACGGGCGCGAAGCTGAACGCCGTCGGGTTCGTGACCCTGCGGCCCGCGCCGGGACCGATCAGCGTCGTCTCGCAGTCCGGCAACATCGGCACGCAGCTCCTCATGAGCGCCGAGCGCGAGGGCATCGGCGTGCAGAAGCTCATCAGCAGCGGGAACCAGGCGTGCACCGACGCCACGGATGTGCTCGCCTATCTGGCCGACGACGAGGCCACGGGGGCCGTCATCATGTACCTGGAGGGCGTCGCAGACGGCCGCCGCCTGTTCGACGTCGCCCGGGCGGTAGCGCCGCGCAAGCCGGTCGTCGTGGTGCGCGGCGGCCGCAGCGACGCCGGGCGCCGGGCGGCGAGCTCACACACCGGTGCCCTGGCCGGCTCCGGCCGCGTCTTCGCGGCGGCGGCCCGCCAGGCGCGCATCATCCTCGCCGACGAGCCGGACGACGCCCTGGACGTGGCGACCGTGCTCGCGTACCTGCCGCGTGCGGCCGGTCCGCGCGTCGCGATCGTCTCGCTGGGCGGCGGCTGGGGCGTGATGACGGCCGACGCCGTGGAGGAGAGCGGCCTCGCGCTCGCGCGCCTGCCCGACGACGTGCTGGCGGCGGTCGGCGGGCTGCTGCCGCCGTTCTGGAGTCACGGCAACCCCATCGACCTTGTGGCGACGGTGAGCCACGGGGTGCCGGAGAAGGTCGTCGAGCTGGTCGCCAGCTGCGCTGAGGTCGACGCGGTGGTCACGCTGGCGCTGATCGGCAGCCCCAGCAGCGGGCGGTCCGGCGGGGGGCGTGCCGGCGCCGGCCTCAACGAGCGCGAGCTGGCGCTTTTGCGCCACTTCGCGGCGCTGATGGAGCGCACCGGCAAGCCCATCGTCAGTGTGCCGCTCACCCCGGTCGCCCGGAGCGTCTACCCGGAGCTGGGCGTCTGCGCGCCGGTGCTGCTGCGCACACCCGGCGCGGCCGTCCGGGCCCTCGCCAAGGCGGTCTGGTACGCGACGCGGACGGCCGGCTGAGCCACGGCTGCCGGCCATCGCGCATAGCCCCCTTGGTTTCAGAGGCACATCCCGCGGTCGACGACCAGCACCTGCCCGGTCACGCAGCGCGCCGCGTCGCCGGCGAGGAAGAGGATCGCCTCGGCCTGGTCGAGCACGTCCGACTCGCCGACGCTCATGTCGGTGTGGCGGGCGCAGATGCCCATGAACTCCCGGTCGAAGTGCTCCAGCTTCTCCGGCAGGTTGAGCTCGGTGGGGGTGGGGCCGGGGCAGACGGCGTTGCAGCGGATGCCGGTGCCTGCGTACTGGATGGCGATGTTCTTCGTCAGCCCGATCACGCCGTACTTGGAGGCCGAGTAGGCGGCGCCGCCGTTGCCGTACACGCCGGCGATGGACGAGACGTTGACGATGCTGGCGGCCTGGCCGTCATGTGCGCGCAGAAGGAACTCGCGGCAGCAGTTGAAGGTGCCGGTGAGGTTGACCGCGATGACGGTGTCCCAGAGCTCGTCCGTCACCCTGATGGTCGGGGTGTGCCGGTCGACGATGCCGGCGTTGTTGACGAGCACGTCGAGGCGCCCGAAGCGCTTCACGGTCTCGTCGCAGACGTTGCGGCAGTCGTCGACGACGGTGACGTCGGCGGGCAGTGCGAAGGCGGTACCGCCCTCTGCCTCGATGCGCGCCGCGACCTCGGCGAGCTTGTCGGCGCGGCGCGCGACGAGCACGACCGTGGCGCCTTCGCGCGCGAACAGCTCTGCGGTGGCCTCGCCGATGCCCGCATTGGCGCCGGTGACGATGGCGGTCTTGCCGGCCAATCTGTCCATGTTGTGAGCCTCCTCGTCGGGCGCGCGGCCCGTCGGCTTCCTCGTCGGGCGTCGCCCGTCAGATACGCGTGGCGCCGCCGTCCACCGACAGCGCCTGGCCGGTGATGAACGCCGCCTCGTCGGAGGCCAGGTACAGCACGGCGCTGGCGACCTCTTCGGGCGTGCCGACCCGGTGCAACGGCACGATGCTCACGATCTCGTCGGGCACCTGGTCGGCGAACACGCGCGTGAGCCCCGGGGTGGCGATGGGGCCGGGGCAGACGCAGTTCACGGTCACCCCGGCCGGCCCGGCCTCGAGCGCCAGCGCCTTGGTGAAGGCGATCACGCCGCCCTTGACGGCCGAGTACAGGGCCATGTTGGGGCCGCCGATCTTGCCTGCCACGGCGCCGGTGTTGATGATGCGCCCGGAGCCGCGCGCGATCATGCCGGGGAGCACGGCGCGGCAGGCACGCATGGTGCTCGTGAGGTTCATGGCGATCATGCGTGCCCAGAAGTCCTCGGACTGCTCGACGAAGGGCTTCTGCGGGGCGAGGTCCGGGTCGCCGCCGGCGTAGTTGAAGAGGACGTCGACGCGGCCGAAGTCGGCCACCGCGCGGTCAACCATCAGGTTGACGGTTGCTGGATCGGTGATGTCGCCGGGGGCCAGGGCGATGCGCCCGTCGCCGGCGCGGACCTCCTCCGCGAGCGCCTCGAGCCCAGCCGCGTCGATGTCGTTGACCACCACGGCCGCGCCCTCGGCCGCGAAGCCGAGCACGGCAGCCCTTCCCATGCCTGCCGCGCCGCCGGTGACGACCGCGACCTTGTCAGTGAACCGCATCGCTCTCCTCGCTCAGTCGGGGATCGTCCGCGCTGACGCGTGAGGCAGCGCCGGACGCACCGACGACGATAGCATAGAGCGAGCGCTCCATCGACACCCTGGTGGGTGACGAAGGATAAGGCAGCCGCCGGCGGTCAGCCGTCGACGTCGGCCGGCACCGGCGGTCCCTGTTCCACGAGGCGGTCGATGAGGTCGCGGTAACCGTCCAGGCGGGCCGCGACGTCGCTCCCGCCGGTGTACGCAGCCACCACGGCGAGGAACAGGAAGAGATGCGTGAGCATCGTGTCGCGCTGGTCGAACTCGTCGTCCCAGGCGGCGCGCATCACCGCCTGCTCGTTGGCGCCGAAGAGGCTGTAGGCGACGAGCTCGTCGCAGACCGGGGGAGAGGCGGCGCTGCGGCGCAGCTCCGCGAGGTCGGCCGCCGCACCCGCGGCGATGCTGCGCAGCGCCGCCTGCACCGCCGCCCGCGTCTCGGCGTCCTCCTGCAGCGCCTCGGCGCGCGCCAGGCCGAGCAGATCGGGGCTGAGGCGCTGCACGCCCCAGAAGGCGTACGTGCGCATGATGAGCCGCACGACGGGGTCGGGCTCGTCGGCCAGCGGCGGCTCGATGAGCACGTTCATCCAGCGCACGAAGACGCTGAACGACTCCACGAAGAGTTGCCGCTTGGTGCTGAAGTGCGCCGAGAAGACGGTGGCCGTGACGCCGGCCTCGCGCATGATGTCGGCGAGGCGTGTGCGCTTGTAGCCGTGGCGGGCGAACGCGCGCGCCGCCGCCTGCAGGATCGCGGCGCGCGTCTCGGCCGTGCGGCGGGCCACGAGGTCGGGTTCGGCCGCCGCCTGCTCCTCCAGGAGCGGCCGCATGCGCGCGCGGATCGTCTCGAGGTCGGCGCCGGAGGTCTTGAGGCGGCGGATCTCGGTGAGCAGTGCGACGTGCGCGTCGCTGTACAGGGCGCGGCTGGCCGCCGCCTTCTGCGCCTGCGGCAGCAGGCCCTCGCGTACGTAGAAGTAGATCGTGCTGCGCGGCGTGCTCGTCGCCGCCTCCAGCTCCGTGATGGTCAGCGCCCTCACGCGTCCTCCGTCGCATTGACACGGCCGTGCGTCAACTCTAGCATTGATGGCAACGATTCCAAGTCCTATAGCTGGCCGCCCCGCTGCCGGGCGGCCGTGGAGCCAGGAGGTCGCAGGCACCCATGAACCAGGTCCTCATCGACGACGACGCGTGCACGGGCTGCAAGACCTGCTACCGGGCCTGCTTCGCCGATGTCATCCGCTGGGACGCCGAGGCCAAACGGCCCATCATCGCGTACCCGGAAGACTGCGTGCACTGCAACTTCTGCGAGATCAGCTGCAAGGACGAGGCGCTCAAGGTCGTGGCCGACTGGGACCTGCCGTACCCGCCGGTGCTCGAGCGCGGCTTCCCGTACACCGTGGGAGGCCCGCGATGACGGACCTCTCGCATCTGGGCCGCGTCGAGCAGGCCGACGTCGTCGTGATCGGCGGTGGCATCGGCGGGCTGGTCGCCGCCGTGGCGGCCAAAGAGAAGAACCCCGACGCCGACGTGCTCGTGGTCGAGCGCGCCACCGCCGGCTGGGCCGGCCAGGCCAACAAGGGGGCCGGCATCTGGTGGTACCTCGCCCCCGAGGACGACCCCGACACGTTCGTGAAGTTCCACTGCGACCACATCGGCCACTACATCGAGGACCAGGACCTGCTCGGACAGTTCGGCCGCGAGAGCCTGGCGACCATCGAGCGCGTCGACGGCTGGACGCACAAGCTGCAGCGCCGCGACGGCGAGATCATCCACAAGCGCTTCAAGCCGTTCCTGCCCTGGAGCCTCACCGGCATGGACCTCGACCTGATGCGTGTGCTCGCGCGCCACGCGAAGAAGCTCGGCGTGCGCTTCATCGACAAGACCTCGCTCACCGACCTGCTCACCGACGGCGGGCGCGTGGCCGGCGCCGTCGGCTTCAGCCTGCTCGACGGCTCGCCGCTCGTGGTGCAGGCGCCGGCCGCGATCATCGCCACCGGCGGTCAGAGCTACCGCATCATGGGCATGTGGAGCTGCCAGCGCGGCGACGGGCTGGGCATGGCCTGGCGGGCCGGCGCCGAGATGCGCAACGCCGAGTGGGGTCCTTTCGCCCAGCTCGCCGGCATCCGCGGCAAGGAGCCGCTCATCGGCGCCGAGGACGCGCTGTACAACGCCTGGCACGAGAAGCTCTCGCCGCGCTTCCGCGGTGAGCTCGAAGCCGACGTGTGCGGCATGACCAGCGCCACCTGGTACAAGCAGATGATGGCCGGCAACGGTCCGCTCGTCACCTTCCACCCCGAGAACTGGATGCTCGCCAACACCACGGAAGACGTGGAGGGCGGCACCGTGTGGGACCGCCCGGTGGCCGTGAAGTTCTGGACCACGCTGATAAGCCGCGTGCGCGCCGCCGACGCGCCGGGCGCCTTCCTCGAGGTGTACCCTGCGGTGCTCGGCGAGCTCTCGCCCATCAAGGTCGACCACCACATGGCGACCACTGTGCCGGGCCTCTACGCCTGCGGTAACGCCTGCTACAACGGCTCCGGCCTGCCGGGCGCCGTGCCGGCCTCGCCCGGGCGCATGCGCGGGGCGGGCCTCTACGGCGCCACCTTCATGGGCATCCGCGCCGGCGAGTCGGCGGCCGCCCAGGTCGCCACGGGCGCGGCGCCGCAGGCGGACGCAGCCCAGGCCGAGGCGCTCGTCCGCGAGGCGCTCGCTCCGCTCGAGCGCGCGGACGGCGTGCCGGCCATGGACCTGGTCAAGGCCGTGCAGTACGCCGTGAACCCGGTCGGCTACTCGATCTACAAGAGCGAGGAGCGCATGACCGAGGCGCTCGGCATCGTCGAGGGCCTCAAGGAGCGCCTGCCACAGGTGAAGGCGGCCGACGCGCACTACCTGGTCGCGGCCCACGACGCGCGCAACATGGCGCTCAGCGCCGAGCTCTTCTACCGCACCGCGCTCGAGCGCAAGGAGTCGCGCGGCTGGTTCATCCGCGAGGACTACCCCGAGCGCGACGACACCGACTGGCTCAAGTGGATCAACGCCGCCCGCACTGCGGACGGCGGCATGCGCATCTGGACCGATGACGTCCCGGTCGCCGACTACCCGTTCCAGCCCAGCGCCGCCCAGCCGGCCGCCGAGAGGAGCTGACCATGGCCGCGACGATCGAGCGCCAGCCTGCGCCGCTGACTCCCGAGGAGCAGGCCAAGCCGTACGCCAAGTTCTACACGATGGCGTTCCCCGGCCCTGACCCCGAGACCGTGGCTCTCATGGCCCGCGACCGCCAGCTTCCGCAGGACCAGATGCTGCCGGCGGAGGAGATGAACCGGCTGCTCGACCCCGGCGCCTTCGAGACCGAGGTCGGCTGGGGCATGATGGACAACGGCGCCGGCTACATCGCCATGCGCCACGAGATGCCCGGCGTCACGCCCGACATGGTGGACTGGTGGTTCGCCTGGCACCCCATGGAGGGCCTGCGCTACCGCATCTGGTATCCGCCGTACCACCTCGACGTGTATCCCGACGAGTGGGTGCGGCCGCGGCTCAAGGACCCTGACGTCCCCGTCCGTGAGAAGTGCGAGCAGCTCATCCACCACGTCACCGAAGACGTCGGCGGAGGCACCGAGCACATCGACATCCACTTCCTCACGCCGCAGCAGATGGGCTTCGACATGAGCCGCTGGCACAAGCCCAACGTCGCGACGTTCGTGGGCGGGTTCGGCTGGAGCGTCAACGAGCACCAGCCGCCCGAGATCCCGGCCGCGCCGGCCATCATGGTGCACTTCATCCGCGAGATCGACGGCGGCATCGAGTGGCGCACCCGGTTCTGGATGGGCTACACGATCCTGGGCGGGCACCCGGTGGCGCTGCTGCCGCCGGGCATCCGCGTGCCCGAGGATGCCGTGTACGGGCTCGCCAACCACAACATCTACGAGTACACGCGCCTCAAGTCGCTGCTGCCGCTCGTCTGGGAGGAGTTCGGCGGCACGTACGCGTGAGCTCACGCGCCGTGCAGTCGGGACGGCGCCGGCCGAAGCCGCGGCCACGGCCGGCGCCGGGATCGACGAGGTCTGGCAGAGACAGATCGGGTCAAGCTCGCTCGTGCTGACGGGACGGACAGTCACGGGGCCGCTTTCAGTTGCCCGTGCCCCCAGGCGTACAGGCAACTGACATCGCGATGCCGACAATGCCTTCGCGTGCGGTCGTGACCCGGCGGCTCAACGCATCGAGGTGCCGAACGTGGGCCGCACCCCCGGACGTGCGCGGGCGCCGCCGGCTTCTGGTCACGCTCTTGCGGTCAGGTGCGCGATGAGGATGTACACGCTCACGATCAGGACCCACGCGGGGAAGATCATCACGACCCAGATCGACTGCGAGACGACGAACAACAGCACCAGAGCGACAGCGTAGGTCGCCAGTGCCATCCACCGGGGCATCACGCCGGTGCGCAGCCACAGGGTGGCCTGGGAGATGAGGAACACCGCCGCCATGCG
>Ga0172371_10010122_pt1 | contig 12816 bp, 11 predicted proteins | sample Lak12m_FD_114543 | JGI IMG/M metagenome (GOLD analysis project Ga0172371, IMG submission 114543) | Freshwater microbial communities from Kabuno Bay, South-Kivu, Congo - kab_022012_12m | ecosystem: Environmental > Aquatic > Freshwater > Lake | place: Democratic Republic of the Congo: South-Kivu... | reverse complement strand
TGATGTGTATAAAAAATTTGTAGAAGACAGGATTTCTTATCAGAGAGAATTAGCTAAAATAAAGAACTCAATGCTTGATTAAACAATAAGATATTTCACCTGTCCAACTTCGCAAGTTGCCCATCTGGGCAACTTGCGAAGTTGGACAGGTTGACCAAAAACATGAATAGAGAGGGTTTTTGTTTGACATCATCCTGTTTTTTCTATATAATTTATATTTTATATAGGGGATAGATATATGTTACCTGATAGAAATGGCAAATTTGGCATATTTGGCGGAAGGTTTGTGCCTGAAACATTGATGATGGCTCTCAAGGAGCTTGAAAAAGAATACAAAATAGCGCAAAAAGATGCTAAATTTAAAAAAGAATTAAATAATTTACTGGAGTTTTATGCAGGCAGGCCTACTCCGCTCTATTTTGCCAGAAACATTTCTAAAAAAATAGGCAGGAAAATCTATTTAAAAAGAGAAGATCTTCTGCATACAGGCGCCCACAAAATAAACAATACTTTGGGCCAGGCGCTTCTGGCTGTTAAAATGGGCAAAAAGCGCATTATTGCAGAGTCAGGCGCAGGACAGCATGGCTTAGCTACTGCAACCAGCGCTGCGTTGTTTGGGCTTCAGTGTGATGTGTATATGGGAGAAGAAGATATCCACAGGCAATCTCTTAATGTGTTTAAGATGGAGCTTCTTGGCGCAAGGGTGATACCTGTTGATTCAGGAAGCAAAACATTAAAGGATGCCACAAGCGAGGCAATAAGGGATTGGGTTACAAACGTAAGAACCACGTATTATATTATAGGTTCTGCCATAGGCCCTCACCCCTATCCAATGATAGTCAGAGATTTTCAATCAATAATAGGCAAAGAGACAAAAAAGCAGTTTATGAAATATGAAAAGAAGCTTCCTGATTATATGGTAGCGTGTGTTGGAGGCGGAAGCAATGCAATGGGATTTTTTTATCCATTTTTTAAAACAGATGTAAAGTTTATAGGTGTGGAAGCCGCTGGTTTAGGCCTTAATACGAAAAAACACGGGGCGAGCCTTTGCAGGGGATCTGTGGGGATCTTGCATGGGACCAAAAGTTATCTTTTGCAGGATAAATTTGGCCAGGTAAAAACAGCCCATTCAATATCAGCAGGATTGGATTATCCCGGCACAGGGCCGGAGCATTCTTATTATAAAGAAACGCTCAGGGCTGAATACGTAGCTGTTGCTGATAAAGAAGCTCTTCTGGGGTTTAAAATGCTTACGGAGATGGAGGGAATAATACCTGCTTTAGAGTCAAGCCACGCAATATATTATGCTGTTAAAAAATTAGCGCCAAAGATAGGTGGAGATAAAATAATAGCAGTGTGTCTCTCAGGTAGAGGCGATAAAGATATTGATATAATCAGAAGTTATAAGCTATAAGTTTTAAGCTGTAAATATATGTTAAATCGTATTGATAATAAATTTATAGAATTGCGAAAGAACAATAAAAAAGCTTTTGTCGCTTTTATAATGGCCGGGGATCCGTCTTTGGGAATTACGAAGAAGTTAATATTTGAACTATCAGCTTCAGGTGTGGATATAATAGAGCTTGGCGTGCCTTTTTCTGACCCTATAGCAGACGGGCCTACCATACAGAAATCGTCACAGCGCGGCCTGAAGAGCAAAACAACTATAAACAATGTATTTAGCATGGTTAAAAACGCAAGATTAGAAACACAGACTCCCATCGTTTTCCTTATATATTACAACCTTGTGTTCCATTACGGGCTCGAAAGGTTTGTAGATTCTGCTGTATCTAGCGGGGTTGACGGCGTTATCATTCCTGACCTGCCTGTGGAAGAATCAAAAGAACTTTGTAAAATTGCAAAGAAAAAAAGATTTTCAGTAATACATCTCCTGGCGCCTACAAGCCCTAATGACCGGATAAAAAAAGTTGCCAGCGTTGCAACAGGATTCATATATTATGTTTCACTTACTGGAACAACTGGTACGAGAAAAAAACTTCCAAAAGAACTTGGAGAAAATCTGAGGAATATAAAAAAGATAACAAATATGCCGGTTTGCGCAGGATTCGGGATCTCTACGCTTAGCCAGGTAAAAGCTGTCCAAGAATTCGCTGATGGCGCAATCGTGGGAAGCGCCATAATAAAAATAATTGAAAAAAATATAGGAAAGAAAGATTTGGTTGAGAAAGTAGGGGAATTTGTAAGGAAATTAAAAAGTTGAAAGTAAAAAGGCAAAACTATTTAGTTTTAAGTTTTAAACTGTAAGCTTGAAATTTACGGCTTATAACTCTTTGGATTATTAATTGTGGTTTTGACTTTTGCATTTTTACTTTTGAGATGAAGGAGAATTATTATGTATGCGGTAATAATGGCAGGCGGCAAAGGCGAACGGCTCTGGCCAAAGAGTACGTCCGGCAAAGCAAAGCATATAATATCTCTCGGAACGCGAAATGTAATGATCCAGGAGACTATTAAAAGGCTGAAAGAAAAATTGCCTATAGAAAACATATTTCTTGTAACTACTGAACTTCAGTTTTCCAGCCTGAAACCGTACATAACAAGCCTGAAAAAGGAAAATATTATATTGGAGCCATTTGGCAGGGATACAGCGCCTGCGATATGCCTCAGTGCGCTTATCCTGGAGAAAAGGTTCGGCGCAGGAATAACAATGGTGGTTTTGCCGGCAGATCATATAATAAAAAACACAAAGGTATTTTTTAAGGATCTGGTATCCGCAGGAAAGGTTGCGCAGTCCGGGCCAAATCTTCTGACAATAGGTATAAAGCCCAGGTATCCGTCCGTTGGCTATGGTTACATAGAGTCTGGTAAAAAATTTAATGGATATTATCGTGTGAAAAAATTTATCGAGAAGCCTAAGAAATCAAAAGCGGAAGCGTTATGCAAAAATAAAAATTATTCGTGGAATAGCGGAATATTTGTCTGGAAAACAGGATCTATCTTGGGCATGATGAAAAAATATATGCCGAGTTTGTATTACAGCCTTGAAGATACCTGCAGATTCAAAGGGAAGGCAGGGTATTCTATAAGGCTAGCGGATGAGTATTCCAAACTTAATCCGATTTCCATAGATTATGCTATCATGGAGCCTGTTTCAAAGAACGAACGTAACAGGGTATTTTGCATAAAGGCTGATTTTGACTGGGTGGATATAGGGTCGTGGTCTAGTATTGAGGAGATATATGACAAGGATGCATACGGCAATATAACACTTTCCAATTCCAGTGTCATAGATGTTAAAGGCTCTATTATAGTAGGCGACAAGGACCATAAAATAGGCGTTATAGGCCTTAAGGATGTAATTATTGTGCAGACAAAAACAGGGACTCTTGTCTGCAATAAAAACAGGGCTCAGGAGGTAAAGGACCTGGTAAAAACTTTCAGGGCTTTTGAATGATATGCAGAGAATACTTGCTCTTGACTTTGGAGAAAAACGTATAGGGGTTGCCGTGAGCGATGCGTTAAATATAATAGCACAGGCCGTAGGCACCATAGAGCGCAGAGGCATAAAAAACGATTTAAAAAAGATACACGAGTTGATGCGGGAATACGATGCAAACAGGCTGATCGTAGGCCTTCCGCTAAATATGAATGGTACAAAAGGCAAAAGCGCTGATTTTGCCATTGACTTTGTTAATAAAATCAAAAAAGAGATTCGGATAGAAGTGGAGATGATAGATGAGCGCCTTACTACTGCGCAAGGCGAGCGGATTCTTTTGGAAGCAGACGTATCTAGAAAAAATCGCAGGAAAAATCTGGATAAAATTGCAGCGCAGCTGATATTGCAGAATTATTTGGATTTACATAGCCATAAAAAAGCCGTGTAGGTCGCCTAGGCGACCTACACGGCTGGGGTGTTTAATGTATAAAAAGACGGATCTTAACAATGGCTTGACGGTGGTAACAAACTATATGCCCAACATGGAATCTATGGCCATAGGCATATGGATAAGAACAGGCTCTAGAAATGAAGACGAGAAAAATTCAGGTATATCTCATTTTCTGGAGCATATGCTTTTTAAAGGCACCTCTTCAAGAAATTGCAGAAAGTTGAAAGAAGAGATTGAGGGAAGAGGCGGTTCTTTGAATGGCTTTACATCAGAAGAGGTTTCGTGTTTTCTGGCAAAGGTAAGTTTCAAACATACGGACATAGCCCTGGAAATTTTATCCGATATGGTATTAAACGCAAGTATTGACGATAAAGAACTTGAGCGGGAGCGCGGGGTTATAATAGAAGAGATAAAGATGTACCAGGACCTTCCTAATCACTATGTGCATGACATATTAACCGATATCATGTGGCCTGGTAATTCTTTGGGTTTCTCTGTTGCCGGCAGCATAGATTCCGTAAGCGCTATTTTAAGAAAAGATATAGTTGGATATAAAAACATAAATTACATACCTCAAAACATAACTGTTGTTTTATGCGGGAACGTGGATCATGGAGCAATAGAGTCCAGGCTTAAAAAGACATTCATTGGAACCGTAAAAAGAAAAACCAAACCTATAAGCGAGTTTTGTAATAATCAATCAGAGCCTCGCATAAAGATAATGAGCAAAGATACAAAGCAGGCGCATCTATGCATAGGTTTGCATTCCTTTGGAAGATCTCATAAAGACAGATACGCCCTTAGCCTTCTGCATGTTATTTTAGGCGGTAATATGTCATCCAGGCTGTTTGAAAATATAAGAGAGAAAAAAGGCCTTGCGTATGAGATTGGCGCAGATGTTAAAAGGTATAATGAAACAGGCGCGTTTGTAGTACACGCAGGCACGGAGCATAAAAAAGTCAAAGAGGCTATTATCTGCATATTAAAGGAATTGAGAGAAACAAAAGAAAAAAATGTTACAGTGGGCGAATTAAAAAGGGCAAAGGAATTTTTTAAGGTACAGTTGCTTATGGCGTTAGAAGATACCTTGGAACATATGTTGTGGCTCGGAGATTATTCTACTTCTTTGAATAAGCTGCCGGACAGGAAAGAAATTATAAAAAAGCTGGATGCTGTTACAGCAAATGATATAAGGCGCGTTAGCAATAGTATATTCAAGAGTTCCGGCCTGAATATAGCTGTGATAGGAGAACTTACGGATAAAGAGCAGAAAGAAATAGAAAAAGAACTGGTACTGTGAAGCTCAGCGGCTTTATGGTTCGACTCTGTCCATCGATTACACTCGGGACTTCTAAAGTCCTGAGCAAAGTCGAAGGACGCTCACCATCTTTCGAACCATACTGAGCTTGCCGAAAGACAGCCGCGACATCTTTTATTGCAGAATTTGCTGCTTGAACGAATCCCGCCTCGCGCCGAGATGCGAGTTATCAAAGCGCTTGGCATCAAGGCGAGCTTCGATTTATCGGAACGAGGGGTAAAATTCGAAGTTCGGATGTGTTTCGGATCTCAAGTTTAGTATTCAGGATTTAAAGGAGGCAGGATGAAAAGAGATATTTTAGTCGCCCCAAGCTTATTATCAGCTGATTTTACAAATCTTAAAGATGAGATAAAAAAGATTGAAGACTCAGGTGCTGATATGATACATATTGATGTGATGGATGGCAATTTTGTTCCGAATATTACTATAGGGCCTTTGATAGTTGAGGCAGTAAGGAGATGTACTAAAATGACTTTAGACGTGCATTTGATGATAGAAAGGCCTCATAGATTTATTAAAGATTTTGCAGAAGCAGGGAGCGATATTATAACTACTCATGCTGAGGCTTATGGCATAGAGCACAGAGCAAAGAACGGAGAGCTAACCAAGGGGATGTCTAAAATTGTTGATAAGATAGATGAGGCACGTGTAAAAGAAGTGCTGGCGCAGATCAGGTTTTTTGGAAAAAAGGCAGGGATATCCCTGAATCCCTTTTCGCCTTTATGTATAGAGGGTGTGCTTAAAGACGCTGATATGGTTTTATTTATGTCAGTCCATCCTGGATTCGGAGGCCAGAGTTTTATAGAAAGCGTATTACCGAAAATAAAGGCTTTGAAGAAAATTTATTCCGGAGACATAGAAGCAGATGGAGGCATAAACGACAAGATAGCCAAGTCAGTTATTGAGGCAGGTGCAAATATATTGGTGGCAGGTTCATATTTCTTTGGAGCAAAAGATAAAAAGGAAGCTGTTAGAAAACTACGTGGTTAATAATATGACAAACCCTGAATCCGAAATTCTAAACTCTAAACAAACTCAAATTTTCAAAACTCAAAATGCAAAACATTATGATCTAAAAGATAAGTTTTGAGTTTTGTGTTTTTGAATTTTGGGTTTATTTAGGATTTAGTGTTTAGATTTTAACAAGTTAACAAGAAAGGATGACAAGATGGGCATTAAATTTGGAACAGATGGCTGGAGAGCAATCATATCGCAGGATTTTACATTCGAAAATGTAAAGATAGCTTCACAGGCAGTCGCAGACCATTTTAAAGCCAAAGATGCGGTTTTTGTGATCGGCTATGACTGGAGATTTTTATCCGAAAAATACGCTGAACTTACGGCAGAGGTTCTTGCGGCTAACGGGATCAAGGTTTTGCTTTCAGATAAAGCTGTACCGACTCCGCTGGTAAGTTTTGCCATAAAAAATAAAAAATTATCAGGCGGCCTGATGCTGACGGCAAGCCATAACCCCCCTTATTATAACGGGCTGAAGATAAAAGCATCTTACGCAGGCACTGCTGATGAAGGAATTACAAAGTCAGTGGAAGCGCTGCTGGCTAAAAATCCTGTGCAATCTGTGGAATTTAAAAAAGGCATAGAATCAGGCATGATAGAGCTTGTAGACCTGAAAAAAGACTACATGAAATTTGCAAGGGCTTATGTTGATTTCAAGCGTTTAAAAAATGCAAAAGTTAATGTGCTGGTTGATTGTATGCACGGTGTGGGGGATGGTTATATTCCTGAAATACTTAAAGGCACAAAAATAAAAATTACACAGATGAGGACGGGGAGGGATACTTTGTTCGGAGGGGTGAATCCTGAGCCTATTCCAAAAAATCTAGAGGCAACTTTTCTAGCAATGAAAGATAAAAAAGCGAAATATGATATTTGTATAGTAAACGATGGAGATGCAGACAGGATAGGCGCGGTTATACCTGGCGGAGAATTTATGGGAGCGGGCCAGATAATGGCGCTTTTATTGCTCCATTTTATAGAAGACAGGCATTGGAAAGGCGGGGTGGTGAAAACAATCTCCAATACCACTCTCATAGACCTTATTGCTAAAAAATACAATCTAAAACTTTATGAAACTCCTGTTGGATTTAAGTATATATGCAGGCTTATGCTGGACGAAGATATCCTAATTGGCGGAGAAGAGTCAGGTGGTATAGGAGTAAAAGATTATATGCCTGAGAGAGACGGCATGCTTCTTGGCACGCTACTTGTGGAAATGATGGCACATAGAAAAAAAAGCATATTGGAAATATTAAAGGATGTTGAAAAAGAATACGGCACATTCCGATACCGCAGGATAGATATGGATTATCCTGATGAGAAAAAGAAAAAACTGATGGAGCTACTAAAAACTAATCCGCCAAAACACATTTGCGGGAAAAACGTAAAAGAAATAAAGTCTTCCGACGGCAATAAATTTATAATGGACGATAACAGCTGGTTGATTTTGAGGTTATCGGGAACTGAACCAATTTTAAGGATATACGCAGAAGCCCCCAGCGAAAAGATAGCCAGCTCATACCTAGATTTCGGCAAAAACCTGGCATTAAGCATGTAAAAACTTGACACTCTGACAATGTAAGTTTTGTCAAGTTTTTACAACATGAAGAATGGATAAGAATAAAATTAGAAATTTTTGTATTATTGCACATATAGACCATGGCAAGTCCACGCTTGCTGATAGGCTGCTTCAGCTTACTGATACAGTCAATAAGAGGCAGTTCAGGGACCAGCTGCTGGATGATATGGATTTAGAGAGAGAACGCGGCATTACTATTAAAGCAAGCGCTGTCAGGATGTCTTATAAGGCGGCCAGCGGAGAAATTTACGAGTTGAACCTTATTGATACGCCTGGGCATGTTGACTTTAGCTATGAGGTTTCAAAATCTTTATCAGCCTGCGAAGGCGCGGTTCTTCTTGTAGACGCAGCTCAGGGTGTGGAGGCACAGACAGTTGCAAACCTGCAGCATGCGCTTGACAAAAAGCTCACTATAATTCCTGTCATAAATAAGATTGACCTGCAGAATGCAGATCCTGAAAGAGTTAAGGGTGAGATAAAAGGCATTTTGAGCGTTGAAGATGATGAAATAATACTTGTCAGCGCTAAAGAAGGTACTGGAATAAGGGAACTTCTCGAAAGAATAATAAAAGACGTGCCTCCGCCAAGCGGAAGCGAAAACGAAATACTTCAGGCGCTGTTATTTGATTCAGCGTATGATACTTACAGGGGTGTAATAGTTTACATAAGGGTCGTAAATGGCGTAATTAGAAAAGGTATGAACATACTTATGATGGCTAGCTCTAAAAAATATGAGGTTCAGGATGTAGGCATATTCAGACCTCAGATGGAACCTGTGGATAGCCTTTCATGCGGAGAGGTTGGGTATGCTATCTGTCAGATAAAAGAAGCCAAGGATGTAAAAAATGGAGATACTATCACTGATGCCAAACGCCCGGCAGATAAACCTTTGATTGGATATAAACAGCTCAAACCGATGGTGTTTTGCGGTATCTACCCTGTCAATGCAAAGGATTTTGATTTTCTTAAAAATGCCATTGAAAAATTAGAATTAAGCGATTCGTCATTCGTATATGAACCTGAAAATTCCCAGTCATTAGGTTTTGGCTACAGAGCTGGTTTTCTGGGTCTTTTGCATATGGAAATTGCCCAGGAAAGGCTGGAAAGAGAATACGATCTGAATCTTGTTATTACTACACCGAGCGTTGTTTACAAAGTTAAGGACAGAAAAGGGAAGGTTATGGAAGTCGATAACCCCAGTAAATTGCCGGAGCCTCAAAATATAGCTGAGATTTCAGAGCCATTCGCCGTTACTTATATAATGGTGCCGCATGATACATTAAGTATGGTTATTGAATTTGCAAAATCAAGGCGCGGAGAATATAAATCAACGGAATACATCTCTCAGGACAAGATAAAACTTACTTTTCAAATGCCGCTGTCCGAACTTATAGTTGATTTTTACGACAAAATAAAATCAATGACAAGAGGATACGGTTCTCTGGATTACGAGATAAGCGAATACAGGCCGGGGAGTCTCGTGAAATTGGATATATTAATAAATGGCGAGCCATGCGACGCGCTTTCATCAATTGTCCACAAAGAAAAATCTCAATATAGAGGCAGGGTGCTGGCAGAGAAACTTAGAGAGCTTATTCCAAGGCAGATGTTCGAAGTTGCAATACAGGCAACTATAGGCAATAACGTGGTAGCGAGAGAAACTGTCAGAGCGATGAGTAAAAATGTAACTGCAAAATGTTACGGTGGAGATATTTCCCGGAAACGCAAGCTTTGGGAAAAACAAAAAGAGGGAAAGAAAAGGATGAAGCAATTCGGCAAGGTGCAGATACCGCAGGAAGCGTTTTTAGCAGTGTTGAAAATCTGATAAACTTGACAAAACTGACATTGTTAGATTGTCAAGTTTACGGGAGAAAGAAAGGGGTTGTATGAACGATAAGATGCGTTATTTAATGAAAGAATGGGTTGAACCGATAGTTATAGCTGTAATACTTGCATTTATAATAAGGACGTTTGTGGTCCAGGCTTTTATAATACCCACGGGCTCCATGAGGAATACTTTAATTGAAGGCGACAGGATAATGGTGAATAAATTCATATATAAGTTTACTCAGCCGAAAAGAGGGGATGTAATTGTGTTCATAGCTCCTGAGGATAAGAAAAAGGATTTTATAAAAAGGCTGGTCGGGCTGCCAGGAGAAACTATTCAAATTTCAAATGGCGAGATATTGGTCAACAACAAGCCTGTGGAAAAAAACTCTGTATTAAGAAAACAGAAATATTATAACAGTGGAGATTTTGGAGTGGAAGGCCAAAGCGTTACTGTTCCAAATGATGCCTATTACGCGCTTGGGGATAACAGTCTTACCAGTAGAGACTCTAGATACTGGGGGTTTATGCCTAAAAAGTATTTGCTGGGCAAGGCGATTTTAATATATTGGCCTCCAAATAGAATAAGAATGGTAAGGTAATTATATTGCGCTTGACTAGGGTTAGAAAAGTGCTATAATTACTAAAATAATCCCTTGTCGTATATCTGTTGTATCAGAGCGGCGCGGGATCAAATTTTGTTTCACAAAATTTAAGGAGGTGTGCAATGAAAAAATATACAGTAATGGTATTATTGCTGATATTGGTCATGGCAGCGGGTTGTACAAGCACACAGAAAGGCGCAGGGGTTGGTACTTTGATAGGCGCAGGAGCAGGCGCTATCATAGGCCACCAGTCAGGTCATGCAGCTGAAGGCGCTTTGATAGGCGGAGCTGCAGGCGCGGCAGGCGGGGCATTGGTCGGGGATGCAATGGATGCCAAATTTTGCCCTGTTTGCGGGAAACAGTACGGATCAGATGTCCAATATTGCCCGGTAGACGGAACAGAGCTAAAGGTTATACAGAAATAGCAGAACGTATATATGTCTTGTTGCCTGCTCAACCGCGTCCCGATTAGAATCGGGACGCGGTTTTTTATTTATCTTATTGACCAGACGTTGCGTGCGTGTTAAAATTTAATTTACTATGGAAGAATTTAGGATTAGTTTTTTACCGGAACACAAAGCTGTTTCAATAGATAGAGGAACAGATCTTCTGACAGCTGCATTAAAAACCGGCATACATGTTTATAATAGCTGCGGCGGAGAAGGTGTGTGCGGTAGATGTAAGGTTATAATCAAAAGCGGCGATTATATAACAGAAGACAGCGGAAGGGTAACTGATTTGGAGCGCGAGAAAGGTTATGTGCTTGCGTGTAGAACTACTCCTAAATCTGACATGGAAGTTTTAGTTCCTGAAGAATCGTTATTAGGAGATCTGGAAATATTGACAGAGGAGGTAAAGGCAAAGCGTCTGGCAGGCCTTTATACTCCTGCTGAAGAAATAGAGGAAGAACATTATAAAGGCACTTCAAAGATCTTTAAGCATGGGCCGTTATCTACAAAAATATTTTTAAAACTGCTAAAACCTACTATTGATGATAACTCCGGAGACGCTGACAGGCTTCTTGGAGAGATAAAAAAACAGCATAAAGAAATTGATATAATGCAGATGGGGCTTAGTAATATAAAAAAGCTGCCGAGGCTTTTAAGGGAGAGCAACTGGGAGGTTACCGTAACTCTCGGGAATAGAAACAGGACCACAGAGGTTGTGTTGATAGAGCCGGGCGACAGGTCTAAACAAAATTTTGGAATAGCTGTAGATATAGGCACAACTACTATTGTCGCTTATCTGGTAGACCTGAATTCCCAGAAGGTGCTTAGTTCAAAAGCAAGCTATAATCCACAAGTGGATTTTGGAGAAGATGTGATTTCCAGGATAATTTTTGCGCAACATGAAAAAGGCCTGGAAAAATTACACCATACGGTTATAGATACCGTAAATACTCTCATAGGCAGCCTTATTAAAGAAACAAAGCTTACCCTGGACGATATAACAGCTGTTATGTCAGCAGGCAATACTACTATGACCCACCTTCTTTTAAAAATAGACCCAACATACATAAGAAAAGACCCATATATTCCAGCAGTGAATTTTATGCCTGTAATAAGAGCCAGTGAAGCTGGTATAAAGATAAATCCGCGGGGGCTGCTGGCATGCCTTCCATGCATAGGAAGTTATGTGGGCGGAGATATAGTAGCAGGTGTTCTTGCCTCAGGTATGGATAAAATAAAAGATCTGTCGCTTTTTATAGATTTGGGCACAAACGGCGAGGTTGTGCTTGGCAATAAAGAATGGTTAATGTCGTGCTCTACTTCAGCTGGCCCATGCTTTGAAGGCGGTGGCCTGAAATGCGGCATAAGAGCGATGAAAGGCGCTATACAAAATATTTCTGTAAAGAATGGCTCTCTCGAGATACAAACTATTGGGAATCTGCCTCCAAAAGGCATATGCGGTTCTGGTATAGTAGATATCGTAAGCGAATTATTAAAGAATAAGATAATAGACCGTTTTGGCAGAATAAAAGAGAATAAAATTTGTAAGTTTAGAGATTCTGGTGGCATAAAAGAACTCGTGCTTGTGGAAGCAAAGGATTCAGCCACAGGCGAAGATATAACAATGGATGAAAATGACATAAAAAATTTAATACATTCAAAAGGCGCTATCTATACAGGCATAGAAGTGTTATTAAAAGAATCCGGTTTTAAAAAAGCTGATATTAAACATGTCTTCATAGCTGGCGGACTAGGGACAGCTTTAAATATTCGTTCGGCGATAAATATAGGGCTTTTGCCGGATTTGCCTGAAAAGAGCTTTGTTTTTTTAGGGAATACTTCGGTTAGCGGCGCAAAGATGTGCCTTTTATCGAACGAGGCAATGGATAAAGCAGAATTAATCGCAAATAAAATGGCGTATCTGGATTTAAGCAACAGTTCATCTTTTATGAATAATTATAGCGCGGCATTATTCCTGCCGCATACGGATATAGAATTGTTTCCGAGCGTGAAGAAACTACTATAGGCAAGACCAGGTCTTGAGCACACTAAACTTGACCCCTCGCCCCGATAAATCGGGGCTCGCCTCGGTGCAGAGCGCTTTGATAGCTGGCACCTCGGCGCGAGGCGGGATTCGCTTAAACGGGCCCAGTAATAAAAAATGCCACAGCTA
>Ga0172371_10010120_pt1 | contig 12818 bp, 10 predicted proteins | sample Lak12m_FD_114543 | JGI IMG/M metagenome (GOLD analysis project Ga0172371, IMG submission 114543) | Freshwater microbial communities from Kabuno Bay, South-Kivu, Congo - kab_022012_12m | ecosystem: Environmental > Aquatic > Freshwater > Lake | place: Democratic Republic of the Congo: South-Kivu... | reverse complement strand
CCACAACGCCCTCCGCGCCGGCGTGCTCGGCTACGCGGCGCGACCGGCGCGGGCCGGGGAAGTCCGCGCCATGGCCACGCTGCTCGAACGCGCCCTGGACGAGGGCGGCGCGGGGCTCAGCACCGGACTGATCTATCCGCCCGGCAAGTACGCCGCACCCGAGGAAATCCGCGCGCTGGCCGCCGTCGCCGCCGCCCGCGGCCGGATCTACACCAGCCACCTGCGCAACGAGGGCGACCGGCTCCTGGAGGCGCTGGACGAGGCCCTCGGCCTCGCCCGCGTCACCGGCGTGCGCGTCGAGGTCTCGCACCTCAAGACTTCCGGCCGGCGCAACTGGCCCAAGGTGGACGCCGCGCTGGACCGCATCCGTGCCGCCCGCGCCGCGGGCCTGGTCGTCGCCGCCGACCGCTACCCCTACACCGCCTCGAGCACCGACCTGGACGTCATCCTGCCCGACTGGGCTGGCGGCGACGGCCGTGACGCCGTACTCGCGCGCCTGCGCGACCCGGACACGCGCCGGCGCATCCGCGACGACCTGCTGACCCGGCGCACGGCCGACGAGTGGGGAGCAATCATGGTCGGCTCGCTGAGCCGGCCGGACTTCGCGCGCTTCCGCGGCCGCCGGCTGGACGACATCGCCGCCGAGTTGGGCGTGGAACCGGTGGACGCCGTGTTGCACCTGCTGGACCAGGACGAGCTCAAGCCCAGCGCCATTTTCTTCGGGATGAGCGCGGACAACCTGTGGAAGATCCTCGCCGAGCCGTGGGTGATGGCCGGTTCCGATGCTTCCCTGCGCGCGCCCACGGGCCCGCTAAGCGCGGATTTCCCCCACCCCCGCGCCTACGGCACCTTCCCGCGGCTGCTGCGCGCCGCCCTCGACGGGCAGACCGTGCCCCTGCCGGAGATGGTCCGCAAAATGACGTCGCTGCCCGCCGCTCACTTCCAGCTCGCCCACCGCGGGCGGCTGGTCCCCGGCGCCTGCGCCGACGTCGTGCTGTTCGACCCGCAGACCGTGCGCGACCGCGCCACCTACGCCGCGCCGCACCAGTTCGCCGCCGGCATCACGGCGGTGTTCGTCAACGGCCGCCCGGCATTGATGGATGGACGGCTGACTTCAGAACGTCCCGGCCGGTTCCTGGGCTGACTGCCCGGTCCCCGTCCGGCCGATCAGAGTTCATCACCGCGCACCGGTTTCACATCCGGTATCCGTTTCAGCGCCCGCAGGAACTTGGCGCGCTGGGCGCGCTGGGCGCGGCGCTGGAGGTAGTCGGCCGTGTCCAAAGCGGAGATCTTCTCGGCCACGGCAGAGGTCACGAACTGATTGATGGAAACATGATCCTTCACGGACAACAGCTTGACGCGGTTGTGCAACGAGTTGGGCAACCGCAGGCTCAATGCGCTCATTTCACATCCTCCATGGCTTTCAGAAACTCTTTGGGAGTCTGCAGCTTGATCCCCAGCCCCGGCACAGCCGCCAGATCCCGCTTGTTGAACGTTATGATCCGATCACACTCCCCGGCCACCGCGAGTTCGACGAGCATTTCAGCCTTGGGATCCTTGGCCACCGGCCGCCATAAGTACGGGGGTTGCACGGCCTCGCTGATGAGGCAGAAATCGTCCAGCATGTCCTCGATGGGCTTACGGTCAGGCTGGCCGGCCCATTCGCTCTCCTGGATGGTTGCCTCATATTCAAGCATCAGGGGCACCAAGATGCAGACCACAAAGCGCTTGTCGCCCAGCCTTGACAGCAGTTTGTGCGGCGCCCCTTGCCGCGAACGCAGCGCGGATAGCACCACGTTGGTGTCGAAGACCATCCGCGGCGGTGGCTTCATGTCGGTATCACACACGATACCGTAGCTATGTCAAACACCATGGGACAACTGCCCCGCGGGCGGTTCCGCATTGCCTGCCGCCGGAAAACGGCTAAGCTCCGCCGGTGGAAGCATTCCGGCCAACGCGGGCGGTGGTGCTGGCGGCGGGATTCGGGACGCGGATGCTGCCGCTGAGCCGCGACCTGCCCAAGCCGCTGATGCCGCTCTGGGGCCGCCCCCTGCTCGATCGCGCGCTGGCTTTGCTGGCCGGCTGGGGCGTCCGCGACGTGCTGATCAACCTGCACCACGGGGCGGCGGCCATCCGGCGGCACGTGCGCGCCACGCCACACCCCGGCCTGCGAATCCAGTTCTCCTATGAGCCGGTGATTCTTGGCACCGGCGGCGCGCTGCGTCGGGCGGCGTGGTTCCTCGGCCGGGACCCGTTTTGGCTGCTCAACGCCGACGTGGCCGCCGCGCTCGATCCAGCGCCGCTGCTGCGGGATTTCCGGCGCCACCGGCCGCTGGCCACAGTCTGGCTCGTCCCCGACCGCGGACCGCGCACGGTGACCGTGCACGACGGCGTCATTCGCAGCTTTGCCCGCCCGCGGCCCGGCGCGCCCGGCACCTGCACCTTTGCGGGCCTGCACCTGTTGTCCCCCCGCATCCTGAGCTACCTCCCCCGTACGGGGCGCTACACCACGATCGTGGCGGCCTACCAGGCGGCCCAGCAGGCCGGCGAGCGGGTGCGCGGCGTCGGCGTGCCCGGCTCCTGGTGGGCCGACCTCGGCACGCCGCAGCAATATCTGGACGCGCACCGCGAGTTCCCCGGCCGCCCGGCGCGGCCGCCGCGCAGGCCCGGCGTCAGGCTCCGGGGCTTTGCCGCCCTCGCCCGGAAAGTACGCCTCGCCCCGGGTGCGCAATTGCAGGATTGCGTGGTCTGGGATGACGCCGTCATCCAAGCCGGCGCCCGGGTGACGGCGGCGGTGATCGGCCGCGGCGCGGTCGTCGCCGGCGCCGTGACCGGCGTTGCCGGCCGCGCGGACCGGACGCTGGACGCGGCGGAACGCGCCGCGCTGCGGCGGCTCGGCTGGCCGCCCGCGCAGACCACGGCGCTGCCGCTCGGCGCGCGGGGCTCGGAGCGGACGTTCACGCGACTGCGCCGCGGGCAGCGGAGCATGCTGCTGGTCCGGTACGATACAACCCGGACGGAAAACAAGCTGTTCGCCGGGCACGCGCGCTGGCTGCGGCAGCTCGGCCTGCGCGTGCCGGCGGTCCTGCTGGACCGGCCGCGACAGCGGCTGTGTCTCGTGCAGGACCTGGGCGATGCCGACCTCCAGCACGTCGCCCGCACGCTGCCGCCGGGTGAACGCCGCGCGTTGTACGAACGGATTCTGCGGGCGGCGCTTATACTCCACCGCCGGGGCGCCGCAGCGGCGCGCCGCGACCGGCGGCCGCTGATGCCGGCCTTCGACGCGCGGCTTTACCGCTGGGAGCGTGCGTACTTCGCCGAGCACATGTTGCGCGGGCGGTGCCGGCTGCCGCCGGCGCGGGTCGCGCGCATCCGGCGCGAACTGGCGCCGCTCGGACGAAAACTCGCGCAGGCTGAACAGGTGTTGATTCACCGCGATCTGCAGTCGAGCAACATCCTGCTACGAGGCGGCCGCCCGTACCTGATTGACTTCCAGGGCCTGCGGCGGGGGGCGGCGGCTTACGACCTGGCGTCGTTGCTGTGCGATCCGTACGTCGAACTGCCGGCGCCGCTGCAGCAGGAGCTGCTGGCCTTCTATGCGCGCCGCGCCGCGCCGGCGTGGCAGAGCGCGGGGCTGTTCTGGACGGCGGCCATCCAGCGCCTGGCGCAGGCGCTGGGCGCCTACGCGCGGCTGTCCGCCCTGCCCGGCCTGGCGCACTTTGCGCACCACATTCCGCCGGCGTTGCGGCAGATGGCGCGCGCCCTGGATCAAACCCCGGGCTGCCCTGCGCTGCGCGCGTGGGTGGCGAAGCAGTTGCGCAAAGAACAAACTTAACCCTGCCCCGGTCACGAATCTCGGGCGCTGCAGCTCGTTGGCCTGCCTTTGCCGGTTTGCTCTGTTTTAACCGCGCGGGCCGGACCATGGCAGCCGCAGGCGCGGAACGCGTTTGAAAATATCATCGTATCGCGGATGCGGGCGTTTTATCTTTCTCCCGACTCATGCCGCCATTCCGCCCCATCCCGCCGTTGCCGCGCAACCGGACCTTCCGCCTGGGCGCCACCTCGTATGTTTATCCGGCCGACATCCTGCCCAATGCCGAGGCGCTGGCGGGGCATGTGGACGATATCGAACTGGTGCTGTTCGAATCGCGGGCAGCCGCCAACATCCCCCCGCCGGCCACGGTCGAGCGCCTGGCGGATCTCGGCCGGCGGCACCACCTGACCTACACCGTGCATCTGCCGTTGGACCGCCACCTGGGCCACCCGGACGCGGCCGAGCGCGCGGCCGCCGTGCGGCAGGTCCAAGATCTCCTGGATCTGACGCGACCCCTCGCGCCCCATGGCTACGTGCTGCACCTCGCCGGCATCGCGCCGGACGCGCCGCCCGCGCGCGTGGCGCACTGGCAGGACGACACCGCCGCCGCGCTGGAGCAAATCCTGGCCGGCGGAACGCCGGCGCACCTGTTCTGCATCGAGAATCTCGACCATCCCTTTGCGTGGTGCGAGCCGCTGGTGGAGCGCTGCGGACTGAGCGTGTGCCTGGACGCCGGCCACCTGTGGCTCGGCGGCGGGAGCGTGGACGATTTCCTGGCCCGCCATCGGCCGCACCTGCGCGTCATTCACCTGCACGGTGTCCGCGACGGCCGGGACCACCTGCCGCTGACGGCCCTGGCGCCGGAGCGCTTGCCGGCGTTCCTGCACGCCATCCGCGGCTATTCCGGGGTGGTCACGCTGGAAGTCTTCGAGTACGATGCGCTCCGGCTTTCCATCGAAAGACTGACGGCATGTCTGGACAACGCAGCGCCCGCCTGATGCTGGTCCTCGGCGGCGCGCGCAGCGGCAAGAGCCGCTTCGCGCAGCAGTGGGCCGAGCGCTGGTGGCCCCGGCCCGTGTACCTGGCCACGGCGGAGAGCACCGACGCCGAGATGGCCGACCGCATCGCCCGCCACCGCGCCGCGCGCGGTGCGCGCTGGGCCTGCGTCGAGGAGCCGCTGGATGTTGCTGGCGCGCTGGTCCGCGCGGCAGCGCTGGGCGACGGGGTGCTGTTGGACTGCCTCACCGTCTGGCTGGGGAATGTGCTGGTGAAGGAAGGCGCGGACGCCGCGGCCGCGCGCCAGCAGGCCCTGCTCGCGGCGCTGCAGGCGCGCCAGCGGGACGTCATCCTCGTCAGCAACGAAGTCGGCTTGGGCATTGTGCCGGAACACGCGCTGGGCCGCCGGTTCCGCGACCTGGCCGGCTGGCTCAACCAGGCCGTGGCCGCGACCGCCGACACCGTGGTGTTTATTGCCGCCGGCCTGCCGTTGACGTTGAAAGGCCACTACTGACCCGCGCCAGCCGCCATGAAAGCCCCCTGGTTGCCATCCTGGCCCGGCCTCGTCACCGCCATGCGGACGCTGACCGTGCTGCCGTGGCCCGGCCGCGACGCGGCGGCGCCGGCCGCGGCGTTGTCATGGTTTCCGCTGGTGGGCGCCATCCTCGGGAGTTTGGTTGTGCTGCTCCTCAAAGCGCTGGGCCAAGGGTTGTTGTGGCCGGGTGGCGGGGCGTTGTGGCCGGGCGGCGGAGTGCTCTGGCCGGGCGGCGGCGCGGCGCTGGCGCTGGCCCTTTCGACCGTGCTGACCGGCGGGTTGCATTTCGACGGGCTCGCCGACGCCGTGGACGGCTGGCGGGGCGGCCGCACGCCGGAACAGCGGCTGGCCATCATGAAGGATGCGCGCATCGGCGCGTTGGGCGCCCTGGCGCTGGGCCTGGTCCTGCTGCTGCAATTTGTTGCCTTCCTGCGCATGGTCAACAGCCCGTTGCTGACCTGGGTCATTCTGCCCTTTGTCCTCGCGCGGCTGGCCCAGGTCCAGTTGGCCGTCAGCCTTCCTTACGCGCGCCCCGCGGGTGGGACAGCGCAGGCCTTCGTTGCCGGCGCGCAGACCGGGCACTTCCTGGCCGCCCTTCTGTGGGCGACATTTTTCTGCGGGCTGATCGCCGGCCGGCTGGGCTTCACGCTGCTGCTGCTCAGCCTGGCGGTCACGCAGCTCCTCCGGCCATGGCTCCGGTCCACGTTTGGCGGCGTCACCGGCGACGTGCTCGGCGCCGTCAGCAGCGTGCTGGAAACCGCCTGGCTCCTGCTGCTGGCGCTGCTCGCGCCCTACGTGGCGCTGTTGCAGTACCTCCACCACCAACTCCGCTGAGGCCGCGCCCAGCGGAGCCGGCGCCGCGTCAGGCGCCCGCGGTGATGCCGGCCTCGGCGAAGGTCGCCATTTCATTGTAGACGGCGACGGCGTCTTCGATCACCTGCATGGCGATGGCGGCGCCGGTGCCTTCGCCCAACCGCAGCCCCAGGTCCAGGATCGGCCGCAGCCCTTCGCGCGCGAAGAACCGGCGGTGCCCCGGCTCGGCGCTGAGGTGGGCAAAGAACAAGTAATCCTTGACCGCCGGGCACAGCCGCAGGGCGGCCAGGGCCGCGGCGCCGGCGATGAAGCCGTCCACCACCACCGCCGTCCGCCGCGCCGCCGCGCCGAGGCAGAGGCCCGCCAAACCGGCGATTTCCAGCCCGCCGACCGCTGCCAGCGTCTCCAGCGCGCCGGTGCAGCGCGCGCGGTTGACGGCCAGCGCGCGTTCCAGCACGGCCACCTTGCGCGCCAGGCCGGCGGCATCCAGCCCCGTGCCGGGTCCGGCAACGTCCGCCACCGACACATCCAAGTACACCGCGAACAGGGCGGCGGCCGGCGTGGTGTTGCCGATGCCCATCTCGCCGGTGCCGAGCAGCGTCACCCCCTCGCGGACTGCGAGGTCCGCCCGCCGGATGCCGACCGTCACCGCCTGCCGGGCTTCGTCCACCGTCATCGCGGCGCCCCGGGCGATGTTGTCCGCGCCGCGTTTGATGTTTTCGCGGACCAAGCCCGGCAACGGCCCGACGTCCGCCGCCATGCCGAGATCCACCACCTCCACCGCCGCGCCGGCGCGCCGCGCCAGCACGTTGATCGCCGCGCCGCCGCGGATGAAATTCTGAACCATCAACTGCGTGACGACGGGCGGATAGGCGCTGACGCCTTCGGCGGTGACGTGGTGGTCGCCGACGAGCACGCAGACGCGTTTCCCGCCGACGCGCGGTCGCTCTTCGCCGCCGATGGCGGCGTAGCGTGCCGCCAGATCTTCCAGGTAGCCGAGGCTGCGGCGCGGCTTGGTCAGGCTGGCCAGCCGCTCGTAGGCCCTGGCGATCCGCGCCGCCGGTACCGGCTCGATCTTGCTCAACGTTTCCGTCAACAGGTCCATGTTCATACTCCTGCAGGGCCAAACAAAAAGGGCTCCGGCGGCCGGCACACGCCGGCCTACCGGAACCCTTTGCCATCGGATTCCGCTCCTGCTTATCCGCGCGCCGCAGGTCTTCTGGCTCTCGGATCGTCCGCTGCCGGCTGCCGTCTTCCCGCCCCGGCCAATGGCCGGCGCAGTGACGTAGCGCCTGCGCCAAATGCAGCCCGCGTCCCCGATTACAGCGGCGGGACCGCCACGGATTCGCACCGTGTTCCGGATTGCCGGCGCGCTTAACCGCCACCCGCTTCGGGGTAGAATCCTAACACCGGGCGGCCGTTGTTGTCAAGGGCGTCGCCGCCGCTCCCGCCGCTGCGGCCGAAATCTTGCCAGCTCAGGCAGCCTTGCGGTGCCGTTCTGACAACGGGGTGCCCTCGATCTTCAAGCCTGCCGCGCGCCACGCGGCCAACCCGCCTTTCATTTCCTTCACCGGGTAGCCGTGGGAAGCGAACCGCACACACGCCTCAGGCGCAAGGTGGCACGTTTGCGTATAGCAGTAAACCACATTGACCTTGTTCGTGCTCAACCCCGCGAAGGTGTTCCATTTCTCCCGCGGCAGGTTGGTTGCGCCCGGGATGTGTCCCCTCGCGTAGTCCTCGGCTTCGCGTACATCAATGATGTTGATGTCGGCTCGGTCGCTGATCCAGTGGTCCAATTCAATCGGCCCGGTCGTGAACTCCATGAACCCCAGGAAATACTCCAGCGCCTTTGCCGGATCCGGCAATCCCATCACAGTCGTCATAACTTCCTCCTGGGTGACCTCATATTGTCATCCCGAGGTAATATACGCCCGACTCCGCCACAGCGCACGTCGCGCCGACGCCAGCACGGACGAGCGGGCCGGCAGCCGTCGGCGAGCGACAGGCGTTACGCTGCGGCGGCGCCGCCACCGCGGGGTAGACGCAGCGCAAGGCCGAGGGCGAACACGCCTGCCCGTCAGCCTGCCCCGGAGCGCCGCCGTTCGATTGCTTGCAGCAGGGCGGCGTCGCGCCCGGGGAAGCGCGACCGGTCCAGCCGGTCGCGGCAAGATTCCAAGTCGGCGAGGGAATCGCACCGGATGGATGCTGAAGAATCCGCTCCGTCAGCCGGCGGAGCCGGCGCGGGATTGGCCGTCGGGGCCGGCGGCGGCGCGGGTGGCACCGCGCGCTGGCGGCGATAATGGCGATAAAATCTGTAAAAATCGAGGGGCGCAAAGCAGGCGTCTTGGACGAGGCCGAAGAGGATGTAGCCCAGCATGCGGCCTCGCGAAAACTGCGCTGCCGGCCCCACCCCCGAGCGGGCCGCTTCCCCCAGCGAGGCAATCTGCTCCCAGGGCGGGTAATTATTGCAGAGCCCGACCGAGGCGCCGCAGGCGGGGCAGAAATGCGCCACGGGATGGTGGGGAGTGAGGCACCGGTGACATAGCGGCACGGCATCGCCGGGGACATCGGCTGTCGGCTGTCCCCCCCCGCCAGCCGAGGCGGCGCCCGCCGGCGCCATTCCCGGCAGATCTCCTGCAACGACTGCGTCCGCCATTGACGCCACAAGCTCATGCCCTAACCAAGCCAGTCCAGGCCAGCGCCAAGCGCCGCGTCAATGAAGAATAGACCGGGGGCCGATCGGCAGCGCGCCGCCACGGGATCCGCGCCACGACAGCCGCCCCCGGGAAGTAATGATGGCCGTACGTTCAGCCCGACGCCGCCGGTTTGTTCGAGTAGGAAATCTTGAGGAACGGGTTGCCCATCAGGTTGTGGCCGCGCAGGAGCTTGGTCATCAGCGCCGCCATCCGCTCCTCGCGGGAGCCGTTCGCCGGCAGGAAATAGTGCGGCCGGTGGTTGACCTCGTTGGCAAAGAGTTTCTGCATATAGTCCTTCGAATACAGCCGCCGTTGCGTTTTCATGAACGCCAGGCCGAGATAGTCGCCCGCTTGCATGTGCGTCAGGATATCCTTCTCGGTCTCTTCGATCCCGCCCGACCAACTGCAGCCGTACGCGGCCTGGTTGATGCCCCGGCTCAGCGGATAGGCCAAGGTCAGGTTCACCTGGCCTGCACGGAGGCCCGAAAAATTACCGCCATGACAGCCGCTCAGGCCCATGATCAGGCCGCCGCAGCCGGGCTTGATCTTGCTCAGCACGTCGGCGACCGTGTAACTGCTGTGCCGCAGGTCATGGATGTAGGGGGAAGCATGCCCGTCAACTTCCGTGAAGAAATAGGCGCGGCAGTTATAATTCGAGAACAACTCGGCCACCGTGCCGCCCACCTTCTCGCCGAGCACCACATACTGCGAACCCGGCAGCGTGTCGTTGAACCCCTTCAGAAACTGATACATATCCGAGCCGGCCACCGGCGGAAAATCCGGCTGCCCCGTGAACAGCACATTCTTGCAGGGCACGACCACCGCCTGGGGGTCCGCAGCCAGTTGCCGGATGATGTCCGCATAATACGCGTTCACCTTGTCGAAGTACGCATGATACATGGCGGACGTCGGGGCATACAGCCGGGCGACCCAGATCTGCGGCCCCGCTTCCTTGCCGCTGAGGTGCGTTTCGTACTGCCCGTCCGGAACGTGCTCCTTCCCGGGGACCAACTGATTGTCGAGCGGATCCCCATGGCTCCGCGTCCAATCCAGATCGCTGCTGACGGTGCCATGCCTGGACTCCTGGTCCAGGAACTGCCCCTCCAGATCGGCGTAGCAAAAATCCTCCGGGCCGATATTGACCCAGGTGAGGCCGGCTGCCTGCCGCCAGGTCATATAAGGGATCTTTCCCAGCAACATGACGCCGGCGATATTGTGCCTCCGGTACTGCTTCTGAATCAGCGCCCTGATCTGCGGCATGTCCTTCCCCGGCGCCGCCGGATCGAGCGGCGCAACGGCCACGGCCCGCGGTTGGAAGCCGAACAGCCGTTGCACGTTCTTGAAGTATTGATCGAGCCGCCCGCGCAACGCCTCATCGGCGTACGTTTTCCGGTCAATCACCACCAGATACGACTTTTGCGCCTGGCCGCCGGAGCAGACACGCCCGACACTCTGACACGACAGCGTCAGCCCCAGCACCAGTAGAACCAAGCCGCTTCGAATCATCCGCTTCATCTTCACGCCAACCTCGCCTGTTAATCCTTGATTGACCGCCGCTGCCTGCAGCTCCCTGGGAGTTCAGCACACACCTCTCCCACCGCCTAAAATGGTTAATTGTGCCGGAAAAGTTTCAGGGCGCCAGTCGCACGCGGTAAAAACGCATGGGCCAGTTGGTGATGGCACCGACGTCGAGGTAGTTGGTGATGGTGTCACCGGCGCCGGTGATGAAGATGTATGGACTGATGTCTGTGTAACTTCCGGCCAGACTGGCGGCGGCCTGGACGGCATTGGTGACACCGGCACCGGCCTGCCACGTGATGACGACGCTATCGTTTTGCGGGGCGATCGATATGATGTGAAAGCAGGAGGCCTTGGAATTCGGTTCCGTTCCGGTTTCATATTCCTTCCAATCAGGAACGCCGTCGCCATCGGTGTCGGTGGTGGCGTTGGCAGTGGTGAGGTCGCCGAAATGCAGGTGCTCCCACGCGTCGGGCAGGCCGTCGTCGTCTTTGTCGTCGTTACCGGCGGCGATGGCTTGGATAAGGCGCAGTGGGATGGCGCGGCGGTAAATGCGGACATCGTCGAGGTCACCGGTGAACCAAAACACGCCGCCGGCTTGGATGCCGAAGAAGAGGGCATTCGTGTTCGACAGATTGGCCAGGCTCGAATCGGCGGTGCGGTTTTGGAAAACGCCGTCGGCGTAGGTGTCGAGTTCGGTGGCGGTGCGGACGGCGACAACGTGATGCCACTGGCCATCGAGCAGTTGAGTGTTGAACTTCGTGTCAATGTTCGCAGTGCCGTTGTCCACGCGAAAGAAATTGCCGAACGTGGTCGTCCAGCGCACCTCGTAGCCGCCTTGGCCAAACGCGCGTTTGGAGAGGAACATGCCGCCGTTGTTGTTGGTGACGCCGCGGACCCAGAAGGCGATGCTGAACAGATCACCAGCCTTCATATTAAGCGTCGAATTGGCTGCGACGGCGACGACAGAGTTGCTGCCGTTGAAGTGCAGCGCATCGTGGAGCTTGCCAGTAATCCACGTGCCATTGGAGACCGCGCCGGTGAAGCCATTGCCGCTGGAGTCGGCGCCGGTACCATCGAGCGTCCAGTGGCCGATCAAGCCGTTATCCAATTTCAGATTGGCCGTGATTGTCAACACAGCGTTGCTGGGGCTGCCGGTATTGTCGCTGGCCAGCGAGAGCAAGACCGTCTTGTCCGGTTCGATCATGAGGTCGTCATCAATCAACGGAATGCTGACGGTCTCCGGGCCGGACTCGCCATCGGCCCACGTAACCGTGGCGGCAGTGGCGACGTAATCTTGCCCGGCGCGCGCCGTGCCGTCCGCAGTCCGGCAAATCGCCTGCACGATACCGGTGGAACCGTTCTGGCGCGTCACGCTGACGATGGCGAACCGGTCGCTTTTGTCGGCGGTGAAGGTCGCGCTGCTGAATTGCACGGTGCCAGGCGCTGGCGGTACCGTGACGATGACGGCCAGAGATGTGGTGGCGAGTCCGCCGCAGCCGTCGCTCACCGCGACCGTCACGGTTTGGGTGCCGGCGACTGTGTACACGTGCGTCGGCGCGGTGCCCCAACCAACCGAATTGCTATCGCAGTTGCCGAAATCCCACCGGTAACTGAGGGCGTTGGTGCTGGGATCAATCGCGGTCACGGTGAACGCCACCGTCTGTCCCGTCTCGACCGGGTTCGGAATCGCCGTGGGCGCCGCAGTTATCACCGGCACCGGTTGACGGGGCGGAAACTTGGCCAGCCAATTGTCCAAACTGCCTCCGTGAAAAACGGTCTGAACCGCGTTGGTCGTGGGGAAATCCGCGCTATCCGTGCAACCGCCCACATACAACGTCCCGTCTGGCCCAACGCACCCGGCGCGCGCCATTTCGAAACTCGCACTACCGCTGCCGCCGATGTACGTGGAATAGAGCAACGTCGTCAAATCGTTCGAGAATAGTGATAGCACACCATCATAACGGCCCGCGTTGGCGGACTGGAACGCGCCGGTGGTGACGGGATAATCAGTGGAACTACTGGAACCGGCGATCATCACATTGCCATTCGGATCCACCAGAATCTGATCCGGACCATTCCACTCGTCCCCGCTGCCGCCGATAAACGTGGCCGCCAAGAGTGCGCCGGTGGGCGAAATCTTCTCGATGGTGAAATCCTCCGGCCCGCCGCCAAATGCCGTCTGAAAGGCACCCGCGGTCACCGGCGCCGCCGCGGAAGCGCAATAGGCAATGAACGCATTGCCCTGCTGGTCCACCGCCACGCCGTGCGTCCTCGGCCCGGCGGCCGCGACGCCCGGCAGAAAAGTGCCAAAGAGCAGGCTCGACCCGTCCGCCGACAGCTTCCCGAGCCAGCCCGAAAGGCCGCTGGCGTTGAACGCCGCCGTCCGCGAATACGCGCCAGGCGTAGTCGGCATATTGGCCGAGCCGGTGGTCATGAAAACGAT